>Ga0114980_10000055_pt1 | contig 69057 bp, 99 predicted proteins | sample S_140806_EF_Meta_FD_87018 | JGI IMG/M metagenome (GOLD analysis project Ga0114980, IMG submission 87018) | Freshwater microbial communities from Lake Simoncouche, Canada to study carbon cycling - S_140806_EF_MetaG | ecosystem: Environmental > Aquatic > Freshwater > Lake | place: Lake...
CGACTCGACGTCCATACTGCAAAAGTGCACCCTGCAACACAAAACTCACCCATGCGGCTGCGACGGTAATGGGTATAACGCCACTATTACGTCCGGTATTTCCCTGCAACACGCTTGGTGGAGATTCACCCAGAAATCCAACGGGGTGCGTGTGCGTTATGTCTCCGATGAACCCGAAGAGGAATATGCAAAATGGCTCACTCCGTCGAAGAAATAAAAGCGTTGTGTAAAGTAATGAACATCGAGATTTTTCGTGCGGGGGGTAGTCCCGGTAAAACATACGTTATCGGGTTATTCCAAGATGCTTCTGCGCACAACCGCCTCGGTTCGGGCTCGGGCAAAAACTATGACGAAGCGCTTGTCGATGCATGGGGTGAATTTTTACGGGTGCATGGCCGCATATGACCCACACCTGTGAAGAGATAGAAGCCCTCGTGCGGCTGATGGGGTTTGGTTTGATGCACCGTGCTGGAGAGACCAACATGCATCATGCTGGAGAGACCAACATGCATCATGTCTATATAACCACGCCCATAACACTGGCTGGTTGGGCGCACACGGTAGACACAACTATCATCGTAGCCGAAAACCACGGCACCAGAGAACGAGCCTACGATGTAGCGTGGAAGAAATTACAGCAGTATCTGCGAGATAACCCAGCACCATGACCGAAAAAGAACTCCAGAACTACACCGAAGAAGAGGCAAAAGCATTGTTGTTGGTGATGGGGTGTCGGCTGAAGGAACATCCAAAGCACGTCAAAGAGCCCGATATTTATTACCTGTATGGGGCGTACAGCGATGAAATATTCAACCGTGGGTACTCAGACGGTATGTGGGCCGACACATATAAAGACCTATTGCAGGATGTGCTGCGCGAGTTGGATGGGACAAATGACTAAACTAACTACAAAAGAAATCGAAGCGTTGTTTGCCCTGCATGGGGTTAAGCTGCAAGATGAAACAAAACGCGGGCAAAGGATCAGGCAGTTTGACCATGACAGAGAAGAGATGGCAGATGGGCGCGTGTGGGCTTGGTGGTATACGGGGGAAAAGTTACCGGCGGAGTTCAAATCGGCGATTGATGTAACAAGCCCGGACATGCCGCCCTTCACCCCGTATGATGAACAGGTCGCGGAGTTGTGGGAGTGGTATAACCGCACGAAGCAGTGGGAGAAGCGCTATGTCTGACGACGAAATCCGGGCGTTGTGCAAGCTGATGGGGGTGAAGATCGAAGAAGATGCCCATGATACCCCCGAAGTAAACCTACACCACTCTCCCGATGGGATTTTAGACCCCGGCACATGCGGCGGTCTTACCAACGGAAAAACGCTACGCATTGCGTGGCTGCGTTACTTGTGGAAACTGGGAGACCCTGATGGAAAAGAGTGAGGGAGTAGAACTGACTGAAAAAGAGGCGGAGGCGTTGCTAAAGCTGATGGGTTGGGGGGTTGAGGCAAAAGAACTATGGAGAGCAAACTCGGCGTACTACAACTTTCGGGCGGTGCGTTCTAGTTCTGATGGTGGCGTCCATTATGCGCCGGGTGATACATATCTTGAAATGCTGAAAGCGGTGATGAAACGTGAAGACTGAACTGAGCACAGAAGAAATCGAAGCCCTGTGCAAGCTGGAGGGCATACACATTGAGAACGGGGCACCGGATGCGAAGGGGACTGTAGACCACACATGGAAACAAGTAACACCTGACGGGAAGGTTTGGTTATGGAAGTGGAACGCTCGTTCTGGGTGGGACATAGTTGGGCAGGGCAGAGCAGATGTTAATAAAAGCTATAACATTCAGATACAAACGGCGTGGAAAGATTATAATGAACGTATCAAACGCGGTAAAGTTTAATAGGCGTTGCGGGGTATCTGTGTTTGTGATATTCTTGTGGTGGTTACCATAAGGAAGCGGCATGATCGGCATATACGCAATAACCCACAACAAATCTGGAAAGCAGTACATCGGGCAGTCGGTGGATATAAAAGCCCGCTGGCAAGAACATCGAAGAATGCTCGCGCTGGGGTCGCACCATAACCCTAAACTGCAGGCACATTGGAATAAATACGGGCCGGGGGCCTTCAAATTTCACACCCTCATTGAGTGTCAAAAAACCGAATTAAACGCGCTTGAACAGAAGTATCTGGATTTAGAACCATGGTTCAACGTGGCGAAGTGCGCTACTGCACCTACGCGGGGTAGAAAGATGCCCCCGGGGTTTGGCCAAAAACTATCACAAATATTAAAAGGTAAAAAACGCACGCCCGAGCAACGCCAACGAATGTCACAAAACCGAATAGGAATTGTGTTTACCCCCGAACACCGGGCGGCGCTCCGCAAAGCAAACTTAGGAACAACAAGACCGGCTAACCGCCGCCAAGTAAAGTGTATGGAAACGGAAGAAATATTCCCCATGCTGAAAGCAGTGGTCCACAAATACGGAGGGCGACTATCGCACTTATCAACGCATTTATCTGGATGTGAAACAAGAAAACATTTTCGTGGGTTGCATTTTGTGTATGTAAACGTATCAAAAACTTGGAAACCAAGAGGAAAAAGGAGAATCAAATGAGTATAGTAAACAGTGGCGTGCTGGTTGACTTAAATATGTCCGTTTGGACCGGGAAAAAACAAGACCGCAAAGTAAGCGCCGAGGTAGATATCAATAAACAGACCCGCACTAAAGCAGGCTCGTATAATAAAAACCTGTTCGCGGGCACCGACAAGCTGGAGAAAGTCACATCCGTTGCCAGCAAAATCCGCAACTGGCACGTAACCCAAACCCTACCATGGTCCGACAACGGCACCCGGCTCCTGCCGATGGGCAACTTCTTCGAATACAAGCATCAACTGGCCCAATTCGAAACCGAGTTCAACCAAGCCGTGCAGGACTTCATTGCGGACTACTCAAGCCTTATCGCTGCGGCGGCGTTCCAGATCGGGGCGCTGTTCAACCGTGACGACTACCCCACCGAAGACCGGCTGGCGTCCAAGTTCAGTATCCGATATAGCTTCAACCCCGTACCCCTTGCGGGCGATTTCCGTGTGGACACCGATGCCGAGACCCAAGCTGAATTGAAAGAGCAGTATGAGAAACAGTATCAGCAAAAAGTTGCAGAAAGCACCCGTGATCTGTGGGATCGCCTGCATGAGTACCTGACCACATTCGCGGATCGCTTGCACAAGATGGACAACCCGCCGGAACCCGACGCCCCTACCGGCACAGACACCCAAACCGAACCCAAAGTGCGCAAGGTACCGTTTCGTGAAGCCCACATCAACAATGGGGTTGAGTTGTGCGAACTGCTGACCAAGCTGAATGTGACCGGTGACCCTGAATTGGAGGAAGCACGGCGTGATCTGGAGCGTGCGTTGTTGGGGGTGTCGGTCAAAGAGGTTCGGGACAGCGAGGGCACGCGTAAGGAAGTCAAAGCGCGAGTGCAGGACATATTGGGTAAATTTAACTGGTAGGAGAGAAAAAATGACCACAAGACTGGACCCGGTTCGACAACCGGATGGAACTTACTTACAAAAAGAAGTGTCAAGGGAGTTACCTGTTAAGGTTAGCGACAGTGGTAGCAGGAAGTTAGTGGTTACGGTGCGTAGCGACGGGGCGCTGCTGATCCGTGCTAAAGGTTTAAAACGCGAAGTCTATTGGAAACTGGACGCCCTGTACGAGAAGGGCCTTAAAGAAGGGAGATCGATATGAGTGACGATATAAAGGCGGTTTATACAATCGAAAAAGATGTGCCGGTGCCGGTGCTGCAAAAACGGCAAGCCGCCGAGAACCCACCGCTGCTGTCTACAATAAAAGAGATGGAGATTGGCGACAGTATTTATTTGGCGAGTATGAGCGTCAAAAGCGCCACTGGCTTCGCGCTGCGTGGATTAGGAAAAGGTTGCTATGTCATCCGCAAAGAACGCGAGGGATACCGCATATGGAGGACGAAATGAGCAATGAACTGCTGAGAGAGGCGCGACGCGCCTTACAGAACCACGCTGACGCAGTTACATACGACAGTGTTGAAGATGAAGTTGGACGCCGAGTATGCTGTGGGGTTACAAGTTACAAGCCCCACGAAAATGACTGTGAAATTACCACGACAATAGCCCGAATCGACGCGCACCTTGCCAGCGGCGGGTGGATTGAGTGTAGTGAGTCCGGAGCAAAGCGCAACGCCGCCATGATTCCTTACGAAAACCTAGATATGCACTTATGCACTGAACGCAACGGGAAATGGTATGCACGGCAACCCCTCCCCTCACTGCCGAAGGAGACGAAATGAGTTTCTGTAATTATTGTGGCAATAGGGGTGCTAATTTTGAGCATTGCAAATCCAAGCTGGAGGCAGTAGCTAAGTGCGAATATAAGGAAAACGAAATGACCGACACCAAGCCGACGCTGGACGAGCAGATTAAGCATCAACAAAACACGGTAAAGATTATCGAAGATTTTGATGACAAAGAATCTTTGCCCAAAGAACAAGCCATCCTCGCCAGCCTTGAAGAACTCAAGCGCATCCATGAGGCGGAAATGCCGGAGCCGGTGGCGTGGATACTCTCTTACAAAGGGCTGCTGCCTGTGCATTTGTCGATAAATGGTGGATGGAAGGTCGATGTGGTTTTGACTAATCCGTCCCGCAAGGAGGCCGATCACAAGGCAGCAGAGCAAAACGTAAGCGACTTAATGGCGGAAGTTGCTCAGACCGGCGCATTGCTTATGAAAGCCGAGCGCGAACGGGATGCGCTGATTGCCGAGAACGGAGGGCTGCGGAAGGATGCGGAGAGGTATCGGTGGCTGCGTGACAAAGTTGACCCAATCGCATATTACGAAATTGGCGTTTATCTTGGAGCAATGACCGGTATAGACGCAGCAATCGACAACGCAATCGCGGGGAGAAAGTGATGGAAGGAAGATGGATAGCTGCTGCATTTTCGTTTTTCTGTATAGCCGTTGCGGTTATTAACTCTGTAGATTCATACGGTAAGCATCAAGTCGAAATCGCCAAAATACAGCAGGAGAAATGCAAATGACCGCCGCAAAACTGAAAGAACTGGTAGCGAAGGCGACGGAAGGGCCATGGGTTGAATCCGGTGGTAACGTAAAAACGAAAGCGCATTTTTCCAAGTGGGGTAAGTCATACCTCGAAGAAGGAATGGTTAGCAAATTGGTATGTGTGCAACCACACGATGCCGAGCTAATCGCCTACCTCCGCAACCACTGCTCAGACTTCATCCGGCTGATGGAGGCGGCGGAAGAAGCTGCCATTGCGCTAAACATGGGATTAGGTCAGCAAGAAGCAAAATACGAGCAGGCGGTAACGCAAGCAGTCAAGTCCAGAGACATGCTTACGGAAGCCCTCGCCGCGTTCAAGGAGAAATCGTGAGCATTTTCGGATTTGTTGCGGGGCTGTTCACCCTATTGGTGTGGCTGGAGTACGACGGATCGCTCGTCGATGATCTGGCCCGGTGGTTGGAAAAGCATTTGAAAGTTAGTAAATGACACCTGAAGCCAAGGTCAAGAAAAAAGTTGTTGACATACTGAAGAAACACGGGGCATACTATTTTTTCCCGGTGGCATCAGGTTACGCCCGCGCTGGTATCCCAGACATCATCGTATGTATTGGTGGTAGGTTTATAGCTATTGAATGCAAGGCTGGTAATGGGAAGACGACCGCGTTGCAGGATAAGGAGATAGAGAAAATACACGCGGCGGGTGGTGTGGCGTTCGTTGTTAATGAGACAAATATCGATCTGGTGGATAGCTTGCTGTCCGGTGGTTACAAAGCCTTTTTCTGATTCCTAGCCCTCTCTCCAACCGCAAACACGGAGGCGGTTACCAGTTTGGCTGACATATACCCGAGGGCGTGCTGCTCATGATGGAGGGTAAAGCCAGACACCGTGTACCCCTTAATTAAACGACAGGAGAAGTAAAATGAAAACCAAGAAACGTAAAACGACTAAAGCGCTGGTGGAAATGATGATTGAACAAGGTCTCAACAACAAAGAGATCACGGCGAAGCTGAAACACCGCAATACCAGTTACGCCTATGTAGCAGTTATCCGTTCCCAGTACCGTGCGCGTTTGGCGGAGGAGACACAGAAAGTAATAAAAGACGCGCTCCAATTCGCGCCCAAGCAACCTGAAGTGCCCGAAGTACCTGAAGTACCTGAAGTACCGAGACCGGGGCAACTGAGCCACTGGGAGCCCGTCGTATTTACCCCGCAACCCCCGCAGAAAACAGGGTTCTTTGAGTCCATCAAGCGCTTCTTCCAGTTTGCGTAACCCATACGGAGCTTCGGCCCCGGTTTTTGGAGGCGACATGCTTTTATTCATTGCGTTTGTTTTATGCCTGATGGAAGAACCGGGCTGGGCGGCGCTGTTTCTGTTTGTTTACTGGTTGGTGGGCGATTAAAGGAGAAGTGATGATCAAAAAAATCTGCAAGCACTGCAGGCAACCGATGGACCCGACAAACAACATGCATCATTGCAAGACTGCGCAACGGGTTATCTTCGGCGGTAACGACCGGGATTGGGACATCGTGTCCAGACCCAACTACACCATTGAGAATGCCCCTATCCCAACGCCTTCGTACGAACCCACACCCTCATATGACCCACCCGCAATTGAATCGGGCGGTGGGGACAGCGGCGGTGGTGGGGCCAGTGGTTCTTTTGGGAGTGATTGAGATGACAAAGCAATTCATGAAAGACGTAATGGAAACGCCACAAAAACCCCCTAAGCTGACGAGACATCAAGCTGCGGTTATCGGTGCCTATACCGGCGTACTCTGCGGCCCGGAGCGGGACATGCTGCACTACATCAGCCAGATCATGGGGCGTGACATCCACCCAATCGAACTGACCGTGAAGGAAATCGCATGGCAAGTAATGCAGAAAGCCAAGGAAGACTTTTTTGCGCTGGCGGCGAGGGATACAGATAAGGAGAATGGAGATGGTAACTGAAGAGAAAGCGCTGGACGTGCAAGTGGGTGGCGACCACTACAAGAAGTTTAAAATTCAGCCGGTGGAGTTCATCCACGCCAACAACCTCCCCTACATTGAGGGTGCTATAATCAAGTACGCCTGCCGGTGGCGCAACAAGAACGGGGTCCAAGACTTGAACAAAATCAAGCACTTCGTGGACCTTCTGATCGAACTTGAAGGAAGAAACACGCCGCCAAAATGACTCGCTACGTCACACGGAAAGTCGACATCGAAGACCGCCTAGTTCTGGAAACACTTGCGGCGATGAATCGTGAGTGCTTCAGTCGGGCGGAGTGGTGTGGGCGAATTCGTCCTGATCGTGGTGATTGGTGGATCGTGACATGCGATGGTAAGGAAGCCGCATATGCGGGGATGGTGCCTTCAGTCCGGTTTCATCGGGCGGGGTATCTGATCGCGGCGGCTGTCTTGCCAGCGTATAGGGGGCATGGGTTACATAAGCGGCTGGTCAAAGCGCGTATCAAGCAGGCTAGGGCGTATGGGTGGACGCAGCTTTTTACGGAAACCATCAATGATAACGCCCATTCTGCAAACAATCTCATTGAGTGCGGGTTCCGGCAATTCAAACCTGACACGCCTTGGGGCTCACCATATGCAGTTTACTGGAGACTGAAGTTATGACAACGCACGGAGAGAAGCTGGAAGCCGCTGTCGCATACCTGCGCAGTAGGAACAAGTACATTACCGATGAGAACTGCGATTTCGTCCCGACCAACCGCGCCAGCACCGACGTCGCTGACACCATACGCGACTACAAGATCGAGATGGAAGGCGGGAGCCGGATGAAGCTGGTAGGTAGGGGGAAGAAGTGAAACACAAACCCCAAGATCGCTATGCCCTGCTTCGGGCGATAGAATACAAGCACAAACCAAAAGCACAGAGTGACTTCCACGACCGGTACTACAAATCGTTTGGCAGATGTTTGCTGCAGGAGTATTGGTTCACGGCGGAGGATGCGATGGCATTTGGTGAGGGCGGAGGATATGGGATGACCGATGAACGACATTGAATGGGCCGCTTTGATTGTAGCTGCCTGCGCGACATCGTACGTGTTGGGTTTATGTGCGGGCAGTCAAGAATGTAGATCGGGCCCACTACCGGACCTGTCTTTTATACAACGTCACTTTGGACTAATGAGGAATCTGTAATGAGCGCAAAAAGCAGTGCATGGTTAAACGAAGAAATGTATCGTATCAACGGCGTGCACTTGGTTTACAGAACTATCACGCTGGGCGATATCCCCCACCACGAAATCCGAATGCCCGGTATTGGCTGGATGCCCGGAGTTGACGAACGTAAAGTCGCCCGTGGTATTATGGCTGATCATCTCAAACGTCGCTGCCACGAACTGGGCTGGGAATTTGTACCCCCCTCCAAGAAACGCCTCGCAGCATAACTCCCCATGAAACACCGCACGAAGAAGCACGCGCAGCCTGAATTTAAAAACAATAGAGAGCAAATGAAGCTCAATATGGCCGCGCGGAAACGCCTTGAAGAAATACGAGACGAGGAAGACGAAGATGAAATCGAACAAGCTGCAAGGCGATACGAGCGAGACCCAGACCCCGGCGGAGATTAAAGCCCTCTTGAAGCTGAGTGGGGTGGAAGTGGTTGAAACTCTGTTTGAAGCATATGGCGGCGAACACGACAAGTCACTCCACGATAACTACGGGCCGACCTATTGGCGGGTGATGGTGAGGCCATACAGTGGTGGTAAAGCCTTCCGATCCGCCCAACGGGACACCGCATGGCAACAGGTATGGGAGTGGTACAAACGTGGAGAGGATTTAAAATGACCGAAGAAGAATTGAAGGCCCTGTTGTTGGTGGAGGGGTTTGAGCTACATGTATACCCAACAGCTACAGACCCGGACGCGTTGTGGATGGTTGATTTTAATGACATGCACGGTCGCCGCAAAATCCCGGCGAACTCCACAAACAACACACGCGAAGAAGCCGTGCAGCAGGCGGTTGGTTACTACAAACTGGGCCCCCTACGATGAAAAAAAGACAACTGGTGACGCTGGATTTTGAAACTTTTTACGACAAAGAGTATTCGCTGCGCAAGCTGACGATGGAGGACTATATTCGTCACGACTTGTTTGAAGTTATCGGGGTGTCGGTAAAAATCGATGATGGCCCAACACAATGGTTTTCAGGAGGCCACAATGCCACACAGACTTTTCTCGACCAATTTGATTGGTCTAATTCTATGCTTCTCGCCCACAATACCGCCTTTGATGGGGCTATTCTTAACTGGCGGTTCGGCATCCGACCGTACGCTCTGGCTGACACTATGTCTATGGCTAATGCTGTCGGTGATGGTGCTGGGTCTGTTAGCTTGGCGGCGTTATCGGAGAAGTATCAGCTAGGCACCAAGGGCACTGAAGTACTGAATGCGTTGGGTAAACGTCGTTTGGATTTTACGCCGGACGAGTTGGCAGCGTACGGAGAGTATTGCAGCAACGACGTCGATCTGTGCTACCTGCTGTTCCAGCTTATGCTGGCGAGAGGGTTCCCCACCCAAGAACTAAAGCTGGTCGATTTGACTCTGCGGATGTTTACGGAGCCGGTGCTGGAACTGGACCTGTCACTGCTGGAGGGCCATCTGGAAGACCTGCGCATCAAGAAGCAGGAACTGCTGAATAACATCTCGTGCAGCAAAGAAGACTTGATGTCCAACCCCAAATTTGCGGAAGTTTTGCGTAGTATGGGTATCGACCCCCCGATGAAGATCAGCCCAGCTACGGGCCGGGAGACCTACGCCTTCGCTAAGACCGATGAGGCATTCAAGGCCCTGCCAGAGCAGTACCCCGAAGACACACCCATGCGGTTTGTTGTTGAGGCCCTTGTTGCTGCCCGGACGGGGTTGAAGTCGACACTGGAGGAGACCCGCACTGAACGCTTTATCGCCATAGCCAAGCGCGGCAAACTGTCGGTGCCAATTAAGTATAGCGGTACCAAGACCAAGCGTTGGTCGGGTGAGGGCGGAGGTATCAACATGCAAAACCTGCCCAAGAAGTCCCCCCTAAAGAAAGCCATACGCGCCCCCAAGGATCACTATGTTATCGGTGCTGACCTGTCAAATATCGAACTGCGCGTGGGGTTGTGGTTTGGTGGTATGGCGAACAAGCTGAAACTGATCGCTGGCGGTGTCGATCTATACCGCGACTTCATTGCCCCCGTGTTCGATGTCCCCTACGCCCAAGTAAACCCAGACCAACGATTTATCGGCAAGACCTCACAACTCAGTCTGATCTACGGTGTTGGGGCCAAGAAACTCCGGCAGGCGATCATTACCGGCTCCATGATGTACCTCCAGAAGAAGATTGACATTGGCGATGCCGAAGCGGACCGCATCGTGAAACTGTATCGCAACGAGTATCACGGTATTGTCGACGCGTGGTATGAAGGTGACCGGGTTCTGGAAGCCATACTGAACGACCGATACATGGAATATGGCCCGGGGGGTGTGGTGCAAGTGCATGGCAGCAAAGGCATTCTCCTGCCATCTGGTCTGTATATGTCATACCCGGGGCTCCACAAAATGCAGGCGGACGGCAGGACACAATGGCGCTACAAGAGCCGTAAAGGATGGGAATACATCTATGGTGCAAAGGTCTTCCAACAAACCATTCAGGCCCTAGCCCGCTGCATTATGGGTGATGGTATGCTGCGTATCCGGAAAGTACTTCCCGAGTGCCCAATTGCGTTGACGGTGCATGACGCGGCCTACCCGATAGCTCACAAAACGCGGGCGCAGGAGGTACTGGACACGGTGATCCGGCTGTTGTGTGTCCCACCGGACTGGGGCCGAGATATCCCGCTGGCTGCAGAGGGTGGGTTTGGTGAAACTTTGAAAGATTGCTGAACATGGATTATTCGGAATTGTGGCTACGCAGCAAAACGGCGTTACGGGCTATGGATGACGCCATCCTCACGGGAGAGTATGATCGCGCTGAGAAGATCGCTGATGAACTTGTGGTTGAAATCAGACTCTTACGAAACGCTGTCATTCTTGAACGAGAGAGGAAATGCCCCGATGAGCATAAAATGGTCGTACAGCAGTCTGTCTCTGTTCCAGCAGTGCCCGAAGAAATACCACCGGTTGCGAGTGGTGAAGGACATCAAGGAGCCCCCGTCGGAGCAGATGCGGTACGGTTTGGACGCCCACAAAGCGGCTGAAGAATATGTACGTGACGGCACTCCACTACCCGCTGGGTTTGCATTTTTACAACCGGTATTAGACAAACTGAAGGCCCTGCCGGGAGAGAAATTGTGCGAGTTCAAGCTGGGGTTGACTGAGGAGTTGGAGCCGTGTGACTTTTTTGCCGAGAACGTATGGTGGCGCGGCATCGCAGACTTGTTGATTATCGATGGGGATACGGCCCGGGTGTTGGACTACAAAACGGGCAAAGACAAGTATGCGGACAAGAAGCAGTTGGAGTTGCTGTCGTTGGCGGTGTTCAAGCACTTCCCGCATGTGAAGAAGGTAAAGGCGGGTCTATTGTTTGTGATCCACACCAACTTCATCAAAGAAGATTACCCACGCGAAAAAGAAGCAGCGATGTGGGCGAAGTGGTTGCCGGAGACAGATCGACTGGAGACGGCGTATGAGGATGATGTGTGGAACCCGAAGCCAAACTTTACTTGTCGGGCGTGGTGCCCGGTGATGGACTGCCCACATAACGGGAAAACGAGATAGGAGTTGACATGCCCTACGTAAACAAAAAACGCCCTTATGGGCGGGAATACGCCCAATATCAAGGCACTCCTGAGCAGATCAGAAACCGCGCCAAGCGCAACAAGGCCCGTGCTGAGATGATGAAAAAAGGCAAGGTGCACAAGGGTGATGGCATGGACGTTGATCATACAGTGCCAATCAGCAAAGGCGGCGGGAACTCTTCCAGCAATCTGCGTGTCAGAACAGACAATGAGAACCGCAGCTTTAGCCGCAACAGTGATCGGTCAGTGAAGCGGAACTCCCCGAAGAAAAAGTAACCGAATGATTGACCCCGGACGGGCCGGGGTGTAGGATGGTGGAAATAACGGGTGGGCGCAAAAGACGCTTTCACCCGATAACCTTTTGGAGAGACGGTGGAAATAGTCGGCAACAAGGCACTTCGTATCCGTGTCCGCAACCCGAAGCGGATCACAAATGTCATCCCGAAAAGCGCGATGATCGACGACCACGAAGTGCTAGTGAAGTGGGGGCTGGACGAATGTCAGGTGTTGAAAAACCTTGGCGTCAAGAACATCCCGTCACCAATCACCAAAGACTATAAATGGCCGGGGCTGTTTCAACCGTTTGACCACCAGCGCACTACCGCTGAATTCCTGACACTCAACCGCCGTGGGTTTTGTTTCAACGAGCAAGGCACTGGTAAAACCGCCAGCGTGATCTGGGCGGCTGACTACCTCATGAACATCGGGAAAGTGCGCAGGGTGCTGGTGCTGTGCCCGCTGTCGATCATGGGCTCTGCGTGGCAGAATGATCTGTTCAGGTTTGCAATGCACAGAACCACAGCCATTGCCCACAACCGTGACGGACGCAAGCGTAAGGAAGTTATCGACAGTGATGCTGAGTTTGTGATCATCAACTACGATGGGTTGGAGATTGTGTCCCCGGACGTGATCGCGGACGGTCGGTTTGACCTCATTGTTGTTGATGAAGCCAACGCATACAAGAACCCGACTACCAAGCGTTGGAAGACCCTGAACAAGATCATCCGGCCCGATACATGGCTGTGGATGCTTACAGGAACCCCGGCGTCACAGGCCCCCACCGATGCGTATGGTCTGGCGAAGCTGGTCAACCCCGGGGGTGTACCGAAGTTTGCGGGGGCGTTCCGTGATCTGGTGATGAACAAGATTACGCAGTTCAAGTGGACTCCCAAGATGGACGCTGTGGAGACCGTGCACAGGGTGCTGCAGCCTGCGATACGCTTTACAAAAGAGCAGTGTTTGGACTTGCCCGACATGATGTATGTGATGCGGGATGTGCCCCTGTCAAAGCAGCAGGAAAAGTATTATAAACAAATGCGCACGGAGATGTTGACGGTGGCGGCGGGTGAAGAGATCAGCGCCGTGAATGCCGCAGCAAAGTTGACTAAATTACTACAGATATCATGTGGTGCGGTATACGCCGACAGTAAAGAGATTGTGGACTTCGACTGCAAAGGCCGCATGGATGTTTTGAAAGAAATCATTGACGAGTCGAGTCATAAGGTTTTAATATTCGCTCCATACCGCCATAGCATCTACGCAATTGCAGCAGAACTAAAGCACTGCGGTTACACACTGGATGTGATCGACGGCGGTGTGCCCCCGAATAGACGCACTGAAATATTCAACAAGTTTCAGACAACCGATGAACCACGCATTCTGGTGATTCAACCACAGGCAGCTTCGCATGGCGTTACGCTGCACGCAGCAAACACAGTTGTGTATTGGTCGCCAGTTATGTCCGTAGAAACGTATCTTCAAGCGAACGCCCGGGTGCATCGGGCGGGCCAGAAAAATAAAGTCACCATCATGCACCTGCAGGGAAGTCCTGTTGAACGCAAGCTGTATAAAATGTTGAGTGGCAAAGTGGACATCCACGAAAAATTAGTTGATCTATATAAAGAGGAATTAGGAGAAAGCAATGACTGATGCAGTAACACAAGCACGGGAGCCTTCTGTCCCCGTGGACAAACTGATGAAGATTTTTATCAAAATTCGTGACTCAAGGGAGGCGCTATCGCGTAAATACGAGGAAGATGATGGGTTGCTGAAAGACCAGCAGGAAGTGATCAAGACACAGATTCTGGAAGTATGTAAGGAGTTGAATCTGGATAGCCTCAAGACCACCGCAGGCACCGCTACCCGCTCGGTCAAAACACGCTACTGGTCTTCGGACTGGGGCGCGTTGCATGAGTTTGTCAAGGAGCATGACGCGATGGACCTGATGGAACGGCGCGTGCACCAGACGAATATGAAGCAGTTTCTGGCGGAGAACCCTGATGTCCGTATCCCGGGCCTCAACTCTGACAGCTACTACGACATTACTGTTCGACGCAGCAAATAAACAAGGAGAAGTGAATGACTACTGAAATGACGCTGTTTAAAGATGGTGCGGTTCCCTCGTATTTGAAGGGCCGTGAAATGGACGCGGTGACCAAAGCCCTGATGGGTGGCGGCGCTACGACCAAACGTATCTCGATCAAAGGTGGTGTATGGCGGCTGATGTCTGGCGGCAAAGAGATCGCGGTGAACGAAGACCGGGCCATGAATGTGGTTGTGGTTGAAGCCGCTGCGAAAGTCTCGCGCGCGTTCTATGAAGGCACCTACGATCCGGACGCGGAGAAAGCCCCCTCCCCCACCTGCTGGTCTGCTGATGGTGATCGCCCGGATAAGTCGGTAGAGACCCCGCAAGGTGCGTCGTGCGCAGACTGCCCCAAGAACGTCAAGGGTTCCGGTCAAGGTGAGTCGCGTGCATGTCGCTTCTCGCGTCGTCTGGCGGTGGTGCTGGAGAACGATCTGAGTGGTGACGTGTATCAACTCACGCTGCCGTCGCAATCGATCTTCGGCAAGACCGAGAATGGCAAGATGCCGCTCAACGCCTACGCACAGTATCTGGCGGGCTTCAATGTGCCAATCACTGCGGTGGTTACGGAGATGCGGTTCGACACCAACAGCGCTACGCCGAAGCTGACGTTCAAAGCCGTGCGCCCGTTGACGGAAGCCGAGTTCCACCAGTGTGAAGCCCAAGGCAAGACCCCCGCAGCCAAGAGCGCGATCACTATGACTGTCGCGCAAGCGGATGGTGTGCAGAAGCTGGAGAACAAGACCGAAGCCCCGAAGGTGGCGGATGTGGTAGATAAGCAGCAGGAAGCCGCTGCACCCGGAGAAGAAGCCCCAAAGAAACGCGAGTCCACAAAGGCCGCTCCTCCGGAGCCGAAGAAGAGCCTGCAGTCTGTTATTGATCAGTGGGACGACTAAGTTCGGTGGTGGTTCGGGCGGGGTCGCTCCCCGCCCTTTTTCTTTGGAGGTATCATGCAAGACCCCACGAATGAAGGCATAACCCAATGTCCACACGAAACGAGTTCCTGAATGCGGTGCTGCCGCCTGATGGTGTCTACGTTGCGGTGTCTATCGACGACAATAAAAAAGTATCGCAGACATTTCACAATTCGGTCGCTGAACTTAATGAGCAACTGGAAACTATCACGCAGCAAAACAAGAACGCATTTTTCGCAACAGCCGCATACAACATCGAGACCACACGCACCAATGACAATGTAAAACATATCCGCTCGTTCTTCATGGACCTTGACTGCGATCCGGAAGACGACACCAAATTCCCCGACCAGAATACTGCTCTGGCGGAACTGAAAGCGTTTGTTCAAGACCTGCGCCTACCGAAACCCACTGTGGTTAACTCGGGACGCGGGATACACGCATACTGGCCGTTGCTGGAGCCGGTGGACCGCGTGAAGTGGAAGCCCGTTGCGGAGAAGCTGAAGCAGACCTGCATGTTCAAGGGCTTCCGTATTGACCCGGCGGTCACCGCCGATGCTGCGCGTATTTTGAGGGCACCCGGCACCCGCAACCATAAAGACCCGTCCAACCCGCTTGATGTGGAAGTGATGCGGGTGGGGGAGCCGGTTGCGTTCGACGATATGCGCAAGTTGTTGGGCGTGTCGGAGTTTGATCTGTTACCGGCAACAAAGCGCCCGATGGACGAGGTATCCAAGAAGCTGTTGGCGAACCGTCCGTCTGTATTCAAGAACATCCTGCAGAAAAGCGCGGCGGGGGAAGGCTGCGCCCACATTCTATACGCGGTTACACATCAAGCGGATATATCAGAACCCCATTGGCGGGCGGTGCTGTCGATTGCGGCCCACTGTGCGGACAAAGACAAGGCCATACACAAGGTCTCCAGTGCCCACCCGGACTACAACCCCGCAGATACAGAGCGTAAGGCTGGGTCGATCCGTGGTCCATATACCTGCGCCACCTTCCAAAACATCGACGCCACGCTTTGCGAGGGGTGCCCGCACTTTGGTAAAATAGCATCACCAATAGCCTTGGGCGCTGGTCGCGTACTGGAAGCCACGAAGGAAGATAACGTGGTCGAAGTGCCCGCAGTCGGTGATGAACCTGCGGTGGTGTATGAGATTCCGGAGTATCCGTTCCCGTTTTTCAGGGGCAAGAACGGCGGGGTGTATGTCCGGGACAAGCGGGAAGACAAGAGCGGTAACACGGTCGAAGAAGACAAGCTGATCTACGAGTATGACTTCTATGCCGTGAACCTGATCGAAGACCCGTATCTGGGCATGACGGCTCTGTTCCGAGTGCATTTCCCACAGGATGGGGTCAAGGAGTTCTGCGTGCCAGTGAAGGACATGCTGGCTAAAGACCGCTATCGGGATGTGTTGGGGATGAAGGGTATTTGCCCGTCAAATAGTCAATTGGAGAACATAATGGCGTATTCGAACCATTGGGTTCGGCACCATCAGAAGTTGCGCAAGGCTAGTTTAGGGCGCGTCCAATTTGGGTGGGCCGACAGCAACTCCTGCTTTATTGTGGGGGATCGGGAAATCTCGTCCGCTGGCATCACCTACAGCCCACCCACGGCCAATACCGTAGACATCATCCCCAAGTTTCGCAAGGCCGGGACGCTCGACGCGTGGAAGCAAGTCACCAAGTTCTATGCCAGACCGGGGCAGGAACTGCCCCTGTTCGCGCTGTTTGCGGGCTTCGCTGCTCCCCTGATGCCATTCACCGGTACGCGTGGTGGTGTGATCAGCCTGTATTCGAATAAGGGCGGCACCGGCAAGACGACCACCCTGCAGGCCATCAACAGCATATTCGGACACCCAGATGAGGCGATGCTGATCAAGACCGACACCGTAAACTCCCGGGTCAACCGGGTAGGCACCATGAACAATATCGCGGCTACAACTGACGAGATCACCAACGAGACCCCAGAAGCCCTGTCAGAATACATCTACTCTATGCTGCATGGCCGTGGCAAGAACCGACTGATGGGTAGCCAGAACATAGAGCGCATCAACAAGACGACGTGGAACACGATCAGCATCGTTACCGGCAACTCAACCATTTCGGACAAGTTGTATACCATTAAATCACTACCGGACGGTGAGTTGCGTCGACTGATGGAGTTCCCGTTCCCCACACAGGTCAACATCTCCAAGGGTGAGTCGGACGCCATTTTCCGGCCCCTGCAGGACAACTACGGCCACGCTGGAGAGGTGTATATACAATACATCCTGAACAACATGGGGCGGGTGGGCGACCTGCTGCTCAAGGTGCAGGGGAAAATCGACAAGGCTGCGGAACTCACCCAGCGAGAGCAATACTGGTCAGCGACTACAGCGGCGTGTATCTCGGGGGGTATTCTGGCGAAAGAGTCCGGGGCGCTGGACATCACCGACGACGACATCAAGCGGGTGTATGACTGGATTATCAATCAACTGAAGGTCATGCGTGGGCATGTGGCGATTGCGAATATCGAACCGGATGAAGTGCTGGGTATGTTTCTGTCCGAACACATCAACGATATGCTGATCATCAACGCCAGCGTGAAAGGCGGACTAAATGAGGGCCCGATCCGCGAGCCGAAAGGGAAGTTGTTGATCCGCTACGAGCCCGACACCAAAGACTTGATGATCAGTGTAGCGAAGTTTCGGGAATTTTGCACTAAGCGCCAGATGTCCTACAGCCACACCATCAAGGCACTACAGGCTGCGGGCGCACTGCATGGTGAGACGCGGAAGCGGTTGGGTAAGGGCACCCACATTTCGGTCAATGAACGGGTGTTGGTGTTTCGGAACGTAAACGAGAAATTTGTTTTGGGAGAGGTCGATGTGGACGCATGGTTTGCGAGTCAGGATAAACTGGCATGATTTCCCCGTCAGTGCGTCCGCGTTTGTGCCGGGGGTCGAGACGCGGTTGCTGCGCAACGATATTCAGAAGGAAGCCGACGCACTAGGTGTTGTGGTGTTGCTGGAAGAGGTCGCGGAGTTCGGGTATATGGGTGTCCGTGTTTGGCGAATTGGATAAAGGAAAAAGAAATGAATGACTTGGAAATGATTAAGAAGTGCGCGGAGAAGATGGGTTTTGTTCTGACGTTACTACCCCCTGATATGCGCCGTACTGACGGAGTGGTTGAGTTGGCGATAGCCACAGAAACTGCTTGGGGTATGAATCACACGATCTACAATCCCTTCTGTGACGACGCGCAAGCAATGGCGCTGGTGAAGAAGTTTAAGCTGACAATTTCAACTGGTCTGGATGGTTGGAGTGCAAACTATGCCGCGACAGGATGGGTTTCAAACCAAGACCTAAACCGCGCCATCTGCGAATGTGTGGCGAAACTACCCTGACCCCTTGCACCACCCGTTTTTCTGTGCCACTATCCGCCCGACGCTGGACTCTCTCCCCAGTCGTCGCTTCTCCTCCTCGTTTACCCCCGGCTTCGGCTGGGGGTTTTTTCTTACTCTTCCCCTTCAGCAGCCTTACGCACCCGCTCTTTGAGTTTCGGGTCGATCTGTACCCCATAGATAGCCTGCTGCTCCCTGCGATCACGTCCTTTGACTGAAGCAATGATGTCCTTGGGTTTGATCGCCACCTCGGGGAACGCCATATTGAACGCTGCAATGCGCTCCTGCACACCCATCAGGGCATCCACATCCCCAGCATCCGCTGCGGTCTCATACTGATCAAACAGGCGGCGTTTACGGTCACGCACGAACGTCTCCATCTCCTTCATGTAACCGCGTTTCTCGTAAATCTCAGTCAGCTTGGTCGGCGCAAACCCACCCAACTGGAACATTGCGTTCATGATATTGATGTCGTCCGTGATTGGATCACCCTTCAAAGTCGTGGCACCCTCCACCCCAAACCGCATGGCCTTCAAACCGTTACGCAGTGCGGCGGGAGCACCGGCTTCAATCCCACGATACCAATACCCGTCGTCGATCATCTGCGCAGCCCGGTTCATGTTGGTCAGGATGCTGAACGGTGCCCCCAAGAATATCTGCTCGATGTAGTAGCGCAGTGCCCCAAGTTCGGCTTTACTGCGGGAGTCGTCCCGGATCAGCAGGTCACCAAAACCCGTACGTTGTGCGACCTCAAGACCGGTTAGGTAGTTGGTCGGGCCCTTGAACGTGAACTCACCCAGCGCGTTGCGCATGGTGTTGCGGAAGTCCGGATACTCATCGTCATCCCCGAACGCCGACTGAAACACGTTGTAGAGGAACTCCCCCACCCCCACGAACGGCAGGCCCTGTGCACCGGCAAACGCAAACGTCATGGCATACGTCCCCAGCAACTGCTTCCGGGCGATGTTCTTGGCTAACTCCCGTTCTTGCGGTGACAGACTGCTATCCCCTTTGATCGCTACATACGCCATACGCGCAGTACGGAACATCATCAGTTGAGCGAAGCGTTTGAAGATCAACACAACACGACCCAGTGGGTGCTGGAATATCGGCCCCGCAGTCTCCATCATGCCGCTGCCGTGGGACTTGGTGATCATGTCGACGGCTTCATTCACGGCTTCGGTCTCAGACAAACCTTTTTGTTTTGCCAGCGTGTAGGCGGCGATTGCGGTGATCTCACGGTTTGCCATCTCTGAATGCTGGTAGGCGAACGTCATGGCGATACTGGCGGCGCGTTTGACCTTGCTGTCCGGAGACGACGGCTGTGACCGCATGTCCAGAATCTCCTGCGAGATCGAGATGTTGATCTGACCACGGCGCTGCAGTTCGTCATACAGGCCACGCAACGGGCTGTCTTTTGGCAGGGTGTTCAGAGGTGACAGGTAACCAAATTTCTTGAAGTTGTCCCCGGCGTTTTTATATACTGATTTGCCATACGCCTTGTATGCACCCATCAGGGCCGCAGTCGCTTTACCCGCGCCATACTTACTTGCCATCATGGGGTAGGCGATCATCGGGGTCTGCGTCAAGTTGATCAGAGCGGTGGATACGTTGGCCCCGAGGAAGTACGAGAACGTCAGCCAGTTGATGTTCGACGCCAGCTTGTTGATCGTCGGATTCAGCATTGTGGTGAGGCGCGACCCCGGCTCCGCCGAAATTTGTGTGGCTACTTCGTCGGCTAGTGGGTCAAACCCACGCGGGTCTTTGCTGGATATGTCCGCCAACTCATTACGGCCCAGCGCAGCGGTCTCTTCAATCCGACGGTTATACAGACGTGATGCCGTCTGTGAAATGAGCTTCGGGGCGGTAGCAGTGTAGCTACGCAGCACGTCTTTCTCAAAACCAGCACGACCTTCCCGCTTGATCATATTCATGATTGCCGACTGCTGCGGATTCAACCGAAGCAGGGCTTTATATACATCGTTCACCACATCATCAGCCACACCGTTGTCGCGCATAGCCCGCAGAGTACGTTGGATCATGGGGTCAGACGGCGGGGTGCGGCCAGCGATAACCTCATCCAGATTCTTGTATTGCTTGAAATCCTTGCTGTTACGGTCGATCTTGTTCTCAGCGATAAACCGATTGCGCTGCTCCGGGGTTTCAAACGCCATAACAATCTGCTCACCGTTCTTCTCAAACCGCATCCAGTAATCGCCAAACCGCATCAGCGGGAAGTAGGGCTTGATCTTGCTCTCGATACCTGCCTTGATCTCATCGATCTCATTCTTGGGCAGCACGGCCAAGTCTTTCTCCAGCGCGGCGATGTAGTCCTTGTACAGCTTCTCGTAGTGCTCCTTGATCTCGGTGTAGGACTTCTTCAGGTCATCCGGCAGCGCCTTATAACGCGCCAACAGGTCCGGGCCTTGTTTGGCGGCGGGGTTACCACTGTTCTTCGGGTCGGCGGGATCAAACCGGGCCAACGTAGCGTCGTACACCACTTCGGTGAACTTGTCGTATTCTTTTTTGAGCGCCGTCGTCTGGCTGTATTTGTTCACCACTCGCTGCAATGACTTGGCGGTCTGACCTGCGCGGTCGATCTGGGTGTTCTCATAACCCCGGCGTTCGTTGAGTAGGTCTACAACCCCCCGCAGTGCAGGTGCCCGGTTGCCATAAATCTCCACCAGATGATTCAGGTCCAACGTCTTCACCGCAGCACCCAGCACGCCACGGCTCATCTTGCCAACGACGTCGCTCCATGCTCCGGAAAACTTAGGTAGGTTTGTGGAACTATCACCCATCGTGTTGAGCATGTTTCTGTAGGCGGCGGAAGCACCCGATACATCAGCATTGAGAAACAGAATGTCCCCGGGCGTTTTGGGGATCGTCTTACCAGCACGGATAATCTTGCCAATAATCTCGTCGATACGGTCCAACGCGGTGTTCGAACTGCGCGGCGACATACCAAAGAACTTACGCACAGCGTTCACAAACCAGTCATACGCGGTCTTCAACGCACCTTGCGGAATGCGAATGCTGCGCAGCATCTGTTGGAACTCAGAGTTGGACTGGGCTTCTGCGGCGAACTCCTGCAAGCTGGTCGCGCCATACTGCCCCTCTATACGCGGACGTATCCGGGTGAACAACTCATTCAGTTGACGAGTCAGCGGGTGCATCCGGCTACGCAGAACATGGGAGATCGCGGCATGGGTAGTTTCATGCAGGATGGTGTGTTCGTGCAGTGAGTCCGGGCTGATCGTGATGGTGTCGGTGGTTGGGTCGTACTGGCCTGCGCCTTCCACCATGCCTACCTTGATTCGTGTGTTGCCGATACGAGCGAGCAGCCGCTGTGCCACCTGTTTCAACAACGGATTGTTGGTGGACTGAATAATGCCCCGCAGCGTCTTCCGCAGATCACCCGCCTGAACTGCCGCAGCTACATCATCCTGCACTTTCACACCGACGGGTTTAGACGGCAGTAGCAGATCATCTTCCGCGTTCTCGTCATCTACTTGCTGCTGTACAGCGCGAGCGTTTTTCCGGTTGGCTTCATAGCGTTCTTGGATCGCAGCGGATGCAGCGAGTTTCTGTTTGGCGGCGTCGATATCCTGTTGGGGGACTTCATTGCGCTCCAGAATGCTTCGGGCAGTCGACACCACGGCCTTGTTCTGATCCCGCATACTGTCCACCAGATACAGGACCGCACTGTTGTATTTGGAGGTCACTTTGGTGGTCTGGATCAACCGTTCGGCTTCCTGCAGTTCGAAAAGTTCTTCCGCGAAGTTCGTGCGCTCACCGCGCTTGGGTTTCTGTGACGGCGGGGTTAGTGGAGAAGACTGTTGCGTCGTTGCTCCATCACTTCGTCCAGCATCTCTTTGATCGCCATCCACGTCGGCAGGTCGAGTAACGTCAGCGGCCCCTCCTCCGGTGGTTCGTCCTTGTACAGGCACAGCCATGCCTGCGCTATCAGCTTCTCGTCCAGCATTGGGTGTCCCTTCAAAGTCAAATGCTCCTTGTACCCGTGGCATTGATTTACGTGGACGGCCACGGAGCACGGGTTCTGCGGCAGGTTCTTGGGTGGGCTCAGGTTGCACGGCGGGCGCTTGCGTCCCACGACGGCGTTTTTCACGGCCCTGCTGAATAGCCAGAGTCAGTCCCGGTGTCTTGCGTTCCTGCGCCTGCGCTACCTCCAGTTCGGCGGTCGTCTGCGGTTGTTGCTGCTTGAGCAGGTATTCTTGGCGCGGGGTCAGCGGCATCCCGGCATCCCGACGTTGCTTGGCGAACTCCAGTTCCTGAACGTCCGTATTTTGGGCGGCGGGCGTCTCACCCAGCACCTGTCCTTGGGTCATGCGGCCCTTGGTGGCGATCTGTTGCTCACGCGCTTTGTCAATCAGGTTCGACGCTACTTCAGGGTTGAACTTTACGCGACCGCTAATGTCACCCAGCACCCCTTCAAACTTGTTGAGATCATCGGCTCTGGTCAGGTCGAGCCCACGCAAGGTGTCTCTGGCTTTCTTCGAAGTGCGACTGAACCCAAGACCTGTCAATACGTCGTCGGTGATCTGCATCCCGACCGGTGTAGGTACTTCGGGAGCAGCGGGATATTGCAGCGGCTCTGGGGTGGGCGCGGGGCGTTCTTGTAGTTGCGGTTGTACCTCAGCCATCTGCTTCATGGACTGGCGACGGGTCGGCTCTTTCTCTGGATTCGTCGGGTTGATTTGTTTATTGAGTGTATTTATCTGCGCACGAGTGCTGGCTATGGCGCTCTTGATCTGCTCCTGCTGCTCAATGAACTTTACTTTTTCGCCCGGGGTCTTAGCACGTTGGACTTCCCGATCCAGAATATCCAATACCCGGCGTTGCTCCTCCAACTGGGTTTGCAGGGCCGTAATTTCTTCCGTTGGGTCTTGGTTGAACCTTTCAGCGGTTAGCTTGTCACCACCGGGTGTATATGCAAACAGATCAGGTACGGCGTCCGGTGGCGGGGCCTGTTCACGATCCATCATCTCCTGTTGCGCAGTATTGGGTACGGGCTTACCTTCCGGTCCCATACCGGTGAATACTTCTGACCGGGGGGCGTTCTCCGCCTCCGCCAACAACTGCTTGCGCTGCGTATCTTCTATAGCCGCCCGACGACCCAGTTCCTCTTGCGCATTACCACGACCTGCACGGGCCGCGCCCACTTGACCCACTGCACCCAACGGACCACCCAGCATCAAGGCACCAGCAGCGGCTTCAGCGTATTCTTTGGCGGCTTCAGGGTCGTCATAGGGGTTCGTCGCCAGACCCGCCTGCCAACGCTCCAGCACTTGCTGCGACACCTCCTGCGGGATTTCAAAGGCGATACCCTTCATCACCCCCTTGGCGATCTCCTGCTTATATTTGACCGGGTTGGCAGCGGCGAGCGCGAGTTCTTTCACGGTCTGGTCGGCAACGGCCTTACCCTCAATACCCAGCAGCTTACCCAATCCCAAAAACTTGCCGCCCAATAGGTCGAGCGCGGCCTGACCACCACCCGCTACCGTAGCAGGGAGTCGATCTACCGGCTTACCTTTATTCTCTTCGACTTGGCGACCGAGGTTGCTGGCGATGTACTGCCCCAGCAAAGTCAACCCATACGCACCCGTGCCGATCAACGCAGCCGGGGCACCTGCAACCGCAGCGGCACCTGCACCCAACAGACCGGCGGCAGCGGCTGGGGCTTGGAAACCAATCGATTCACCCGACAGTTCACGGAACTTATCCCACGTAGCGCCTAACGCCCCGCCGATATCCCCAGCCTTCGCACGGGCTCCGATGTCACTGAACTGCGTGCGGCGATAGGCGTCCTGTGCCTCTTTCTGAACTTGCTGCATCTGCTGCGCAGCTTGCTCATCTCCCGGGTTTACCATGAGTTTGGCAGCGGGGGCCAAGGACTTGAGTGTCGACGACGCACCGGTACCCAGCGCTTTAAAGAAACCCGGCTCTTCCGGGATAGGGTCGAACTTCGGCTCGGCGGCGTATTTCTGGTATCGGCGGATAAGTTCCGATTGTGTAATATCGTCCGGCACCCCGGAGATGACGGTACCATCTGGCATTCTTACATCCATCAGAACTCCTAGTTGGGTAGATCAGCGAAATTTACCACGTCTGTTTTCCCGCCGGTGTCACCCGAAGGTACCGCACCCGCCATTGCTTTGGCGGTTTCTGACTGGATCAGTTTACCGATATTATCCAACTGTACCTGTTCTTCAGGTTTGATTTTACCAGCAGCGGCCTTTTGTTGCAGCGCCGTATACATTGGGTACCGATCACGTACTTTGTCTTGGATCGCAGCCAGAACCCGGGCGCGTTTGGTATCAGCATCCTGCTGGCGCACGTAGTTCAGTGAATCGCGTTGGGTTCTATTACCTTCTGCCACGGCAGCGGTGCGACGATCTTCAGCGCCGATCTTAGCCACGGTCTCAAAGCGCTTCTCACCCAGTTCAGCAACCTTGAGTTCAGTGGTAGCGATGGCTTTGTTGTAGGCGTCACGGGCGGTACGAACACGATCCCCCGCAGCGATAGCGTCCTTCTCAATACCCATGCGCTCTGCACGATCCAGACGTTTCTCTGCCAGCACCAGCTTATTGCGCTCACGTTCCGCGTTGCGGAAATCTTTATTGATTGAGCCCAGTTCCTTCGTCGTGAGGCCGAGACCTTCCGCAAAGTTCTTCAGCATGTATGGAGAAGTGCCCGCAGCCGCCGCGAACCCACCCATAGCCACGGCCAGCCAGCGGTCTTTATCACGATCTTGCACGGCGGTCTTGGCTTCTTCTTTGAACATGTCGAGCCGCTCTTTGATATCGTCCGGGATTTCTTTGCGCAATGCGTCCCTACGGGCAGTGGTTGCGTCTTCGGCGGTACCCAGATTATCTCGCTCAGTTTGCAGGGACTTGGTGATGCTGGACAGATCGGGGCCTTTGGCACTTAGTTGGGGTGCTCTTACTGTGCTAGCAGCTTGTGCTGTGGGTGCGGGTTGTGGGGTTGGCGCGATTTGCGGCGTCGTTGGCTTGGCATAAACAGTCGGTTCCGGTTCGTTGGCTGAGAATGCCGCGATGCCGCCCGGAGCTACCGGCGCTTGTTGTGCTTGCGCACGTTGTTCTGCGATGGCCTGTAGACGTTTAGCGCGTTCCTCTTCCGCTGGCGTGGCGTAAGTGCGAGGACGGTTGTATGCGTCCTTAAAGAACTTGGCAATACCACCCAACATACCTACACCACCACCATCATCAAACGCGACGATCCCACCACCTGCGTAGTCGGCGCTTTCCATAACACCAGTGTCCATACCGGCGATACCACCCAGCACAGTACCTTGGGGCTCACCGGCTTGCAGGGCTTGGTAGTTCTGGCTGCTCTGGCGCATCTGTTGCACCTTCTGCGTAGCCATCATTTTCTCAAGCGGTGTGGCATTGGCCTGCGAGATAACCTGCTGCGGGTTCGGGCTGGACAGCGCCACTTTGATCAGCTTTGACACATTCGATGCCAGACCACCCTCACTACCGACTTCACCGCCGATAGCAAACTTCTTGACCGCGCCACCCTCTTTAAATGCTTTTGACAGACCCAGTGCACCGAGACCTAAACCGCCGATTTGAGACGCGATGTTTGGCTGCTGCTGGTAGGAGTACATGGTCTGATTGGGGGACACTACAGAGCCGCGCAAGAGGGAACTCAGGTTCTGCAATTGCGTCCACGGATATTGCTGCTGGCGCATGAACTCTTCGTACTTCTGATCGATACCTTGTTGCGCCTGCGCTTGTTGAATACCGCCAGCCTGCTGCTGCGCTTGATTGATACCCATCTGTTGGTTGTATGAACTCTGACCCAGTTGGCCCAACGTGCCAGCAGCTTGACCTGCCGTCTGGAGACCCTGAAGCCCCGCCGTGGTACCGAACTGCAACGACTTCTGTGCTTGGTCAAATGCGTTCTGAGTGCCGGTTGCTTGGATACCCGCCAGTTGGTTCTGCAGGTTACGGTTGGCTTCCGATTCTACGAGCGCATGGCGAGTGCCACCAAACGCACCGGCCTTTGACGCACCAGCGCCAATACTCGGGAGCCCACGGTTGTAGTCCTGAACCGCTTGGTTTTTCTGCCAGTCGACCACGTTCTGCATATACGGCGACATGTATGACTGCATGGCTTGCGGTGAGGTGGCTTGTTGCATGTAGTTGTTGCCAGCATTGAGCCCGCCGATGCCAGCCATACCCGCCATACCAGCACCCTGCCCCATTAGGGGTGACACGCCCATGTTACCAACATTTTCAAATGCCTGATTCTGCAAGCCGGTAAAATCCGCAACGCGCTGACCGGTGTAGGGTTGGTACGAAGTTTGAGACGCGGCTTGACCGCGATTCATTATGTCTTCGAAATATGGCCGAGCGTATTCAGGAATGTTTGAGGTCGTTTGCTGTACAGTGCTAGGCTGTTGTGGTGCGCTTGATCCCTTACCCATAGTTACACCTCTTCCGGCATATCGGGCCATGCCCGGTTTAATTTGCGAATATTCTCAGAACCTACGAGTAACTGCATATTAGCATGAACATGCAACCCACACACGAGAGGGCTGGTGATCGGCACTACGTGGTCCACATGCCATAACACCCCCGTGGCTCTGGATAATTCGCGGGCTTTTTTATACAGCAGCCGAATACCTGTTATATCTGCCCACTTTGGGGTTGCCTGTTTTTTGTTCACCTGATAACGCCGACATTTTTCTGCCCCCTGCACTTTCATTTGTTCGCTTGTGGCATACCGCTCACGTTCATATGCGTTATGGCTTGCTAGGTTAGCGCTGCGCCATTTTTTGCACGCGGCCTTGTGTTTGCCCATATTCGCATTGCGCCACGCATATATTTTTTCTCGGGACGTGATTTTATTCTCTTTGTACCGTTGGTTAGTTTGTGCACGGATATGGACTCGATTGGCTTTGTACCGCGCAGCCGTATATGCACTAGCGCACTCGCGGCATTTATTTGTGCGGCCATTTGCGGACCTTGAGTGTTTTTGGAACATCTCAAGCGTTTTCTCCACCCCGCAATATTTGCACGTCTTAATCACACATATTCCTTCTCAAATAGCCGGTAGGTTTCCTTCAGGCCGTGCTTCTCCAGCACTTTACCCCAACCCTTGCGACCGGTGAACTCCATACCATCCAGTTTACTGTCAACCGCCCAGCGGTCAATCAGTGCCATCATTTCATCTTGCCATTCATCCAATTTGTCGCCAGCGCAGAAGGTCATATCAACCATCCGTTTGCACGGGTATGTTTTTACCGTGGTGATCACAATCCCATAAATCTTGCCCGCTTCGTTTTCGTCATAGGCCACCCACAGATTAGACGCCCCCGAGAACAGCATGTTGAACACATCATCAACCCCCATACGACCATTAGTCCGATCCACTGCGCGGGCCACATATTCGATTACCGACCCAAACACATTACTTATGTGCCCATGTGGGATTGCTGAACATTTCATACGGGGAGCAGCCTATCAGGATTCGTGTCTACTGCGATTTTGTCCTTGCCAACCGTCTTACTTCGGGCTTTCTGCACGCGCTCCATCATCTCATAAAGCCTACGCGCCCCGGCTTTTGTGGAGCCATTACCCAGTTCCGACACAATTCGGGCCGGTATAACAAATTCTCCGTCTGCCAGTGCAGCACGCTGGGGCTCTTCGCCATTGATTACAGCCGGGATAGAGTCAGATACACCGTCACCCGGGCCGTCCAGCAGCTTACCGCCGGCGGCATAGTCACCGATACCCCCACCCGCCGCGTAGTTGGGCTGCAGATGCCCCTTGTCGGTGAAGTAGTAACCCCCCGGTGCGGACTCATCATACGGTCGTGTAAACGGTTTGGAGAGTTGTGCGTTAACCCCGCTACCCTCCGGGGAACCCACTGGACTGAACTGCGGTTGTTCGAACCCACCCATCGCCCCGAGCGCCCCTACCCCCAACGCACCGGCAGCGTATTTATTGTCCTTCAAAAACGCCATCGGATCACTGGCTGCGGACTGGATACCAGCACCGGCCTTGTCCATAAAACTCATCGACTGCATGGGTGCCAAATCCGCCACCTGCCCCGGAAGACCCCCCAATCCAGCCGCCGCATCAGCCGCGTTTTGCGCAGCCAGCCAATTTTGTGCCCCAGCCTGTTCACCAGCCTGTAGCACGCTACCCATATTCTCACCAGCAGCCGAACCGGGGCCAAACAACGCAGCCCCGCCTCCAGCCAGCAGCCCGCTCATCAGAGCGCTGCCCGCATCTTTTCCAGTAGCTAGAGAGGCCAAGCCAGAACCTAGCCCAACGCCCCATGCGGGAACGCCCATCATGGTCAGACCAATGCCAGCTACGGCGGGGAGGATATCTTGAAGAAACCCGGCTTCCGGGAGTCCAGTTTGTGGGTGTATGGTCAATGATCCACCAGCGGCTTTCGCCAATGCCTGCAACCCACCGACTTCCCGTGGGCTCATGTGCACCAGCAGTGAATCCCCATCCCGGCCAAGCGAGGCCAGCCCCGCAGCGACATCTTTCATAGAACCCCCAGAATTTGTTGGGATATTACCATCTTACGTATGTGCCGTGTATAGGTAGTATCGGACGTTCCAAACCACATTATTGCCTACCGCCCCGGTTACCCGAAGCAGGGCATCACCCCCACTCGCAGACAATGTGCAACTCCATCCAGCCTGATCTTCAGCCGTAAACACGGCAGTTTCACCAATTTCTGTGGCCGTACCCGCCACGTTTTTATACGCTGCATCAATTACATACGCCGCGCCATCTTCCGCCGTTCCGGACACTCCACCAGTTCTACGCGCCACTACATGCGCTTCAATCAAAACCGTGGTCTCTGACGGTATAGTAATGGTCGCCAAAGTCGTGGTTGTCGCGTCGGTGGTTTGGACCGAGTAGATGTGTGCGGGATCAGCCCGCAACTGGGACAGGTAGTTGTCGATGGTCGCAAAATACAGCCGTAGAGCATTGTGGAACTGCTCTTGAGAACGGGCGTCGTAGGCTTGCGGCGCAAGCGGAATATTCGGGGCTTTTGACGGACGCAGTTCGGTCGGGTTCGCCATTAGCGTCTACCATCCGGGCGAATATCAATACGGGGGGTTCCCAACTGCCAGTTAACCCCGGTCTCTGTGGACTCAATACGGTAGGCCATCTGCCGCCCCCGAATGCGGGTGTACACCTGCCCGGTAAATTGTTCGACCGGATAAGTGGCGGTGCGCTCTACACGCGGGGCATCTGGGGTGCCGTATTGGGTTCCCGAATTTTGTCGCGGTTTAACGACCATATTCAATGTCGGGGTGGTAGCCGTTGAGCCATCAAACGTAATGTCCGGCAGGATACGCCACACAAACCCAAAGTTGTGCCCGTCACCGATGTCAAAGTCCGACGACTGGATGTAAGACTCCATGGGTAGCGGAGGGTTTACGATGCCGTCATCAACGCCGGTTTCGTGGTAGATCAACTGGTTCGCGGCAATATACGTTACAGGTACATATTGTGCATGAGATGCGGCGGTAGTCCCATCTACACCACGAACGCATCCGGACAACGCAGACCCGTTGTTGCTGGTGTAGGAAATCTTTTCCGACTCAATGATAATTGTCCCTTCGTTTGGGTATGAGGAGGCATTGAGTAACGGGATAGACGTAATCGTACTATCAATCGCGGTGTCTAAATACGAGTTCTGCACGCTGAACGCCGCCATGGGGAATTGCCGCAAGGGGCTGTCCAACCACGCGGTGCGGTTGATGGTCCCGTAATACCAAATATTTTCAAGGTAGTTGAAGATCACATACCGGTTGTTGGATTGACTATCGGCGGACGGGTATAGCCACCACACCTCACTGAAACCCTCATTCGAACCCGATACAATCTGAAACGCCTGATCCTTGTTCAAGTCCCCGAAAACGTATTGGCGCACGGTGCAGGGTATCGTCTCTACGCGACCTGCGTATGAAAAGAACTTATCCACACCCATCCAGAATGTGACGTTGTTGACCGTAGTGGCCGCTTGCGGGGAGATAATGGAGATGTTATCCATCAAAACAGTAAACCCCCACACATATGGCGGGCCTAGATATTGCATGGAATACAGCGCGGTATCTGACCAGATCAGAATCTCTTGCCGCGTGATTTCAGCACACACCAGCAATGAACCATGCGCCAACCGCTGTTCACCGGACTGATTACTTGTAGTCGGCACCCAGTCAAATTCATTCTCTTGGTCTGACCATCGGACAAGCATTGGGTCGAACGTGGTCTCAGTATCTGCTGGGTCGTATGGGTTTGAACCAATAGCAAGAGCAAAACGCTGGATGCCTGACGCGATCACTTGATATGTTGAATTGGGTACATAGTCACCGACATACCCAGCATTGTCGGCAGCGTCTGCCAGCAGAATACCTCGGGGGTATGTAGAGGTGTCCACTTCCCAGTAGTAGATTTCTCCGCCACGTTGGGCGAACACCAAGTTCTCACCAAAATTATCATTCGACCACAACAGCAACTGCTGTGCGACACCGACTGTAGTGGCGGAACCCCACGTACCACGGCTCCATACCCCCGCCCCCCAACCAGTACCTGTGGTGTATGTGGCGTTACCGGCGTTGATTTGATACGCGGCGCTGACAGCGGCTCCGCCACCCGTCGTGGTTGCATTGGCTGCGGTTGCTGAAACAATCGTGTATGTGTTGCCGTCTATTACCGAAATAACTTCATACTCGCCGTTCAATGTCAGACCCGCCACAGCCGACGCCCCAGAGTATGTCACAAAAGTCCCAGCGGACGTGCCATGTGAGGTATCAGTAACGGTAACCAGCTTACTGCCATTGGTGGTGGCGAATGGGTCGGTATTTATGGTGGCAGTAACCCGCAGCGGGGTGATGTCGAAATACCGCCCGCCGTTCTCAATATAGTATTTTTGGTTCGTCCCAACCGCTGCTAGATTTGCGAAACCCAAAGTAACCCAGTTCCACAGTATCCGGCACACGCCTTTGTATGTGTATAGAGAGGTGTCAGATATGCTTACCCATCCACCCAGTTTCTGCGGGAAACCCGAACGGAACCGAGCCTTGTCGATGTCGAACCACCCACCCTCATTTGAGTAGTTAGTTGATTCTCGGTTGACCCCCGGCTTGAACTGTAGTTTCTGGAGCGGCATCGATTACCCCCGTACGTACGGGCGTGTGCCCTGCTTGTCTATGATCAACCGGGAGTGGCGGATCGGCGCTATCGGGGTATTCGGCACTGAGATATGCACCCACGACTCATACTCCAAAATGATCTGATCGTAGGGCAATTTTGCCTCAATACACGCCTTGAATACCTCACGCGGGGTCATACCCGCTACTTTGATATCGGCGGCACACCCAATACGGTGTTGACTCGCGTCAGTGGAGCCCACGGCGTCATTCAGTTGCTTGGAGCGATACCCCGAAGTAACTATCACTGCACGACCACCAGTCGCTGACTTTACCTGTTGTAGCAACTGCGCAAGGCGCTTGAGATTCTCGATTGTTTTTTCATCAGGCGTGTTATCCCAGCCGTGCCGCGCAGCCGTAGCGGATGCAGTGAGTTCTTCCAGCGTGAAATTCGCGGTCAGTTTCATTTTTTAGCGCCACCCCACACCTCAATACCTTTTCCGATTTGGCGCAGCCCCGCGTACGCCCAAGGCAAGGTCAGCAGCAGACTGATAATATAGAGGTCCATATCGTTGATCTCACCAGTGCGCAGCCCGACGTAAATAAACGCCATGACCAAACTGGCCCACGATTGCAGCGGGCGGGTGCGGCGCACTACAATATCTTCGGCGTTATCGCCGGAACGGATTGTCTCTTGGGTCTCTTTATGCGCAGCCTGTTGGTCTTCTAGGCGCAGTTTTTCCATGTCGTGGATATGTTGACGGATCGCCGCTTCTTCTTGGATGGCGAGTTCTTTCAGTCGCACTATTGTGGCGGGGTCGGCCTGAAATGCTTGCAGTGCCTTTGCGGGATCATCCGACCCAGTGGCGCTACTCACCAAAGAAACGCCCGCAGCGACTGCGCCCGGGATATTACCCGTGAGGAGTGATCCAACCAGCGCAGCCCCCGCACCCGCGTTATCTTTAAGCCATGCTCCTACCTGTGACCATTCCATAAAGCACCTCTTACGTTTTCATAATGTAGGCCAACGCGTAGTACGGCGGCAGGTTGGCGTTCGTTCCCGATGCGCCGGAGGAGTCCACCGATATGCCGGTTGTCGCCGACGCAGTAGTGCCAGTCGCCCCCGTTGGGCTCCACACCCCGGTCACCGCGCCGTTCAGGGCTGTGTTGGCCCCGAAATTGGCTATGTCGTGGTCGTGGCCCGGGTCCGTTACTGTGTGAGTATGCGCCACATTAATTGCATTAGCAGAACCGCCAGTCGCAGCAACGGCGTAGGTAGACCCCGCGCCCACAACGAACCTATTGCGTAAATCAGGCGTGCTGTTGGTGCCGTCGCATATAACCCAACCCGACGGTATCGTGCCCACACTACCCGACCACAGCAGGATCACCCCGCTCGGTATCAGCGTCTGAAATGTAGGTTTCGCTGCCGCCCCATTGCTGGTCAACACCTGTCCGGCGGTACCTACACCCGCCACCGACTGCACCGCGCCCGTTGAGGTGGTGCCTCCACAGAGGACCGCATAGGCCGTATTTGATGTCGTCCCAGTACCTCCAGACGCCACACCTAGTGCTGTGCCTAGAGACAGCAGCGACTGGTAGTTGGTGGCGTCTTCCACATCAGTACCATCACACACCAGCAGGACTTTTGCCCCGTTGGGGACTGACACACCGGTCTGCCCGGTGACTTTTACCGTAACGGCGTAACCACCAGTGGTGTTGTTGTAGATCACATATAGTTTTTTCTTCGCGGGGACTTCCAGCACGCGTGCCCCGGTCAAGGCTCCAGTGCACTCAATCGCCATATTCCGGGCTACACCAGAAGCGCCGTTCGGGATTGTAATGACTGTGGCGGCACCATCAGTGATTGCTTGGGTTACATACCCGCTAATCGCCTGCTCAATCAGGGTGCCAAGGTTGGCATTTGTAGTGGTTCCCCAAGTACCCGACTGCTCACCGTTCCCGATAAGTTCGATACCAAGGTTTGTTGAATAGGTCGACGCCATTTGGTTATCCTTTTAGAGCATTCACAATACTACATTTGTACGTCACTCGCTACTGGACCCAGTTGGGGGTTTGGGCATCGTTTATATCCACCCAAAACGACGTTTGCCCATCATCAACCGCCACCCAACCCGGGCTACCTGACGGGCTTACTGGGGTCCAACCCGGGCTACCTGACGGGCTTACTGGGGTCCAAATTGCACCGTTCCCGGCGTCGATCACAGACCAAATTGTAACCGATCCCAGCGCACCTGTGGCATACACCCCCAGCGGTGTAACCGTGCAACCCAAGGCCACCGAAACAGTGCCAACCTCGCCCGTTCCCAACACCCCCGTAACCGATACTGTGACCGTAACGGCTTCAATTTGGAATCCATTGTTTTGGAACGCATCAAATTGAAACGCAGTAGCCACAGCCCGCCCCGGTTAGTTTTTGGTCAGAGTCACGATCATATCAGCCGCTACATTCAAATAGTGTGTCTGGGCAAACGCCTGCACTTCCTGACTTCGGCTATCCCATGGAACCGCCAAATTGTTGCCACCTGAGAAATCAAAGTCGCAGGTATATCCGCAGTGGGGGGCATTTTGATCACGCCAGCCCCTGTTCAAGTAATAGAAAGAGAAGCCGCAAACCGGAGGCCATTGATGTGTGGGATCACCATAAGCCCGCTCGCTCGTCCAACTCGGAACAATGATTGTGGCTTGCGCACGGTGGCGTAACACCCGAAATAGCTCATTGAAGAAGTGCACCCGTTCAGCGCCGGTAAGATGCTCAAGAAAATGGCTGGAGTGAACCGCATCCACCGATCCATCCTTCCACGGCCACGGCTTGCGGAGGTCCATTACGGTGTCAACCTTACCGTCAAATGGTAACGCATCAACGCCATGAAACCCTTCGCGCTTGTTCGGGCCGCAACCCAAATCCAGCCTGATGATTTCAGGTGCCGCGACCGCTTTCAGTTTTTTCTTTGTGCTAGCCATGTAGTGAGTCCTCTTTTTCAGTTTTTACAGCAGCCAAAACTGCAGCATCGCGTTGCTGGAATAAACGCAGTGCATCAAAGCCTACATCAACGCACCGCTGCAGGGATTCATCCGGGAGCCTCGCGCAAAACTCTTGCTCCAGCTTTTGTCTGTCGGTGTTCACCACATTGTCCTCGGCGGTCCGAATTTACCTTCATGGTCGTAATGCCCGACTTTCACGCTGCAGTCGATAGCACACCGATACCCATACTTCCGCGCATCAGCCCAGAAATATAAGTCCTGAGTGCCTACACCTGTCTCATCCGCAACGGTCTTGAACCACGGACGGCGCAGGCGCTCGTCTTTGAACATTTTGAGCCGCCACAAGTTGAAGCCCATTCCCGTCCCGCAGCACTCCACAAGCCCCCCGTTCGGGTCCGGTGCTTGCGGCCGGAAGTTCAGGTTTGCGTCGCGTGGGTCACCCCAGATTTGGGGCATACCGCCTTCGCCCTTTGTCCAATAGAGCCCTCCGATACATGCAAACTCCGGGTGTTCTTCCATCCGTTTAATCAACCGAACGAGCCCATCTGAAGGTGGGCAATTGTCATGCTCTATCGTCAGCAGATACTCCCACTGACTTAGTTCGGGGTGGTTTATTATTTCTGCGATAGAGCTTGAGAATGCTTCCCCTACTTCAAAGCCTTCCGCCGCCATACGGTGCGCGGGCTGGTTGGGCGGAAAAATCAGCGACGTGTGGTTCAAATACACGCGTGTGGGGATCATGTCCCCAGCAGGGATCAACATGATTGTACGCTGTTTTTTCCATGAACCACCCTGAATGATACGGTTCGTGGATTTTTGCAGGTCTTGGTTATGCAAGCCCGTGTCGGCGTTTAGCAGTTGTGGTTTCATTTGTTAGGCTTCTTTGATGAATTGAACTATTGGAAACGCGTTGCCGCTGGAGTTTGCGCGTATGCTGCTAAAAGGGATCGCAGAGGTAGTGTAAATGGGCGCTGCGGATGTGATATTACCTTGCATGTAAAAAGGCATCTGCAAGGACGCGACTGTAGTAGCGCCATCAGGCGGCCCAAAGTTCGTTATGTTTGATCCGCCCAGTCCAAACAAGGTGTTTACGTTAAGCCTTCCAACCATGTGGTTGGAAAAACTAGCTGCTTGTGTCGTTATAGATGTGCGATGCGCTAAAAACATCCAATACACCCCGGGGGTAAGCAGCGTTGATAGTGGCATGTCTAAAAACCTGTTACCACTAAAACGTGTATCTCCTAGTGAGGTAGCGGGCAGTATCACACTCGCGTTGCTGATGGCTATGGAGGTACTAAAACTGGTTGTTACGCCACCCGCCCCGTGCATACTTTGAGAATAGTTGTAGGTGTACTGCGACCCGACAGCCCCCACAGTAATCTGCATTTGCATCGCGTTTGTGTACTCAGTGGACAGCACTGAGTATAGAGATTGGCTACTCGCGCCTGTTCCTTTTGTCATCAACATCATAGCGAGAGTGTTAGATTTACCCACCGTAGCTGAGGTATTTGCCGACGTAGTCGCGGTCATTGTGGAAGCCACCCCCAAGCCCCCAAGCCCGCTGTTTAGAAATCTAACGAAGTCAACAGACACATAGTAGGGTACGGTGATTGGGAATATAGGCGCATTGCCCCCGGCTACACCTACGTTATTACTGGTGTTAATTAGAATCTGGGCATTTGCAAACTGACTAAGCGTTGCTGGCTGCACAACACTAGCCGTGATCGTTCCGTTTGTGTCCATACCAAACGACACGCCGTTGCTGTTTTCAAAATCCACAGTGCCCGTGCTTCGGCTATTTGTGCCAGCGGATATCATCACACCGCCTCCACCGCCCGGGGCCGCGACACTCACAGAAATACCGTTGCTGTTTATGGTTCCGCTTGCGTTTGTCCCTGCGAAAGCGGCGGTAGCTTGCACGAAGTCAGACCCACGATTAGACGCCATCGCCGTTGTCAGATATGCACCCGCAGACTGCAGCGCCGTGGTGATGTTGGACGCCAGCCCGAACGTGATGCTACTTCCTGCGGTGGAAGAACTAAGGCTTGAGCCCACGTTGAGGCTGATCTGGCCCGTGCTTCCGTTCAAGCTGTTGACGACTTGGTTGGATTGGGCGGCTGTGGTCAGCCCGTTGTGAGAGGCTGTCATTACTGAGCCACCAACAGCGTTCAGCCCGAATGTAATCCCGTTACCAGAATCAAAAAGAATGTTGCCAGCGGTCGTGGCTGTTCTGGTTCCAGCAGCAATACCTACCCCGGCTGCAGGAGCGTTAGCACTGAGCGACAGCCCGTTGCTAAACATGGTTCCTGAGATGTTCGTGCCGCCGATTGTCCCGCTGGAGTTACCCATTACCCACACCTGCGACTGTGACCCGCTCTGCATCGCGGTGGTCAGATACGCACCGGGCGACTGCGCGGTTGTCAGAAACGCCGGAAAGTTGAGGCTCAACCCACTGCTATTTGCGGTAACGCTCACGCCGTTGGCGGTCAGGGCCGAGTTAAGCCCGATGGCGTCGTTGCTCGCCCGAGCCGTTGTCAGATACGCACCCGCAGACTGCAGGGCCGTGGTGATGTTGGATGCCAGCCCGAACGTGATCGCATTACCGACCCGCGACGACGACAGGCTTGAGCCCGTGTTGAAGCTGAACGTGCCGGTTGAGCCGTTGATGCTGTTTATGACTTGGTTCGACTGCGCAGCAGTGGTCAGAAACGCCGGGAAGTTCAAGCTCAATCCACTGCTGTTGGCGGTTACCGAAACACCGTTGGCTGTGAGCGCGGTGTTGGTGCCCATGAAATCGGACCCCCGATTAGACGCCATGGCGGTAGTAAGGTAATTACCAGCCGAAATCACCATTTTGCTGCCAGCGGTATCCGCCGACAACGTGATGTTGTTACCACCAACAAACGTGATATCCATTCCGGATACCCGCGACGACCCAATGGTGTTACCCGAAAGTGCGAACGCCTGAGCGTGTGCGCTGTTCCAATCGCTGGGTCGAACTACACTGGTAGCGGTTCCATCAGCGACTGTCTGGGTATAGGCATGGAAAGTAGCCATGAGTTACGCAACCCGAATAATGGCGTTCGTGGCATCTGCAGTTGGGAACTGAATAGTAAAATCACCCGCAGTGGAGGTTTTATCACCGCCAAAAGCCAGCACCGCAACCGCCTTATTGCTTTGGGTGCTGTTATAGATCAGCGCACCGTTTGCTGTAATAGTCGCTGCCGACCACGTTGTATCACTGAAATCCAGAAAGGCCGTAGTGCCTGATGAAGTGGGGGCAGTTGTGGTGAGAGTGTTACCCCCCGCGGAATACCCCACTCCAACCACTTCATTGGTGGCTGAATATGCGGTAGTCGAAGCGCTCAAAGTGGCCGAGGAGGTATATAGGGCGATTTTGAAAGTATCCGGGGTGGTCGCTGCACGAACAACCGTCGTGCCAAACGCGTGGACACCGTTAAGAATCTCCACCTTGAACGACGTGCACATTGCTTGTGAAATAGCCATTACATACTCCTTATATGCGCTGCCATATCAGATTGTCCTTGCTGCGATAATTTCGCGCATATGGTGTCGCGTTCGGCTTCTTGGGCCCGGGTGAGATAGTGCACCAGAACAGACCGCAGCCTGTCCTTAAATGCTATAGCTTGCGCAGTAATAACGGGGTCGCTCCGGCCACCAATGTGGATAATCTTATCCAGCGCCAGTTCAGCTAACTCTTCTGGTGTAGACCCGCGATGCGACGTAGTGACCACTTTGCAATCACCTAACAGCGCCGCCATTTGTCCGCTATGCATCTGCTCTCCTTATTAAGTAACCGCGACCCGCGCTTGACCGCTACGATAGGCATCCCGGCGGTTTTTACCATCTCCAAGCTGTTTAAGTGCGGCCAGCGACTCTTGGTATTTGGACTCATATGACGCGATGATATCTGCTTCGCCCTTCATGAACAGATACGCTTCTCGCAATGCGCCATAAAGGAGCACGCTCTCAAAATTATCCCCTAACCACGTATTCGTGGCCGTCACAATCGATTCCGGGTAGTAGTAGTAATGGAGTTCCGTCGCGTACGACAAATCCGGGGTTGGGCCGAGGATAAGCGTGGTGGCATCAAATTGTGCGTAATGCTGTGGCGTGCCGGTGTCGGTCGGTATGGGGTAGGATTCCCGAATGTAGTTAACATCTTTGTCCAGCATGAACGAATACGCACCGGTCGATGGGTTGATTACCGCTATTGAGAACGTCGCCAGCCAGTCGGTCGGCAGTGTCAGGTATTTATTACTTGCTGTGAGACTACCCGTGACATTCTTGCGGATCGCGGGGATTTGCACGGAGTTGTAAATACGTTCTTCCGCCAGTTCAATAAAGGTATTGATCTGCTCGGTGCTGGACATCGTTTCCGTGCCAGTACCCGCCGTATCCGTGAACACGGTATCCGGGAAGTCATTCTCTGTGTATCCTTTGATCGCGGTAAACAACTCAGTGTAGTTCATGGGCTACCTCTTAGGCCATCGGGCCGCGGGCCATTTTGCCTTTGGTCTGGGCCTTCCCACCACGCACTTTGATGCCAGACGTCTTCATACCCGTCTGCGGGTACCCACCACCGCCAGCCCCCGGGGGGATCGGCACGGGCTTCGGCATTTTACCTGTCTTCATTATTTGCTCCGTTGGTTGGACGCACGGGCCAGATTACGGCCTACTTTACGCATTTCACCAGTGGTAACCCCACCCTTCTTCATCCCTTTGGCAGCGGCGTCCGGATGGGCACCCTTACCCTTCATCATGTGCGCTTTCAGCGCCGATTTCATGTTCGCCATTTTACCACTCCTATGTAGTAGATACAGTCACATCACCAACACCACCAACCGCCACAAGCGCATTCGGGGTCAGTCCGTTATCATCCGACCGGGCACCGCCCACCGGGTTCCAGCCCCACTCAATTACCCTGCTGCCACCGGCACCGTTGTTGCCGTCCTCATAGTAACTCAAATCGGGCCGAGGATTGCGTATCGCCCATGCATCTTCGACAGGATACATACCTAACTGCAACTGTGGATGATCGGGGTTCCAACACTCACTACAGGCCAGAATATTGATGTTTTTGGTCTTGATTACAAGACCCTTCAATTCGGTCAACTTGTACCGGAACCCGCAGATATCACATTCTGCGATAGCATTCTTGCCTGAGGCAAATTTGCTGCTCACGCTATCACCTCAAACCGATTACCCTTCCTCACGTTCTCAACCGCCGGGATAACCCGCAAATTGGTGGGCACATGCAGCCCTGACACCAACCGCCCTTGCAGTGGGATTATATGGTCTACATGCCACTTCACGCCAGTCATCTTCGACCGCAACGCAGCCAACTCATAGGCTTCCCGCATCAGCCAGTGCTCTTCAGAACCGATCCATTTCGGGGTGCGCTTGAGTTTAGATGCGTGGCGGCGTCTACATAAAGCCGCAACCACGGTCTTATTGCTCACCCGCCATTTACGAGAATACGCGTTATCTTTTTCTCTATTGCGGGAAGCCCACACCTTGCGCGACTCTCTTGCTTTATCTTTGTGGTTTTTCCGGTAGTTCTTAGCCCGTTCTGCTGCTTTTTCCAAATAATCTTTTCTGTTGTTTTGCGCGTATTGTTTTAATTTAAAATTGGCGCAAGTAACACATGAACGACTACTCACGAGCCGTTCAGCAATATGGCCGTTTTTGCACGGGTAACCTGTGAAATACCGGGTTTGCCCCGCAGCTTTCGCGGCCTGTAACGTGATGATCTTCATGTAATAAACATTTGGCGCGGCACGAATCTAATCGCGGCTTTTTCCCTGTCTTCATCAGAAGCTAATTGAAATTGGGCCTCGTAGTCCGCCTTCAACTCCATACGGCGCTGCGGGTCCACTGACGGCAGCTTCATCGACAGGTAGTAGGCCAGCCCCGCCACCATGGGGGGCAAGAACCGAAACGGTATGTCCTGACCATTCAGACCATTACCCGCGTCCTGCACGCGCCGCAAACGCCAATAGACGAAGGTGTAGGTCTGGGCGGTATCGGGGGCGGGCCATACGGTGATCTGCGGGTACTGCACCACACTGGCGGAACTGGTGGCACCTGACTTGCGCTGCACCCAGACTTGAATCGGACGCCCGGTGGCGTTCTTGTTGGGGATCGACGCATAGGTGCTGACTGAGATGCGGGAGATGGTGATGTCTGCTTGGTTGGTACTGGTGCCGGTGCGGACTACGTGGTCCAACAGGTCAATGGTGTCAACTGGCAGATCGTAGGACAGAGTGCCCGCCACAAGTGGAATAGACCCCTGCTCAATAGTCCACAGGTTGATCCCCCGGTTCGCCCACTCAATTGTCATTAGATTCAACGACCTACGGGCTGTTCGCAGGTCGTAACCCGACCGAAGTTCTGCGCCGCATCGCTCAAACGACTCCTCGACCAGCGAGTTCAGGTCTAGGTTAAAATCTGTGGTGTTGGTGGTTTTGGCTACCATGCTATGCTCCGTATATCCTCAAGTAATCCAATGCCCGCTTCACTAGCACGCTGCTATCTTTCAGCATCCCCAAACCACTGTTGCATTGACTGCATAGCAACCCGCGTATTTTACCTGAATTGTGGCAATGGTCTACATACAGCACACGCCCGGTTGCCAGACAAATCCTACATCTCCCGTCCTGCGCGTTCTTCATAGCTTCATACTCGTCGACTGTGATTCCGTACCGGTCCTTGAAGTTCTTGTTCTTCACCCGTCGTGGGTTGGCCTTCCTGTACGCGGCCAGATGCGCACGGTCACACAGTTTACAACGACTCATCAACTTGCCTTTTGCTCGATCCTTGTAGTGATATTCAGAACGCGGTTTTTCTTCATCGCACCGGCTGCATGTCTTACTAGGTTCGGAGGTTGGCAATTTAGATGATCTTGCCTTTGGTCTTCCCACGCGACTCAATACCACCGCCGCGAGCCATTTTAACGATGGTGCCTTTGGTCTTACCCCGGGACTCGATACCGCCGCCTTTGGCATACGTAGCAGTGTCACCCATTTCTTTTTGCTGCTTACCGATTTCCGATTTGCTTTTCATGAGGCCACCTTCTTTTTTACCCGCATACTCGCGGAGACTGGTATATGGCATGTCAACCTTCCCATGCGCTGTGTTTGGCTTATTTACCTTTGCCTTGGTGCCGCCCTTCCAAAAACGCTGTTGCTTCCGATCCGCCTTCTCAAAATCCTCACCTACCTTACGGTCGACCCCAACCTTCTCTGCGAACGCCGGGTTGTTCGCCACTGCGCTGAAAAATTTATGCTGCCGTTTTGATATCGATGGCATTTTTGCGCCTTTTGTGTTCTTTCCGCCAGTTGCAATTTTTACAAAGCACTTGATACACGCTTTTATCATAATTACTTCTACGCACCAAAAAGACCACGTTTTTACACCCCGTGGCTTTTCTTTCCGCTGCGCCGTTATTATTTATATGATCTATATCAAGCACCACTAAATCATCTTCCCCACAAGCCGCGCATCGACCACCTAGCGCAAGTATAGTCTCTACTCGCTTAGAACGTCGCCATTCAGAAGCCACTGCATCTGCTTTTTCTTTGTTTTTTATGTAGTACGCCCGCATATACGCTGCTTTTTCTTCTGTGGTTTGTTTGGGTTTATTTGCGTAATAAAACTTGCTACCGCAAGGTCGGCACCGGGGGTTCAAATGCCTATCTCGGGCGACATCGTACTTCGAAAAGTGCTTATCCACACCACAATCGCAGCACTGGGTCGTGAGCACTATTTGCCGTGACATTAGATCATCCGCCCTTTGGTTTTACCTCGCTGTGCGCATCCATCGATTGAGCCACCCTTCTTGAACCCCATAACGTCTTTGGCGCGTTTGCGCATGGTTTCACCGAAGGTTGCTTTCTTCTTCGACGGTTCGCCAAACCCAGACATCATTCCACGGCGCTGCTCTTTACGGTCATAACTGCCGTCGTCGCGTTTGGCTTTCGATTTGGCGCTGGGGGTGGCACTGGATGCGCGGGGGCGGCGTTCGGCGTCGGAGAGTTCTTCGCCCTTGGAGTTGTAGACCTTTTGTGATTCGGAGTCCGAGTCTTTGTCGAAGTCCACTTCACCGCCATCATCATAGCATTTCTTTTTCATATCATCCGTCCTTTCGTTTTGCCGCGCACCGCGCAGCCGTCAATGGAACCGCCTTTTTTATAACCCTGCTTCATGGCCTTCTCTTCCTTCTTGCGGGTCTGGGCGTCGCGGTATTCTTGGGTCTCGTTGCTTTCTTTCACGCCATCAACGGCGGAATCCACCGCAGCATCGATCTTTTTCCCACGGTTGCGGAACCGCTCAAGAAACCCGGGTTTACTTTCGGCCATGTTTGAACTCCTCAATAATCTGATTGATCGTCTTACCAGTGATCATTTCCACAATGCGCAGTATAGTCCAGATCAGGCTGAAAAGGGCGGCGATGGCCGGGAGCGCATTGAAAAAGGCCCCAACCGCTGTAACGACGGATGCCAGATCAATCATCGTTTTTGTGTGCTCTGGTAGATGCTCCGTCATTTTCGATCCTTTCCCTGTGTGGTTGTTTACCATCATTTTTGAGCCGCGTATTCTCCCCATTTTGGGTCGTCCGTGCTCGCATAAATATATTGTGACGCAAACTCCAGCAGCATGGGATCGTCCCTGAAATGCCCTAGGCCGCGATTACAGTGGTTGCACAACATGCCCCTTATTTGTCCGGTGGTGTGGCAATGGTCTACAACAAGTGGTTCTTCCGCCCCGCAAATCACACACTCCTTGACCGAGGCTTTTAAATCCGCCAAGTCCGAGTCACTGATAACTGACCGAAATTTCCCCCGATTTATACCGTTCCGGTAGCTTGCTCGGCACGTACGGCACCAGCTATCAAAACCATTTCGCTTTTTGTTGTGCAATGGGAAATACACCGCAGTGGCTGGTTTTTCATACTCGCACTTCGTGCATTTCAACATTTCCATGCTTTCCTCGCCAAACGAAGTCTACTTTTTGGGTCTTTCGCGGCCTTCGGCCACATCTTCATCTGCCCCGCGCTCCTTGCACAGAAACTGTCTTTGCGCGAGCCGCCTTCCGGCTGTGGGGCCTTCAACCCGGGCTTTCCGGGATTCGCCTTGTTGTACGACGCCCGCCCTTTGGCGTTCAAACCACCGTTGGGGTTCTTGCCCTCTTTGCGTTGCCATGCGGGTGATTTTGCCATTATGCCGCCACTCCTCTGCGCTGCGATTGACCCGTCTGCACCAAAGCGCCGATTCTGTTCTCTGATGACTTGTCGCGCCCGTTGTAAAAGTCCGACTGCTGTGCGGGGAACTGAGCCCCGCCACCGTCTGCGGCATAACTTGCTGCGGATACCGTAAAACCAAGCGGCGATGTCAGCGGCCCAACAAATTGAGGGCTTGTTCTGATCTGGCCGGATGAATTGGTGTTTCCTGTTGCCGTTACCGCAATATCCGGCGTGCTGTAAATCGCGTCAGTTCCTGTGTTGTCATTTGGTGCATAGACCAAGTTGTTCGCAATCGTTGCGGTTGCTACTCCGGTCGTGTTGTAGGACGTTTGCTGGAACATGAGAACGCTACCGTTTTCTGTGGTGTATCCAGTGTTATTGCTAATGTAAAAATTAGTCGGGTCTGCGTAACCGACAGCAAAGTCATATCCGGTCGTCTTGATGTAGGCAATACCAACGCCTCCAACAAATACGTTGTTGCGAATAGATATATCCGAGGCAAACGCATCGTATAGATTGACCGAGGTTGCACTTGCGACTTGGTAATTTCTTTCCCAGATAATGTTTCGCGCAAGCCCCGTGGATGATTGATTCGTCGGGCCAACGCCGCACTGTCCTGAAGTTTCGCCACCGAAGCAGTAATTGTTGCTCCCTACAATTTTTTCCGTGTAATAGGGATTCGGGTATCCGCCACCCGATAGCGTCAATGAACCTTGATCTGGCGAACGCAAAGTAATAAAAGCACGGCCTGACGGAATGCCGGTTACCGTGTTATTTGACACTACGCCACGGTCGATAAACGCGGTTCTGAATCCATGCTCTGAACCAAGCGCGTTGTTTATGTAATTACCCATCACGGCCATACGAGCAGCGGCTAGATAAAGCCCGTTTCCGCCGTTTCCGGGTGTCGGCACCATCGGCCCTATGGTGCAATCTTGCACAAACAGCCCATCCCAAACAGGAGCCACAAACCCGCTGCCGTTTTGCACATCAAGAACTGAAATTGACGCGATAATGCCGTTTTTAATGCGTCGCGCCTCGCAGCGCAGATACAGCACGTTATTTACTGGGCCAGAGTGCGCCCACGCCGATGCAGAGGCCAAGTCGTTACCATCAAACACCAGATCAACAAAGCGCCAGTCCGCCATAGCAGTGCCGGTAACAGTATTGTTTGATACGTTAATCCCGTTGCCGTTTACCGATGAATTGATGATTGGCTTTGCGCCAGTGCCAAACGCGCCAAACATGCCGGGGCCGTTCTGTGTGATCGTCACCGCACTTGCAATGTCGAAAGTCTCTCCGCGACGGAACAGAAGGCGACGGTCTGCGGCAAGGTTTGAAGTAATCGACGATGCGCCCGTATAGGTCACTTGCGTTGCGCCAGTCGGTGCACCCGTAAAATTTCCAGACGTTGAAAAACAAATGGTTTTAGTGGTTGACCATTGCGTATCCGCCGCAGTTACGGTGACCGTGTTTGTCGTAATAACAGCGGTTGTTCCGTCATAGCAAAGCATCGACCATGTATATGTGCCCGCTGTCTCGTAAACATGAGCAGCGACAGGCCCAAATGCTAAATTTTTACTCAGCGACGTATTTGCCCCGTTTCCCCAAGCGCCAGAGCCAGAATCACCAAAATTCCACATATAAAACAGGTCATGAAAAGGCTTGGTCGTATCTGCGTCAGTTGTTCCGCTAGCGTCAAAAAACACCGCCAAAGGCGCTACGCCTGTGGGTCTTGATACGGAAACGGCTGGAATTGGCGCGGCCATTAAATTGCTGCCGCCTCAAATGAATCAAGCCAAGGATTTAAAATTTCAGCCCTAGCCAATACACCTTGCCTAACCTCTGTGCTGTTAAATGAGTCTGTAACCGGCCCAACGCGCAACGTAGTGTTGAGATAAAACCTGATCTCGTTTGACGAATTAACTTCAATTTTAAGCACATCCCCAACGCTTGCCGCTACCACGTAACTTCCAAGTAGGGTAAACGTGCCCGCGTTCCGTTTATAAACCTGATAGGTTGTTCCCGCGTTATATCGAACGCCAATAAAATTGGCTTGATCTGTTGCCCTGACGCAGAGAAAAGAACTATCCCATGATGTATTTCTCAGCACGCACTGTGAATAATGATTAGCCGAACCCTGCGATGGGCATTGATAAAGCGTTTCAGTCGCGGAACCAACTGCCGTAATTGCTAGTTGATTGCTCTGAATATCACAAGACGCGGCAAGTCCTGACGCGCGAGTCCACACACCACCAGAGGGCGTAGGAATGTGGTTCTCAAGGAAAACGCCGTTTGTGTCGGTAAACGTATCTTGGAATGATCCGGCCGGAGTTACTACAGTTCCGCTGGCTCCATAAACCCGATTCCCAATTGCGTCTACCGGATCATTTGTCGCATATGACCGCCATGCGTAAGTCGTTCCAGCCAAAACACCATCACCAGCGTTAATAATGATGGTATGGCTTGCCGACTGTGAGGCATCAAATGTTGACCAAGTGTAAGCTGGCGATACGCCCCACTCAACACCAGCGTATGAAGCGGGCGACACGTTAACGGTGAATGTTATTTCCGTCGAGCCGGTCGCATTAGCAGAAGCCAATGTAACCGAAACACCAACACCGCCCATATTTGACCGGGACAACCGTAGACGACGTTTTGCGGCCTGTGTCTGCATGTTAACTGAGTATCAGCACCAACGTGATGTCGTATGTGGCCGTGGCCGATGCCCCAACCGTGGACAACAGAACGTCACCCGTGTCCCCGGTACCGGAATCCGGCAGAGGCCCGATGAGACTGTAATCGCGGTATCCGTTGCCGGTCAGTACGTCGATCTGCAGATCGGTGGTGCGATCCCATTTGAGATTGACCGATGAAAACCCTTGGATGGCCCATTGGATTTCTTTCACCGCCGTGCGTGTGGGGGCCTGTCCGTTAGCCAGCCGCAAAGTGGAAATGTCCACCTTGACTACATTGGTCTCACCCGTGCCATCAGAGACATTGGTAAACCGGGCGGCGTACTGCCTAGGCCCGCCTGCTAGAACACTGGTGGTTACTGTATCAGCCATAAAACCTCCGTTATGCCGCCGTACTTACAGCAGCATCCATCGGCTTCAGCATCGGGTACAACACATCGTTGCCGAAGTCGCTCTTGAACTCATGAATACCCATGTGACCCAGTTTGATGGTAGGGTCAATCCATATACCAAATCCCGCTTCAATCGCACGCTCGCAGAACAGGAAGTCTTCACCAATGTAACCTTCCGGGGTTACCTTGAAATCAAAGTAGCTGTACAGCATGGCTTCGGACAGATTGTCGTGGTGTTTCCATTCGGGGTGCAGTTCGGCCAACTTCTCAAATACTTGCCGCTGGATCATCATAAAACCAGTAGCCACCCGCTTGGCCTTGACCAACCCCATCGCGTCCATCAGCACATTTTCTTGGTCACCATCGAGCGTCAAGATATAAATCTTGCCCGCCTTCCGCGACTCATATGCGCCCGCCACGATATGCTTCTCTTGATTCCATGCCATCAACCGCAGCACATCGTCCGGGTCGAACGTCATGTCAGAGTCAATGAACAGCAGATGATCACAATCAGACTGCATGAACTCATGCACGATCATATTCCGCGCACGCGAGACAACCGAACAACCGCAGATGCTGCTGACTTGAACCGTAATACCATGCTCCAGAACCTTTTGCGCGAGGCGCATCAAGGACACCGCCATCTTCAGCCCCACTTTGTGATCGTATGCCGGAAGGCCGATCATCAGCTTTTTACCCGCGAGGTTGTAGCCTTTTTGGTTTTGCACAAATTCTCCTGTTTGTGAGGTTGGGGCTGGAGGGGGCTAAACCCCCTCCGATATTAAAAGCCCCGGGTATTACGAGTTAGCGAACGGAGTCGCCGGTGCGCCCGTACAGACAATAACACCATTAACCACGTATTCCGCCGTATCCAGCGCCGTTACCTGCAGCCATGTACCAGCAACACCGCCGGTAGTGCCGCCGTTCAGGTTGATGAAGTCATTGGCCGCAGCCGGAATAAATCCTGCCATCGCTCCTGAAGTGTCTGAGTCAATCGACAGAACATAGCCAACATATTTATCCGTGCCGTTTGTGCCGATTTTCAGGCTAGAGGTAGCAATCGTGACGTCGATCCAGAACGTGAACACCGCCCCTTGGTTATTGGGGTTATTGGGGTCAGAAGCTGGGCCCGAAGACGACGGGTTGGCTTGCACATTGATGGTCGGCAGGGTCAGGGTCACATCTGCAGCCAGAGTGCCACCTACTTTAATGATCCGACCCGCGTGGGCTGCTACAGTGAGAGAGGTGCTGGTACTGAGAGTTACGACGTTGCCGGGGCCAGTAGCATAGAAGCCGTTTTTCGAAATTACCGGGCCGTCGAGGGTTGATTGTCCCATTGTGGTTCCTTTTCGTGTGTTAGCACATTTCCCGTACCGTCTCTAACAAGTCTGCCAAGCCAGTCTGTACGGGTAAAAATCTTGGGCTGAGTGCTTTATATCAGGCTGTTTTGGGGGTGTCAACAGGCTTCTTGGCCTCCCGCTTTTCCAACATCCTCTCCCGAAACTCCGGGTCACTCCATCGGGGAATTGCAAATACTTTCGAAAACGTGCGAATGAGTTACGACACGGGTAACAGAACCGCTAAACCCAACAGACAAAAAGAAAGGGCCCCCGAAGGGGCCCAGTTGGACGCTAAGTGCTTGATTCTATTAGGTAGAACCGCTCGAACCGAATGCGCCCAGCGGATCAGACGCTCCGAACGAGTAACGCTCACGACTCTTATACCGTACGTTCCCGGTATCAAAATCACCGTCCATTGAGTTTTGCAGCGGGGTGCGGACAAAGTGCTTCAGGCCGTTCGGCACATCGGTCATCAGGAACCACGCGTTGGTATCGGTCAAGAAGTGATTGACACGGTAGCCTTCGGGGATGGAACCCATCGTCTTGATCGCGTTCACGTCGTTGTTGGTCGTGCCGACGCGCAGTTCCGTTTCCAGAAGGCGAGTAGCAACGAACATCAGGTTCGGCGGGACGATCAGCTTGCGGGGCTTGGCGGCAATCAGCAGGCCACGTTCGTCGGTCCAAGCGGCGATCTGAATAACAGCGGCTTCCAGAGAAGTCTCATTCAGGTCAGCTTGGGTCGTGAACGTATTGCTGTTGGTACCACCACTGACCAGCGGATGGTCAGTCGCAAACAGGACTTTGCCGTCACCGTAGGTCGGGTTGCCGGAGCCAGTGAACCCTTTATTCAGGATCGTGGCAGCTTTAACCTGCTTGGTGTACGACATGGCACGGGCCAGCGCTTTGGTGTAACGACCAGACAGCGAGTCGTACAGATTGTCTTCGACCGCTTCTTCAGTGATCGAGAAACCCAAAGCAATGGTTTCGTGTTGGTAGCGGGCAGTCCATGCTTCCTGCGCATTGTCATACGCAATTGCATTACCCTCGTTCTTTACCGGAGCCGCCGAGAAGCCGGACAGCTTGGTTTCTTCTTCGAACGAACGCTCGGAGGTTTCCGTATCGAAAATCTCTTTGTGTTCTTCGCCGTAACGCTTGTACTCCAGACCAAACAAGGCGTTCAGGCCCGGGAGCAGTTCTTTGAGAAGTTGTGCGCGTGAAATAGCCATTTTTTATTCTCCCTTAGATGCCAGCGGCAGTGGTATACATCTGGATCGTCGGGTTCCACGTCACCAGAACTTCAGTGAACGAGCCGGAAGCATTCACCGACTCAGCAACCACATCGACCACACGAAGCGGCAAGGTGGTCGTAGCAGCACCCACCGAGGAAATCGCGCCTTTGCCCGCGCCGGTAACAGTGCTACCCGCGTTGTAAACGATAGCAGCGTTCTCGCCCACAAAGTCACGGGTACGCCCGCTAATCGTGGTGGTCGCGGAAACAATCGCACACTGCATGACAGCTTGGGGGTCGTCGCAGACATACGCCTGAATTGCGCTGGCGGTGTCCACAGTGCCGGTCGTACCTGCCGGGAAGTACTGCGAATAAACACGCTGGCTCATCGAATTGATGTATGAGCAGCCCATGAAAACACCTGCCACGTTAACAGCGGTTGCCGTCAGAGTGGAGTTGTTGATGCAACCATTCGAAGACAACGTAACAACGTCGCCAAAGAAGATCGCGGTGCCGTGACCGGAAGCAATTGCCATCAGTCGGGTTGAGCCAGAGAACACGCGGCCACCCAGCAGATTGACAGGCTTGAAACCGTACGGCGCATCGACAGTCGGATATGCCATAGTTAAAACTCCTTAGTTATTTTTTACCAGACCCAAACGACACGGTAGTCTTCTTCTCACTGAAGAGGGGCATACGCGGGTCATTGGCCTGCATGAAGTTGTTGTCCACAGCCTTCACTTGCTGGTCGGACTGGGCGTCGTAGTACTCACGCCGTTGCTCAACCATTTCCATGGGGGCCTTGCACAGCAACAGACCACCGATTTCGATTGCGTCTTTAAAACGACTATTCGAATCGGCCTGCAACATCATTTCCGGGTGATCAGATGCCTTTACCGGCTCCCAACCTTCACGGAGTTTTGCGGAGGTATTCGTGGGGTCCAATTGGCCCATGATACTGGTCCGAATCCATCGAAATGCATACCCTGCTTCAGCTTTGGGGGTAGGCAGTAGCTGGGGCGGTGCCCAAGCCTGTTTGCGCCGCGTTTGCAGACGGGTTTCTTGCTCTCGATTCATACGATCTTCAGCCATTGTTGTTCTCCAATTTAATCATTTCACTAGCATACTGTTCCGGGGAAAGCCCAAGTCGTTTGGCTAGGCCCAGTTGAGTCTGCGTCAATCGCACTTTTTTTGGCGCGGTGCTACGCGTTACGGGAGCAACTACATTTGGCTTGCGCGATTCAGACTTTTTTTCCGTCGCGGTTGTGGATTGCTCGCCATCGATCTCATCGTCGGTTTTTGTACCGTCATCGAAATACTCAGGGAAGCGCTTTCGCATGGTCATATCGAGTTGCTTGTAATACTCGTCGCTACGAGGATCAACTTTCGACCGGACTAATTTGTTGTGCAGGCCAAGCGCGAGGCTAGTCATTTCCTCATCAACCCCGAACCAAGTGTTTTTGGCACGCCACGCTTCCGCTTTGGGATCAACGTGTGGCTGGGATTCTTGACGCTGTTGTGTGGTTTCTACGCCCTTTTCTTCTGTTTGTAAAGGGGTGGGGCGAGAAAATTGAATTTCCTTGAGTTTGATCTTGGCATCAAACACCGCTTCCTGCGCGGCGGTGATGGTCTTCGGGTCACCCCCTTCGAATGCCTGCTCCAGTCGCGTTTTGGCCGACTCCAGTTCAACGGTGACCGCTTTGGTCATATCGTCTACGTAGGTCTTTTCGCCAGCACCAAGTTTTTTCTCTAACTCCTTGATTTGACTGTCTTTTGCCTGCGCCAGTCGTGCGGCTTCATCGGCTTCGCGCTTCGCGGCTTCTTTCTCGCGACGCTCGTCGTGCCAGACTTTCTTCATCTGGGACAGGCGCTTTTTGACCTTGTCCGAGTACTCACTCAGGTCATCTTCTTCCAGTTCCTTGACGATCTTCTCGGGCAGTTTCTCGCGGCCACGGTCGGCCTCCGGGGTGTCATCGATAATCTCGATCTCCAATGCTTCCAGATCGGGATTGGTTTTTTTGTCTTCGTTCTCTTGGGTTTGCATGTACTACTCCTTATTTGCGCCAAAAGGCGTTTGAGTGGTCGCGGGTCATTTTCTACGAACTCCGCGTGGGTCCTCGATTGTAGCTTCCACCGTGTCGTCGTTGATGATGCGGAACTCTTTGCCGTGGATATCGAGTCGGGTTCCAGAGTTTGGACGGACAATAATAAAATCGCCTTCTTTGCACCACGGGCCGGAAGGAAATTTAACCGTGTCTTTGTACGCCTCTGGCCCGACCTTAACTACAAACAACACTGTAGTCAGAATCTCTTCGGTATGGACAGTGGCGTCAGCTTTGATAATAACGCTGTCGGTAAATTTATCTTCAATCTCCGGGATCGCGCACAGGAGGTGATACCCCGTGGGGTCCGGCAACTGCTTGGCCTTACGTGCGTCCTCTTGCTTCTGCTCTTCCCACTTCTGTTCCAGTGCTGTCGGTGCAGCTTCAGTCATCTTCATGCTCCAGTCTTTTTGCGAGGTCTATAAGTACTTCATCGGCGGTGCGTAGGCCCCGGATCACACCACAAATATGTCTGTAGTCAGCATAGTCTTTGGCGTTACCACTAGCCAAAAATTCGACCTTAGCCGCTATTTCTTCTTGATACTTACCGCGAAGCAAATCTACTTCGGTCATGTCGTCGTTCCTTTAGGTGCGGGCTTCTGTTTTTGTGCCCTGATTTTTTCCCTTTCCAACTCCAACCGTTGGGTCTCGCGTGCGTCTTCACGGTCATTCGACTTATGCTCGGAGGCGATATTGACCCCCAGTTCGGCACCCTTGATACGCTCGTTGGAGGCGATTTTTTCCTCTTCGATGCGAATCTTATCGGCAGCGGTGGCGGCGTCGATAACCACCTTCTTCTCTTTGATGCCCGCTTCCTTCTCCTTGATCTCCAGTTCCTTCTGCTGCATCTGGATGAGCGGGTCTTGCGCCTGCTGCGCGGCTTGTTGGGCTGCGGCTTCTGCCTGATCTTTCTGGAGCAGTTTGCTCGCGGCCTGTGCCGTGAGTTGTGACAGCATGACCTCGTATTCCTCCGGCAAGTTCTCCTCCGGATGTGGCATCGCGCTGCCCAGTTGTTTCTCGATCTCGCGGCGGTACTGGAACGCAACGTGCTCGGTTATGTGGGCTGCGGCTGCAGCCAGAATCTGCTGCGCCATCGGGTTCTGCCCCATCACCTGCATGATCTTCGGGTCTTGGATCGCGGCCATGTGCACAGCAATGTGGGCTTCATGGTCTTGGTACATGAACGCCTTGACCGGCTTCCCATTGAGGATCGCCATATTCTCTGTCACAGGATCAACCGGCTTCATGTCATCGTCCGTCGGCACCAGCTTGGCGGCGTTCTTCACCCCCAGCGTCTCGATCATCTGCCGGTGCAGCAGCTTCAGGTCATACAACTGCGGCGCGGTCTTCGCCAACTCCATCACCGCCTGATACTGCACCACCTTCTGGCTCATCGTCGCGGCGTTCGGGTCCGACACGGGGATCACGTCCACCATGTCATAGTCGCTACGCTTGGCCTTGCGGTCACCCACCTCCGGCTCATATGCGTAGTCTTCGGGCGTGTTGTCGCGGATGATCGCCGCCAGCAGCTTGAACTCCTGCTTCATCGCGTAGTGGATGCGGGCCTGCACAGCACTCATGACCTTCAGCATCCGCTCCAGTATCGCCAGCGTGGTACCCACCGGGCTCTGGGCGCTCATATCACTGATCTTCATGTCAGCCGTAGCCGCGAACCGTTGCGCATCAGCCACGATCTTGTCCATCAGGGCTACCAGCGTCTGGCTAGGCTCCTTGTAGGGCAGGGGCAGGATGTTGTCGCGCATGGTCCCGCTCGGTACGTCGACGTCACGGAACTCACCCGGCGCAATCGGGGTGTCATCACCCTTTACCCGCAACCCTCGCGTTTTGAACCCGCCCGGGAGATTTGACAACGTACCCGCGTCCACCAACTGCCGCATCAATGAAGTAGCAGCCTGCGCATGTCCACCAATCAAGTGCACCAGACCAAAGGCGTAGAAACCAAAACCCGGGATGTACGGATAATGGACAAAATGCTGTCGTCGGTGGTGAAGCTCATCATCCTCCAACCAATTACGGCGCACCGACAGAATCTTAGTAGTTCCCTTCTCAATGGTCACCACATACGGAGACCCGACACCATCTTTACGGGCGTATTTATCCTTCCAGCCCAGATCATCAAAGTTAATATCGACGTGCATCTCCAGCAACTGGAACCGGTCGTCAACTTCCGCACTGAAACCCTGCTCAAGCGCCTTCTGTTTCTCGATGTCGTCAATAACGCGTGTCGGCTCACCCAGATCAACGTCCACGTAAAACCCAGCGGCCTGCAATTTCTTAATCTCGATCTTAGTCTTACGCATCCGGTGCGTGACCCGTTCAGCGGTCTCCAGATTAGACGCGCCATAAGGTACAACTACGTCTTCTGCGGGTATATAAAGGGCTACTTGGCGGTTCAGCGAAGGGTCAAAATACACCTTTTTGAACGCATTTCCCGACAAACTGAGTGAAAATAGCAGACGTTCGTGCTCCGGGCGGTACTCAATCATCCGCTCCGTCATCTCGTAGTTCATATCCTCCTTCACTCGCACTGCAGCCTCTTCTTTTTCCTTGGTCTCTTTACCGATGATCACGGTTTTGACCGGGCCTGCTGCGGGGAACGTCTCCATGATGGTCTCGGACTGAAACTTGACCGCGCTCTCCATCAGCATCGGGTGGAACACACCGCAAGCACCAGCCCATGGCTCTGTTCGCTCGTCGTATTTCAGACCCAGCAACTTCAGGCCCTTGACGTAGGTGTCCATCCAGTCCTTCCGACTGCGATAGTCCATGTCGTAGTTCTCAAGCAGGTCGGTACTCAGTTCGGAGAGCACGCCGTCGGGGATTTTATCTTCGGCCAGATTAGCGCCGAACTCCGTGTTTTCCACTGCGGGCTCGACTTCAACCTCTGGAGACTCTAGTTCAATTTCAATCTCGACTTCTGGTTGTGGCGCGAGCGCTTCAAGCCCTTGCGGGGCGGGGTTCAGTGATTTTTCGATAGCCATTTTCGCCTCATTCGTCCGTTAGTAGTAGCCCGCGTTTCGTTTGCTCTTGAAGTACCGGGGCTCGTCTGGCTCATCCTTCTCCAGCTTGAGGAACCCACCCAGTCGAACTCGCATCAGGGCCAATGTCATCGCGTCCACCAAGTCATCGTGCTGCCCGACCGGAAACGACGCCACCTCATCGACCATCTCCTCTGCCCAGCGCGTGCGCGGAACCCACACAATACCACTGGCGAACATATCCGCAACACTATTAAGCCGGGATATTTTATCCTGTCCTTTACTCGGTGTGTATTCCCCCACCGGCAACCCCATCGCCCGCAACTCATAAATCAGTGGGGCACCCGAGGCTTTCTTCTCAACCAACAGCGCGTCCGGCTTCCACCGGTCGTAGTGCTCTTTCGCCACGGCCTTCAACTCCGGGAACTCCATACGGTCCTTGAAGCTGTCCAGCAGGATCACGTTCGCCGCGCCGCGCTCACGCTCACGACCCTCCGGCCACCACACACCCCACGTCGTACAGGCACTGAAGTCCGCCCGGGAACTTTTCTCAAACGCCGTGTCCCACGACTGAATGATGAACTGACAGGTCGGCGGTCTCTCGTCCTCCCACCACCTCCACCACTCGCGCTTGATGATCGCCCCCTCTTCCGAGGTCGGGTTCTGCTGGTACTGCGCACTCCACTGGTACGCAGGCATCGAGGCTTTGGTTCTCAGCAGCGCGTCCAACGGCCACTGCTCCGGCCACAGGGATTTCTGTTGAACCTCTATCCGGGTTGTAACCTCCCCGTCATCATCCGTCTCTTCGATCTCGACTTCTTTCTCCAGCACCGCCGGGAACTCCACGACTTCAAACTGGTCAGCGCCGTCGTTCATGGTCATGTCCCGCACCAGTCGACCGGTCAGGTCATTCGTCGCCCATCGAGTCTGCACAATCGCCACCCTACCTCCGGGCATCAAACGTGTACGGGCACCCGTCGTGTACCACTCATAGGCTTTATCAAAAACGTCCAAGTTCCCGTTGATGATGTCCTGTTCATTGTGGGGGTCGTCCACCAGCAGCAGGTCTGCACCACGTCCAGCGATTGCACCGCCGACACCCACCGCGAAGTATTCACCCCCATAATTGGTGTTCCACCGACCCGCGCTCTTGGAGTCCGGACTCAATTCAACCCCTTTGCCATCAGGGTTAAAAAGTGCCCGAAACGGCTCAGAATCGATCAAATTTCGCACTTTTCGACCAAAACTGACCGCCAGATCAGCCGTGTGGGACACCATCATGACCTTCGCTTCGGGGTAATTGGCAAGGAACCAAGCCGGGAAGTAATACGACACCATGTGACTTTTCCCCATCCGGGGGGCCATATTCACGCAAATCCGGTCTTTATCACCCCGGGCAATCGACTCCAGCAGTGCCGCCAGCCGCCTATGGTGCGGGCCGATCTTATATGACGGCTCTATATACTGTATGAAGTCCAACAGACTGGTGTGTGCCCGTTTCTTGGTCTTCCGTGCCTCCAACTCGTCCAGCAGTCGCAGTACTTCCTCTTTCTCGCCCCGTGGTAGCTGTTTCAGCAGGGACGGATTTCTGCGCAGTTGGTCGATGTGGATGGGGAGGGCCATGGGGGTTACAGCAAATTGTCTACGTCGACTATCTGAGGGTGGGGGTTCGGGGATTGTATGGGTTCCGGGCTTTCTTGGTCTTCTCGCACTACTTCACCCTCAATTTCCACCGCGCCCATGAACTTCTCCAGCCGCGACTGAATCTCCTGCTCCAACTCCTCGTCGGTTTTCGTCTTGTGGGTGATCTCCAGCTTGTCGCTGAACAGCCCAACGTCCTTGATTTTACCCAGCAATTCCAGTGCCTTCAGGCGGATTTTACCGTCGACGTGCTCGGTCTCCTCCAGCAGCTTGTTGGTCACGTAGGTCCGGATGCGGGCCGCGTTGTTGATCAGTTCTTCGTCAAGCTCACCCAGCATGAGGTCCAGCTTCTGTACTGCGGGCTTGGTGTAGTGAGCGATCCGGCCTATGGCCTGCTTCACTTCCTTGGGTGGGGACTCCGGGTCTGCGATTACTGCGAACGTATCACGTACTTCTTCTTCGTCAAACCGGGTCAATGGCAGGGTGTCAGGGGTCTCATCCATCAGCGAATTCATGGTATGCACCGCGAGACGAGCGCGCTCGTACAGTGAGATATTCTTCAACGGCGTAGCCAACTCGGGACCGCCGCGCATCTCGATTTTCGGGTGTATCTCGCTGATTTTGTGCTCCATGCAGGTGGTTTGGTACCTGTTGACGGGGTGGTTATATATTGTGGGGGGTGGGGTGTCAAGTGGAGGAGGTAAGGAATCCTACCCGGGGGTGTTTCCTATAGAAGTATAGTGGGGGGGGTCGAGTTTACTTTGCGCGTTTTGCGTATGTTTTTGAACGGTTCTCGGATTGCTGTGCCTTCGACGCCCACCGGCAATTACCGGGTGCATACCCCAACGCGTTGTCGATCCTGTCAATTGAAAATCCTGTGGGTTTTGGTCCCATGTCCTCGAAGAAACACAACCACCCAGACAGCCCATTTTCCCCAAATCGCCAACGATCACACACAGTGACACCACTACCCCCATAGTACTGATAGCTCGGATAGCGCGGATTTGTACATCTACCAATCATGGCGGTCCACGATTTTTTTGTGTACGCCCGACGTTCACTGTCTGCTTTGGATTGCGCCGCCGCACGTAGCTCCGCCCCGTAACACCCACAGGATTGCGTATTGCCCGAGCGCAGTTTGTCACCTAGTACGATGGTGGTGTTGCCGCAGTCACATTCACATAACCACCGCTTGTTGTAGTTTGCGTCTTTGCTGTGCAGCTTGGCTACGGTCAGCCGATGAAACCTGTTTCCTTCCATACACCCTCCTATGGTTACCTACTGGTGGGGAGTATACCCGATTTTTAAAATGATGCAATCCTTTGTCCAAAACCTAGTGTAAGTGGTCGCGGTGTGGGACTCCTAACCATAAAGCGGGGTGCCACTCCGGTGGGGTCTGCGCTAGGGCTGTAGGGGATTGCGGATTGGGGAATTTTGGACGTAAAAAAACCGCCCCGAAGGGCGGTTAGATGCTACAGGGTAGGGCTGTGTTACTCGGCGCTCTTGCCTCTGAACAGCGTGTTAACTCGTGCCCTTGTATCCTTGAGCAATGCCACAAGCTCAACCACCGGCGCGCCTTTCTTGCCGTCATCCTTCTGAATCAGTTTCACCAGTGCCGCGAGGCGCTCGTCGATCTTTTCGTGCAGCGTTAACGTCTTGCGCGTACCGGCTTCCTGTTCCAGCACTTTCGTCATGTTGCGCTTGATACCTGCTATTGCCTTACGCTCTTTGGCCTTGTACATGTGACGCAAGTCCGATTCCTGTTTCGTGCTCGCCGCGATACTCTTATCCGCTGCATCAAGGGTCTTGCGGGCTTCAGCACTGAAGCGAACGCGAACTGCTTGCCGGACTTCCTGAAGCAATGCCTCGTTGTACTGCGCCGCGTCCTTGTCCAAGTTCTCTGGCTTAAACCCGGCGTCCACCATTTCCTTCGCAGCAGCGTACAGCGCATTTTCGGCCGCTTCCATTGCCCCGAACGCTTCACCGATTGCAGCAACAACTGCTTGCGGGAGGATAGCGAATTTGAAACCGTTTGCTTTTGACATGATTGATTCTCCAATAAAACGGAAGGATGCAATTGCTTCCTTGACCGTGACTCCATTATGCCATAGAACCGTTCCTTAAACAAATATCCCAAATGAATACCCGACTAAATCACTCCGTCTTTTTAAGACCGACAAGACTGTAGGGTTATTACCTGACCCGAACACAACCCCTACCCAAAACCCCCATGCTGCAATGCAGCACCCCCATGATAGTTCCTTTGTCGGCGGTGGCGCGAGTCCACAATTTGGTCGCGTTTGTAAGTCCTTGATTTTCAACCACCATTACATTACTGGGAGTAGGGTTATTAGCCATGTCATTGATTCTATTGCGTTTTGGGAGGCGTGGACTTTCACAAAAAGACGTTGAAATGAACACTTTTGACCCTCTAATAAAAATACACGTATTTCTATACACTAATGTAAAACGACCCGAAATATACGCAAAAAAGTGGGCGCTCGTAAGTCATTGATAAGTAGTATGCATTCCCACAATGTTCCAAAGGGTATTATAAGTCCTTGATTATAAATGGAACATTTTAGGGGGTGTTTTTCCCTTTAAAATCAACATGTTCCAAAATCTGTTCCAAAACCCTACTAGCGTCATGGAACACGTTATTTACCTTTAGAATCAAATACTTAGGTGAGTTATCCACAGCAATGTTCCAAGATTTCCAACATATATGGTCTGGTAACCAAAAGTGTTCAAAAAAACGCGTTTTTTTATTAGCCTAAAATGGCAGGAGCCCCAGACCCCGTATACCTTTTGCTTGGAACATTTGGAACATTCAGGCATCCTATAATAATAATAATCTTTAAAAACAATTAGTTAGTAGATGTTCCAAATGTTCCAAACTTTTGCCTCGACCCCTAACCCATTGATTTTAAATGGAACATATTTCACCTGTGCATTCAAAGACTTACACCACTTTTTTCTCTAAGTCCTTGATTATAGGCTTGGAACATTTGCAAATCTGCCTCTTTTTTAATCAGTTGGGGTTTTATTGCACCGCACCACAGATCAGGCCCAACCCGCATGATAGTTCTCGCGTAGGCGGTGGCGCAACGCCCTCCAGACCCAAAGCCAACACACCAGAAGCCCACCGAACTCCCCATCGGGCCCCGTCACACCTCACTTTACACTCCAAATACTTGTATTACAAACGCTTTTCCGGTATAATAGTAGTACGATGGGTAGTAAAGAAGTGGTCAGGAAGTACCCCATCACCGCTCTTTAAAAACAAGCGCCGTGCCGAACCAGCGCACGGCAACAAAGTCCACAGGCAGGAGTTACGGCCTGTGGTTGGCAGGGCTTTGACCTGATGCGTTTCAACAACAGTGTGTGGACACCCACACCACGCTCAGACCTCCCTGCGGTTCAAACCGGCAACTCACGCGCACCAACAGTAACCCGAAGCACCCAATGAACCCATTGGCTGTGATCAGTAAGACGGGGCAATAACAATAGCGGCAACACCAGCGCCCCCCGCAACCAGAAGGCCCAATGGCAGTAGGCGTGACCACGATGTAACGGCAGCGACTGCATGAAGTAATAGGTACAAACCCAAACACCCCGCCAGATCGCATGGAAGCAGCTAGAGATACGTCCGAGGCATGTGGTGGAGGGCATGGCGTGAGCCAACCCCCATGATCCCGCTAAACCTCATACGAACGTCCCCAGCCCTACCCATGCGTCCCACGACGCTGAACCGACGTAGGGGGAAACCCCACACAACCCGTCAAACTGGCAACGAACGAGAGCAAACTCAGCACACCAACCCCTGCGGTAACCCGCTAAATATGTGGACACTCCCACATAGGAAGTCCCTGCTGTCTCGCATAGAGTCAATCCAGAAGCGCCGTGTAACAAATCAAAATGAACAAAGCAGGCAATACAATGCAGCCGCACGCAAACCCAATACCAGACCGGAGAAACCAAGAAACCTGTGTAGTATAAATCCGCGTCTTCTCTGTTGGGCAGGAACGGTACCCCCGTTTAAACCAGACATCCTGCGTGCGACTGCTGTGTGTGCTGCCTAGAGGGGTGAGATAAAACCGAACCAAACGTAAAGGAGAACCAATGAAACTGCAACAACTGGCGGACGAAATCAACAAACTGGTATCTGAAGGGCATGGTGGCAAGTGGGTGTTTTACCGGCACACGGCGTCCGGTGATTGTGGTGCGGTGTGGGGTGCGCAGGTGACAGACAGTGTTGACGATTCTGGTCCGTTCGATTTGGACGAGCCGGAGTACGTCGCGTTGAATGTTGGGGGCTTTTAAACGGAGAAAGGAAGGTGATGTATGACAGGAGCCGAAGTTCGGGGAGCGATTGTGTTGGTCGTTGTGTGGATGCTGTTGTGTTTGTTGGGGCAGTATTGGTTCGGTAATACGTGGCAGATGCTCGCGGGTCTTATTGCGTGGTGGATAGCGCGAGGTGCGGGGAAGTTCACGGAACTGTTGCTGGAGGACAGACCGGGCCGGTGAAGCGAAGCAAGGAAGAAGTACAACCCACCCCTCTAGCCAGCATATACAACCAAGGAGAACTATCATGAGCGGCGAAAACCAGAACCCAACCACCCCGAAGAAAACCAAATGAACTGCTGCTGGTGTGGTGAAGACGTAGACCCGTCACGCTGGGCGTTAGGGTACCGCGTGTGTCTGCCCTGTGGTGAGGAGCAAGCAAAGCGTGCACGGGGTAGCTGGTGTGTGGTGCAGGAGTATGGGAAGGGTGCGTATCAGTTGGTCACCCCCGAGTCGGCGTTCAAGACGCTGCGCGAGACGAACCAGAAACAACAGAGGTGAAACGTGAACCCTGAAACCATACCCGACCTGACCGAAGAAGAAATCAAAGCCCTAGTCAGGCTGCACGGATGGTATATCGGGTATATCAGCGCGGGTGGAGGCCGACGTACTTACCGGGTGTTCAATGAGAACAACTGGTGTGTTGGCGAAGGCAATACGTTGGCCGGAGCGTACGCAGATGCTTGCCAGAACGAAGACTCGGGGCACAATGAGCAGTTCAAGGTTTCCCCCGGGCCGTGGGTGAAGACTATAGACAAAATCAAAGCGGGAGAGATATGAAAAACCAAAAAACTATCATCATGCTGTTCATCATCGCACTGCTCCCGGCATGTGCGCCCAACCCAACCGTGGATAACCCCGACGAGATCATTGTGCGTTGGGTGCGTATGCAGCCATCAGAGGTGAGGGCCAAGTGTGGTGCAGACGCAGAAGCCTGTTTCCGTACGACACAAGGTAAGCATGTGATTTATACACGCAAACCCACAGGCCCGTACGATGAGCAACTGCATCGCGCATTGGGTCATGAACTACGTCATGGGTTCGAAGGGTATTTCCACGGCACGGCCCGCCGGTATGTAGACCTGAAGAGTCTGGGCCAATGACAACCGAAGAACAAAACGCGCTGTGTAGGATGATGGGGTTTAAACTCATATACCACCCCTCCAACTCACAATCTTATAAATCTTATATCCAATGGGGAATCAGATCGCTACCTAACGGCATGTTTTGGTTGGGGTATGGCAATACGTTTGAAGAGGTGTTCAATAACGCTTGCGAGACGGTAAAAAAACATCCCGAGTGGTTGAGAGACGGCCCGGCAGGAGAAGAGCAATGGAAAATAAACTGACCGACAACGAAGTGCGAGCGTTGTGTAAATTGCAGGGGGTGGTTTTATATAAGGGCGCGATGCTGCGGCCCGACAACTGCCCGAAACCCGGATATATTCTATTCACTCGGACGGGGTGGTGGTTGTGCGAAGACTATACTGCGCATGATGCATATATGTGGTTTGCCGATCCACCAAAAAAGAGCGGCTTATACATGGAAGCACCAACCGGGTATAGCGCTGAAGAATTGGAGTGGATGACAACCCGAACAGATGAGGGCCCCTTTTCCATTCTCGCTGAGAATGGACTACAACAAAACGCAGAACTATCATGACCGAAGACACCCCACTCCGCCCGGAAATCAAAGCGTTAACCTACGCCCAAATCAAAGCCCTGTGCAAACTGCAAGGATGGAAGGCAGTAAAAAAACCGTTTGGTTGGGCGATAGACGATCCTAGAGACGAACTGATGTATAAGGGTACTGGTAGGCAACTGAAGCTGGCGTACCAAGACGCGCTGGACACTACGGATAAAGAATGCAACTAACTGAAGACGAAGCCCGCGCTCTGACCAAGCTGCATGGGTGGGAGATCGAAGACGAGCCTGAGCCGTGGAAGTATGAGAACGCCAGATGGTGGGTGTACGACGTGATATCCGACCCTAGGCCACTAAACGGCTACAGAGACTATCTGGCCTGCGGCGAGACCATAGCTGAAGCGTATCAAAAAGCTGCGAAAGAATCAGACCGGAGGGCCCGACTTGGAACCGCAACTGACCTTTAAAGAGGTGCAGGCGATCTGCAATATGCGTGGGTGGGTGGGTGCTGTACCGGCCAAGAGAACCCAAACGTAATATATTGGCCTCCACAGATGCTCACCCAAAGAAATACAAAATATACACCAAAACAGCACCCCATTTTTGGTTAGGCACGGGTAGGACCCCGGGGCTGACATTGCAACACGCGTTTGATTATTCCGAACAGAACCCTGAGTATGACGTATGAAAACAATTGAAGAAGTAAAAGCGAAATGAGGGAGAGTAATCATGACCTACACCAAGGAAGAGATTGAAGCGGTGTTGAAACTCGCGGGCCTTAGACTGAAAACAAAAACGAGATCAGCGACAGCGGTGCAATATGGTTTGCATCCTTGGGTTGGGCTGATCTATGTCGACCCCGGCAAAGATAATGGACGTGCAATCACATCAGGCGGTGGTGAAACTGAAGAAGAGGCCGTCCAGAAGATGTTTGCGAACTGGTTGAGGGAGAAGCAGATATGAGAAAAATAAATCTGACTAAAAAAGAAATCGAAGCGTTGGCGGCGCTTGATGGTGTGAAGATAGCGGTGACCAGAAGAACCTATAGGGCCGAAACGTACGGGCCCGGCACTTACTATGGGCACATATTTTCGAAGTCCGGTGCGCGGATAATAGATAAAGCCGGGTTCCAAGGCGAAGGGGAGACCAGCGTGCAGTGTGTGAAAAACACATGGGTCAAGTGGTGTAAGTATTGTGAAGAAAGTGAAGCGACACGAACTGGACTATTATTGATAAAGGTGTTGAAGCCCAGCAAGCATGGGACAAAGCATGGGCACGATTCGAATCGGGAGAGGTAGTTTGAAGCGTCTAACCCGCGAAGAAAAAATCGCTCTAATGAAACTCGCGGGGATGGAAGTGCATGAGTATGGGGATGCAAAGTATGCTGGGTACTCTAATTACAACTGTTTATGCGAAATATACCCACCGGGTTCCAGTCACGTACGTCATAAAGGATACGGCCACACCAAGCAACAAGCCCTGAATAATTGCTTTGCGGCGTTTAAAAACGGACAATTTAAGGTGCAGCCAAAAGGAGCTAAATAATGGACGCAATATGGATCGGTGTGGCGGTAATGATCGGCGGTTTGGTAGGTTACATCGGCGGGGTTCATGCCGGTGTTAAGGCCGTGCGTGAGACTTTTGCTACAGCAGACCAGTTGTCCGACGGCATGATCAGCCGTGGTTTGAAAGCAGCCAGTAAGAAACACGCTGAGTTGCATAAGAAAGAGAGGAAAGCCTGATGTTCGTAATAAGTACGCGTGCAACACCAAGAATACAAAACTATCATACGGCCAAACAGCTTTATGAAACAACGACGCCAATCCGTGGTAGCGACATACGCCCCATGGCGCAACAAACAAACAAAAACCAGACCATAGTGGGGGGGCGAGATGAATATGGCGACTACTACGCAGCCCGCCTCTACAACACGAATGTGGTTCGTTATTACCAGAACGGAGATATCAGCTTACACCACGACGGGCACGAAACAGCCTCAACAGCGAGGTTTATTTGGGCGGTCAGCGGTTTTTCCTGTTCTCTGTTGGGCCATTATATTTGGGTGCGGACGGGCGACGACTTATTTATAATCCCACCCCAAGGGCTCCACCTAAAAAAACCCACGCCAGAACACCCATACTCCCGCCCAACCAACCCGGTGCAACTGTATGCACGCAGCTACAACAGGGAGACCACCAAGCGCATCAGGGCGCGAGTAAAGCCGGTACTGGACTACTGTAAGGTTATACTAAAGGTGGGGGTGGGGCGTTCGTACTGGCCCGTGAATGGGGATTTGGTAGCCAAGATGTTCGCTGGTGAACCACTGGATACGCCTGAGTTAGCGGCGCTGTTTAATTCGGGATACGGAGCACTAGAGGCGCTGTACAGTGCTGCTGTTATGTATCGCTTTTGCACCGAAGACGAACTCTACATTTATACGCCGTATCCAATAGGTAAATATAAGAAAGGACTGGTAATGCTATGAGAGAAGACGAAATGGAAGCGCTGCTCCGGCTGGATAACGCGGGGTTAAGCGTGGTGCGCGAACAGCAGTTTGCTGGAGATGATTGGTATACCGCATCTATACGACTGCCCGCCGATTATCAGATCACCAACCGGCATGATGACTCTGGGCAGATGTTCTTATTCCACGGAGAAGGAGAGACACGACAAAAAGCAATAGCTAGTGCATGGCAGAAGTATCAAGAATTTGCGTCCACCGATGTCGGCATGAAGGCAATCCAATACGCTGATGGCAACGGTCAGACGATGTTCCGGATGTAGCAGAAGTAAGAGAGAAGAATTACCCAACGTAGTCAAACTTAGCCGCAATGCGGCACATAAGGAGAGTAAACATGAGCACCAGTAAAGCAATCGATCTGCGCACCACCGTTTCCCTGCAACAAGCCGAAGCCCTGATCCTCGCTGCCGGACGTGAAGTGACGTTCATGCTGCAGGGCCCGATGGGTATCGGCAAGTCGTCTCTGTTGGTCAGCATGGCCCAGAAGCTGCCGGAGTATGAGGTGGTCTACATGGACATGACGACCAAGGACTTGGGTGATATCAGCGGCGTGCCGAAGGTGGAGACCATCAATGGTGTGGACGTCACGATCTTCGCCCCGAACAGCGAACTGCGGCTGCACTCCAACAAGCCCGTGCTGCTGATGCTGGACGAGTTCGGTAAGGCCATGCGCCCGGTGCAGAACACCTGCCTGCGTTTGATGCTTGAGCGCAAGATGGGTGAGTACGCCCTGCCGGAAGGCAGCATCGTGTTCGGTACGACCAATCTGGTCGGCGAAGGTCTGGGTGATGCGATCCAGCCCCATGCCCGTAACCGCTTGAGCTTCGTAACTGTCACGTCGCCGGATGCGGATGCGTGGTGTGATTGGGCGATGAACAACGGCGTCCAGCCGGAAGTGATCACTTGGGTGCATGAGAACCCGCACTGCTTGGCGTCGTTTGCTGATGGTTCGCAGAAAGACAACCCGTATATCTTCCACCCCAACAAGCCTGCTTCGGCGTTCGTGACCCCGCGTTCGTTGACCAAGGCCAGCCACATCATTAAGCACCGTGGCACGTTGGGTCTGGATGCGACGACAGCGGGTATTGCTGGCTGCGTGGGTGAGTCTGCGGCGCGTGACCTCATGGCCTTCGCTGATTTGGCCGACAAGCTGCCGACTTGGGAGCAGATCATCAAGACGCCCGAGAAAGCCAAGGTGCCGAAAGACGGCGATGCGACCTCCTCCTTCATCACGGTGTACAGCGCCATTGGTCGGGTGGAGAAGGACACAATGGACGCGTGGCTGAAGTATTGCCAGCGCCTGCCGATGGAGTTCCAAGCGGTGTTCTGCACCAATGTTGTCAAGAACACAACCAAGCGCACCGTGGCGATCTCCAACCGCGAGTTCGTTAGCTGGGCGACAAAAAATCAGTTTCTCTTCGATTAAGTAATACTTCTTTTGTGTATGGGGGTGGGGTATGAGTGGGAGGATGTTCAAAAGGTGGTGGCCTATGAAGTTAGTAACAGGAGATTATGTTTTGATCGACTCTCATGCTACTTATGAGTCTCAACTCTACCCCACCCCCATGCCAATTGATGAAGCAGAGGCACTAGCGAAGTTGCTCAACGCAGCGGAAGAGGAGTAGATATGGCCGTGATGAAGCGAATTAAGAGATCGAGACGGACGGGGTTTTATTGTGAGAGCCGGGGTGATGGGACTGCGTATATACGCCAATACAGACATGGCCTCAAATGCAATAAACCTGTGCATCCTGACCCAATGCCCATCGAAGAAGCTGCGGCGTTGGCTAAGTTACTGAATGCAGCGGAAGAGGAGTGAAGATGAAAATCAAAACGCAAGACCTTGAAGGCAGCGCCCTTGATTGGGCGGGGGCGAAGTGCTAGACGAGTTGAAGGGGAAATAATGGAAAACGAGATTGTAGAAATTATTTCCACCCAAGGTGAGTGGGGCGTATGGCCGGTTAGCGTGAGCGGTATACCCTATGGGGTTATATATGGAGGTCCGGACTACGAGCATGTGTGGACCCACCGACCCTGTATGCCCTACCCTGAAGCAGTTGCGATGTGTAAGTTGATGAATGCCGGGTTGGGTACGAAGAGGGGGTGATCATGGCAAAAGTAATCAGAATCGTACTGGAAGATGGGCGGGAGTATGGGCTGGTTTCTGATCAACACGGTAAAGGGCTTGACCCGGGCGTAGTACACCCCGCCATGCCAATTGCGCAGGTGGAGGCGATGGTCAAAGTAATCAACGGTATCGAGGAGCAAGCACGAAAGGAGAAACGCGAAGAGGAAAGACTGAAGCGGGAGCAGCAGAAGAAACAGTTACAGGCGGCAAACAAAGCGCTGGGATTTAAGTAGTTCAACAACAGGAGAGTAAACATGAGCACCAATAAAGCAAGCAACACCGCAGGAATGACGCTGGAGCAACGGCTGCAGAAGGCTAACTTCTCGGTCATTCAGCACATCAAGCATTGCGCAATCAGTGGCGTGGTGATGTATGGCAAGACCCACATCATAGACGATCCACAGATCACCGCCTACACCGACGGTCGTGACATCAAGTACGGTCGGCCTTTCATTGAGGGTCTGTCGATGGAGGAACTGCGCTTCGTGGTATTGCACGAGAACTATCACAAAGCGTTTCGTCATATGACCACATGGAAAAGCCTCTGGAAACAAAGCCCGCAGTTGGCAAATATGGCCTGTGACTTCGTGATCAATCTGGCGCTGCACGATCTGGACGCGGGCGAGGGTTTCATCAAGCTGACCCCCGGGGTCTGTATGGACGAGAAGTATCGTGGCATGGACGCAGGTGCGGTGTTCCGTGATCTAATGAAGAACGCTCAGAAGCAGAAAGGCGGCGGGGGTAAGGGCCACGATCAACACGGCTGGGAAGATGCCAACCAGATGTCCCAAGAAGAGCAGCAGGCGGTTGCAGCAGAGATCGACCGGGCGTTGCGTCAGGGTCAGGTGTTGGCGGGCAAGCGTGCTGGCGGTATGGACCGCGCTCTCGGTGAGTTGTTGGAGCCCCAGATTGACTGGCGTGAAGTTCTGCGTGAGTTTGTGACGTCCATCTGTTCTGGCCGCGATATGTCAACGTGGCGGAAGGTCAATAAGCGCCATGTGGGTCGTGGGGTATACATGCCCGGTAGCTACAGCGAGGCCGTGGGGCGCATTGTGATCGGCGTCGATACGTCGGGTTCCATTGGTGACGCGGAGTTGGCCGAGTTCATGGCGGAGGTCGTAGGGGTGTGCAAGGCCGTGTCTCCGGAAGTGGTTGATCTGCTGTATTGGGACACCGCTGTGGCAGGCCATGAGAAGTATGGTGTTACCGAACTCGACCAGATTCCCTCCAGCACCAAGCCGAAGGGCGGCGGGGGTACCGATGTTGAGTGCGTGTCGAACTACATCCGCGAGAAAGACCTGAAGCCCGAGTGTGTTATAATTCTCAGCGATGGGTATTTGGGTGGTGGGTGGGGTGAATGGGGCGGTGTGCCGGTGTTGTGGTGCATTGCAGGGAATAAGGTAATTGCCCCCGTGGGGAAAACTGTGCATATCAATTGAGGTGACTAATGCGAAAAACACATGGTATGTCGAGCGCGGTTGCGCTTGGCCGGGGGCAAGCAAGCATATATAAAATATGGAGCAACATAAAACAGCGGTGTCATAACCCACAAAACCCGCGATATAAAGACTATGGGGGGCGCGGGGTTACCATGTGCAAACGCTGGCGCGATAACTTCGAGGCGTTTCTTTTGGATGTTGGTGATCGGCCCGATGATCTAACCATTGACAGGATAGATAATAATCGTGGATATACCCCCAAAAATGTGCGTTGGGTTAGCCGTGCCGACAACAACCGTAATAGCCGTAGGTGCGTAATGGTTGAGATCAACGGGGTTAAAAAGCCGATAAATGTGTGGTGTCGGGAGCACAGAATTCCTTACGTTACGTATAAAGCCCGTAGACGTCTTGGGTGGGATATTGTGCGAGCAGTGTCGACACCACCAAGCATTGCGCATAGGAATAGGTTTAAAAAGAAACACATCAAGTAAGACCAAACCCCCCGCTTCGGCGGGGGCCCCCAATGGGAACCCAATACCATGACTGAAGACCAAGTCCGGGCTATGTCCGACGAAGAAGTATTAGCTATGTGCAAAATGATGGGTATAGGTGTGCACTACGACTCGACGTCCATACTGCAAAAGTGCACCCTGCAACACAAAACTCACCCATGCGGCTGCGACGGTAATGGGTATAACGCCACTATTACGTCCGGTATTTCCCTGCAACACGCTTGGTGGAG
>Ga0114980_10000059_pt1 | contig 67536 bp, 62 predicted proteins | sample S_140806_EF_Meta_FD_87018 | JGI IMG/M metagenome (GOLD analysis project Ga0114980, IMG submission 87018) | Freshwater microbial communities from Lake Simoncouche, Canada to study carbon cycling - S_140806_EF_MetaG | ecosystem: Environmental > Aquatic > Freshwater > Lake | place: Lake...
ATCAGACGGGCCCCGCAACCTGACCGCCTTGCCGTCGCTGGTGCGGACCACCAGTTCCAGTCCGTCCCCGGTTCGGCTCAGGCCGCCGTTGATAAAGGTCTCCTGGCCCAGCCAGCGGGTCAGGGCGGTATAGGCGCCGGTCAGCGACAGGCCGCCCGCCTCGACCTCGACGGTGATGGCCCCGCTCCAGTCGTTGCGGAAACTGGCCGCCGGCCGGGGTGAGACGGTCTCCGCCTCCAGCCGGACCAGTTCGTCCTGGAACAGGGCGGCGACGGCGCGGCCGTCCAGACCGTCCTCGACCAGCTCCGGCGGCACCGAAAAGGGCTGGATCACCAGACCGGTCGTCCGGCTGGCGCTCCAGACCACGGCACCGACCGCCACCACGAGGGCGACGACCATGGCGGCGATGGCGATGTCGCGGATGGAGCGGATGCGGTTGCGGAAGATCTCGTTGCGGGCCAGCACGCCCTGATGCGTCAGAAGCGCGGCATTGGCGTGAAGCACCGCCATGGCCGCCTCCGCCGGGGTCTTGCCCGTGGCGGCGATCTCCATGGCGATCTCGACCGGATCGGGTGTAGTGGGGGCCGAAGCCCTTGCCGTTGCGCGTGGTCGTTTGGCCAAGCCGTCGTCTCCTCCCCTCGTCCTCAAGGAACAGTTTCGCGGGTTTGACCGTTACGCACAACGGGTCGGGGTTCCGCCTTTGAGCGCGACATTCCGTCGCCGAGTCCGGGATTACCGGGAAGTAACTGTCCTGACCCCCGGCAAGGCTGGTACCGCGCCTGAAAAGGACCGGGCCCTGTCGGCCTGCTCCACGTCCGGGGTGCCCGTCATGACTTCCATCCGCTTCCTGCTGCTGGTCGGCACGGCCCTGGCCACCACGTCCGGTGCGGCCTTCGCCCAGACGCCGGCCCCGACGCCCGCCCCGACCCCCACTCAGACTCCGGCATCCGCTCCTGCCCAAACCGCGGCTCCGGCTCAGGCCCCGCAGGCGCAGGCCCCGGCCGCGGAGTCCGAAAAGCCCGCCGAGGCCGCATCGCTTGATGAGGTGGTCGTCACCGCCCGCCCCAATGATGTCCGCACCTCGAGCGAGGGCACCAGCTACAGCCTCGCCAACGATCTCCAGGCCCAGACCGGTACCCTGGCCGAGGCCCTGCGCAACATTCCCTCGGTCGAGGTCGATCCCGATGGCAATGTCAGCCTGCGCGGCGATGCCAATGTCACCATCCTGGTCGACGGCCGGCCCGCCAGCCAGTTCAACGGACCCAGCCGGGGCCAGCTGCTGCAGCAGATTCCGGCCGCCCAGTATGCCCGGATCGAAATCCTGACCAATCCGTCCGCCGCCTACAGCCCCGAGGGCTCGGGCGGGGTGATCAATCTGATCTCCAAGCCGACCACAGTCCGTCCCGGCCAGACCACGACCGGCTCGCTGCGCGCCAATATCGGCGACACCGGCCGCTACAATGTCGGCGGCAGCCTGTCGCATGTGAACGGCCCGACGACCCTGTCCGCCGATTTCGGCGTGCGCCATGACGCCTATCTGCAGGAGCTCGAGCGGCTGCGGACGCGGCTCGACGCCGGGTCCGGCCGGTTCCTCGAGGCCCGGCAGAGCCAGACTGTCGAGGGCGACTCCGACAGCGTCTTCATCCGCCTGGCGGCCGAGCACAATCTGGACGCCAGGACCCAGCTGACCGGCGACGTGCGCCATACGGACGTCGATAGCTTCGCCGACAGCCTCGACCTGTATGAGGCGGACGCCGCCGGCGGCGGCATCGCCTCGGCCTATCGCCGCCTCTCCGGCGGCGGTTTCCAGGGCCAGTTCTCCGGCGCGAGCGCGCGCGTCCTGCGCCGGTTCGACGCGGCGGGCCATGAGTGGTCCAATGAGCTGCGCTATGACCGCAACCGCTTCGGTATCGAACTCGCCACCCGGGCCGACCGGCTGATCCCGGTGGCGTCCCCCTTCAGCGAGTTTCTGAGCAACCAGAACCGCCAGGACCAGATCGGCTTCACCAGCGCCTATGTCCGGCCCATGGCCGACGGCGGCCGCCTGCGGCTGGGCTTTGAGCGTCAAGCCCTGACCCTCGAACAGGACAACCTCTTCGCCCGCGGGCCCACCCCGGCGAACCTGGTCCCCGACCCCGTCGTGTCCAATGAGTTCCACCTCGATCAGACGGTGCACGCCGTCTATGCGACCCTGGAGCGGCCGTTCGGCGAGAAGCTGACCGCCCAGTTCGGCCTGCGCCTCGAACAGGCCGACCTGGAGCTGGACCAGATCACCACCGGCCTCCGGTCTTCGCAGGACTATTTCCGCGCCTATCCGACCCTGAACGTCTCCTGGCAGCTGGACGATACCCAGACCCTGCGGGCCAGCTATGGCCGCCGGATCCAGCGCCCGGGCCCGGGCGACCTCAACCCCTTCCTGACCTATCAGGACGATCTGAACCGCCGCTCCGGCAATCCCGACCTGCTGCCGCAGGAGACGGACGCACTGGAGCTGATCTGGGGCTATCGCCAGCAGCAGACCTTCTACCAGGCCACCGTCTACTACCGGGACACGCGCGACGCCTTCACCCCGGTCACGACCGATCTGGGCGGCGGCGTCTTCCTGACCCGGCCCGAGAACCTCGGGGCCAGCACCTCGACCGGCCTTGAACTGGTGGCCAGCGGTGCCCTGCACCCGACCCTGCGCTACAATGCCAGTCTCAACCTCTTCCGCCAGCAGATCGACGCCGCCGGCCTGGTCGGCACGGTCGACAGCGAGGGCGAGAGCGTCGCCGGCCGTCTGACGCTGAACTGGACCCCGACACCGGAAGACTTTCTGCAGGTGTCCGGCATCTGGGGCGGCGAGCAGCTGCTGGCCCAGGGCAGCCGGGAACAGTCCACCCTCGTCAATCTCGGCTATCGCCGCAAACTGAGCGACGCCTGGTCCCTCAATGTGACGGTCCGGGATGTGTTCGACGATTTCGGCTCCACCACCACCATCACCACCCCGACCTTCACCGACCAGGCAGACCAGGTGTTCGGCGGTCGTGCGGCCTTCATCGGCCTGACGTGGAATTTCGGCGGCGGCCAGCGGCGTCCGGAACAGTTCGACTTCTCGGCCCCGACCACCGGCGGGTGATCCCGCCGGCTTCGGTCAGCCTCTTGCGTGATGTTTCGGTCACACCCACCTGAGCTGCAGCCGCACGGCGCGTTGCTTGCATCAGAGGGCGCGGCGTAGGCCTCATGGAGCGAGCCGCCGCGCGGCGCGTTAGGCCATGGGACATCCGCCTGACAGGGGACTACCGTTGAATCTCGACCTCTATTCCGACCGCGCCAAACAGGCCGTCCAGTCCGCCCAGTCGCTGGCCCTCGCCCGGCGGCATCAGCAGTTCGCGCCTGAACACCTGCTCAAGGTGCTGCTGGAGGAGCGCGACGGCCTCGCCCGCAATCTGATCACCGCCGCCGGCGGCGACCCCGCCAAGGCCGAGACCGCGACCGAGACCGCCCTGAAGAAGCGCGCCCAGGTCACCGGCGGCAACGGCCAGATCTATCTCGACGGCGACACCGCCCGCGTCTTCTCCAGCGCCGAGGAAGCCTCGAAAAAGGCCGGCGACGCCTTCGTCACCACCGAACGCCTGCTCAGCGCCATCGCGCGCGAGGGCGGGGTCGCCGCCGAGGTGCTCAAATCCGTCGGTGCCACGCCTGCCGCGCTCGATGCCGCCATCGCCGAGGTCCGCAAGGGCAAGACCGCCGACAGCGCCGGGGCCGAGGACGCCTATGACGCCCTCAAACGCTATGCCCGCGACCTGACCCAGGCCGCCCGCGACGGCAAGATCGACCCTGTCATCGGCCGCGACGAGGAGATCCGCCGCACCATCCAGGTCCTCGCCCGCCGCACCAAGAACAACCCCGTCCTGATCGGCGAGCCCGGCGTCGGCAAGACCGCCATCGTCGAAGGCCTGGCCCTGCGCATCGTCAACGGCGACGTGCCGGAGAGCCTGCGCGACAAGACCGTCATGGCCCTCGACATGGGCTCGCTCATCGCCGGCGCCAAATACCGCGGCGAGTTCGAGGAGCGGCTCAAGGCCGTGCTGGCCGAGGTCACCGCCGCCGAGGGCGGCATCATCCTGTTCATCGACGAGATGCACACCCTGGTCGGCGCCGGAAAGGGCGACGGGGCCATGGATGCCTCCAACCTGCTCAAGCCCGCCCTCGCGCGCGGCGAGCTGCACTGCGTCGGCGCCACCACCCTCGATGAGTACCGCAAACACGTCGAGAAGGACGCGGCCCTGGCCCGCCGCTTCCAGCCCGTCTTCATCGAGGAGCCCAGCGTCGAGGACACCGTCTCCATCCTGCGCGGCATCAAGGAGAAGTATGAGGTCCACCACGGGGTGCGCATCTCCGACAGCGCCATCGTCGCCGCCGCCACCCTCTCGCACCGCTACATCACCGACCGCTTCCTGCCCGACAAGGCCATCGACCTGATCGATGAGGCCGGCAGCCGCGTCCGTATGGCCGTCGACTCCAAGCCCGAGGCGCTGGACGAGATCGACCGCCGTCTGGTCCAGCTCAAGATCGAGCGCGAGGCCCTGAAGAAGGAGACCGATGCCGCGTCCGGGGCCCGGCTCGAAAAGCTGGAGGACGAGATTCTCGACCTCGAGGGCCAGTCCGAAGACCTCACCAACCGTTGGAAGTCCGAGAAGGAAAAGGTCGGCGCCGGCGCCCAGCTGCGCGAAACCCTCGACCGGCTGCGCGCCGAACTGATCGCCGTCCAGCGCGCCGGCGACCTCGGCCGCGCCTCCGAAATCGCCTACGGCCAGATCCCGCAGATCGAGAAACAGCTCGCCGACGCCGAGGCCGCAGAAGCCGACAAGTCCGGCCCCCTGACCCCCGAGGTCGTCGACGCCGAACAGATCGCCCAGGTCGTCTCCCGCTGGACCGGCGTCCCCGTCGACAAGATGCTGGAGGGCGAGCGCGAGAAACTGCTGGCCATGGAGGACGCCCTTCGCCGCCGCGTGGTCGGTCAGGACGAGGCCCTGACCGCCGTCGCCGATGCGGTCCGCCGCGCCCGCGCCGGCCTCAACGACCCCAACCGCCCGCTGGGCAGCTTCCTCTTCCTCGGCCCCACCGGCGTCGGCAAGACCGAGCTGACCAAGGCGCTCGCCGCCTTCCTGTTCGACGACGAGGCCGCCATCACCCGGATGGACATGTCGGAGTATATGGAGAAGCACAGCGTCTCCCGCCTGATCGGTGCCCCGCCCGGATACGTCGGCTATGACGAGGGCGGTGCCCTGACCGAGGCCGTGCGTCGCCGCCCCTATCAGGTCGTCCTGTTCGACGAGGTCGAAAAGGCCCACCCCGACGTCTTCAATGTCCTGCTCCAGGTGCTCGACGACGGCCGCCTGACCGACGGCCAGGGCCGCGTCATCGACTTCAAGAACACCCTCATCATCATGACCTCCAACCTCGGCTCAGAGGCGCTGGCCAACCAGGGCGAAGGCGACGACGTCGAGAGTGTGCGCCCCTATGTCATGGACCAGGTTCGCGGCCATTTCCGCCCCGAGTTCCTGAACCGCATCGACGAGATCATCCTCTTCCGCCGCCTCGGCCGCGACCAGATGGCCGGCATCGTCCGCATCCAGATGGCCCGGTTCGAAAAACTGCTCGCCGACCGCCGCCTGACCCTCTCGCTGGACGACAGCGCCTACGCCTGGCTCGCCGACAAGGGCTACGACCCGGTCTATGGCGCGCGCCCGCTCAAGCGCGTGATCCAGAAGGACCTTGTCGACCCGATCGCGAAGAAGCTGCTGGCGGGGGAGATCGAGGACGGGAGCGTGATCGCGGTGTCAGCCGGGGAGGGCGGGCTGAGCATCGGGAAGGCCCGCGTCCACTAACCCTCCCTTTCGTCATCCCGGGGCAAGCGGCGGAGCCGCGCCGACCCCGGGACCCAGCGGCGCGCGCGAGCGCGACCCTTTCGGGAGCGCCGCTGCTGAAACACCATGCGTGAACAGGTCGCCTTCGGCGCCGCTGGGTCCCGGGGTCTCGCTGCGCTCGCTCCCGGGATGACGAAAGGGGACGAGACGGATAGGTTCATGCACGGGACGCACCGTACTGCATCACCACAGAGGGGATCACGACCATGACGATCCGCATCCTGCTCCTTGCCCTGACCATCGCCTGGGTCGTCGCTCTTGCCGGCCTCGTCTGGATGATGGACCTAGCGGGGATGCGTCCTCACGACCTGCTGCCCTCCCTGATCTACCTCGACATTGTGCTGAAGGCCTGTGTGATCCTTTCGGTCGCCTCGGCCGCAATCGGGATCATCACCATCTTCGTCGGCACGCGACCGCGCGCCGTGACCGGCGTCGGAGGCGCGTTCGGTTGGGGCCTCTTGGGTGCCCTTCTTGGCGCGGCAACCGCACGGAACGGGCTCATCAACATGAACCCGCCGATCCCCTTCTCCATCTATGCCCCATTCTATGCCGATGCTTTCATGGTTCTGCTGGTCGGCCTGACCGGCGCGCTCCTCTGTCTCGGCCTGCTCAGCCGCCGAAAGCCCATCTAGGGCTGGCGCTCACCGGCTCCGCCTCCCCCTTTCGTCATCCTCCGGCAAGCCGCGTCTTAGCGGCGCAGACCGGGGGACCCAGCGGCGCGCGCGAGCGCGACCCTGTCGGGAGCTCGACGTTCACGATAGCCTGTCTGAACAGGTCGCCTTCGGCGCCGCTGGGTCCCCCGGTCTCGCTGCGCTCGCCGGAGGATGACGAAAGGAATGAAAACGTATAAGTTGTGCGCATGCGCACACATCGCACCTTTATCGCCACCTATATGATGGGCAGTGGGCGGAACGGGACGATCTATACAGGTGTGACGTCCAACCTGTTCTCACGGGTTTGGAAGCACAAGGCGCACACCTTTGCCGGGTTCACCGACGATTACGACTGCACCCGCCTGCTCTGGTTCGAGCGCCATGCCTGGGTGGTTGAAGCGATCCGGCGCGAGAAGCGGATCAAGAAATGGCTCCGAGACTGGAAGCTGGCGCTTATCGAAAGGGAAAACCCCGACTGGCGCGACCTCGCCGCCGACTGGTTCCCCACCAACGACCCGGACTGGACCCCGCCCGAGGAGCCGGACTGATGCATCAAGGCCCTCTCCACGGCCTGCCCCTGTCCAATCCTGCCCGTCTGAGCCACAGTGACCGCCATGAACCAGCCCGCCGCTGACCGTCCGCCGCTGTTCGCCCGCCGGCGCGACCGTCGGGGGCGGTTGCAGTCCGGTCCGCCGATCTGGGACATCCGCACCTGGAAGCTGCTGTTTTCCGCCGCCGGCCTGCCTGCCTTTGTCCTGCTCGCGCTTTGCGGTGCCGTGTTCGTCGCCCAGGTGGCCGATGGCGGTCCGGCGCCGTGGGGCGTCTCGGGTCCGGCCCTCGCCGAGGGGCGTTGGTATACCCTGGCCACGCACATGGTCTCGCATGGCGGACTGACCCATCTGCTGCTGAACGCCAGTGTCCTGCTGCCGCTGACGCCGCTGGTGATGGTGCGGCTGGGAGTCGGGCCTGCCGGCTGGAGGCGGTTCGCGGTACTCTTTGTGGGCTCGGCCCTCGCCGGGGCGGCGCTGTACCTCGCCCTCAATCCGGAGGGGCTCCCGATGGTCGGCGCCTCGGGGGCGATCTTCGGCCTGTGGGGCGCGGTCGCCCGGATCGGTCCCGACGGGGGTATGATCCCGCTGCGGTCGCGGCGGATTCGCGACGAGGTGCTGCTGGTCGTCTTGCTCAATCTGGCGACGGTGGGACTCGTCTACGCCATCAACCAGGCGGAGGGCGGCGGCCCCTCCGTAGCGTGGGAAGGGCACGCCGGCGGCTTCCTGTTCGGCCTGTTCGCCATGCCCTGGCTGGCACCGCCCACGCCGCCGCCTGCGCACTACTGATCCCGAACCGCCCCCGCTTGACGTCGCGACCCGCCACCCCACACCCTCCGCCCCATGAAACGCGCGCCCGCTCTTCTCATCGTCACCGCCGTCGCCTTCGCGACTTCCGCCGGAACCTGCGCCTGGCTCATGAGCCGCTACATGCCGGGCTACTCTGCCGCGCAGATGTTCATGGACGCGGACCCCGTGGCCAAACTGGTCATGATGTTCATCCTGCAGCTCCTGTTCGGCGCGCTGGTGTTCGGGGTGATCGGTCTTCTCGCGCGCCGCACCGCCGGTGCCATGAGCCTGCTGCTCAAGCTCGCGGCAACCCTCTCCGCGACCCTCGGACTCCTGGTCGCCCTGTACGGCTGGATGAACATCCAGACTGCCATCCGCCACGTCGGCCCTGTCTCGTTCGAGGTTGTCGCGCCGTCCTATGCCGAGACCCTGCTGGCCCTGTCGATCGGCCTGTTCGGTGCTCTGGTCGCCCTTGGTTTTCGCGCCTTGGCGGGCCGCCGGAGCTGACCCATGTGCGCCTCCTATGAAGCCAGATTCTCCGTCACCCAGTTGGTCGAGGCCTTTGACCGGCACGGGGCGCCGCTGGCCTTTCCGGGCGGGCTGCCGAATATCGAGCCGGTCGATGAGGTGCGGCCCACCGATATCGCCCGGGCGGTCCGCGCCGCGTCTGATGCCACTGAACTGGTCCCCATGCGGTTCGGCTTTCGCGGGCCTGTGCGGCCGGGGGGCAGCAAGCCGCCGCCGGTGATCAATTTCCGCTCCGAGGGTCGCAGCTTCGGCAATGGCGAGGGCGGTGGCCGGGCCCTGATCCCCGCTTCCGGCTTCTATGAGTTCACGGGCGACAGATATCCCAAGACCCGCTGGCGGCTGCGCGGTGCCGACGGCGGGTTTCTGGCGCTCGCCGCCGTCTGGCGCGCCGGCCGCGACGGCGAGCCCGACGCCTTCGCCCTGCTGACCGCTGAACCCGGCCCCGATGTCGCCCCCTATCACACGCGCGGGGTCCTCCCCCTGCCGTCCGCCCTCTGGGCCGACTGGCTGTTCGACCGGCGGCCGGCCGAGACCCTGCTGGCCCCGCCGCCGGCCGGGACGCTGGTCGCCGAGGCCGCGCCGCGGGGCTGAGGCTGTCATTTCGCCCCGCATCTTCCCGCCCCTTTGAACCCCCGACCGTGCCTTCTCGCCCCCGCCCGGATCGGCCGCGGACTTATTTGCCATCCCCCTTCAGCGGCCCGGTTAGACTCCGGTATCGCGGCCCGCCCGGGCCTCGCCGTCGCCTGCCCGGTCTTTGACAATCCGATCCATCTCCGCCCGGCCGCCCCAGGTCCGGCGCATGACCCGCAAGGCCCGAGGGGCGAGAAGACAGCTTTTCGCGCTTTTTTCAGGGGTCAGTCCGGGCGTTCTCCCTCCCCACTTCGGGGGAGGAAGAATGCGCCGACCTGTTCACTCGCGTTTCGCGAATGAACACCGGCCGTCATTCGCGAACGGCAGCCGCCCGAACCTGCAAATGACATGGCGGCGCGCCCGGCGGCGCATCACGGTCCGTCCATCGAAACGGCCCGGTCTTCGGGCTGCTCACACCAGGGACCTCCGCCATGATCCGCCTCGCCGCCACCGCCGCCGCCCTGCTGCTCTCCGCCGCCCCGGCCCTCGCCCAGACCGCCGACAGCAAGGTCGTGCTGACCTTCGAGACCGGCGCCCGCACCGGCCAGGTCATGGTGGCCCTGTATGACTCCGCCGCCGCCTTCGACGGCGGCTCGTCCAGCCCCGTCGCCGCCACGGCCATCAGCGCCTCCGGCCCCGTCGTCGCCACCTTCGGGAACCTGCCCGCCGGCGACTATGCGGTGAAGGCGTTCCATGACGTCAACGGCGACGGCCAGATGAACACCAACCCCTTCGGCATACCGACCGAGCCCTATGCCTTTTCCAACAACGCCGTCGGCAACATGGGGCCCGCCCGCTGGGACCGCGCCCATTTCGCCGTCTCCGGCGAGACCGCCCAGACCATCAGCATCAGGTAAGCGGCCTAAGCATCAGGAGAGACTTCCATGCACGCCTCCCGCCGAAACTTCCTGATGGGTGCTGCGGCCCTGTCTGCCGCTGTCGTCACCCCGGAAACCGTCCGCGCCATGGCCGCCATGCAGGCCACCGCCGACTGGGCCCTGGCCACCGCCGATCTTGAGGCGGATGTCGCACCCCGGGCCATGCGGCTGGTCCACGGCCGGGCTCCGGCCGGTCTGACCGGCACCCTGTTCCGCAACGGCCCCGGCAAATTCCGGCGCCCGGGCGGCTCGGCCACCCACTGGTTCGACGGCGACGGCCTGATGCGGGCCTTCCGCGTCCATGAGGGTCAGGTCTCCCTCGAGGCCCGGTTCGCCGACACCCCCAAGCGCCGCTGGGAGACCGAGATCGACGCCGTCGTCACCCCCGGTTTCGGCACCGCCGGCGACGCCCGCGCCCGCATCGGCTCCAACGATGACGCCAATGCCGCCAATACCGCCGTCATGACCGCCGGCGACGAGGTCTGGGCCCTGTGGGAGGCCGGTTCGCCCATGGCCATGTCCGCCTCCGACCTGTCGACCAGGCGCTTCGTGACCCTGCGCGACGATCTCAAGGGCATGCCCTTCCAGGCCCACCCCCGCTACGACCCCGACGGCACGGTCTGGAACATCGGCCTGAACGGCGACAAGGCCATCGTCTGGCACCTGAACGCCGACCGCAGCCTGCGCAAGGCCGAGGTCATCGACCTGCCGCGCGCCAGCTATATGCACGACTTCACCGCCACGGCCCGGCACCTGATCCTCGTGCTGCAGCCCTGGGTCTTCGACCACCGCGGCATGCCCTACGCCAGCCAGTTCGCCTGGAGGCCGGAGCTGGGCACCCGGGTGCTGGTCATCGACAAGGCCGACCTGTCGCGCCGCCGGATCTTCGAGCTGCCGACCTTCAGCTATTTCCACCTCGGCGACGCCTGGGAGGATGGCTCGGGCACGATCCGCTTCGACGTCGCCGCCGCCAGGGACGTGGCCTTCGCCGTCAACGGGGCCCGCATCCTGGTCGAACAGCGCGGCGTGGTGCCGGGCGAGCACGCCGTGCTCAACCTCATCACCCTGCATACGGACGGTCGCGCCGAAATGGTTTCCTCGGGCATTACCGCCGAATTCCCGAAGAGCGATCCGCGCCGCGCCGGCCTGTCGCGCCGCCTGACCGCCCATGTCGCCGGCGAACGCCCCGACCGGCCCCTGCCCAATGGCCTCGCGACCTGGGACTGGGACACCGGCCGGTCCGACCGCTTCCTGTTCGGCGACAGCCAGATCGTGGAGGAGGCCGTGTTCGTGCCCAAGCCGGGCGCGACCGCCGAGGCCGACGCCTGGCTGATCGCCCCCTCGATCAATCTGGCGGAGGGCGTGACCGAACTGCACGCCTTCGACGCCGCCCGCGTCGCCGACGGCCCGGTCGCCAGCTGGCGCGCCGACGTCGCCCTGCCGGCCGGTTTCCACGGTGTCTGGGCAGGCTAGGGTGCGGACCTCAATACCAGCCGGCGTCGCGCAGGGCCTTGGCATAGCGCCGGCTGACCGGGGCCTCGATCCCGCCCTCCAGGGTCAGGGTCGCCCGGCCGTCGCCCCGGCTGACGTCCCGCACGGCGTCCCGGGCGACCCACCAGCTGCGGTGCGTCTGGGCCCCCTCCAGTCCCTCCAGCTCGGTCAGGGCGTCGGACAGCCGCATCAGGATCAGGTCCGATCCGCGGTCGGTATGGATGCGCAGATAGTGGTCCTCGGACTGGACCGCCCGAATCGCCGCGCCCTTGAGCCTGAACGGCAGCCGGTCGATAAACCGCGCCGGCTTCGCCCCCGCCGCAGCCGCATGGGTCTGGACCGGCGTTCGCCCCAGAAAGACGTTCAGCGTGCTCAAGGCCCCGGTCACTACCGTCACCGGCAGGAAGAAGTCGGGCAGCTGGGCCAGAATGAGCGTCCGGCCCTCGTTGAAAAACAGGCCGGTGATCGCCCAGACCGCCGCCGACAGCGGGCCGGAGATCACAAGGGTCAGGGCCACGACGGTCCACCAGGGGCGCCGGTCGCTGTCGATGTACCGCTCGATCAGCCGCAAACAGACGTGACCCCACACGGCCCCGACCAGCATGACCGGCAGCCAGTAGGCCATCCGCGTGACCAGCGGCACATCCGTCATCCCGAACGCGCCGGTGAACGCCAGCAGGGCACCCGCCGCCAGTGCCGTCGAGACGCCACGCACCAGCAGTCTGTCGATCGTGATATGCACGGCATCCTGTGTCGGCTCACTCGCACTCATGCCGGCCGGCCCCCTGTCCGCGTGGTCTGTCCAATCCCTTTGAGACCACGAAATGCCCCGGGAATGAAGCGCGCATCTGTGATCGCCGCAGCCCCGGTGCCTGCAGCCCTCAGCGCGCCGCCCGTTCGGCAACCCAACACCAACCGGAGGCCCTCATGACTGGTCAGAGTCCCGCAACAACCGCCACCTTTCCCGCCCGCCGCCTCTTGCGGCTCGCCGCCGTCGCGGGCGGCGCAAGTCTGGCACTGGCAGCGGCATCGACGGTCGCCCACGCCCCCGACTGGGCCCTGCTGGCCCGACAGCCTTGGGTGATCCAGCTCCACATCGCCGCCGCCCTGGCCGCCCTGCTGCTCGGGACGGTCCAGCTGGTGGGGATCAAGGGCACGGGCGTCCACCGGCTGATCGGCTGGAGCTGGGTTGTGGCCATGTTCACCGTTGCCGTCAGCTCGCTGTTCATCCGCCAGATCAACCCAGGTTCCTTCTCCCTGATCCACCTGTTGAGCGGCTGGACCCTGATCGCCCTGCCCATGGCGCTGTTCGCCGTCCGCCGGGGCCGGATCGCCAGCCATGCCCGCGGCATGACCTGGACCTTCATCGGCGGCCTGATCGTCGCCGGAGCCTTCACCTTCCTCCCGGGCCGTCTGATGTGGGCTGTGTTTTTCGGCTAGACCGGGCGCGGACCGCAGACCGCCCGGAACCCTGCCGCCGCGAACCGCACGATGTAGTCGCCGGCCGTCTCCAGATCGCCGGACCGGCACAGGCCACCGGACAGCCGGTCCAGCCGCCCCGTCTCACCGAGGGTGAGCGTCAGCGCGCCCGACAGGTTGTGATAGGCCCAGTAAAGATCGACCTCCCGGGCATCCGGCAGGACCCGCTTGATCAGCTCGATCAGCCGCCGGATCGCCGGATCATAGTAGCGGGCCATGGTCTCGCCGCCGAAGGTCGGATTGGCGTTGGTCTGGGCGACCAGGGCCGAATAGTGTTTCCAGCCCGGCCCACCCTTCATCGACCACTGGAACGGCGGCCGGAGAAACGCCTCGAACAGGCCTTCCAGCGTCATCGCATCGCCCATCTCGTTGGCATAGCGGTTGATCCCGTCGACCCGCTCATTGTTCCAGACCTCGGCCCGCCGCAGGAAGACCGCGTCGAACAGCTCTCGCTTGGCCCCGAAATAATAGTGGACCAGGGCCGTATCCACGCCCGCCTCCCGCCCCACCTCGCGAATCGTGACGCCATAGAAGCCGTGTTTGGAGAACAGGTCCTCGGCGGCGTCGAGGATCAGGTCCCGCGTGTCGGCGCCACCGCCGGCCCGGGCCTTGGGGGGGCGGCCCCGTTTTGCGGTCGGCGCGTCGAGCTTGGTCATGGTGCCGAAGCTAGGCCGCATCGCCCTCGCTGTGCAACGGCGCCACAGGTCGGACCGCCGGTGATGGATGCGACGAGGCGTCGTTTGACAGGCGACTGAAAACGATTAGGTTCCTTAAAATCATTGAACGCTGAATAAAAGCGTCATCGGGTCGGAAATCACAGGACTGGGGCTACCATGAACCGCTATGTAAAGACCGCCTTGCTCGCCGGAGCCGCCTGGAGCGCGCTCTCCACCTTCGCCGTGGCCCAGGATGCGCCTGCGGCACAGTCAGCCGCTCTCGATGACGTCATCGTAACCGCTCGCCGGACCGAAGAGTCCGCACAGCGCACGCCGCTGTCGCTGAGCGCCTTCTCGGGCGAATCCCTCAACCAGGCCGGCGCGACCCAGACCACCGATCTGCAAGGTCTGGTGCCGAACCTGAATATCGTCCAGGGCCGCGCCTCGTCCAACTCGACCAACATCTACATCCGCGGCGTTGGCCAACCCGACGCCCTGCAGACCTTCGATCCCGCTGTCGGCGTCTATATCGATGACGTCTATTACAGCCGCATCCGCGGCACCCAGTTCGACCTGCTCGATCTGGAGCGCGTCGAGGTCCTGCGCGGACCCCAGGGCACCCTGTACGGCAAGAACACCATCGGCGGTGCGCTGAAGCTGGTGTCGCGCCGGCCGGGCCAGGAATTCCGCGCCCGCGGCTCGGTCGCCTATGGCAGCTACAACATGATGGACGTCCAGGGGTCGGTCTCGGGCCCGATCAGCGACTCCCTCGCCCTGGGCTTCTCGGCCCTGCACTCCTCGCGCGACGGCTATGTCTCCAATCCGGTCACGGGTGCCGAGTACAACGACAAGAACACCAACGCCTTCCGCGCCGCCTTGGCCTGGGACCCTTCGGACAATCTGCGCGTCGATCTGATCGCCGACTATTCGAATGACGACGCCGGCCTGACGGTCGGCCAGTCGCAGAACAGCCTGATCGGCTCCAGTGGCCAGACCATCGTGGCGGTGACATCGCCGCCGCCGCCATGGAATTTCCAGGCGGTGGTTGATCCGACCCTGCCGAACGAGACCCGACTGGAATCGCGCGGCGTGTCGCTGAACGCCGCCTTTGACCTCAGCGACGCCCTGACGATCCGGTCCATCACCGGCTATCGCAGGCTCAATACGGACGACTATATCGACTTCGACGGCACGCCGCGCGAGGTGTCGAGCGCTCTCGTCGCTGTGGATCAGGACCAGTTCAGTCAGGAACTGCAGGCTACGTTCGAGTCCGGTCCGATCACCGCCGTCGGCGGCCTCTATTACCTGCAGGAAAACATCGACTCGCATCAGGAAGCCTATGCCGATGACCTGCTGGGAGCGGCCTTCCTCAACTCGACCTTTACCCGGACGGTCGATGACACGCTCGAGACCACGTCCAAGGCCGCCTACGGCAACCTGACCTGGGCTCTGTCCGACCGCTTCCGCGTTTCGGGCGGCGTTCGTTACACCGAGGAAGACAAGGACTACGACCGCACCACCTCGACCTTCTTCGGTGCCCTGCCGGCGTTCAACGCGACCTTCCCGTTCCTCCCGCCGGTCGCCAACTTTACCGACACCTCCTACATGGCGTCGGCGGACTACCAGGCCACCGAAAACGTCATGCTCTACGCCCGCTTCTCGCAGGGCTTCAAATCGGGCGGCTACAACGGCCGGGCGAACTCGACCGCCGAAGCCACGCAGTATGATCCGGAGACGGCCGACAGCTATGAAGTCGGCTTCAAATCCACCCTGTACGACAGCCGCGTACGCCTGAATGTCGCGGCCTTCACCACCGACTACAAGAATTTCCAGGCGCGCGTTTCCGGACTGGATATCGACCCGATCACCAACCTGCCGGCCGCGAAGCTCAGCGTCATCAACGCCGGTGCGATGGCCATTTCCGGCCTCGAGGTCGACGCGGCCTGGCAGGTCACCGACGCCTTTACGTTCGATACGCAGATCGGACTGCTGGATGCCGAATATGACGTGTTCGCCGACGCCCGCTTTACCGCGACGGGCGGCAGCCGTGCCTTCCAGACCCCGGCCTTCGCGCCGAGGCTTACGGCGCGTTACGGCCTGACCTATGTGGCCGAGATGCCCGGCGGCGGGGACGTCACCTTCGGCGGCGTCGCCAAATTCCGCAGCCGTATGGCGCTTGCCGTCGACAACACCGCGACCAACAGCCAGGTCCAGTTGCCCGGCATGTTCCAGGACGAATACTGGTTGTTCGATGCCCGGGTTGTCATGAACGACGCCTCAGGTCGCTACAGCCTGGGCGTCTACGGCCAGAACCTGCTCAATGAGGTCTACAAGACCGATGCGCAGGAATTCTCGTCGGTCGGCCAGATCCGCACCGCCTATTTCGGTGCGCCTCAAACCATCATGGTCAAGCTGACAGCCCGCTACTGATCGTCTGAAGCCTGATCGCATCTGATCCAGGGCGGCGGTTCATCGGAGCCGCCGCCCTTTTTCTTTGGCGCTGCCGGAAAGCAACGCTACCGTTCCGTCCAACAAGAAGACCAGTCGAGGGAAACGCCATGAGCATGACGGAGCAGGGCATCGGGCCCGCCGCCAATCCGGCCTATCGCGCCTATGTGCTGGCGCTGCTGATGGTGGTCTACACCTTCAACTTCATTGACCGGCAGATCCTCGCCATCCTGGCCCCCTACATCCAGGCCGAGATGGGCTTTGATGATGAGATGATGGGCCTGCTGGGCGGCCCGGCCTTCGCCGTCGTCTATTCCACCCTGGCCCTGCCCATCGCCTGGCTGGCCGACCGGATGAGCCGCGTATCGATCATCGGTGTGTCGCTGGCGGTGTGGAGCGGATTCACCGCCCTGTGTGGTCTGGCCACCAGTTTCTGGCCGCTGTTCGGGGCCCGCATGGGTGTCGGCGTTGGCGAGGCGGGCGGGGTCGCGCCGTCCTATTCCTTGGTGGCGGACTATTTCCCCAAGGCGCAAAGGGCCCGCGCCCTGGCCGTCTATTCGTTCGGCGTGCCGATCGGGACCGCGCTGGGCTATCTGTTCGGGGGCTTACTGGCTGCCCTGATCGACTGGCGCATGGCCTTCATCGTCGTCGGCCTCACCGGGGTGCTGCTCGCGCCCCTCCTGAAATTCACGGTCAAGGATCCGGTCCGGGGCGGCTTTGACCGAGCCGAACCGGTCGCGGGCGAGCCCGAGGTGGCTCACGTCCCGACCAAGGCCGCCGGCTTCGGTGAGGTCTGGGGCGTACTGTTGAAGAAGCCCAGCTTCTGGTTCCTGGCCTTCGGGGCCGCCTGTTCCTCGGTTTACGGCTACGGCTCGGCCTTCTGGCTCCCCAGCTTCTTCGAGCGCTCGCTGGGCATGGCTGGGGTCGAGCGCGCCGTCTATATCGCGGGGATCGCCTTCATCGGCGGCACCGTCGGCATCTGGTTCGGCGGCTGGCTCGCCGACAAGCTCGGCAAGGGCGTCAACCGGGCCTGGTATCCGCTGGTCCCGGCGATCGGCTTCCTCATCGCCGTGCCGCTGTTCTTCCTGGCCATGAATGCCCACGACAAATGGCTGGCGTTTGCCCTGTTCCTGGTTCCGCAGGCCCTCAGCCTTGCCTGGTTGGGCCCGGTCATCACGGCCGTGCAACACCTGGTGCCGGCGCATATGCGTTCGACCGCCTCGGCCAGCTTCCTGCTGATCAACAACCTGGTCGGCATCGGCCTCGGCATCTATCTGCTGGGAGCCGTGTCCAAGGCCCTGACGCCGATCTTCGCCGAGGAGGCGCTGCGCTATTCGCTCTATGTCGGACAGTGGTTCTACGCCCTGGCCGCCATCCTTCTGATCATCTCGGCGCGGAGCCTCAAGAAGGACTGGGTGGATTGATCGCAGGGTGACGGTTGCGCCTGCGAAGGCGCAGCCCCTATAAGCGCCGCAACTCCTCCCAGCAGTCCGGCGGCGCCTCCCCATGAACATCCACGAATACCAGGCCAAACAGGTCCTGAAGGGCTTCGGCGCACCGGTCGCCGCAGGCGTCGCCATCACCTCGGCCGACCAGGCCGAGGCGGCGGCCCGGCAACTGCCCGGTCCGCTGTATGTGGTGAAGTCTCAGATCCACGCCGGCGGCCGCGGCAAGGGCAAGTTCAAGGAACTGCCCGCTGATGCCAAAGGCGGCGTCCGCCTGGCCTTCTCGATCGAGGATGTGGTCCGGAACGCCCGCGAGATGCTGGGCAACACCCTGGTCACCGCCCAGACCGGCCCGGCCGGCAAACAGGTCAACCGCCTCTATATCGAGGACGGTGCCGACATCGAGCGCGAACTCTATTGCTCGCTGCTGGTTGACCGCGCGACGGGCCGGGTGTCCTTCGTCGTCTCGACCGAGGGCGGCATGGACATAGAGGCGGTCGCCCACGACACGCCCGAGAAGATCCAGACCATCGTCATCGACCCCGAGGCCGGCGTCACTGCCGCCGATGTGGCCAGGATCAATGCGGCGCTGGATCTGGACGGCGCACCGAAGCCGGTGAAAAAGGGACTGTTCTCGATCTTCGGCGGCGGCAAGCCGTCCGCCCGCGCCTCGAGCCCCGCGGCCAAGGACGGCGAGAGCCTGTTCCCGATCCTCTACAAGGCCTTCGTCGAGAAGGACATGGCGATGCTGGAGGTCAATCCGCTGATCGTCATGAAGGACGGCCATCTGCGGGTGCTGGACGCCAAGGTCAGCTTCGACGGCAATGCCCTGTTCCGCCACGAGGACATGAAGGCGCTGCGCGACGAGACCGAGGAAGACGCCAAGGAGATCGAGGCCTCGGAATGGGACCTCGCCTATGTCGCGCTGGACGGCAATATCGGCTGCATGGTCAACGGTGCCGGCCTGGCCATGGCGACGATGGACATCATCAAACTGTACGGCAAGGAGCCCGCCAACTTCTGCGACGTCGGCGGCGGCGCCTCCAAGGAAAAGGTCGCGGCGGCCTTCAAGATCATCACCGCCGATCCGGCCGTCCAGGGCATTCTGGTCAACATCTTCGGCGGCATCATGAAGTGCGACGTGATCGCCGAGGGTGTGGTCGCGGCCGTGAAGGAAGTGGGCCTGAAGGTGCCGCTGGTCGTCCGCCTCGAAGGCACCAATGTCACCGAGGGCAAGCGCATCCTCAACGAATCGGGCCTCGCCATCACCGCCGCCGATGACCTCGACGACGCCGCCCAGAAGATCGTCGCGGCGGTCGGCTGAGCCTTCGGGCCCGCCACCGACCGTCCCGCTGACCGAATTATCAGAGCAGACCCATGTCCATCCTCGTCGACAAGAACACCAAGGTCATCGTCCAGGGCCTGACCGGCAAGACCGGCGGCTTCCATACCGAACAGGCGCTGGCCTATTTCGGCACCCGGATGGTCGGCGGCGTCCATCCGGCCAAGGGCGGCCAGACCTGGACCGGCTCGCATGGCGAGACCCTGCCGATCTACGCCTCGGTCGGCGAAGCGAAAGAGGCCACCGGCGCGACCGCCTCGGTCATCTATGTCCCGCCGGCGGGCGCCGCGGACGCCATCATCGAGGCCATCGAGGCCGAAGTGCCCTTCATCACCTGCATCACCGAGGGTATTCCGGTGCTGGACATGGTGCGGGTCAAGGCGCGGCTGGACCGGTCGAACTCCCGCCTGCTGGGCCCCAACTGCCCCGGCATCCTGACCCCGGAAGAGTGCAAGATCGGCATCATGCCGGGCTCGATCTTCAAGAAGGGCAATGTCGGCATCGTCTCGCGTTCGGGCACCCTGACCTATGAGGCGGTGTTCCAGACCTCGAACGAGGGGCTCGGCCAGACCACGGCCGTCGGCATCGGCGGCGACCCGGTCAAGGGCACGGAATTCATCGATGTGCTGGAGCTGTTCCTGGCCGACCCCGCGACACAGTCGATCGTCATGATCGGCGAGATCGGCGGCGGCGCCGAGGAAGACGCGGCCCAGTTCCTGATCGACGAGGCGAAGAAGGGCCGCTCCAAGCCCATGGTCGGCTTCATCGCCGGGGTCACGGCACCCAAGGGCCGGACCATGGGCCACGCGGGCGCTGTCGTCTCGGGCGGCAAGGGCGATGCGGAGTCCAAGATCGCTGCCATGCAGGCCGCGGGCATCCGCGTCTCGCCGTCGCCCGCGCGTCTGGGCAAGACGCTGGTGGAAGTGCTCAAGGGCTAGACCGCGTCTGCCCGTAAGGCCCCGTCAGACCGGGGTCAGGCCCGGGTATGGCGGTCCGGAACACACCCGATCGTGTCCCGGTGACGGGACACCGAACGTACGAATTTCACCCGATTCAGGCGAATTTTGCCCCTTTCGCCCCCATTCGGTCATGACCCATAAGGAAACACCGCCTATATCAGCGGTGCCGGTTGCGCGCAGGCGTGCGCGCGCCGCCTCAGGGACGTGACGAGAACAATGGCGGACGATGCCGGTCGGCTGAACCAGGTCTTTGCCGAGACCAGCTTCCTGTATGGCTCCAACGCCTCGTTCATCGAGGATTTGCACGAGAAATGGGCCGCCGATCCGGCGTCTGTCTCGGGCGAATGGCGCGCCTTCTTCGACCAGCTCCGGGACAATGCCGAGAGTGTGAAGGCCTCGGGCGCCGCCGGTGCCTGGGGTCGCCCGGTTACGACCGAGCCGACCGAGGCGACGGGCGTGTTCGACGGCCGTTGGCCCGCGCCGAAGGCCGATCCGAAAAAGCCGGGCGCAGCGCCGGCCGCCCCTGCGCCGGCCGCCGCTCCGGACGCCGCCGTCCTGGCGGAGGCTGTCCGCACCGCCGCTCATGATTCGATCCGGGCGCTGATGCTGATCCGCAGCTATCGCGTTCGCGGTCACCTGCAGGCCAGTCTCGACCCGCTGGGCATTGAGCAGCCGCCCAGCAATCCGGAACTGACCCCCGAATTCTACGGCTTCAGCGAGGCCGACCTCGACCGGCCGATCTTCCTCGACGGCGTGTTGGGCTTCCAGACCGGCACCATCCGCGAGGTCCTCGCGCTGCTGAAGCGCACCTACTGCGGCACGCTCGGCATCCAGTTCATGCATATCGCCGAGCCGGAAGAGAAGACCTGGCTGCAGGCACGCTTCGAGGGTGCGGACACCTTCGCCCAGAACGGCTTCACCCGTGAGGGGAAGCTGGCCATCCTCTACAAGCTGATCGAGGCCGAGGGCTTCGAGCGGTTCCTGCACAAGCGCTTCCCCGGAACCAAGCGGTTCGGCCTGGACGGCGGCGAGGCCATGGTCCCGGCGCTGGAGCAGATGATCAAGCGCGGCGGGGCCCTGGGCGTCGATGAGATCGTCATCGGCATGGCCCACCGGGGCCGCCTGAACACGCTCGCAGCCGTCATGGGCAAGCCCTACAAGGCCATCTTCCACGAATTCCAGGGCGGCTCGACGGTGCCCAGCGACATCGAGGGATCGGGCGACGTCAAATATCACATGGGCGCGTCCTCGAACCGCGAGTTCGACGGCAACCACGTCCATCTGTCGCTGACCGCCAACCCGTCGCACCTCGAGATCGTCAACCCGGTCGTGCTGGGCAAGGCGCGGGCGAAACAGGCGTTCGACATCCGCGAGGCCAACGCCGGTCTGCCGGAGGCCCAGTGGGCGCTGGACCGGTCCAAGGTCATGCCGCTGCTGATCCACGGCGACGCGGCCTTCGCCGGCCAGGGCGTGGTGGCCGAATGTTTCGCCCTGATGGGGCTGAAGGGCTACCGCACCGGCGGGACGATGCATTTCGTCATCAACAACCAGATCGGCTTCACCACCAGCCCGCGCAACAGCCGGTCCAGCCCCTATCCGTCGGACGTGGCCCTGATGGTTCAGGCGCCGATCCTGCACGTCAACGGCGATGATCCGGAAGCGGTCGTCTTCGCCGCCAAGGTCGCGACCGAGTTCCGCCAGAAGTTCAAGAAGGACGTGGTGGTGGACATGTTCTGCTACCGCCGCTTCGGCCACAACGAGGGCGACGATCCGACCTTCACCCAGCCGGTGATGTATTCGAAGATTCGCGCCCTGAAGTCGACGCGCGAGATCTATTCCGAACGGCTGATCGCTGAAGGCGTGATCGACCAGGCCGCCGTCGACGCCGAAGTGGCCAGGTTCGAGGCCTTCCTCGACGCCGAGTTCGAGGCCGGCAAGACTTTCGAGGCGCAGAAGGCCGACTGGATGGACGGCCAGTGGCAGGGCATCGGCCAACCGGACGGCGAGGAGCGCCGCGGCGAAACCTCGGTCCCGGCCGCCAAACTGGCCGATCTCGGCCACAGGCTGACGACGATTCCCAACGCGGTCGACATGCACAAGACGCTGAAACGCGTCATCGACGGCCGTCGCGAGATGATCACGACCGGTGAGAACATCGACTGGGCCACGGCCGAGAGCCTGGCCTTCGGCTCGCTGCTGGACGAGGGTTTTCCGGTCCGTCTGTCGGGCCAGGATTCGGTGCGCGGCACCTTCTCCCAGCGCCACTCGGGCATTATCGACCAGACCACCGAGGCCCGCTACGTCCCGCTGAACAACATCCGCGACGGCCAGGCCGAGTTCGAGGTTATCGACTCCGCCCTGTCGGAAGAGGCGGTGCTCGGCTTTGAATACGGCTACGCCCTGACCGACCCCAATACCCTCGTGATGTGGGAGGCCCAGTTCGGCGATTTCGTGAACGGGGCCCAGGTGGTGATCGACCAGTTCATCAGTTCGGGTGAGCGCAAATGGCTGCGCATGTGCGGCCTGACCATGCTGCTGCCGCACGGCTACGAAGGGCAGGGACCGGAACACTCCTCGGCCCGTCTCGAGCGCTTCCTGCAGGCCTGCGCCGAGGACAATATGCAGGTCGCCAACTGTTCGACCCCGGCCAACTATTTCCACATCCTGCGTCGCCAGATGCACCGGCCGTTCCGCAAGCCGCTGATCATCATGACGCCCAAGAGCCTGCTGCGGCACAAGAAGGCGGTCTCGAGCCTCGCCGAGCTGGCCGAGGGCAGTTCCTTCCACCGCGTGCTGCACGACGATGCCGAGCGTCGTCCCGACGTCGCCGGAATCACGATCAAGCCGGACGCCGACATCCGCCGCGTCATCCTCTGCTCGGGCAAGGTCTATTATGACCTGCTGGAGCGGCGCGAGCGCGAAGGGATCGACGACATCTATCTGATGCGTCTGGAGCAGTTCTATCCTTGGCCGATGAAGTCGCTGCTGACCGAACTGGGCCGTTTTGCCAACGCCGAACTGGTCTGGTGCCAGGAAGAGCCCAAGAACATGGGCGGCTGGACCTTCGTCGATCCCTGGCTGGAGCTGACGCTCGAGAAGCTTTCGGTGAAATCGAAGCGCGCCCGCTATGTCGGCCGCCCGGCCTCCGCCTCGACCGCCGCCGGCCTGATGAGCCGGCACCTGAAAGAACTCGACGCCTTCCTGACCGACGCCTTCGCCTGATTCCGCCCCGGACCGCGGCTGTGCCGTTCCCGGGATGACCAAAGAACGAACCTGAGAGAGCCCGTCCCATGGCCGACATCCTGACCCCCGCCCTCGGCGAATCCGTCTCCGAAGCCACGATCGGCAAGTGGACGAAGAAGGCCGGCGACGCCGTGAAGAAGGACGAGGTCCTGGTCGAGCTGGAAACCGACAAGGTCTCGCTGGAGGTGGTCGCGCCGTCGGACGGCGTCCTGACCGAGATCCGTGCCGCCGACGGCGCGACCGTGACCCCGGGCGCCGTTCTGGGGGTGATCAGCGAGGGAGCCGCCGCCGCACCCGCCGCTGAGGCCGCCAAGGCAGAAACGCCGAAGGCCGCGCCGGCCGCCGAAGCGCCTCCCGCCGCACCGGCCGCCCCCGCCGCCTTGGGCGGCACGGTTCCGATCATGACCCCGACCATGGGCGAGAGCGTCGCCGAGGGTACGATGGGAACCTGGTTGAAGAAGTCCGGCGACACCGTCGCCAAGGATGAAATGCTGGTCGAGATCGAGACCGACAAGGTCGCGGTCGAGGTGTCGGCCCCTGTCGCCGGCGTCCTGACCATCGCCGCCGAAGCCGGTTCCAGCGTCACCCCGGGCCAGCAGATCGGCTCGATCGCCGCTTCGGGCGAGGGCACCAGCCCGGTTCCGGCTCAAGCCGCCGCCGCGCCCGCCGCTGCTCCGGCCTCCGATGCCCCGCACCTGTCGCCCGCCGTCCAGCGCGTGGTGACCGAGAACAACCTCGACCCCAGGACCATCGCCGCCACCGGCCCCAAGGGCAATATCACCAAGGCCGACGCCGTGAACGCCATCTCCGCCGCCGCCGTCGCTCCCGCTGCCGCCGCTCCGGCCCCGGCTGCCGCGCCTGCCGCCCCGCGCGCTGACCAGCCGCGTGAGGAGCGGGTCAAGATGACCCGGCTGCGCCAGACCATCGCGCGCCGCCTCAAGGAGTCGCAGAACACCGCCGCCCAGCTGACCACCTTCAATGAGGTGGACATGACCAATGTCATGGCCCTGCGGAACCAGTACAAGGAGGTGTTCGAGAAGCGCCACGGCGTGAAGCTGGGCTTCATGTCCTTCTTCACCAAGGCGGTGGTCGCGGCCCTGAAGGAGATCCCGGCGGTCAATGCCGAGATCGACGGCACGGACATCATCTACAAGAACCACTATGACATCGGCGTCGCCGTCGGCACCGAGAAGGGTCTGGTCGTGCCGGTCCTGCGCGACGCCGACCATCTGTCGCTGGCCGGTATCGAAAAGGGCATTGCGGCCCTCGGCAAGGCGGCCCGCGATGGTGCCCTGACCCTCGACCAGCTGCAGGGCGGCACCTTCACCATCACCAACGGCGGCACCTATGGCTCGCTGATGTCGACGCCGATCCTGAACGCCCCGCAGTCGGGCATTCTGGGCATGCACAACATCGTCCAGCGCCCGATGGCGGTGGACGGTCAGGTGGTGATCCGGCCGATGATGTATCTGGCCCTCAGCTACGATCACCGCATCGTCGACGGCAAGGAGGCGGTGACCTTCCTCGTCCGCGTCAAGGAACTGCTGGAAGACCCGGCGCGGGCACTGCTGGACCTCTGACCGGTGACCGGTGCCGCCGACGTTCTGGAAGTCGCGCGGTTCTCGACTATACCCGAAGCGGAACTTGCGGCCTCGTTCCTGCAGCAGCAGGGCGTGAGCGCCTGGCTGCCCGACCGCGACATGGCGACCATGAACCCCGACCTTCTGATCGCCCTCGGCGGCGTGCGGGTCGCCACGACAACCGCCCAGATCGTCGAGGCGCGCGCAATCATTGCCCGCATGCGCGCCGGCGAATTCGTCGATGAGTCTGACGAGACCGGCGACTGGATGATCGACCACACGCCGGGCAGGGTCGGCGACCTCCACGATGATGAAATCAGCGGCGTCATGGGCTGGGCGAAGAAGACCGGCGCGGTCGTGGTCGTCCTGGCCTTCGTCGTCTTCCCGTTGGCAGGCTGTCTCATGACGGCGCTGGGCGGCTGACCCGTGATTGCAGGGCGGCTGCCCCGTGTTAGTATCTACGTCTTGTAGATACGGAAATCGAGATGGCCGATCCCAAGGGTGGCGTCGCCGAGACCGCCAAAATCTTCACCCACGGCGGTAGCCAGGCCGTTCGTCTGCCCAAGGCATTCCGTTTCGAGGGCAAGGAGGTCCGCATCCGTAGGGATGGTGACGCAGTCGTCCTTGAACCCGTGGATCCGAAGGAACATCGCCCCCGGACGCCGGAGGAATGGGCGGCCTTCTGGGCGAAGATGGACGCCCTGTGCGATGAACCTTTTCCGGAGCTTCCCCCCCAGGTCATTTCAGAGCCGGTCGCGCCCTGGTGACCCTGTGTCTCGATACAAACACGGTCATCGACATCGTCCGTGGACGGTCTGAGCCGGTTCGCGCGACCTGGGCCAGGGCCTGCGGGAGTGGCGTATCGATTGTCGTTCCCACGATCGTGCTTCACGAACTGGAAGTTGGCGTGGTTCTGAGTGCGCGCCCGGAGGTCCAAAGAACCCGATTGAACGGTGTCCTGCTCGGCTGTCAGGTCATGGATTTCGATGATCGGGATGCCGTCGAGGCGGGTCGTCTGCGCGCCCGATTACAGGTCGACGGGCGGCCCATTGGAGCCATGGACATCCTGATCGCGGGTCAGGCGCTGGCGCGGGGCTGGACGGTCGTGACCCGGAACGTCCGGCATTTCGGCCAGGTTGAAGGGCTGCCGATCATCGACTGGTCGGTGGGTTCCGATCCCCTGTCGATGGAGGCGATCAGGTCGCGCGTGGAGGCTGCGGACTGAAGGACCTGCAAGCGGCCTGCTTCAGTTTGCCGGGGACCGCGGGCGGCCCCTGCCAAGCTGACCCAGCACCTCTTCCGTGTCCTGACCCAGCGCCGGCGGGGCCCGGTCATAGGCGACGGGCGTCAGCGACATCCGGATCGGCGAGGCTACCGTCCGCACCGGCCCGGACAGGTCGGCGCGGTCCTGCGTCACCTCCAGCCCGCGATGCTTCGCCTGCGGCTCGTCGAACACCTGATCGATCGTATTGACCGGGCCGCAGGGCACGCCTGCCGCCTCCAGCGCCGTCATCAGGCCGTGCATGGTCAATCCCGCCGTCAGGGCCGACAGCTCCGCTGTCATCACGGCGCGATGCTCGATCCGAAGGGCGTTGGTCAGGAAGCGCGGGTCCGCGCCCATGCCGCCCGCGCCCAGGGCCCCGCACAGCGCCCGAAACTGGCCGTCGTTACCAACCGCGATGACCACCATACCGTCCGTGCACGGAAAAGGCTGATAGGGCGCGAGGTTCGGATGCGCATTGCCCATCCGCGTCGGCGCCTTGCCCGAGACGAACCAGTTGGTCGCCTGATTGGCCAGCATGGCCGCCTGGACGTCGAACAGGGCGATGTCGATGTGCTGGCCCTGACCGGTCGCCCGCGCGTGCAGCAGGGCGGCCATGATGGCGTTTGAGGCATACAGGCCCGTGAACAGGTCGACAACGGCGACCCCGACCTTCATCGGCTCGGCCCCGGCCGCGCCGTCGGGCTGGCCGGTGATCGACATCAGCCCGCCCATGGCCTGGATCATATAGTCATAGCCGGCGCGGTGGGCGTCCGGTCCGTCCTGACCGAAGCCGGTGATCGAGCAATAGACCAGCTTCGGATTGATCGCCGACAGGGCGGCGTGGTCGAGGCCGTATTTCTTCAGTCCGCCCGTCTTGAAATTCTCGACCACGACATCGCAGGTCTTGCTCAGTTCACGGACGATCTGCGCGCCTTCGGGCGTAGCGAGGTCCAGTTCGACCGACTTCTTGCCCCGGTTGGCGCACAGGAAATAGGCGGCGTCGCCCCGGGACCCGTCGGTTTTCGTCGTGAACGGCGGGCCCCAGGCGCGGGTGTCGTCGCCGACACCGGGCCGCTCGATCTTGATCACCTCGGCCCCGAGATCGGCCAGCATCTGCGTCGCCCACGGCCCGGCCAGCACGCGGGACAGGTCGAGGACGCGAACGCCGGAGAGGGGGCCGTGGGGGGCAAGGGGCGAGGGTCGAGGGTCGAGGGAGGCTCGATCTACGGTCGAATTCATGTGCGGGAGGTCCGCGTCGCGGTCAGCCCGGCTTCACCCCTCGCCCCTCGCCCCTCGCCCCTCGCCACTTCTAGAGCCCCGGATCCCAGACGCCCGCGTCCCGCATCCGGCACTCCCGCGCCTCGCGGGCCCGGCCGTCCATCTCCTCGGCCATGCCGCAGACGGCCTTTGACACCGTCGCCTTGTGCACGCCCGGGATCAGGGCGTGGGCGAAGGCGCAGCCGGCCAGTTTCAGCAGGCGGAATCCGAACCGCGCCGAGGCGGCCATATGGTGGAGGTAGCTTTCGTCGACCTCGCGCGGGTGTTCGACGAACAGGCGGTGAAAGGTGCGGCTCATGGCGGCAGTCTAGCCTGCGTCGGCCCGCCCCTCTACCCGACCGGTGCATTTTGGCCTAAACCGCGCGCCTTCGCCACGCTCACGAAAGACGACCCATGGCTGACGGCGCCTCTGCTTCGCACAAGACCTTTCGCTGGGACGACCCGCTGGACCTGTCGGGCCGGCTGACCGACGACGAGCGGATGATCCAGGACGCGGCGCGGTCCTACGCCCGCGAGAAGCTGCTGCCCCGGGTGGTCGAGGCCTTCCGCGACGAGACCTTCGATCGCGCCATCATGACCGAACTGGGCGAGATGGGCTTCCTCGGGGCCATGCTGCCGGAACAGTACGGCGGCTCCTCGGTCAGCCACGTCGCCTATGGCCTGATCGCCCGCGAGATCGAGGCGGTCGACAGCGGCTATCGCTCGGCCATGAGCGTCCAGTCCTCGCTCGCCATGTACCCGATCTACGCCTTCGGCTCGGAAGAGCAGAAGATGCGCTTCCTGCCGCGCATGGCGGCGGGCGAACTGGTCGGCTGTTTCGGCCTGACCGAGGCCGACGGCGGTTCCGACCCGGCCTCGATGAAGACCAAGGCTGTGGCCGTGGACGGTGGCTACCGCCTCAACGGTGCCAAATACTGGATCACCAACAGCCCGATCAGCGACCTTGCCGTGGTCTGGGCCAAGCTGGATGACGTCATCCGGGGCTTCATCGTCGAGCGCGGCATGGACGGCTTCACCACCGACAAGATCGGCGACAAGCTGTCACTCCGCGCCTCCATCACCGGCGACATCGGCCTGAACGACGTCTTCGTGCCGGAAGAAAACCTGCTGCCGGGCGTCAAGGGTCTGCGCGGGCCCTTCTCCTGCCTGAACAAGGCCCGCTTCGGCATCGCCTGGGGGGCCATGGGCGCGGCCGAGGCCTGTTTCCACCTGACCCGCGACTATGTCGGCGAGCGGATGCTGTTCGGCCGGCCGCTTTCGTCGCGCCAGCTGGTGCAGAAGAAGCTGGCCGACATGCAGACCGAGATCTTCCTCGGCTTCGAGGGCGCGCTGGCGCTGGGTCGGCTGCTCGACCAGGGGGCCTGGGTCCCCGAGGCCATCTCGATGATGAAGCGCAACAACTGCGGCAAGGCCCTGGACATCGCCCGCGTCGCCCGCGACATGCACGGCGGTGCGGGTATCACCGGCGAGATGCACGTCATGCGGCACGTCATGAACCTCGAGACGGTCAACACCTATGAGGGTGCCCACGACGTCCACGCCCTGATCCTGGGCCGCGCCATTACGGGCCAAAGCGCCTTCTAGGGACGAGGACTTTCGGCCGGCGCCGCCTCGCGCGTCCCCGTATTGACCTCGGGCACATAGAGGCCGGTCACCAGCCGGGTCAGGAAGCCTCCCGGCTGGCTGCGGGGACCATAGCGGCCGCAGGGATCCGGCCTGGGAGCTGTCGTCACGGCGCATTTCTCGCGCTAGATGGAAATCTGCGCCCTGATGGACGCCGTCCACAGGGGCTCGGATTTGGGTCCAGCAAGAGTCTTCGCCACTTTTTGGAATCGGAACGAATCGATCCGAAGCAAAAATGGTCTAGGGTCGGGGTAACAAGAGGGGATTGACGATGCGTTCCATCATTCGGACCGGCGGTTTGTCGGTGCTGGCTCTGGTCGTCGCGGTCCCGTTGATCGCCGCAACGCCCGCTGCCGCGCAGCAGTCACCGGTGCCGTTCGACGCCCAGCGCGGTGTCTTCACCTTCGCCACCGGCCTTGAACGGGCCTTGCCCGCGGTGGTTCAGGTCACCACCCTGGGCCAGTCCGAGGGGCCCAGTTCGGGTGAGAACGAGCCGCGCCCGATCTCCAGCGGCTCGGGCGCCATCATCGACGCCCGCGAGGGGATCGTCGTCACCAACAACCACGTGGTTGAGGGTGGCCAGAAATTCACCGTCGACATGACCGACGGCCGCATCTTCGACGCCGTCCTGATCGGCACCGACAAGGCGACCGACCTGGCCGTGCTGAAGATCGAGGCGACCGGCCTGTCGCAGATCGACGTGGTCAATTCCGATTCCCTGCGCACCGGCGACCTGGCCTTTGCCGTCGGCTATCCGCTCGGTCTCGACCAGACCCTGACCATGGGTGTGATCTCCGGTCTCGGTCGCTCCGGCATGGGAGACCGGATCGAGGACTATATCCAGACCGATGCAGCGGTGAATTCCGGCAATTCCGGTGGTCCGCTGCTCGACAGCCGCGGGCGGCTGATCGGGATCAATACCTCCATCCTGTCGGGTGGCGGCGGCGGCAATGACGGCATCGCCTTCGCCGTGCCCAGCCGCATCCTGATGTATGTGGTCGCCCAGCTGCGAGAGAGTGGCGAGGTCAGGCGCGGGACGACCGGGGCCATTTTCGGCTCCCTCAATGCAGAGCGCTCGCGTGATCTGGGCCTCGGCATCGTGCGCGGCGCGGTGATCGAGGACGTCGCGCCCGGCTCCTCGGCCGAGGCTGCCGGTCTGCAACGCGGCGACATCGTGACCCGGATCCAGAGTCGCCCCGTCTCCAATGCCGGCACCGTCGCCGCCACAATCGGCATCGCCGAGCGCGGGACACGTCTCGAGGTGGTCTATCTGCGCGAAGGGCGCGAGGGTCGCACCACGCTGACGGTGGAGCCCCCTTCGGAACGCACGACCATTGTCGGTGCGGATGTGGTCATGGCCCGGGGTGCGTCTGTGCGTCTTGTGTCGGAAGGGTTCCAGGTCTTCGCCGTAGAGGGTGGTTCGGCGGCGGCGGCCGAGGGGCTTCTGGCGGGTGACCTGATCCTGCTGATCGACGGCGCACCGATTGCGAGGCTCGACGACCTGGCCTCTGTGCTGGGTGCGGAGGGACGCCGGGTCATGTCCATCACGCGGGGCGGCGAGCCGGTCGAGATCGTCCTGCCCTGAGTCCGCAGACTCCCGCTCTCCCCAAGGCCTGGACAGCAAAACGCCCGCTCTGCCGGGAGGGGGAGGGTGGCTGAGCGGGCGTCTCTGCTTCGAAAAAGCATCGGCCCGTCAGAGCCCTTGGTGGAGTGATCCAGGAGGGGCTGGGGGGGCTGTTCAGGATCCGGAAACGCTCCGAACTCCAACGAGCCGATGGGTCTCTTGTCCCTCCCCAAGGGGGCGGGCGATTGGCGGAAGCGAGGCGATTTCTTGTTCGTGGCGAATTGTTCGGTTCGCGGCGTTCCGGACACAGCGTTCGACGACCCGGTGGCCTTGACCCCGGGCAAGGCGACTGGCGTTTTCCGGGCGGTGGCTTAACCTCGTCGGAATGAGCGACGCCGCTGACTTGCCGTCTGTTCCCGGTCCGGTCTTCTTCGACCGGCGCGAACTCGACCTGATCCTGAGGGTCTATGGCCGGATGGTGGCGGCGACCGAGTGGCGCGACTACGCCATGGTCGGCCACCGGGAGTTTGCCGAGTTCGCCGTCTTCCGCCGCTCGGGGGACGCCCCTCTTTACCGGATTGAGAAACGGCCCGCCTTGCGGCTTAAACAGGGCCAGTGGGCGGTTATCGGAGAGGGCGGTATCGTGCTCCGCCGGGGCCGGGAGCTGGCCCAGGTGCTGCGCGTCTTCGACAGCCGCAGATTCAGGATCGTGGAATAGAAAAGGCCCCGGCATTTCCGCCGGGGCCTCTCTGTTTCCGACCTTCGTCGATCAGTCGCGCCGCACGCCCATGAAGTAGAGCAGGAAGCGGAACAGGTTCACGAAGGCAATGTATAGGTTCAGAGCGCCAAAGCTGGTCGCCACCGACATGCTCTCGCCGTCGCCCTGGACGCTGTAGTAGATCATCTTCAGGTGCTGGGTCTCCGAAGCGATCAGCCCTGCCATCAGCAAGATGCCCACGCCGTTCATGATCATGAAAATCGGGCCGATGCTGAACAGACCGAACGCCGACCCGATCGAGAAGGCGATGCTTGCGAAGACGAATCCCCACATGGCGAAGAAGATGAAGCTTCGCATACCCGACAGGTCGCGCTTGGTCGTGTAGCCGGCCAGGCTGAGGCCGCCGAACGCCGCCGCCGTGATGAGGAAGGTCGTGACCACGCTGGCACCGGCATACATCAGCACGACCGTTCCCAGCGACGCGCCGACGAGAGCCACGATCACCCAGTAGAGGAGGCTGGCCGAACGGGCGCTGGCGCGCTTCATCAGGAAGTTCGAGCCCAGTAAAATGACCAGCGGCGCGAAGCTGACGATCATGCCCAAAACGGTGAAACCGGCCAGGCCACCCGTGGGAGTCTTGACGAACATCAGGTCGGACACTGGCGCGTAGCTGGACGTCAGCCACGCGAGCGCGGCCGAGACCAGCAGGCCCAGTCCCATCTTCTGGTAGACGCCCAGCATGAATTTCTTCAGGCCGGGATCAAGCGCGGCGTCTACACGGGTGCCGGCTGCGGTGTAATTTCCCATATCGCTCATGGCGAGATCGGTCCTCCATTAGGCCGGGCGAACCCCGACCTTTGTTCAAATATCGGGCGGGTTCGAACCTTCCGCAAGGAAAACCGGACTTGGGAACCGTGTTCCGAGCCGCTACCAACGGTCGCATGATCCGGCTGTTCACCGCCCTGTCTGTCCCAGATGACGTCGCCGAGGCGCTCGCACGCCGCCAGACCGGCCTGCCCGGGGCCGGCTGGCGGACCGCCGACCAGCTCCACATCACCCTGGCCTTCTATGGCGAGATCGACGAGCGTCGCGCCGACGACCTGTCGATCGAGCTGGAGCGGGCGGCGACGGGCGGCCCGTTCGAGATCCGCCTGTCCGGCGTCGGCGCCTTTGGTGACGGCCATCGGACCCATGCCATCTGGGCTGGGGTCGAGGCCAACGACCGGCTGTCGGTTCTCGCCGGCCGATGCCGCAGCGCCGCCGAACGGGCTGCCATCACGATCGAGCGCCGGGACTATCGCCCCCATCTGACCCTGGCCTATCTCAACGCCGGGGCGGACCCTGCCCGGGTCGGGGCCTGGATCGCCGACCACAATCTGCTGCAGTCCCCGCCGATCCGGGTGGACCGGTTCAGCCTGTATTCCAGCGTCCTGGGCCGGGGCGGCAGCCGTTATGACCTCGAGAGGGAGTACGTCCTGTGACCGGACCCGTGCTTGAAACCGAACGCCTGATCCTTCGCCCGATCGCCATGGAGGATTTCCCGCGCTGGGCGGAGATGATGGGTGACTCCGAAGCCGCGAGATTCCTCGGCGGGGTTCAGCCGGCGGCCGTGGCCTGGCGGGGGTTCATGACCATGGCCGGGGCCTGGAGCCTGACCGGCGTGTCAATGTTCTCGATCATCGGACGCGAGACCGGCCTGTGGCTGGGTCGGGCCGGGCCCTGGAGCCCGCCCGGATGGCCGGGCACCGAGGTCGGCTGGGCCCTGCATCCGGACGCCCAGGGCAGGGGCTATGGCGTGGAGGCGGCGACCGCGACCATCGACTATGCCTTCGATGTTCTGGGCTGGACCGAGGTCATCCATACCATCGCCCCGGACAATACCCCGTCGCAGCGGCTGGCCGGGCGAATCGGCTCGCGCAATCTCGGCCCCACCCGCCTGCCTCCCCCCTTCAGTGAACTGCCCGTCGACAGCTGGGGCCAGAGCCGGGAGGACTGGCGGGCCCGGTCACGCTTAAGAGATGACACGCTGAGGACACACTGACGCTTTGACCGACCGACGCGTTCCGCTAGTCAGGATGCAGGAAACGACGAGGATAGGCGATGCGGGTTCTGGTTCTGGGTGGCGACGGGTTCTGCGGCTGGCCGACGGCGCTGCATCTGTCGGCACGGGGGTGGGACGTCTGCATCGTCGACAACCTCAGCCGCCGCAACATCGACAATGAGCTCGAGGTCCAGTCCCTGACGCCGATCCGGACCATGGGCGAGCGGATCAACGCCTGGCAGGAAGTCAGCGGCCGGACCATCGAATTCGTCAACATGACCGTCGGCAAGGAATTCGACCGGCTGGTCGCCCTGATCAACGACTGGAAGCCCGACAGCGTCGTCCATTTCGCCGAACAACGCGCCGCGCCCTATTCGATGAAGTCGGCCCGGCACAAGCTCTACACGGTCGACAACAATCTCAACGCCACCAACCACCTGCTGGCGGCCATTGTGGAGAGCGGCCGGGACATCCATCTGGCCCACCTCGGTACCATGGGCGTCTATGGCTATACGACCGCCGGCCTGCGCATCCCTGAAGGTTATCTGAAGGTCACCGTCGACACCGACTTCGGCCCCGCCGAGCAGGAGATCCTGTTCCCGCCGAACCCGGGCTCGATCTATCACATGACCAAGACCCAGGACGCCCTGCTGTTCCAGTTCTACGCCAAGAACGACGGGGTCCGGATCACCGACCTTCACCAGGGTATCGTCTGGGGGGCCCAGACCGAGGAGACCCGCCGCGACGAGCGGCTGATCAACCGGTTCGACTATGACGGCGACTACGGCACGGTCCTGAACCGCTTCCTGATGCAGGCGGCGGTCGGCTATCCGCTGACCGTGCACGGCACCGGCGGCCAGACCCGGGCCTTTATCCACATCCAGGACACGGTTCGCTGCGTCGAGCTGGCGCTGAACAACCCGCCCAAGGTCGGCGACCGGGTCAAGATCCTAAACCAGATGACCGAGAGCCGCCGCGTGCGTGATCTGGCCGCCATGATCGCCGACATGACCGGGGCCGAGGTGCACAATGTGCCCAACCCGCGCCAGGAGGCCGACGAGAACGAACTGGTGGTCGCCAATGACCAGTTCCGCGAACTGGGCCTCAAGCCCATCACCCTCGCCGAGGGGCTGATGCAGGACGTGACCGGGATCGCCCGTCGCTATGCCGATCGCGCCGACCTGTCGAAAGTGCCCTGTGTGTCGACCTGGAACGGCAAGCGGGCCGAGGCGGTCAAGGCCGAACCGACGGTCGTCGCCCCGCCGACCTCACCCGTGCAGGCGCGTTCGGCCTGATCCATGCCTGAACCCGCCGCCACTTCCGCCCTGTTGGTCTTCGGCGGCGGCTGGCTGGGCCGGGCGGCAGGTATCGAGGCCGTGCGCCGCGGTGGCCGCGCCGTCCTGACCAGTCGCGATGCGGACCGAAGGGCAGCCCTGTCCGCTGAGGGTCTGGGCGTGATTGACCCCGATGACGCCCCGGCCCTCGCCGATGCCGTGGCCGGGGCCTCTGCCATCCTGATCTGCGCCCCGCCAGTGGCGGAGGGCTGTCCCGGGCTCAAGGCCATGGCACCGGCCCTCGCGGCCGCGGACGTGCGGCCCGACTGGATCGGCTATGTCTCCTCGACGGCGGTCTATGGCGACCGCGCGGGCGGCTGGGCGCTGGAGGACAGCGAACTGAACGCCGCCTCCCTCGAGGGGGCCCGCCGGGTCCGTGCCGAGCGCGACTGGCTTGCCGCCGGTCAGGGCATGGGGCTGACCGTCCAGCTGTTCCGTCTGCCGGGCCTCTATGGTCCCGGTCGTTCGCCGCTGGACCGGTTGCGCGACGGTACGGCGCGGATCGTGCGCAAGCCCGGTCAGCTGTTCAACCGGGTCCATGTCGATGACGTTGTCTCGGGCCTGTTTGCCTCCATGGCACGGCCCAGGGGCGGCGCAGCCTACATCCTGTGCGATGATGAGCCGGCACCGGCGGATGTCGTCATGGAAGGGGCTGCCCGGCGTCTCGGCCTGCCCCTGCCGCCGGAGGTCGACCTCGACGATCCGTCGGTCTCCGACGCCATGCGGCGCTTCTACCGCGACTCCAAACGCCTCTCGAACGCGAAGGCCAAGGCCGAGCTCGGCTGGCGGCCGAGGTATCCGAGCTGGCAGAACGGGTTGGAGGCGCTCATCCGCAAGGGCGGCTGAGCGCTTTCCCTGATGGCCGCGGTCAGAAGGCTCCGCCTTCTCGACCCGACGCGGCCCGCCGCTTCGCGCTCAAGCAGCGAGCGACCGCGTCGCGAGCGTTAGCGCCCTACTAAAACGGCAGGATGTTCCGCTGCCGGCTGTAGGCCATGGTCCCGACATTGGCACCCAGCCGCAGGCCGACGCCGGTGCGGATCGGGGCCAGGATGATGCCGTCGGCGCGCTGGTAATTCACGCCCAGACCGCCGACCAGATAGGCGGTGCCTTCCACGCCGGGATAGCGGCGATAGAGCATGTCGGGATGGTACAGGCCGTAGACCAGGGTGAAGACCCGCGAGGCATTTCCGCCGACGTCCCAGCCGATCGAAACGCCCTGCCAGAAGACCTCCTGCGATGCCGACAGGTCCTTCATGTGCAAGGCACCGCGACCGTAGCGGGCACCGAAGCCCGCGGCACCGGAAGCCTCCTCGCCGGCGATATAGGCCGTCGGCCGGTCGCCCTGTTCGGCAAAGATGCGCTCGATGGCGGCACCGATGGCCTCGGCGGCGATGCCCAGTTCGCGCGAACCCGCAGCGACCAGTTCCTCGGCCGTATAGACCGGGGCCTGGCCGTCCGAGGCGATCGGATAGCCGGGATTGGACGACGCGCCTGCGGTCGCGCAGGCGGACAGGCCGGAGACGCCGGCGGTGGCGGCGAGGCCCGACAGGATCATTTGGCGGCGATGCATGGCGATTCTCTCTGTGCGGCGGGACGGAGGAGCGTCACCGCATTTTGCGTCAGACTTGCGGCGGCAAGGTTAACGAGAGATTGCCGAACGGTGCCCCCCGACGACTCAGCGCACCTTTGTCTGCGCCGTCAGCCAGTCCATCAAGGCCAGAAGGACGCCGGAGCCGATGAAGGTCAGGTGGATGATCACCAGCCACATCAACTGCGGTTCATCGAGGGGTGCCTTGGTTTCGCCGATCTCCATGAACCGCTTCAGCAGATGAATGCCGGAGATCGCCACGATCGAGACGATCAGCTTCATCTTGAGGCCCGAAAAATCCACGGTCCCCATCCATGGCGGCCGGTCGACGGCATCGTCGATATCCAGTTTGGAGACGAAATTCTCGTAGCCCGAAAACAGGACGATCAGCAGCAGGTTTCCGGCGAGGGACAGGTCGATCAAGGTCAGAATGACCAGGATCACCTGTTCGCTCGTCATGGTGAAGGCCTGGGGCGCGTAATGGATCAGCTCGCGCATGAAGACGATGACAAGCATGGCCAGGGACACGATCAGCCCCAGGTACATCGGGGCCATCAGCCAGCGGGAGGCGAACAGGCCTCGCTCGAAACGGGTTTCGATTTTCGACTTGAGTCCCACGATCAACTCCTCAGGGTGACGCCCAGCTTGCCGGCGGCACCAACGATACGGGCCGAGAGCGACTCGATCTCTGCCTCGGTCAGGGTCGCCTCGACCGGCTGGATCGCAACTTCCAGCGCCACCGACTTCATGCCCTCGGGCACGCCCGCGCCGCGATAGACGTCGAACACCGCCACCCCGGCGATCAACGCCTTGTCGGCACCGGCGACGGCGCGAACCAGATCGCCCGCGGCCCTGTCGTCCTCAACCAGGAAGGCGAAGTCGCGGGTCAGGGGCATCAGATTGGCCAGGTTTGCCGGTCCCCGTGCCTTGGACTTCGGGCCACGCGGCTCGGGCACGGCGTCCAGCACGATCTCGAACGCCAGCATCGGTGCATCGGCGTCCAGCGCCTTCAGCACCCGGGGATGCAGGGCCCCGAACTCGACGATGAGGGTCTTCGGGCCCAGTTGCAGCCGTGCCGAGCGACCCGGATGCCACCAGTCGCGGTTCTGCCCCTGGACCAGCTGCAACGAGGCCACAGGCGCGCCCAGCGCCTCCAGCAGGGCCATCAGGTCGCCCTTGAGGCCGAACAGGGCATCCTCCGGAGCCGTGCCCCAGTGACGCGCGGCGCGGGGGGCGATCAGACCGGCGATGACCGTGCGCTGACCGTCCGGCTGGTCGTTCAGATAGATGGGGCCGATCTCGAACAGGGCGGCGTCGGCATGGCCTCGCGCGGCGTTGCGCGCCGCCGCCTCGATCAGATTGGACAGGGCCGACGGCCGCATGCAATCCAGATCGGCGGCGATGGGGTTTTCGACCCGAAGGCTGTCGTCGCCGCCGCCGAACAGGGCCGCGGTCGATTGTTTGGTGAAGGACCAGGTCACCGCCTCGGCATAACCCATGGCCGCCAGCGCCCGCCGGGCCGTCCGCACCCGTGCCTGACGCGGGTTGAGCACGCCCTTCGACGGCGCACCGAGGTCGGGCAGGGGGGTGGACGGCAGGGCCCCGTAGCCCTCGATGCGGGCGACTTCCTCGACCAGATCGGCCGGGCCCTCGACGTCCCGGCGCCAGGACGGCGGCGTCACGGTCCAGGGTGTTCCGCGCACGACCTCGAACCCGAGCCGGGTCAGGATTTCCGCGATCCGGTCGTCATCCAGTGCCAGCCCGGTCAGCGATGCCACCCGGGCCGGGTCGAAGGCGAAGGCCGCAGGATCGGCCGGGGCCTGGCCCGCCACCACCAGATCCGACGGCTCGCCGCCGCACAGGTCGAGGATCAGCCGGGTGGCCAGCTCCAGGCCGGGCAAGACGGAGGCAGGGTCCACGCCGCGCGCGAACCGGTACTGGGCATCGGAGTTCAGTGACAGCGTCCGGCCGGTCTGGGCCGTCAGGATCGGGTCGAACCAGGCGCATTCGATGAAGACATCCGTGGTCTCGTCCGAACAACCGGTCGACACGCCGCCCATGACGCCGCCGAGGCCGATCGCCCGCTCGCCACCCTCGTCGGCGATCAGGCACATGGCCGGGTCGACACTGTAGGTCTTGCCGTCGAGCGCGATCAGCTGTTCCGGTTCGCCCGCCGCGGTTGCGACCTTGCCGGCGCGCACGACAATCTCGCTGCCGACCAGTTTGGCCGCATCATAGACATGCAGGGGCCGGCAGCGGTCATAGGCGACCAGGTTGGTCACATCGACCAGCCGGTTGATCGAGCGCAGGCCGATGGCCGTCAGCCGACGCTGCAGCCACTCGGGCGAGGGGCCGTTCTTCACGCCCCGGATCAGCCGTCCGGCGAAGACCGGACACATCTCCGGCGCATCGATCCGCACGGTGATCGGCGAAGGGAATGTTCCGGGGACCGGCAGGATTGAAGGGGTCTTCAACTGACCCAGACTGGCCGCTGCCAGATCGCGCGCAATGCCCGCCACACCCAGCCAGTCGGGCCGGTTCGGGGTGACTTCGAAATCGATGACGGGTTCGGCACCGAAGACGCCGGCGGCCGGGGTTCCCACGGCCAGGTCGTCTGCCAGTTCGAGGATTCCGTCGCTCTCGCCCGCCAGCTCCAGCTCCGCGGCGGAGCACAGCATGCCGTTCGAGACAACGCCCCGCACCGGCTTCTCGACCAGGGTCACGCCCAGTCCGGGAACGAAGGCACCGATCGGCGCATAGATGGTGGTCAGGCCTGCGCGTGCATTCGGCGCGCCGCAGACGATCTCCTTGTGCCCGTCCACTGTATCCACCTGGCAGACGCGCAGACGGTCGGCATTGGGGTGCGGTTCGGCCGAGATGATCCGCGCCACGGTAAAGGGCGCCAGGGCGGCGATCGGATCATGGACCTCCTCGACCTCCAGGCCGGCCATAGTCATGGCGTCGGCCACGGCCGCGACGTCGGCGTCCGTGTCGAGATGCTCCTTCAGCCAGGAGAGGGTGAATTTCACGCCGCGTCGCCCCCCGCCACTTCCATGGCGGCATTGCCGGCGACGATTCCCTTCTCCAGCTCGGCCAGCAGGGCGTCGTCGCCGGTGAAGGCCACCTGGGCGAACCGGCAGCGCACGAAGCGGCAGTCCGCCATGCCGATCGCGCCGACGATCCTGTCGCCGAGCGGCTTGAGCAGCAGGTTCCGCGGATTGGCGGCCGCGCCCATGTTGCAGCCGTCGAAGGTCGTGCCGTTCATCACAGCCATCACCGCAGGGCCCTCGATGACGCAGTCGGTGAAGGTCTTGCCGGCGATCACCATCTCGCCGGCGTTCCAGTGGTTCACCGCCAGCACGGGAAGCCAGACGGCCTCCTTCTCGAAACCGGTGCGCGCGACCATGGCGCGGCCGGCGGCTTCGGCGGGGGACATTTTCGCGGTTTCGTCGGTCATCGGATCAGCTCAGGCCAGAGGCGGAATTGGGGGCGGCGAAGGCCGAGAAGCCATAGTGGGCCAGCCACCGGGTGTCGGCGTCGAACATCGGGCGCAGGTCGGGAATGCCGTATTTCAGCATGGCCAGGCGATCCACGCCCATGCCGAAGGCAAAGCCCTGGAATTCGTCAGGGTCGATGCCGCAGTTGCGCAGTACATTGGGGTGCACCATGCCGCAGCCGAGGATCTCCATCCAGCTGTCGCCCTGGTTCAGCTTCAGCGCGCCGCCCGACCGGTCGCAGCGGATGTCCATCTCGGCCGAGGGCTCGGTGAAGGGGAAATGGTGCGGCCGGAAACGGGCGTCGACGCCGTCGACCTCGAAGAAGCGGGCGACGAAGGTCTCCAGCGTCCACTTCAGGTGTCCCATGTGGATGTCGCGGTCGATGACCAGTCCCTCGACCTGATGGAACATCGGCGTGTGGGTGGCGTCCGAGTCCTTCCGGAAGGTCCGGCCCGGGGCGATGATCCGGATCGGCGGCGTCTGGGTCATCATGGTCCGCACCTGCACCGGGCTGGTGTGGGTGCGCAGCACCTTGCGCTCGCCCGTCTCCGGGTCGGGGCGCAGGAAGAAGGTGTCGTGCATCTCCCGCGCCGGGTGTTTGGGCGGGAAATTCAGCGCCGTGAAATTGTGGAAATCGTCCTCGATGTCCGGGCCTTCGGCGACGGCGAAACCCATGTCAGCGAAGACGGCAATCATCTCGTCCATCACCTGCATGGTCGGATGGACCGAGCCGGCGCGGCGCGGCCGTGAGGGCAGGGTCAGGTCGATGTGCTCGGCCTTCAGCCGGGCGTCCAGCTCGGCGCCTTCCAGCGCGGCCTTGCGGGCGGCCAGGGCTGCCGAAATCCGGTCGCGCAGGCCGTTGATCACCGGTCCCTGTTCGCGCCGCTCATCAGGGCTCAGCGCCCCCATCCCCTTGAGCAGGCCGGAGATGGAGCCGGACTTGCCGAGGGCCGCGACACGCAGTTCCTCGACCGCCGCCGCAGTCCGGGCATCGCCGATGGCGTTGATCAGGTCGAGTTCGAGTTGGGCGAGATCGGTCATTGCGTCAGTCGTCTAGCGGTTGGGGCGCAAAGCAAAAAGCCCCCCGGCGTGGGCCGGAGGGCTTTTGCGTCTTCCGTTGCCGGAAAATCAGGCCTTCAGCGCCTCGCGGACCTTGTCGGCCACGGCCTTGAAGGCGACTTCGTCAGCGGCCATCGCGGCCAGGACCTTGCGGTCCAGCTCGATGCCGGCCTCGCCGAGGCCGTGAATGAACTGCGAATAGGTGAAGCCTTCCAGACGCGCGGCGGCGTTGATGCGCTGGATCCACAGGGCGCGGAACGAGCGCTTCTTGTTGCGGCGGTCGCGGTAGGCGTACTGGCCGGCCCGATCGACGGCGGCCTTGGCGGTACGGATGGTGTTCTTGCGGCGGCCGTAGAAACCCTTGGCCTGCTTGAGAACCTTCTTGTGTCTGGCGTGGGAAACTACGCCGCGTTTGACGCGAGCCATGTCGCTATCCTTTCAAATTCTAAGGGAAAATCAGATCGTTACTGCGCGCGCCGATCAGGCGTACGGCATGTAGGATTTGATCTTCTTGGCGTCGGCGTCGGCCATGACCGAGGTGCCGCGGTTCTGGCGGATGTATTTGCTGTTATGGCTGATCAAGCGGTGCCGCTTGCCTGCCACCCCGGCCTTGACCTTGCCAGTCGCCGTGAATTTGAAGCGCTTCTTGGCGCCCGACTTCGTCTTCAGTTTGGGCATTTTCACTCTCTTTTTGAGTGGGTTACCGGTTCTTTCGGCCCTTGGAGCCGTCGGAGTGGAAACCCTGATGAGAACCGCCCAGGCATGCCTGTTAGCCCGGCGGTTCGGTACGCGAAGGCGCGGCTTCTAGGCCAGCCGGCGCGGGAAAGCAAGGCCGCAGGCCATTACCCGGCGGCGGGGACCGCAGCCGCCAGCCGCTTCCGGAACGCCCGTCCGGCATTGATCGCCATCACCGCCGCCGGAATGGTCATGGCGGCACCGATCAGGAACGGCCAGTCATGGCCGATTTGCGAGAAGAGAGCCCCGGCGACCAGGGGGCCGAAAATCCGCGCGATCGAACTGGAGGCCATGTTCAGCCCCAGCATGGCACCCTGTCGATCCGGATCAACCGAACGAGAGATCATGGCCGAGATATTGGGCATGGTCATTGCCATGCCGAAGGCCCCCGCTGCCATGATCACGGGGACCAGCCACTGGGCGTCGGGCAGAAGATGGCTGGCGACGACCTGTCCGATCAGGCCCGCGCCGAAGATCAGACAGCCGACCGCCAGAACCCGGGCCTCACCGAACCGGCGGGCCAGCCGGCCGGCCAGCAGGCCCTGACACAGGACCGAGACGACGCCCACGGCCATGAAGCACAGGCCGACTTCGCGCGCGGTCCAGCCGTAACGGGCCTCGGTCCAGAAGCCGAATGTCGACTCCATCCCCGAAAAGCCGGCCATATAGATCAGGGTCACCAGCAGCACCCGTGACACCACCGGATTGGCCACGGCGTCATGCACCCCGCCGAGAAAGGGTGGGCGGGGCGCAGCGGGGTCCGCCTTGACCCGGCTTTCCTTCAGCAGGACGGCAACCCCGATGGCAGCCAGAAGGCACAGGCCGGAGGCGGTAAAGATCGGCAGCTGATAGCCCAGCTTTCCGAGCTCCGGATGAGTCAGCAGGCCGCCGATGGCCGGGCCGAAGATGAAGCCGAGGCCGAAGGCGGCGCCGATCAGTCCCATCCGGCCGGCGCGCAGCTCGGGCGGGGTGACGTCCGCGACATAGCCCTGGGCCGTCGAGACATTGCCCGCGCCAAAGCCGGTGAACAGCCGCACCGCGATCGCCAGCCAAATGTTGGGCACGAAGGCGAGCGCCAGATAGCCGGCGGCATTGGCCAGGATGGTGATCAGCAGCACCGGCTTGCGCCCGATCCGGTCGGACAGCCGGCCCCAGAAGGGCTCGGCGACGAACTGGCCCAGCGAATAGGCCGAGAACATGATCACCACCTGCCACGTCGGGGCATCCAGGGTCTTGCCATAGAAGGGCAGCAGCGGGATGACGATGCCGAAGCCGACCAGATTGATGAACACCACCCCGAACAGGACGAACAGCGCTGATCGCGAGGGGGGCGGGGGCAGGGCGGCTGACGTCACAGGGCGGTACTCGGGCGGGAGGCGACCCCTCTGTCAGCCAGATCGCGCAGGCGCGCAAGGCGAAGCTGGAAAACGAAAACGCCCCGACCGTTTCCGGTCGGGGCGTCCCGTCGTCTGCAAGGCGTGACCGCTATTTCGGGGCCAGGATCATGATCATCTGGCGACCTTCCATACGCGGGGCGTATTCGACCTTGGCGATATCCTCGAAATCGGCCTGGACCTTGTTGAGCAGTTTCATGCCCAGTTCCGGGTGCGCCATTTCGCGGCCACGGAAGCGCAGGGTCACCTTGACCTTGTCACCCTCGTCGAAGAAGCGGTGCATGGCCTTGGCCTTCACCTCATAGTCGTGGGTGTCGATATTGGGGCGGAGCTTGATCTCTTTCAGCTCGACGACCTTCTGACGCTTGCGCGCCTCGGCCTTCTTCTTCTGCTCCTGGAAGCGGAATTTGCCGTAGTCGAGAATTTTGCAGACCGGCGGCTCGGACGTGGAGACGATCTGAACCAGATCCATGCCGGCCTCTTCGGCGGCTTCCAGCGCGGCTGACGTCGGCATGACGCCCTGTTTCTCGCCGTTCTGATCGATCAGCAGAACGCGCGGCGCGCGGATATCGTGGTTCATGGGCGGCCCGTCCTTGACGGGCGGCTGGTTCATCGGACGGCGAATGAGCGTCGGTTCCTTGTGTGGATGAGGCGGCGGAGTTCTGACGAGGATGAGCGCGCGACGGATCGCGGCCTGTCCCCTACAGGGCCTATATGACCGCGAAAGCCCCCGTCTTCAAGGTTTGAGCGGCGCGCGGTCGCTGATCCAGGTGTCGTGCAGGTCGAGGACGGCCTCAAAGACACGGTCGACCGTCAGCGCCTCGATGGGCGCGAACTCGCCGCGGGTCTCATTGGAGGCGGCGATGAGGGTCCGCGGACCCCAGGGTCCGTACAGCCACCACTGTGTCGGACCGAACAGGCCCAGCGTCGGCCGGCCCAGGGCGGCGGCGACATGCATCAGGCCGGAATCATTGCCGACGAACAGGTCTGCGGCGTCGATCGCTGCGGCCGAGGCCAGGATGTCGCCCTTGCCGACGAAGTCGATTCCGCGCGGCCCGGCGGCCTCCAGTGCCGGGGTCGCGGGCGGCCGGTCGCCGGGGCCACCGACGGCCATGAAGCGCCAGCCGTCGAACCGGGGTTCCGCCTTGAGCCTCTCGACCAGTTCGCCCCAGCGCTCGGCCGGCCAGCTCTTGCCGGGCTGGTGGGCGATCGGGGCCAGGGCGATGATCGGGCCGGGGCCGCTCCCGCCGGCCCGTTGCGGATCGAGCACCGTCTGCCGGTCGGCGACGGCCCGGGCGTCGAGGAAGATTTCAGGATCCAGCGGGGCCGGCGCGCCCATCATCCTCGAAACCATCTCAACCTTGCGCAGGCCGGTTTCCCAGCCGCGATTGTAGACCACGCGCCGCCTTGCCGGGATCAGCCAGCTCAGGGCCGAACCGCGTATGTCGATGACCAGGTCCCAGCGTGTGCCGACCACCTGACGCCACAGATCGAACCAGTGTCCGGCCAGCTTTTTCTTGTCGAGGATGATGACCCGCTCGACGTCCGGCGCGGACCGGAAGAAGGGGGCCGGCGGCCGACCGCAGGCCACCGTGATCCGGGCACCCGGCACCTGGCGCGCGATTTCGCGGATCACGCCCGAGGATATGACGCAGTCGCCGATGCGGTTAGAGGTGACGAACAGGACGTTCCTGGCGGTCTTGGTATCGGTCACGCGGTTTTGGCCTTCGCTTCGCTTTCCCGGGTTCGCTATCAGTCCGCGACGACTTTCGCGAGAGGAGCCGCGATTGGATGACATCCAGCATCTGATCTGCCGGGGTGGTGAAACCCTGGCGTATCGCCGGGTCGAGGGCGACGGTCCGACCGTGGTCTGGATCGGCGGCTTCCGTTCGGACATGGAGGGAACCAAGGCCCTGGCCCTGGATGCTGCAGCGCGTGAACGTGGCTGGGACTATGTCCGTTATGACCATTTCGCGCACGGCCGGTCGTCGGGCGACTGGCGCAAGGCCACGATCGGACGCTGGCGAGAGGATGCGATCCAGATGATCGACAGCCTCAAGGGGCAGGTGGTTCTGGTCGGCTCTTCCATGGGCGGCTGGGTCGCCCTGCTGGCGGCGCTGGCGCGGCCGGGGCGGATGGCCGGACTGGTGCTGGTCAACCCGGCCCAGGACTTTACCGAGCGACTGATGTGGCCCGGTCTGGCCGACCATGAGCGTCACGCCATCCTGCGCGACGGTGAGGTCCGGATCGTCGAGGCGGGTCTCGGCGAGTATGTCCTGACCCGCGGCCTGTTCGAGGACGGCCGTGACTGGCTTCTGCTGGATGCCCCCCTGCCGATCGCAGCGCCGGTCCATATCCTTCAGGGCAGGGCCGATGATGTGGTGCCCTGGAGTCATGCCACGGCCCTTGTCGAACGGCTGACGGGTGGAGACGTCCGGCTGGACCTGATCGAGGGCGGGGACCACCGCCTGTCGACTCCCGATGATCTCGCACGTCTGATCGAGGCGGTTGATCGAATGCGGCTTCAGGGGTTTAGATAGGGAACCCATCGCAAGGAGACCCTGCCATGCGTCCTCTGAACCTCGCCGTACCCGTCCTCCTTCTGCTCGTTCTCTCCGCCTGCGCCTCGACCGCGGGATCCGGGACCTATGTCGATGAGCTGCGCGAGCTGTCGGACAGCTGCGAAGCCCGCGGCGGCATCCTCGTCCCCAATGGCCAGCAGAGCGGCCGGCCCCAGACCGACAATGTCTGTCGCATCACCGGCGGGGCCTCGCGCCTGACCAGCGGCGGCTGACCTACAGCAGCGCGGCTATGGCCGCGCGCGCCGCATCACCGAGGTCCGGCCGCTTCAGGGCCAGGGCCACATTGGCCCGCAGCAGACCGATCTTGTCGCCGCAGTCGTGGGTCACACCCTCGTATTCGACCGCCGTGAAGGTCTGGTCCTTCATCAGCCGCGCCATGCCGTCGGTCAGCTGAATTTCACCGCCCGCGCCGCGCGGCTGGTTCTCCAGGATGCCGAAGATTTCCGGCTGCAGGATATAGCGGCCCGAGATCGAAAGATTGGACGGTGCCTCGCCCTGCGGCGGCTTTTCGACCATCCCCCGCAAGCGGATATGGCGGCCTTCCCGGTTCACCGGATCGACGATGCCGTATTTGTGGGTCTCGCTCTCCGGCACGGCCTCGACGCCGATCACATTGCCGCCCACCCGGGCATAGACATCGGCCAGCTGTTTCAGGGCACCCGGCTGGGAATCCACGATCACATCGGGCAGCAGGACGGCGAACGGCTCGTCGCCGATAATGTCACGGGCGCACCAGACGGCGTGGCCGAGGCCGAGGGGCTGCATCTGGCGGGTGAAGCTCATCTCGCCGGCGCTGGCCAGTTCGGCGTTCATCATCTCGAGGATATCGGTCTTGCCCTTGGCCAGCAGCTGGGCTTCCAGCTCGATCTGGTGATCGAAATAGTCCTCGATGGCCCCCTTGGAGCGGCCGGTGACGAAGACGATATGCTCGATCCCGGCCTCGCGGGCTTCCTCGACGATATAGCTCAGGATCGGCCGGTCGACGACGTTCAGCAGCTCCTTGGGCGTGGTCTTGGTTCCGGGCAGGACGCGTGTGCCCAGACCGGCGACGGGCAGGACGGCCTTGCGGAGGCGGCGGGTGGAAGCGGTCATTCGATATCCTGAACAGCGAGGAAAGGCAGCCTAAAGCATCCGGGCACGGATGCGATCACTCCACCGTCACCGACTTGGCCAGATTGCGCGGCTGGTCGACGTCCGTGCCCTTCTGCACCGCCGTGAAATAGGCGAGCAGCTGAACCGGGATGGCGTAGATCAGCGGTGCGATCAGCGAGTGGCACTCGGGTGCGTCCACCCGGCGGATGCCGGCGCCATGCGGATCGGGGGCGGACTTGGGTGCGATCATGATCACCGGTCCCCCGCGCGCGGCCACTTCCTGCAGGTTGGAGGCGGTCTTTTCGAACACCTCGTCCAGCGGGGCCAGGGCGACGATCGGGGTGAATTCGTCGACCAGGGCGATCGGCCCGTGCTTCAGCTCGCCGGCGGCATAGCCCTCGGCGTGGATATAGCTGATCTCCTTGAGCTTCAGCGCCCCCTCCATGGCCAGGGGGAACATCGCCCCGCGACCGAGGAACAGGACGTCGGTAGCCTTGGCGATGTCATGGGCGACGGCCCTGAGGTCGTCCTCCATCCGCATGGCCTCGGCGATCAGGCGCGGGGCCTCGAACAGGGCCTTGACCAGTTCGGCCTCCCGCGCGGCGTCGATCACCCCGCGCTGCACGCCTGCCGCGACGGCCAGGGCCAGCAAGGCGGCGACCTGGGCCGTAAAGGCCTTGGTCGAGGCGACCCCGATTTCCGGCCCGGCATGGGTCGGCCACAGGGTCTCGGCCTCGCGCGCCATGGACGAGGAATGGACATTGACGAGGGCGGCGGTGCGCAGCCCCTTCGTCTTGCACCACGACAGGCTGGCCAGGGTGTCGGCGGTCTCGCCCGACTGGCTGACCGCGACGGCCAGGGTGCCCGGTGTCAGGGCCGGCTGGCGATAGCGGAACTCGGACGCGATCTCGACGTCGCAGGGCAGGTTGGCCAGCTTCTCGAAGGCATAGCGCCCGATCTGGCCGGCATAGAAGGCGGTCCCGCAGGCGATGATCTGCAGCCGGTCAATGGCGGCGAAATCGGCGGAATCCGTCTTGGCCTTGCCGTTCACGAAGTCGAGGTAATGGGACAGCGTGTGCTGGACACTGTCCGGCTGTTCATGGATCTCCTTCTCCATGAAATGGCGGTACTCGCCCTTCTCGACCAGGGCGGACGAGGCCGAGACCTGGACGACCGGGCGTTCGACGGCGTGGCCGTCGACATCGAACATCCGCGCGCCGTTGCGGTCGATCCCGACATAGTCGCCCTCTTCCAGATAGGAGATCTTCTGGGTGAAGGGGCCGACGGCCAGGGCGTCCGAGCCGAGATACATCTCGCCCTCACCCCAGCCGACCACCAGCGGGCTGCCGCGGCGGGCCCCCAGGATCAGGCCGTCCTCGCCCTCGATCAGCACCGCCAGGGCATAGGCGCCGGTCAGCCGGTCCAGCACGCGCTTGAAGGCGACCAGGGGGTCATTGGCCGTTTCCAGGGCCCGATCCAGCGCATGGGCCACGACCTCGGTGTCGGTCTGGCTTTCGAATATGTGGCCCTCGGCCGTCAGTTCGGCCTTCAGCTCGGCGAAATTCTCGATGATGCCGTTATGAACCAGCACCACCCGACCCGCCTTGTGCGGATGGGCATTGGCGGTGGTCGGAGCCCCGTGGGTGGCCCAGCGGGTGTGGCCGATGCCGATGGTCGATGACAGGGGCTCGGCCAGCAGCACGGCTTCCAGTTCAAGGATCTTGCCCTTGGCCCGGCGGCGTTCGATGCGCCCGTCGACCAGGGCGGCGACACCGGCGGAATCATAGCCCCGGTATTCCAGCCGCTTCAGGCTGTCGATCAGGCGGGGAACCGCCGGGCCTGTCCCGGTCACGCCGATGATGCCGCACATGGAATGGACCCTCAAGAAATCTGGATTCCCGCGCTTTGCGCACGGGCGGGTATCGGTCTAAGCCGACCCTGGCTGTCAGGCGCCGGTTTAGGCGACGGGCGGCCCGGATTGCACCTAAAAAGCGGTTTCGCAAGATTTCTGCGCCGCGCCACGCAAGGAAGACGACGCTTTGGGCGAGAGACGCTATTTCGGTACGGACGGCATTCGTGGCCGGGCCAATACCCATCCGATGACGCCGGAAGTGGCCCTGCGGGTCGGCCTTGCGGCCGGTCGCCTGTTCATGTCCGCTGACAACCGCCGCCATCTGGCGGTCATCGGCAAGGACACCCGCCTGTCCGGCTATATGATCGAGCCGGCGCTGGTTGCGGGCTTTACCTCGGCGGGTATGGACGTGCGGACCTTCGGTCCCCTGCCGACCCCGGGCGTGGCCATGATGACCCGGTCGATGCGCGCCGACATCGGGGTGATGATCTCGGCCTCGCACAACTCCTTCCTCGACAACGGCATCAAACTGTTTGGCCCCGACGGCTACAAGCTCTCGGACACCGTCGAGCTGAAGATCGAATCGATGATGGATCAGGCGCTTGATGCCGATCTGGCGCCGCCCGACTCGCTGGGCCGGGTCAAGCGCATCGACGATTCCCAGGCCCGCTATGTCGAGATCGCCAAGGCCAGCTTCCCCAAGGGGCTCAGCCTCCAGGGTCTGCGCGTGGCAATCGACTGCGCCAACGGCGCGGGATACCGGGTTGCCCCGACCACTCTCTATGAGCTGGGTGCCGAGGTCTGCGCCGTGGGCGTCGAGCCCAACGGCCTGAATATCAACGCCGACTGCGGCTCGACCCATCCCGAAACCCTGGCCGAAGCGGTCAAGCGCTACCGGGCCGACATCGGTATCGCCCTCGACGGAGACGCCGACCGGGTCATCATCTGTGACGAGAAGGGCCAGGTTGTCGACGGCGACCAGATCATGGCCCTGGTCGCCCTGGACTGGGCCAAACGGGGCATGCTCAAGGGCGGCGGCGTCGTCGCCACCGTCATGTCCAACCTCGGGCTCGAGCGGCTGCTGAACCGTCATGACCTGTCGCTGGAGCGGACCAAGGTCGGCGACCGCTACGTCATGGAACGGATGCGCGAAGGTGGCTTCAACCTCGGCGGCGAACAGTCCGGCCACATCATCCTGCACGACCACGCCACCACCGGCGACGGCCTGATGTCGGCCCTGCAGGTGCTGGCCGTGCTCGTCGAGAGTGGCAAACCGATGAGCGAACTGGCCCGCCAGTTCGAGACGGTGCCGCAGAAGCTGGAAAATGTCCGCTACACCTCCGGCAAGCCGCTGGAGACCGCCGGGGTCAAGGCCGCCATCGCCGACGCCGAGGCCCGGCTCGCGGGCGTGGGCCGGCTGCTGGTGCGGCCGTCCGGTACGGAAAAGCTGATCCGCGTCATGGCCGAGGGCGACGATGCGAAGCTGGTCAAGTCGGTCGTCGCGGATGTGGCTGCGGCGGTGAAGGCGGCGGGGTAGGGGCCCTCAACTCTCCGATGGAACCCCTCCCCGGACCGGCGCAGTCTCCCTCCATGATTCCCGCCCGCCGTCCCGGCGTCCTCGCCCTGATCCCCGGCCTGATCCCCGGCCTGATCGCCTGTGTCGCGGTCGCCCTGGTGGCGGTCGCCTTCCAGGCGCTGGAGGTGCGGCTGTTCGGGCGGGGGTGGATCGACGCCATCGTACTGTCCATCCTGATCGGTGCCGCGATCCGCAGCGTCTGGACGCCCCCAGCCGCGATCCTTCCCGGTATCGAGTTCAGCGCCCGCAGCCTTCTGGAGATGGCCGTGGTGCTGCTCGGTGCCTCGGTCAGCGCCGCGACCGTGATCGCCATCGGCCCCGGCCTGCTGGCGGGCACGGCGGTGGTCGTCGTCCTCGCCCTGGCCGTCAGCTACGGCATCGGCCGCCTGCTTCGCCTGCCGCACCGGATGGCGGTCCTGATCGCCTGCGGAAACGCCATCTGCGGCAACTCCGCCATCGCCGCCGTCGCCCCGGTGATCGATGCCGACGCCGAGGACGTCTCGGCGGCCATTGCCTTCACGGCCGTCCTCGGGATTGCGGTGGTGCTTCTTTTGCCGCTGCTCGGCGAGGCGCTGCAGATGACCGACGTCCGCTACGGCGTGCTCGCCGGCCTGACCGTCTATGCCGTGCCCCAGGTGGTGGCCGCCACCCTGCCCGTGGGGGCTGTGGCCAACCAGGCCGGTACCCTGATCAAACTGGTGCGGGTGCTGATGCTGGGGCCGGTCTGCCTGTGTCTGGCGATCGTCACCGCCCTTCGCCGTCGGGGCCGCGACAGCCGCCCGGAACAGACGTCGCCGGTGCGTGGCCTGGCCATCCGCCAGCTGGTCCCATGGTTCATCATCGGCTTTCTGCTGCTGATGGCCGCCCGGTCGATGAACCTGATACCCCCCGACCTTCTGCCCGCCCTGGCCGACTCGGCCAGGGTTCTGACCATCCTGTCGATGGCCGCCCTCGGGCTCAGCACCGATGCCCGGGCTGTGGCCCGGTCCGGCGTCCGCATCGCCTCGGTGGTGATCCTGTCCCTGCTGGCGCTGCTCGGTCTGGCGCTCGGCCTGATCTATCTGCTGGCGCTGGCCTGAAGATCCGACAGGCGATCAGCCAGCATTTCGATCCGTTGCCGGATATCCGGCACGGCGATGGTCTCCCAGAAGGCCGCGCGCGCCGGCGGGCCCAGCACGAACAGTCGTGGATCGGGCCTGCCGTCGGCGCCCCGCACTCTCCCGTCCTCATCGAGGTCCAGCCCCAGCTTCAGCGGATCGAGCCGCGCCCGACCGGTGGTGATCAGCGGTCCGGACAGGGGGTCGGCTGCGGGGTCATGGGCCGGGCCGGAGCAATCGATCAGCCAGCCTCCGTGCAATGATGGCTGTTCCCCGCCAAGCCGGGGACTCCAGTCCACTGTTACGCCCCCGGCCGTTGCCTCGATCCGGCGGACCCGGCCGGCGACGATCCGCAACCGGCCTTCGGCCTCCAGTGCAGCCAGGGCGGCCGCGACCGGAGCGGCGATCCGGTGACGGTGCACATCCCACCAGGGCCGCAGATGGCGCAGCCAGCGCGCGCGCGTTGCCGGATCGGCCTCGGCCCAGAGCTCATGGGTGATCGGCCGCAGCCCCTCCATGACCCCGCGCCAGTCACCGTCCCGCGCCAGTCGCCGGGCCTCGGCCAGCCGCTGCGACGAGGGACCTGCGGTGAGGGCACCGGTCGGGGGCAGGGGCGCATCCGCCGTCACCCCATGCGCCCGGGGCTTGAGCCCGTGTCGTGACAGGGCCGTCGCCCGTCCGGTCCAGCCCCGCGCCGCCAGCCACAGGACCATGTCGACCATGGTCAGGCCCGCACCGATCAGGACGACGTCATCCTGCGCCCCGATGGGCTCAAGTGCCCCCTCGGCCCAGGGGTTGCTGATGATGCGCGCGCCGGAACCGGCGGCTCGCGGGACCGGGTTGCCCGTAGCCAGAACCACAACCCCGGCCTCGACCGTCCGGCCGTCCGCCAGCCGAACCCGCGTGTCGTCGATGACGGCGGCCTCGCCGGTCACGCGCGCGATCCGACCGGGATGCGCGGCCTCGGCCGCCGCCAGCCGGTCCTGCACATAGAGGCCATACAGCCGGCGGGGCGCAAAGCCCTCGGGGTCGGCGTGGCCCGGATGGCGGGTTTCGAGCCAGCGCACGAAATCGTCCGCCCGGCCGTGCACCGCACCCATTCGGCCCGAACGGACGTTGAGCAGATTACCGTCGAATGGCGTGGCATAGGCCAGTCCCGGCCCGAAGGTCCCGGTCCGCTCGATCAGGCTGGAGGCGACGCCCCGTTCCGCCAGCCGTGCGGCCAGCATGGCACCGGAAAACCCGCCGCCCACGATCGCCACCCGCTTGCCGTCGTTGGGCACGCCCTGTCTCCGGTCAGGCTCAGAGTTCCTGATTATAGGCCCCGATCTCGGTGTATTTCGCCAGCCTCGGCTTCACCTCATCACGGAACAGTGCGCGCATGTCGGCCTCGGAGCGCATGCTCTCGACCACCACCACCAGCTCAGGCTTGTTGGAGGAGGCCCGGACCAGCACCCAGGATCCGTCCTCCAGATGCACCCGGACGCCATTGACAGTGATGGTCTCGACGATCTTCCGGCCCAGGATCGCGCCGCCCGCGTCGGCCAGGGCCTGATATTCGGCCACGATCCGCTCCAGCACTCCGTATTTCAGCTCGTCGTCGCAATGCGGCGACATGGTCATGGAGGTCCAGGCGTCGGGCAGGGCCCCCTTGAGCTGCGACAGCTTTTTCCCGGGATTGCGGTCCAGCATGGCCAGGATGGCACCGGCGGCGACGATGCCGTCGTCATAGCCCCGGCCCAGCGGCGCATTGAAGAAGAAATGCCCCGACTTCTCGAACCCGGCCAAGGCCCCCAGTTCAGCGGTCTTGCGCTTGATATAGCTGTGGCCGGTCTTCCAGTAGACGACCTCGGCCCCGTTCGACTTCAGCACCGCGTCGGTCTTGTACAGGCCGGTCGATTTCACATCGACGACGAAGGTGGCGTTGGCGTGCAGGGCCGACAGGTCGCGGCCCAGCATCAGGCCGATCTTGTCGGCATAGATTTCCTCGCCGGTATCATCCACCACGCCACAGCGGTCGCCGTCACCGTCGAAGCCCAGGGCCAGATCGGCCCCGGTCTCGCGCACCCGGGCCGCCATCTGCATCAACATCGCGTGATCTTCCGGGTTCGGATTGTATTTGGGGAAGGTCCAGTCGAGGTCCGTGTCCATCTCGATGACCTCGGCCCCCATCCGGCGCAGGGCCTCGGGTGCAAAGGCTCCGGCCGTGCCGTTGCCGCATGCCGCCACGACCTTGATCGGCCGGCTCAGCTTCACCCCGGCGGTGATCTCCTCGAGATAGCGTTCGCGGAAGCCGTCGATGCGGGTCAAGGCACCGCCCGGCCGGGCCACGCCCTCGCCGTTCAGGACGATGTCCTTGAGCCGGCCGATCTCGTCGGGGCCGAACGTCAGGGGCGGATGGGCCCCCATCTTGACCCCGGTCCAGCCGTTCTCATTATGGCTGGCCGTGACCATGGCCACGCACGGCGCATCGAGCGCGAACTGGGCGAAATAGGCCGTCGGCGAGAGGGCGAGGCCGATGTCCAGCACCTCCATCCCGCCTTCAAGCAGACCGAGGGTCAGCGCCTGTTTCACGCTGAGCGAATAGGCGCGGAAATCATGGCCGACCACGATCCGGGGCCGCTGACCGATCTCATGCACATAGGTCGCCAGCCCCAGGCCGAGGGCCTGGATGCCCAGCAGGTTGATCTCCTTCTCCAGGATCCAGCGCGCGTCATACTCCCGGAACCCCGTGGCCTTGACCAGCGGCGTCGTCTCATACGCGAACGTGTTGGGACGCAGGTCTGAACGGGGCTTTTGCATCGGGAACCTTGGGGGGAGGGGCCGGGTTTCAGCTTGGCTATAGGGCACAGGGGGTCACGCGGACAACAACGCGCTTTGTCCGGCAAGGCTGCGAGGCTGGACCGCCAGACCCCTGTCTTGACCCACGGCACCGCCGGTCCTACCCCCCGGGCAGTCCGTCCGGAGAACTCAATGCCCCGCCTGATCCTGCTGCGCCACGGCCAGAGCCAATGGAATCTCGACAACCGCTTTACCGGCTGGGTTGACGTCGACCTCACCGCCGAGGGCGAAGCCCAGGCCCGACGCGCCGGCGAACAGATCGCTGCGGCAGGCTTCCGGCCTTCGGTCATGTTCACCTCGGTGCTGAAGCGGGCGACGCGCACAGGGGCCCTGGCCCTCGACTCAGCCGGTCTCAGAGATGTTCCGGTCATCCACGACTGGCGCCTGAACGAGCGCCACTACGGCGGCCTGACGGGTCTGAACAAGTCCGAGACGACGGCGACGCATGGCGAGGCCCAGGTCCTGATCTGGCGCCGCAGCTACGACATTCCGCCCCCGCCGCTGGCACCCGGCGGCGAGTGGGATTTCGCCGGCGACCCCCGCTACGCCGGGCAGGCCATCCCGGACACCGAAAGCCTCAAGACCACGCTCGACCGCGTCCTGCCCTACTGGGACGAAGCGATCGTCCCGCGGCTCAAGGCCGGCGAGGATGTGCTGATCGCCGCCCACGGCAACTCCCTGCGCGCCATCGTCAAACATCTGTTCGCCGTTCCTGACGACCGGATCGTCGCGGTCGAAATTCCCACCGGAAACCCGCTGGAGATCGATCTTGACGCCGGCCTGCGGCCTGTCGCGGCGCGCTATCTGGACGCGGCGCGCGCGACCGAACTCCCGTCGATCGGAGCCCGCGCATGATGACGCCGCAGCAGGCCTCCGACGACATCCGCTTCATGGGCAGGGCGATCGCCCTGGCCCGGGACCGGATGGGCCAGACCTGGCCCAATCCGGCGGTCGGCTGCGTCATCGTCAAGGATGGCGAGGTCGTGTCCGAGGCCGCCACCGCCCCCGGCGGCCGTCCCCATGCCGAGGAACAGGCCGCGCCCGCCGCCGGCGACCGGGCGCGCGGCGCTACCGCCTATGTGACCATGGAGCCCTGCGGTGCGCGCTCCTCGGGCCGCACCTCCTGTTCTCATTTCCTGATGGATGCAGGGGTCAGCCGCGTTGTTGTGGCCGCTGTCGATCCCTCGCCGTTTGCCGCCGGGCGTGGCGTGGAACGCCTCAGGAAGGCCGGACTGCAGGTCGAGACGGGTCTGCTCGCAGAAGAGGCGGCGGTCCTTTATGAGGGCTATCTGCACCGGGTGGAGACCGGCCGCCCGATGATCCGGGTCAGCGCCGACGGCGTGGGCTTTGATGCCCGGTTCGCCGCCTCGGCCAAGGCCGACCTTGCCACCGAGCTGAAACGCTTGGGCGAGGCAGGCTACACCCGCGTCTGGGTCAGCCCCGGCGAACTGGCGGACGCGCTTGGGGCCCAGGGGCTGCTGACGGCCTGATCTCGCCGGTTCGGCGCTGACCGCAGACCGTTCGGGCGGCCAGTCATCAACCACCCGCCCCTCGTCAGTCCTTCCCCACACACGCTTCCTTAAGTGCCGGCGTGCCAAATCGGGACGATGTCGAAGTCAGATGTTCCCGCCGCCGGAAGGCGCATCAAACAGAGTGACCGGGACGCCACCGGCGTCAGGGCCGACCTTTCGTGGCGGGCCGACCCGGGCGATGCAATCCCGATGGGGCCGCGCGGCCCCGAGATCACGGACCCTGTCCCATGAGCCTGGTTCGACAGCGCCTGTCACAGGGTGAGCTGGATAAACTCGTCGCTGCGCATGAGCGCATGGCCGAAGGTCGTCCCGGCGGCCGCCGCCTCATGTTGAAATTCTTCGATCTCAACGGGCTGAACCTTTCGGGCCGCAACCTGGCTGAGGCTGATTTCAGCGGCTGTTCGCTGGAAAACGCCAGGCTGGCGGGGGTCTGTATGGACGGCGCCCTGCTGTTCTGCGCCGATCTGAGCGGGGCCGACTTCACCGGGGCCGAGCTGGTGAGGGCTGACCTGCGCGGGGCATGCCTGCGTGGTGCCAATCTGACGAATGCCGACCTGACCCGCGCCGATTTCCGCGAAGGCGTGATCGCCGTACCGCACGCCACCCGGGGTTTGACGGCGGTCAGGCATGAGACACGAAAGGGCAGCGCTGATGGCGCGACCTTCGCGGGCGCGACCCTCGACGGCGGTCAGATGGAAGGAATCGAAGCAAAGAGGGCGGACTTCACCGACTGTTCCCTGGCCGGTGCCAATCTGGACCGGGCCAATCTCAAGGACGCCATCCTGACCGGTGCCATGATGGATAACGCCTCGGTAGACCGCTGCAATCTCGAGGGGGCTCGCATGGCGGGGGCAATCCTGACCGGAGTGACGCTGGAGCTTGCCGATACCGAGGGGGCCGACCTGACCGGTGTCTTGCGCAGTCCGGGTGCTGAGGCGCTGGCCCGCGCCGAGGTACTGACGGAAAGAGCGCTTGACGCCAACGCCTGGGCCGAAAGCGGTGGCGTTTTCGGTGAACCTGCTGTGCTTGACGGCGAGGATCTGCGTCCGCTGGGCGACCGGTTGAAGGATTTGAAGCTGCCGGGCCTGAGCGCCAGACACGCCTGTTTCGCCGGCCTGGATCTCAAGGGTGCCAGCCTCCAGGGGGCCGGTCTGGAGGGGGCTGACCTGCGTGGCTGCGACCTGCGCGGCGCGGACCTTCGCGGGGTACGTCTGAACGGGGCCCTGCTCAACCGGGCGGATCTGCGCGGTGCCAATCTCGGGGCTCTTGCGATCCGCAAGGACCGTTTGATGCCGGCCACGCTCGTCGAGGCCATTCTGCGCTTCGCCCGACTGGAGGGCGCCATTCTCGACGGAGCCCGGCTCGACGGCGCAGACGTCTCGGGAGCCCGGATTGATCGTGAATCGTTGACCGCAGAACAGCGAAAGGCGATCCCGTTGCCGAATGGCATGGCCGCCTGAACCGGCCACAAAAAGGGGCGACGCGAACGCCGCCCCTCCTCAGTCGATCGCTGCGCCGGCCTCGCGGAGGCTCTTGGCCTCAGGCCGGACCGCTCCGGGTCACGCGGCCGCGCGCTTCCCGGTCTCGATCAGCGGCTTCGCCGGTGCGGGAACGCCGATCTCGATACGGCGCGGCTTGAGCGCCTCGGGCAGTTCGCGGGCCAGTTCGACCGACAGAAGACCGTCGGCCAGGTCGGCACGCGTCACAATCACATAGTCGGCCAGCTGGAAGCGGCGCTCGAAATCGCGCTCGGCCAGACCCCGATGCAGATAGGTCCGCTGGGCACCGGCATCGTCATTGGCGGTCTTGCGGCCGGTGACGGTGAGCAGGTTCTCCTTGGCCTCGAGGGTCAGTTCATCAGGCCTGAAGCCGGCGACGGCGATCTCGATCCGATAGGCGTTCTCGCCTGTGGTCTCGATATTGTAGGGCGGCCAGCCGTTTTCCTGACGGGTTGCGGCGGCGGCTTCCAGCAGTCCGGCCAGGCGGTCAAAGCCGACGGCGGAACGGTACAGCGGGGTGAAATCATAGGTACGCATGGGTCATCCTCCTGGGGATCAGCAAGGTTGAGCCGGTCCCGCGGTTTGATGCCCGGACCGGCGGTGGGAGTTCAGCCCGGTCGGCCCGTTGATCGGCCCCGTCCGGTCTGGAAGCCCCGACATCGGCGGCCTCGGTTCCGATGTGGGAAGTGCGGTGAGACCGTCAAGGGGGGGCTGCCCCCCGCGCCAATCTGTCGCCCGTCCGCCGTCATGGCTTGCCCCCCGCAATGGAGGCCCTAGGGTTCGCCGGCATTCTTTCCAGGAGAGACCCGATGCGCCTGCTCGCCCTTGTCATGACGACCGCGTTGGCCCTGCCTTCCCTTGCCTCAGCCCAGACCCTGCCGGCCATGCCGACGCTGGACGAGACCCCGGCCGAGCGCTCCGTGCGCCGTGCCGCCATGACGCCGCCCGAACTGCAGGAGGATACGGCGCTTCAGGCTGCGATCGGCTCTGCTGCCCGGCCCGCAGCTGATGTGGCGCGCGACGTCTATCGCCATCCGTTCGAGACCCTGACCTTCTGGGGCCTGACACCAGGTTCGACCATCGTCGAAATCCAGCCGGGTGCGGGCGGCTGGTGGAGCGCCATCCTGCAGCCCTATGCCGAAGCCACGGGCGGAACCTATGTGGCCGTCAATCGCCCGCAGGACGGCATGGGTATCGCCGACGGCACGGCCGACATGGTCCTGGTCGCGCGGGCCTTCCACAACTGGCACCGTGCGGGCCGCACCGATGCCCTTCTGGCGTCCTTCTTCAAGGCCCTGAAGCCCGGCGGCGTGCTGGCCGTCGAACAGCATCGCAGCGAAGACGGACTCAACCCCGATGTCACCGCCCCGACCGGCTATATGCCGGAGAGCTACATCATTCGCGCGGCCCAGGCCGCCGGCTTCGTGCTCGAGGCCCGCAGCGAGTTGAACGCCAATCCCAGGGATGATCATGACCATCCCTTCGGCGTCTGGACCCTGCCGCCGGTTCGCACCAGCGCTCCGCGCGCCAACAATGCCACCGACCGGCCCACGCCCCTGACCGCTGCGGAACGCGCCGAGTACGACGCCATTGGCGAAAGCGACCGGATGACCCTGCGATTCCGCAAGCCCGGCTGATGTCTGACCCTGTTTTGAACCGTTTTGACCGGGCGCGGGAACACGGTTAAGCCCAGCCCTCGGTCGACTGGTCTGAAATGTGCAGCATCGGCCTCCAGGGGAACTGGATGAGCAAATCGAGACAGGATTGGCGGCTGTCGCTGTCGCGCCGGGGATTACTCTCCGGCGCAGCGGCCTTGACGCTGACCGGTCTCGCGGCCTGCGGTCGCAAGGAAAAAACCGCCGAACCGCCACCCACGCCCGACGGCCCGCCCCAGGGATCGCTGGAATGGGCCGTCGCAGGTCCCTGGCGGGCCCAGGACAAGGTCCGCGATGCCGCCCGTCATCCGATGGAGACCCTGCGCTTCTTCGGCCTCCAACCCCGTATGACCGTGGTTGAGTTCTGGCCCGGCAGCGGCTGGTGGACCGAAATCCTCGCCCCCTACCTCGCCGAGGGCGCGGGCAAATACGTCGCCGCCGGCTTCCAGACCGGCCCCGGCGCTGATCCGTCCCAGGTAGCGCTGATGGCCGCCTTCCAGCAGCGGTTCACCAACGACCGCCGCCTTTACGGCGAGATCGAGCTTTCGGCGTTCGGACCAACCTCGGGGCCGGTGACCCTGGCGGGCACGGCCGACCTGGTCCTGTTCATGCGTAACATTCACGCCTGGATGGCGGCAGGCATCGCCGAGAAGGCCTTTGCCGACGCCTATGCTGCCTTGCGTCCGGGCGGCGTTCTGGGGATCGAACAGCACCGACTCGGCCCGGAAGAAGATCAGGACCCGGCCGCCGCGAACGGTTACGTCCAGGAGGCGTTCGTGAAACAGCTGGCGGCAGAAGCCGGCTTCGCCTTTGTTGCCGCCTCGGAAATCAACGCGAATGAAAGGGATACCAAGGATCATCCTTTCGGCGTCGAAACCCTGCCTCCCATGGGATTGACGGCACCGCGCGGTTCGCCGCCGAATCCGACCTTCGACCGTTCAAAATACGCCGCGATCGGTGAGAGTGATCGCATGACCTTGAGATTCAGGAAGCCAGAGTGAACCGAGCTGCCGCCTATGCCGCCAACGCACCCCTGATGGGGGTCCCCGGAGCGTCCTCGCCTCCGGGCGGCGTCGGCGAATGGTTCCGTGGTGCCGGCGGCCTGCGACTGCGCGCCGCCTTCTGGACCCCCTCCAACCTGGTGGCGGGCCGGCCGCGCGGCACCGTGATCGTCAGCCCCGGTCGTACCGAACCGATCGAGAAATATTTTGAGGTCATCGGCAATTTCCTCGCCCGCGGCTGGTGCGTTCTCGCCCATGACTGGCGCGGTCAGGGCCTGTCCGCCCGCCTGCTTCCCGATCGGTTGAAAGGCCATGCCCGGGCGGTCGAGGAGTTTCTGGACGACTACGCCCGCCTGCTCGACACCTGGGAGACGCGCGCACCCAAGCCGTGGGTCATGGTGGGTCATTCCATGGGTGGCACCCTGAACCTCATGACGCTGCAGGGCGGCGAGAGCCGGTTTGCCGGTGCCATCCTGTCCAGCCCCATGCTGCGCATCCGCACCGGCAAGCGGTCGATGTGGTCGGTCAAACTGGCCGTCCGCTGGAACCTGCGTCACGGCAAGGCCGGGGACTATGTGCTCGACAACATCGACGATCCGTTCGACCACACCTTCGAGAAGGACGCCCTGACCTCGGACGAGAGCCGCTATGAACAGTGGCGGCAACAGCTTTACGCCTGTCCGCATCTCGCAGTCGGCGGGCCGACGTGGGGCTGGCTGGCCTTTGCCCTCGATGCCGGCGAGCGCGCGCTCAAGCCCAAGGCCCTGAAGGCCGTCCGCATTCCGGTCGCTGTGATCCAGGCGGCCGAGGACGACCGCGTCTGGAAACAGACCAACAAATGGGCTGCCAAAAGACTTGGACGGGGCCGCTACGTCGAGGTCGCCGGGGCCAAACACGAAGTCATCATGGAAGCCGACGACATGCGCCGGGTCTTCCTCGAGGAGTTCGACGCCATGGGGGCCTATGTGTCGCCTGTGGAGGACCTGTCCCCTGTATTGGCGCCGGCCACGCCCGAACCGGTCAGTGAGTCCCAGCCGACCGAAGCGGCCTGATCAGAGGCTGGCCCGCCTCAGCGTGACCAGCGCCTGATCCCGGATCCCGACGTCGCCCACGGCCAGGATCTGACCGCTGCCGTCCGGAGTGTCGCCGCGCCAGTTGGTGACCTCGCCGCCGGCCGCCTCGATCACGGGGACCAGGGCTGACCAGTCCCAGACCTTGAGTCCGCTCTCGGCCACGAGGTCGATCCGGCCCGCAGCCAGCATGGCATAGGCATAGGCGTCGCAGCCCAGCCGGGCCAGTCGGGCGGCGGCCCGCACCTGTCTCCAGGCCCCCAGTTCGGCACCGGTGAAAAGGTCGGGGTCGGTGGTGGCGATCACGGCGTCCGTCAGGCGGGGGCAGGCCCGAACCGCCAGCGGCGTCTCCGTCCCGCCCTTGAGCAGACGTGAACCGGACGGGCCGCCGAGGAAGATCTCATCCAGATAGGGCTGACCGATCACCCCGGTGGTCGGCCGGCCTTCGACGCGCAGGGCGATCAGATTGGTCCAGAGCGGCAGGCCGGCGATGAAGGCGCGGGTCCCGTCGATGGGGTCCAGGATCCAGACGTGGTCGGCCTCCGGCCGGTCCTCGCCATATTCCTCGCCGATGACCCCGTGATCGGGATACCGGGCTGCGATCCGGGCGCGGAGCGCCGCCTCTGCCTCACGGTCGGCCTGGGTGACCGGATCGAAGGCACCGGGGCCGCCCTTGTCGGCCTCCTCAAAGGCACCGCGGAAATACGGCAGGGAGACCCGCGCAGCCTCGCGGGCCAGCTCGACGGCGAACAGTTCATACTCGGTCATAGGGAGGGGTTAGGGCTTAGGGCCTGGGGTTTAGTCAAGCCGATCCGGCCGTCCGCACCCGAAATCCCTAACCCCTAAGCCCTAATCCCTATGCCCTCAGGCGGCATCGCCCTCGGCATGCAGTGACTTGGCCAGATCCAGCAGGCGCCGGCGCGGGCGCTCGCCCAGTTGGTAGTAGGCCTGGATCAGGTCGAGCGTTTCCTTGCGGGAAAACATCTCACCGCCCTGGCTGGCCGCCTCCTTGCGCTCGATGGCCTCCTCCAGACCGTCGTAGAAATAGCTGACCGGCGACTCCAGCGCCTCGGCCAGTTGCCACAGCCGGGCGGCCGAGATGCGATTGGCCCCGCACTCATATTTCTGGATCTGCTGGAAGCGGATCCCGACCTGGGTGGCCAGTTGCTGCTGGGTCAGGCCGAGAAGACGCCGACGACGGCGCAGGCGACGGCCCAGGTGAAGGTCGATATCGGTGGCCATGGCCCCATTTCCCCTTGTTGGCGCGCTGTCCCGAAGCGGGACGGCTCGCCCTTCAGGTGGCAAGCACCATGCCGCGCTCCCGTGACGGGGGATTGTCAGTGAGCGCTGATTTGGGACCGGAAGCGCAACCGTTGCCGCACCGGCGCATTACCGCCACAGAGCAATCGCGCTCCGAATGTCAGGAGAAGCACCATGGGCTTGGGAATCATCGGCTGGATCGTCATCGGCATTGCCGCCGGCTGGCTGGCTGAAAAGGTGATGGGCCGCAGCCACGGCCTCGTCACGAATCTGATCGTGGGTGTCGTCGGTGCCCTGCTGGGCGGCTGGATCGCCGGGAATCTGCTGGGCGAGCCGGTCGGCGGCTTCAACCTCGTGACCCTGCTGGTCGCCTTCCTCGGGGCCTGCCTGTTGTTGTTCCTGCTGGGCCTGGTCAGGCGTCGCGCCTGACCCGACCTCCGTCGGTCAAATGAAAAGGGCGGCTCCTCCCGGAGCCGCCCTTCGTCACGTTCGGGGGCTGAGCCCTATTCCTCGCGGACGCGCTTCTTGCGGAACGAGGGGTTCAGCACGGCCTTGCGCAGGCGGATCGATTTGGGCGTGACCTCGACCAGTTCGTCTTCCTCGATATAGGCGATGGCCTGTTCCAGCGAGGGACGGCGCGGCGGCGTCAGGCGGACAGCCTCGTCCTTGCCGGCGGCGCGGATGTTGTTCAGCTGCTTGGCCTTCATCGGATTGACGTCGAGGTCGTCCCAGCGGGCGTTCTCGCCGATGATCATCCCCTGGTAGGTCTTCTCGCCGCCGCCGACGAACATCACGCCGCGGTCCTCGAGGTTCCACAGGGCAAAGGCGGCGGTCTCGCCGTCGGAGTTGGAGATCAGCACGCCCTTCAGACGGCCTTCGATGGCCCCCTTGTGCGGCTCATAGTGGCTGAACACCCGGTTCAGCACGCCCGAACCGCGCGTATCGGTCAGGAACTCGCCCTGATAGCCGATCAGCGAGCGCGACGGCGACTTGAGCGTCAGACGCGTCTTGCCGGCACCCGACGGGCCCATGTCCTTCAGCTCGGCCTTGCGGGCCGAAAGTTTTTCGATGACCACGCCGGTGTATTCGTCGTCGACGTCGATGACGACGTCCTCGATCGGCTCCAGCCGTTCGCCGTTCTCGCCGGTCTGATAGACCACGCGCGGACGCGAGATCGACAGCTCGAAGCCCTCGCGGCGCATGTTCTCGATCAGCACGCCCAGCTGCAGTTCGCCGCGGCCGGCGACCTCGAAGGCGTCCTTGCCGCCCGTCTCGGTGACGCGGATGGCGACGTTGGCCTCGGCCTCCTTGAGCAGGCGGTCGCGGATGACGCGCGACTGGACCTTGTCGCCCTCGCGGCCGGCCAGGGGGCTGTCATTGACCGAGACGGTCATGGAGATGGTCGGCGGGTCGATCGGCTGGGCGGGCAGGGCCTCGGTGACCTCCAGGGCGCACAGGGTGTCGGCCACAGTGGCCTTGGACATGCCGGCGATGGCGACGATGTCACCCGCCTCGGCGCTGTCCACCGGCTGGCGCTTCAGGCCGCGGAAGGCCAGAACCTTGGTGATACGGCCCTGTTCGATGATCTTGCCGTCGCGCGACAGCGCCTTGAGGGCCATGCCCGGAACGGCCTTGCCGCTCTCGATCCGGCCGGTCAGCAGACGGCCGAGGAAGGGGTCGCTCTCGATCAGCACGTTCAGGATCTGGAACGGCTTGTCGGTGGCCTCGACCTGTTTGGGCGGCGGCACATGGTCGACGATCAGGTCGAACAGCGGGCCGAGGTTGTCGCTCGGCTGGTTCAGGTCCAGCGTCGCCCAGCCGGCGCGGCCCGAGGCGTAGATGTGCGGAAAGTCCAGCTGCTCGTCAGTCGCACCGATGGCAGCGAACAGGTCGAAGGCGGCGTTATGGACCCGATCCGGATCCGCGTGGGCGCGGTCGACCTTGTTGATGCAAAGGATCGGACGCAGGCCCATCTTCAGGGCCTTGGTCAGAACGAATTTGGTCTGGGGCATGACCCCCTCTTCGGCGTCGACCAGCAGGACGCAGCCGTCCACCATGCCCAGGATGCGCTCGACCTCACCGCCGAAGTCGGCGTGGCCGGGGGTGTCGATGATGTTGATCCGGGTCTCGCCCGCCTTGCCGTTCCAGAGCACGCTCGTGCATTTGGCCAGGATGGTGATGCCGCGCTCGCGCTCCTGGTCGTTCGAGTCCATGGCGCGCTCGGTCGTCGCCTCATTGGCTCGGAACACACCCGACTGGGCCAGAAGCTGGTCGACCAGCGTGGTCTTGCCGTGGTCGACGTGGGCGATGATGGCGACGTTGCGCAGATTCATTTGACTATCAGACGTGCAAGGCGGCCGGCCCGGGCGAGAGTTTGGGTCGGCGGCTGGGTTCAGGCGACGGTGCGGGGAGCGCGCGCCTCATACAGGGGCGCAGGCGGAAACGCCAGTGCGTGAACGCGCAACGGCCTGGCGGAGGTTCTGTCGCCCAAAAAATACCGGCAATGGAATGGTGCGCGGGTGAGTCCATCCGGTTCCGACCCCGCAAGATCCCGATCCCGGAGAGGGGTCGTGACTCTGACGGCAAACCGACACACGAATTGAATACAAGCATCCGGGGTTTGGCGCATGGCTCAGGCAGACCCGTCACTGGATATGCGATTGGGGGCGGCATGACCGAGATCGGACTGGGGGGATGGCGGGCTCTGACGCAGCCGCCGACCGGGCGGCGCATATGGATCATCCGCGGCGTCTCCCGTCTGGGGCTGCTGATCTCGAGCCTGCCCCGTCCTCACGACCCGATCATGCTCTGCCTCCTGGCGGTGCTCGCATTCAGCGCGTTGTTCCGGTTGTTTCCGGCGATGGATATTGCGGCCAGCGAGGCCTTCTTCCGAGCCGGGGCCGGCTTCCCCCTGAGCCAGGAGCCCCTGCTGAAGGCGTTCCGGAAAAGTTCCGACCTGGTCCTGGCCCTTCTCGTCACCGGACTGATTGTGACCCTGGCCTGGGGAATCGCGCGCCGGGGGCTCAGCGCCCTGGTTTCTGCCCGTCGCTCCGTCTTTCTGATCGCGGCCCTGGTCATCGGTCCCGGCCTGGTGGTCAACGGCCTGTTCAAGAGCTGGTGGGGTCGGCCCCGGCCCGTGGCGGTGGACGTCTTCGGCGGCGAAGCTCCCTATCAGACGGTCTGGCAAATCAGTGACTGGTGCCAGTCCAACTGTTCCTTCGTCAGCGGCGAGGCCTCGTCCGCGGCCTGGCTGGTGGCTGCCACCGTCCTGATCCCGGCTCGCCTGCGTCCGGTTCTGGTGCCGCCCGTTGTCCTCTACGCCCTGCTGATTTCGTTGAATCGCCTCGCGTTCGGCGGCCATTTTCTTTCTGACATCGTGCTGTCCTGGGCGATCAGCGGACTGGTCTTTACGATCCTGTACCGCGTGATAGTCAGCGCTCCCGGCGTGGCGACACGGGCCCGGGCCAGGGCCCGGAAGGGCGTGTCCTAGGCTCCGGCCTGGACCGCTCCCAGCCTGCCCCGGCGAAATACTGTCCTGCCGCCGCACCTCGCCCGGAGGTGCAGCGGCAGGATCGGTTCAGCGGACGATGGCTCTAGACCTTCGCCGACCGGTTCCGCACCCAGCTGTAGAGCGCCACGGTCAGCACCGCGAAGACCGCGATCCCCGACAGCATGGCCGGCCAGGTTGAGCCCTCGGGCAGCATCGCGAAGGGGGCCTCATTGTTGGTGGAGACAATCACCCCGGCCGTCATGACCAGGAACAGGCTCTCGCCGACGATCAGACCCGAGGCCAGCAGCACGCCCATCCGGCGACCGACGTCGGCGAACCGGGTGGTCTTGATCGCCTTGTCATAGACCCAGCCGCACACGGCACCGACGACCAGCAGGGTGGTCACGGCGGCGGGCAGGTAGAAGCCGATACCGACCGCCAGGGGCGGCAGTTTCATCCGCCCCTTGGTGACGGCGCCCAGGCCGGCGTCCAGCACGATGATGACCGCGCCAATGGCGGCCCCGACGCCGATCAGATCCCAGCGCAGATCTCCGCCGATGACGCCGCGGGCCAGGGCCGAGATCAGGGTGGCCTGGGGAGCCGCCAGGGGCTCGTCGGCGATCCCGACAGGGCCGCCCTCGAAGCCGAAGGCCTGGTTCAACAGGTTAAGGATCAGCGGAATGACCAGCGCACCGGCAATGACGCCGACGATCAGGGCCGTCTGCTGCCGCCAGGGCGTGGCCTGGACCAGCTGGCCGGTCTTCAGGTCCTGCAGATTGTCATTGGCGATGACGGCCACGGCGAAGACGATCGCCGTCACGATCAGGGCAAAGGCGATCACCGACGGGTCGGCGGGCAGCCCCGCGAGCTGCAGCACACCCAGCATCAGCAGGGAGGCGATGACGATGGCCAGGATCCCGACCCCCGATACCGGGCTGTTCGAGGAGCCGATCAGCCCGGCCATATAGCCGCAGATGGCGGCCACGGCGAAACCGATCAGGACCACATAGATCAGGCCGCCGCCGACCAGCAGGGCCGTCGAATTGGCCAGGGTCGGATTGCCCTGGGCGAACCAGGCGAGGATGAAGCCGATGCCGATCAGGCAGGCGACCGACAGGCCGGCCACGATATTGACCGGGATATCCTGCTCGGTGCGATCCAGCACGCCGCCGTCCTGACGGCGACGGTTTGCGGCAAGCGCCGAGGACAGGCCGCCGATCAGGGGGCCGGCCAGTTTGATCAGGGTCCAGATGGCGGCGTCGCCGATCACGCCGGCCCCCATCAGGCGGACTTCGCGGCGCCAGACCGTGCTGGCCAGTTCCTCGGCCGCAGCCCCGGGATCCAGGGCGGTGGCGATGGAGGGAATGCCGTGGGCGGTCAGCCAGGCGATGGTCTCGGGGCTGGTCAAGATCGGTACGGCGATCGCCCAGGCCAGGATCAGGCCGAACAGCTGGGCCAGGCCGACACTGAGGCCGATCAGATGGCCGGCACCCAGCAGGGCGAACTGCATGCTGAAGCCGATCCCGGTCGCGCCACCGCCCAGCGATGCGGGCAGTTTGATGAATTTGGTCGCCTCGGCCGCGAATACCCGGCCCGCGACCAGCAGGGCATAGCCCGCCGAGACGACGGCCCCGGTGATCACGACCCACAGGCCGGAGGCGTTCTCGCGCACCGCGCTCTCGGTCTGTTCGGCCCCGCGCGAGCCGACGGTCAGGACCTCGGCGGCGGCGACGCCCTCCGGATAGGGCAGGCCGCCGTTGACCACCAGCGCACGGCGCAGGGGGATGGAGAAGGTCACGCCCAGAACGCCGCCGAACACGCAGATCAGCACCGACTCCCAGAACGGAAACTCCAGCCACCAGCCGACCATCACCAGTCCGGGCAGGACGAAGATGATCGAGCTCATGGCCCCGCCGACCGAAGCGACGGTCTGGACCGTCATGTTCTCCCAGATGGTCGAGTCCTTGAACATCCGCAGGATGGCCATGGAAATGACCGCCGCCGGGATGGCCGAGGCGAAGGTCAGCCCGACCTTCAGGCCCAGATAGGTGTTGGCGGCGGTGAACACGACGGCCAGCAGACAGCCCAGCACCAGGGCCCGCAGCGTCAGTTCGATCCGTTTGACGCCGCTGACGGGCGCGCTCGCGGGTGTATCGGTCATGGGGTTCCTCTCCCTCGTTGCCGCGGAGGTAAGCCGGAAAAGTGGTGAGTGGCTAGTGGTTAGTGGCGACAGCGTCCCTGCCGGCGGAAGGGCGGCGCGGGCTCAGCCAGGACACCGGTGCTGACCAGCCACGAACCACCAACCACCCGCCA
>Ga0114980_10000061_pt1 | contig 66424 bp, 88 predicted proteins | sample S_140806_EF_Meta_FD_87018 | JGI IMG/M metagenome (GOLD analysis project Ga0114980, IMG submission 87018) | Freshwater microbial communities from Lake Simoncouche, Canada to study carbon cycling - S_140806_EF_MetaG | ecosystem: Environmental > Aquatic > Freshwater > Lake | place: Lake...
TATTTGGTATTAATATCCATAAAGCTGGTGCTGACTCTACCTATGTAGAAAACTGGTCAGAAGGCTGTCAAGTATTTAAAAAATCTGCGGATTTTGATGCATTTATGGCAATCTGCAATAAGGCAAAGGCGATTCACGGTAACTCGTTTACATATACTCTACTTGAAAGCAAAGATATTGTTTAATATAAATCAAATAGACTCGATGAGTTTAGCGTTATTTGGTGGAATAAATAATAAAAAATAAAGAAAACAAATGGCAGCATTTAACACAATTCATGTATTCGGTTTTGGCGATACTCAGCTTATCGCAAAAGAGAAGAGCGGCACAGTAAAGTCAGCTACTTTAACTAAATTGCAAGCGTTCATCGACCACGTAAAAACCTTCAAACCAGCAGACGTAGTAGCCGCTGAAGCTCATGTAATCCACGTATTTGGAGACAGAGACGTTCGTTACTTAGGTCGTACTGAAAATCGTGAAGATAAAGGATCTTACTCTGTAAAAATCACTGAACTTAGCGCAACTATTTACAACGATTTCGTAAACGAATTGGTTGCAGCAGTAGCAGCACTTCCTGCACCAGTACAAGAGTAATTACTTTTCTAACAAAAAATAAAACACGGTGCCAGACTATATAAAAAGGACGTCAAATTGACTTCCTTTTTGTTTATTGAGACTAATAAATAACACTATATGAAACACATACAATTATTTGAAAGCTGGCAACGTGAAGAAGAGATCACTCTTACTTCAAGACAGGGCAGACCTATTATCGTAAAGACAAAACACGGTAAAATCGAAGAGATAACTAATGACTCTGGAGTAAGTTTTCCTTTTCATGCTGGACAACCTGTTACAGTTTTTATGAAAGGTTGGGCATGTAATCATGGATTCAGGTGGAATGGCAAAGATGCTTGCGATCCAGGAGAAAAGAAAGTATTTGGAATCAAAGCTAAGCATATTCCTAAAGGACACGAATGGCGCAGTATTTGGCCACACAAATTCAACGATTAACTATTTAACCAGTTTCTAAAGTTTAGAACGTGTACACTCTCGCGAACTCCTCTAAAATCTACAAAGATATTTTGAGCTTCATCTCTATTAATAATAATTGACTTATCCCAACCTGCAGTTTTTACATATGGAAATTCACTGCTTCGGGAATCAGTTGCAATATCAGTAACAGTTCCAGTATTTACTAACCAATCACCATTTGCAAGCTCCTTAGCTAGAGAAACAGTATCTCCTTTTTTAAGAACACGTTCAGAAGAAGTTCCAGGTGGATTAAATTTTGGTTCAGGCAACCAGTGCAACCATTTTTTACCGAGAGTTATCTCTATTTCGTTACCTGTTGCTCCTTTTATTTGTTTAGATTTCAGGATAGGTAAAGCTCCCCAAGTATTAAACTTTTCGTTTCGTTCAACTACCCATACTTTATCTGGAGTTACGTTCATTTGTTTAGGCACGTTTTCAGGCACAAACATTTCTCCTCCAGTCTGAGGAATTAGGTATATCTTTTCTTGAGGCAATACTGTATTTGCTTTAACAAACTCTTCAAGCTGTTCACTTGGACTAAGGTTAGAAGTAAAATCCAGAGTTACTGGCGGAATATTTGCCGGATTTAAGAGAACTCTGTGAATTTTTACTAAGTCTTCCCTGTCTGACGCTTTAAAATTAAATATTCTAGCCATTCTCTCCAGATATCTTTCGTTTTCTCTAAGCAAGTGGTCAATTGATTTATTAATTAAGAAATCTCTACCTTGCGGAGTCTGTCCGTCTACATTATAAAGCTTTAAAGTCTTGGCAGTTGGGCCGACTGTGAAAATCCAAAAGTATTTTCCCTGTACCATTTTATTGACGGTTCCCTCTTTTCTTTCATATACTTCAAAGATCGGTTTAGCTCTAGTTCCATCAGATAGAATTACAGTCGGTAGTGCCAAGCGAACAAGTCCAATTTTATCGCTCGGCACATCTGCCGCTGCAAATACTGATCCTGTTTCTGGATTTGCCAATTGGTGTAGTGCAACTCTAAAAAATTTAGTAATATCTGCAAGTTCAGATGAGGATACTTCTACTCGAGAACCGTCTTTTCCTTCTAATCCAACTACATCTAGTTTTGCTAATCTGTCCTCTACTCGATCTGAATAGTGTTGATCCTTTACACCAGCTGAATTTTTTGCTAATGCTAATGCTTCGTTAATGAAACCTATAAAGTCTTTTACCACGAATTGCTTACTTTCTTATTATTTATTTAATAAATAATCAAGAAAAGCTTAACGATGATCGATTTCAAGAAATATGAAACAGTCGCGGCAAAATTAACCTCTGCTGCAAACGCTTTATGGAATAAAGTAACATTTATTACAGTCGCTGATATCCTAGCGGGTGACGTTGATCTTACTGGATTAGACAAGAAATGTTGGGAACTAATGGATGTAAACTCAAATGCCATGCGATCTCTGTCTAAAGAGGTAGATTCAGTACCAGAAGATGAGTATTTTGAAAAATATGAAGATTTACATAATGCTACTGAAAACCTCCTATATCAATCTAGTGACAAACTAAATGCTATTGATATTATTATTAGTGCATTCCGAGAAATAGAATACAAAGCAGACGAAGATAATTTCAAGGACAAATTTGGTGATATTCAACAAATTAACCTAGGAGAATCAGTTATTCGTCTAGAACGAATTACTATGCTGTAATTCGTAAGATAAATAATAAAAAAAGATAAGTTAGAATGTCAAATTCAATTAACAAATTTTGGGCAAAAACGTTCGAAAGTTTTATCAACTTCGACTCTATTTTTGAAGCGTCTACCCTAAGTAAGACTGGTATGCCAGATAAGATGGTGACCGCTATTCATAAAAAAGCTGAACACTGGGATGAATATCCAAGAATGGCGCACACTTACCGTGGAGGAACAGCGATTCCGATGCCGTATAAATATCATGCACCATCTCACGATATTGAAATTAGCGAGCCTAAAGTGTTTACTGGTAAAAAGACTAATGTTGATCCATATAGTGGTCGCGAAATTAAAAGTTTCTACACTGACTTTCACTGGTTTATTGAGTCTCTACCTTTTGGACAAAATCGTGTCTTGATCGCAAATCCTGACCTAGATTTTTACATGTATATTTATGATAAATCAAAAAGTAAGGGAGCTACTGGAATGCAGTATGCAATCTTATGGTGGGATAAAGATCGTAAGCGTGCAGTTGACTTCGGTTATTCTGAATTAACAACTCAAGCAGTTGACCGTTCTAGAATTCGTGTAGTACATGATACTAAAGGTGGAAACCGTAGTGATAAAATTCAAGAATTTATTAGATCAGCGACTAAAGAAGGTGAAAAAAATTATGCACCGTCTACTAGTAAACCATTATACGCATATAACTTAGATGTAGACTATAGTGGACAAACTGAACCTAGAGCTACACGTAAGGGCAGAGCCGGTTCTGCCGCTCCAGTAACATCAGTTGCTCTAATCGATGTATTTGCAGAGCGTTATAAAAACTTGCTTTCTATTTCTAAAGATGCAGTTAAAGGTAAATTTGTAGCTCAAGTCAATGCTGCCGAAGGTTATGCTCAGCCTTCTGCTCCAGTAGAAGAACTTGCAAGCTCAATTGAAGTTGATGCTAACCAATTAATGTATTTCCTTTTCACTAAAGTTAGAGATTTTAGAAAAGAATTATACGGACTTGGTGCTGGTGCATACTCTAAAACTACTGGCTTCGAATTAGAAGCTGAAAATAAAATTGCTGACTCTTTTCCAAGACGTTCATATGCTGCAAGATACGAAGTTTCTTCAAAGACATTTAGTCCAGACGAAGAGCGTGCAGATCCCGAACAAGGATTTAGAGAAGCTCAACCTGAAAAATACAGAAGATCTCTTCCTGTTGCTGGAGAATATGCATCTATTCCAAGTATTATTAAAAACCATACACTGGATGGAACTCTATTCCGTTTCTTATATTACACATTAAGTGGAAAAATCAATGCACCTAAAGTTAATATTCTTGCTCTATTAGGAATCGATCCTGATCAAGAAGATTTTACAGGATTGCCTGATTTTGAAACTTGGACTCTATAATACAATGAGCCATAAGTACATCAAGCTATTTGAAAGTGTCGAGGATATTAAAGATAAAAATATCCTCGATAACTTAATTATTCTGGCTGAAACTGGAATATTAGATATTACTGATACTGACTTTACTGATGTTGGACCACGCAACGAGGGCTACGAGATTTACCTGGTAACTGACGATGGGAATGTAGGTTTCCACTGGGATTCGGAAGAGTCAACTGAATATACTGGCGACAGCTGGTGGGACATGTTAATCTATTATACTCGTACAATTGGAGATACTCGTTATTCTCTTATTATGAGAGGAAGCGGTAAGGGACATGGAGACGAGGTTGAACTTGAAGAAACTGAGTCAGTCTTAAGACTATATAGCAAACCTGCTACAGAAAAAGCCAGATTTTAATCTGGCTTTTTTTATTTTAATTTAATATCAAGACCCATTTTCTGCATTTTGATAATGACTTCAGCATTACCCTTTGCATCATCTACTGGGTGATGCGTGTGTACAGTGTCTCTAAGATGTTTCCACTTTGCACGCGAATCTTTTACTAAGCCACAGTACATGTCTCCAATTCTTCTACCTGAATATCCAAATGGGTTTGAACCCAAGAAATAGTGAAAGTAATAATTGACCCATTGCCAATCGAATGCAAGGTTATCTGAAATAAAGACCGGTCGGCCGCTTTGGTTATTAGCTTCAATCCAGTCTTTAAACTCCTGCATCACGATAGCCGGGTCTCTAAATCCCATATGCTGGTCTCGAGTAATGCCGCTTATTGCAAGAGATTCAGGTATCCATTCACCTGAAATTGGTGCTACTTCTCCATAAAATGTTTTGCTTAAGCTTGGTTCCACAATTACTGCGCCAAACGACACCATTGAATATTTGTGTGGAATCGGTCCGTCTGCTTCAATATCTACTACGATTAAACTCATAATAATAAAAATTTCTTTAATTTGTTAGTTATTTCTTCTTCGAATACTCGAGTATAGCGATTGCCTTCAGTTGGAGTTTCGCCATTTTTTATGGCGCATACAATATTAACTTCTCTCCATTCTCCCTGAGAATCGTGATTGCCCCATTGATCCCATACCGAATAGCTATGATCGACTATTGAATATCCTTCTTTTTGCAGAAACTCTTTCATTTCTGACTCTTTAAAATAAATGTCTAGTTTCATCTTATTTGAATCCTACTTTACTACCTTTTTTAATACGTGGTGCGTTTTTTAAATCTCCTAAGTGTTTGATTGACTCTTCGAATGTTTTTCCCATTACGATTACCGAAATAATAAGTTCCTTTAAGTGAGAAAGAGACATGTTTTCAGTAAGCTGGATCCATTCACCAATATTGATTCGATCTAAATCCTCTGCTGTAAGTTTTGATTTGATGTAAGCTTCTCTTACCTCGCGAGTTGGCATTTCAACTTGGTATCTTCTATCAAATCTGGCAGGACGATTCGTGATCCTCTCTTGTAACTTCTCGGGATAGTTTGTTGTCGCGATATAAACTACATTCTCAATCTGTTTGATCCCATCCAGGATGTTCAGGAGCTTTGTGGTAGAGTACCGATCCTCTCCAGCTAAGGAGTCAATGTCTTCAAGGATTACAATCAGCGGTCGATCTGGCTCAATTATTTTAATCGTGGTGATAAACTCTGAAAAATAGCGGATTTCATCCTCGTCCTTAATGTTGATAACTATTCCATTCTTCTTTTCAATAATGTGTTTTATACAAAGCTGGATAATACCTGATTTGCCACAGCCTGGGTCTCCATACAATAGAATCCCGCGTTTGTGTACAAAATTATAGTCGCGATAGGTAGAACGACGTTCCCAAAAACATTCAATATCTTCAAGAATACTCTTGATCTCAGCAGACGGTAGTTCATATAACTCGTCCACGTTCATTGGTTGTTTCTTCAGGGTATGCGCTTGTAAAGAAGCATTCCACTTTATTTCGTATAAACCACTAGGAATTGTTGGAGTGGTTGGAAATGCAGCAACATACTCCTCTCCTTTCATCGAGCTCCAACAGCTTGGGTTGTCAGGTCTCGGTTCATCTTCAGTAGTGTCGTCGTCGTCCATTAAATCGGATACTATGCCGAGCTTTCTTTCAAGCTCATCGATCGTGAGTGTCTTGTTTTTTGTCATATGTACAGTTTTTAATACTATACAAAGAAACCCGCAAAAAGTTTAGAAAAAGGTTATTTAATGTACTTAGAAAACCACTGAGGTTGTACATTCTTCTTGATGAGTTTATCAAGATCACCATCGTCACGTCGATACACTAGAGAATTAAGTCTCTTTTTAATTTCTTTAAGCTGTGGAGGTAGCTCATTTGGTGAGCCTCCATCTACAAAAAAGTCAGTAGTTTCAGTACCATCTAAATTAAATTCAATATCAGTATACGGCGGAGTCCAGTAGTCTCCTGGATCATGATCCACGCGTATTTCAAATTCAGTACTAAACATAAAGGTCACATCAACTGCTGGATCCATGTCAAAATACTGCAAGTACTTTTCATATTTTTTGTCTTTACATAAGACTCTAAAATTTATGTCCCATTCTACTGGCGAGGCTGACACATCAGATGCATCACTTGCAGCATTTTTTAATTCATCGCTAACTTCGTGAGAAAGAATATCGATTTCTGGAATATTAAAAAATGCAGTGTTTGCAGTTTCAGTAACTACCATTGAATAAAACTCGTTCCATAACTGATCTCGCTCTTCCATATTGGAGTCAGCTGATTCTAATATGTACTCTACTGGATCAACCACATCTTCGATTTCTCTAAGAGCAGACTGAAGATTTGCATGTTTTAAGGTCTTCCAATGCCATGGAGTTTTATTATTGTTTTTCACGACACTGATCTTGCCAGGAGTCTTAAGATTTAGGACTGATCTAAGTGCATCTTCACTTAAAAATGCTATTTTTGCACTACGCAACTGTCCATCTTGTCTAGTAATTCGATAAAAATCATTTGAAAGAAATAACATTGTTACTCCAGTGTGAAGCTCAGCACTGCCAATTACGTGGGTTGCGAACAGAGACTTTTTACCAGCCTTTTCTTTTCCCTTAATTAGGACCACTGCACCAAATCCAACGGACTCATCTATCTTTTCAAAGTAGCTTTTTATATGCTTTGCCATTATCTAGTATTTCTTTATCTTATTTATTCTACAAATAAAAATAAGTTGTGATCGATAAATAACATAAATACTATATTTTCGTTTTGAAGAAAAATGTTTATACCTTTCGTCAGTGGTTAGCTGAAGAAGTTGAATATCACAAAGAGCTTTGTCCAAAGGTATGGAATAATCACCAGCTTGATCCAGAGGTAAGAAAAAAGTTATTAGCAATAGGTCAAGACTTTTGGGAATCACTAAAACTTGAAGTTCCAGTAGTGGATGTGCAATTAACTGGTTCACTTGCAAATTTTAACTGGACTAACTCATCTGATTTGGACGTACATATAATTATTGATTTTTCACAAGTTGATAAAAACGTTGAGCTAGTACGAAAAGCGTTAGATGGTCAGAGATTTATCTGGAATCAACGTCACCCAGCTATCGTAAAAGGACATGATGTTGAATGTTATGTACAACATAAGGACGAACAGCACGTTTCGTCTGGCTTGTTTTCAATCCTAAAGAATAAATGGTTAGTTACTCCTACCTGGAATCCTCCACAAGTTGACGAAAAAGACGTTAACGAAAAGGTAAGGGTAATTAAGTCTGAATTCAAAGAGATTAAATCAAGAATGCGTGGAGCATCGGCTGAAGAATCCCTTTCTCTATATGATTATCTTGAACGTTTTAAGAAAAAGATTATGGCAGATCGTAAAGAAGGACTTGCTACTGACGGCGAGTTTTCAGTAGAAAACCTAGTATTTAAGGAGCTGCGTCGTGACGGCACCATCGAGGACATACTAGATACAATGAGTCAGATTTATACAAATATCTATCAAGATTAAATAAATAATAAAAATAACTCAAATAAATGGCATTTATTAATTGGGGTTCTGAGAGCCCAGAACAACTAGCAATTAGGCGTCAAATCGAAGAGCAGACGATGTACGAACAGATGGTAATGATGGCACAAAGCAGAGCAGGTCAAGCTCCTGGTGCTGCTGGAGTAGCTGGTGGCGGTGGCGGAGGTCTCACTAACTTTGCTGCACTGTTCAGTCTATATGAAGGACTAACAACATACGCACAAAGTGCAACCAGTGACGAAGCCGGTAACATATATACTTTATCTTCTGTAGAAACTGAAGGTGATAAAAATAATGTTCTACGTAAGATATCGTCTACTGGAGTTATTATTTGGGAAATCATAGTAGAGTCAAGTATGCCAGAATCCGATATTACGCCGAGTCGTATTAGATTGTCTCCTGATGGGTTTTTGTATGTGGTCGTAAGCGCAGGTATCTCAAAACATATGACAGAGGACGGTACTTTGCTTTGGACCTATTTAGTCGATACTGATGTTACTAACACAGATATGATTTCTGTGGCTTTCTTGTCAGATGGAACACCAGTAACACTTTCTGACCTTGATGAATTTGATAATGGTATTGAAACATCTTTATTATGTACCTGGGATAAAATCACTGGTGCTAAACTTACAGAAAAACAATTTGACTTAGGAATCGGTGATCAATATTCCCAAGCCGATATTATGATTGACGCGGAAGATAACGTAATTCTGGCCTTAGATTATGATGACGGTGGATATGGTACTGTGATAATAAAATGGAATTTATCTGACGATAGTGAAGTATGGCGTTACGATATCTATGAAGATGATTATGATGATCAAGATCAAGACGTTACTGGATTAGGAATGGATCAAGAGGGCAATATCTATGCTAATGGTTATGGCCGAGGACTAACAAAATTAAACTCAGACGGAGAATTGGTTTGGGCAAGGGTTATAGACGAAGACTTAAACTTATATGGACTAGCCGTTTCACCAGTTGGAGATTGCTATATGTATGGTGATGATTATGAAGCGCTTCAGGTTACTAAAATATCATCAGACGGAGATTTACAATGGAGCTATCGTGTTACTGCAGCAGATGATTTAGACGATTCAGGATGGGACGATAACGCAATTTCTTCGGCACAATGGTCTAACGGCAAGCTATATTTAATGGCACGATATGACTGGGATGATGATTCTGATGAACAAGAACTTATACTTCGGGTTGGTGATCAGCAAATTTCGGGTGTCTATGGACCTTTTACTTTTACTCCATATTCTCAAGAGATGATAACAGTAAATCCACCAGATAATGGACATACTGCAAGTACGGCTAATACCAATATTTTATCAAATAGCGGTGCTACATTAAATACTTTTTATACTAACCTCATAACAGTTGAAATAACAAATTTACCATAAATATGAAAACATTAATAGAAAATAGCATTTTGGTTAAACGCACAGGAAAAGGCAACCAAGTAAAAACAATTTTTAACTCTGCAGAAACAGAGTCACAGAAGTGGTTTGATATCTCAGGACTTTCAGGAAAAAGAGTATCAGTTGAGTATTCTTACACTGAAGACTCCCTAACTAAATTCGGTTCTCTGTTTATCAGTATACCGGAGTCGTTAGATGAATCTGCTGTAAAGGAACACATAATTTCTGCAATAACAGAATTTTTATCAAATCCTGCATAAACGCCAAGTTTATTTTAACGTGAATAGGCGAAGATTCCTTACACGAATTAAAAGAATACTTATAAGAAGTAAATAAATAATAAAAAAAAGAAACTACATGCATCGTTTTATCGACTATAGAAAAATTTTTGAAGCAGAAGAGACTGGAACCCCAATTGATCCTGCACAAGTAACTCAATCCCAACCTACACAAGCAGAAGCACCAGTTATGACTGGCATTACCGCTCCATCTGGAAAAAACGCAATGTTGATAGTATATCTTACTGATGCGGATTCAGAACAATTATCTGATTTTGCACAACAAGGAAATCAAACTGGAGAAATATTTGTTCGTCCAGCGGTTTTAGTGGACAAGAAAAATCCTGATCCAGCAAAACCGCTAATCGTTCCTAATTTTCCAACAGACCTTAATGTTGCTCTTGCAGTGGCAGTAGACGATATGACAAAGACGTATCCTACAGCTGATGCAGCGCATGGAGTTACTGCGGAAAACACACTAGTATTTAACGTGTTACCAAAACAACTTTCTGGATTATCGGATATTGACTCCGGTCCAGTTACGCTACCTTTTAACACTAAAGCTGGAGATCCAAACTCAGCAATGAATGTAATGTTTATTAAAACTCAAGCTGGTGCTCAAAATGCACCAACTGAACCGGCTGAACCGGCTGAAGCTACTGCATCTAAAACTCCTGAGATGATTCAACAAATGGCAGACACTGGAACAACTGCTCCTGGTGCTCTTACCTCGACTGGTGCAAATCCTACTAAATCAATTAACAGCTTCGACGAATTCGTTAGCGAATCTAAAAAGAAATGGATCGCAGATATTGATATGAAGAAAGGAGCTCTTCGTAAAGAGATGAAGAAGGGAAAAGAAGAAAAGATTACTAAAGCTGATATCTTAAAAAAAGAAGCTAGCTTGAAGAAAAAAGACAAGGACAAGAAAAAACCAGGTCTTCAATTAAATAAAAAAGATGCTAAGACTCACAAGAGAGATGTTCTTGCTCTTAACTTAATGAAAGCATCTGGTGCAATCAGCGAATCGAGACAAGAAAAAATCAAAGGTGCAAAAGATCAATTGGTGAAAATACACGAAGTTATTTCTAAAATGATCGAACAAACTGCACGTAAAAATAAAGGAATCTAATATGAAACTTAACGAATGTTCATGTGGCTGCGGCGGAATGTCAGATGGCTGTACTAGTAATCAAAAGGAACAGGAAAACTATATGTTTTTCGGAAACTTGGAAACTATTAAAAGAGCTGTTGATTCTCTTCTACAAATGGATCCACAAAAAGTTGACGCTATCCTAAAGGATGGACATAACTGGGCAGCAGATCATATTGCTACTTCAAAGGACGATATCGAAGAAGTTGCAGGATTCTTAATGAATCGTATGGGTGAAAACCAAATGATGTCTCAACCTAACGAAAAGAGTATGGGATACGTACAAACATTTGAAAGTTTTGTTAAAAAATATGGAGAGAAAATAACTCCAGAAGAATTTAAAAAGATTAAGAAAAATACTAAGATCGTATATTTAGGTACACCATACACTGTTGTAAAGAATGATGACTCAGTTCTGCATCTTAAATCTGAAAAAAGCGGTCACGAAAAAACAGTCAACTTAGGAATGTTTAATCATGGCGGCGCAATCACTGGATAAACTAAAAAAATAATAAAGAATGAACACGATTTACACTTTCGCAGAATTTATCAATGAGGCAAAGAAAATGCCAAAGATGAAAGAGGAAGCTCCAGTTAAAAAGGTAGCAAAGAAAAAAGAAGAAAAAGCTCCAGCCAAAAAGGTAGCGAAGAAAAAGATAGATCAAGACGGCGACGGTGATATGGATTTTGCTGATGCAAAAATTGCTCAATACACTGCGGGTGGAATGGACAAGAAGAAAGCAGTTGCTGCTTCTAAGAAATTCAATAAGTAATATTCTTTAATCAAAAAGGAAAGCCAGCACTAAGCTGGCTTTTTTAGTTTCCGATATAGAGTATCGTCGGATTATTTTTGTGTACATCGATTCCAGGATATTCCCTCTTAAATTTTTCTAAGTTAAAAGGTTTAGTAATCAGGTGTATTCCATTTTTTGTTGAAATTATGTCAAGACATTTACTATTTTCTAAACTGCCATCTGGAGTTAGCTTAGTAATAGGCTCACATCTATATTCAATGAAAGCACACATCAGTGGACTCACTTGGTCGACTCCATCTAAATCAATTATCCATCGCTTTTCCTTACCCGTTGCATAAGCTCCGCATACTGAATCATAGGCATTACGAACTGACTTATAATCACGGTTCATAATAATATCTGTCACTTTTTTAAGCGTATGAAATGCAACCATCTCAAAAGATCGAACGTTAAGATTGATGTAGGCACGTGCTCCATGAAAATCACACAGAGCAACAATCTCAGGTTCGACTGCATCGAGGTGATTGACTGATCTGATATAATAAGTCTTAATCACTTGAGAGTTTGACCCAAGTTCAGGGTGTTCTTTCTTGCGTTTTAAAACCTGAAGATGATAGAAGTCGTCCTCACTTTCAAAGCGAATCAGTTTCATAATCTGTTTAAAATTATTGGTCATCTTTTTCTTTTTTTGGAATTGGGCCTTCTCCCTTTGTCCATTGTTTAAGATCTTCCAATGCATACCACCCATAATTATCCTGCGAGTCTTGTGGATTGAGCCAAAAGGTTATTTCCTTTTTTGATTCGTCTTTCCAACGAGGTGAAAGAGCATTAAACTTTTTGCCGGCTTTTTCAAGTATCTTATGAATACCTGTATTAACTACTGCTTTTTCCAAGTCTAATCTATCTTGGTCAGTATCAGTCATTGATTTTTTAAAATCTTCAGGTATTCTAGACACGATCGCAATAACTAGTCCGCCATTTTTAAATGCACCAGAGCCACCAGTCCAAATTGCAATATCCTTATTTTGAAAAGCGGTTACAAACTCATCGCAAATTAACTCGTCTTCAACTAAAAATAAGAATCTAGACTCTGCCCAAAAACCAAGTACTGAGTCTCTAGTTGGATCCCAATGCGAAGACTTAGTTAACCATGAATAATCTGAATTGACTCTCCATGAATCCTTCATCGCAATACCAAACAATTTCTTTTTGGTGCGCTTTACGCTTTTATCCATCGACCACTGTGGAACCTCAAGTTCTACCTTTTCAATGATACTGTCGCACTTAGTTATTGTACGTGAGTCAATTCCGATCTTTGGAGATTTTATTCCAAAAAAAGATTTTTCCGAAGAAATACCAAAGCGACTATTGATTCCTTTGATACCCCATTCATGTTCTGCACAGTAATCTGCACCTAAATTAACTGCAATAATTTCTTTGTCATCACCAATCCAGAATTGGCCATCTGTTCCTTTTCTCATTATATTAAATCAAATTTAGTTCCTAACTTTTGTTCTAATTCTTCAAGTGAAAATTTGTGAAATGCGGCAGAAAGTAATTCTAGTTTTTCTTGTCTTACTAAACCTCCGTCCATTCCTCGATCTTCGAAAAAGCCTACTGTTGCTAGATTAGAGTTGAGGTCAGACACTGCTTGAGCAATATTTTTCAATTCATCCTCACTAGCATAATCGTCGATGTATTCAATAATATCATCGTAATCAATTTCGATGTCAGCATCAACGTCTTTATACATCGTTCTGCCTCTTTTTCTTCCTTTTGTCATGATTTTTTATTTTAAATAGTTAATGATTTTTTCTTTAATTCCACACTGTTTTATTCCTTCTTTTGATTTAGGAGTTAACACAAAATTTTCTAATCCCCAATCTTCTCTCTTTTGCATTTGCAAGTCATCGACTGCAACCCAATGGGTAATCTCAGTATGCTCGCGTAAATACTGCAATATTTCTAGAGTACGACACTGTTCTCGATCCCGATTATATTGCCATGGAAAATCTTTAGGTTGTTCACAATTCTTCAAATCCGGAGTAAAGGCAATTGGTTTTTTTGCGATTCCTTGTTGTTCATAATAGTCTCCCATCTCCTCAACGTTTGCAAAGTTTTTCCAGTCAGAACTAACTACGATTTCTGCGTCAGTTTCTTCTAGGATTTTATTCAGTACAGTGATGGCTTTTTTATCAAAGTCGTCGAATCTACAGTCTACTGGCAATCCATAATTTGGAGAAGACATTTTAGGTTTTATGTCAGACTCTCTGTAAAATTTATCTTTTTTCTTTGCGCGACCTCCCCAGTTTTCAGCAAGGCAAATCACTCCATCATGATCTAAAAATATTACTTTCATATTGTATAATTTTTGTTTTACATACTTATAACAAAGTGTAAAAAACATTAAAACGATTTTTTACACTCAACCGTTATAAAGAATTTATTGTTAAATAAGTTAAACAATCTTCAACACACTCATCAATAGTGTCAAAACCGAACCAATTTCTTGTTTTTACTCCATCAACATCCCAAATATATTTGTAATAAGTTTCCTCACTTTTTGTTCTCATTACCTTTTCAATCTTAACAACATTTCCTGAGTTGAAGATTGCTCTCATTTTTTCTTCTAATGTAAATTCCATCGTATTTTATATTTTATTGTTAATAAACTCTTTATAACAAATGATAAACAACATTAAAACGATTGTTTATCATCGGACGTTATGCCCAGATTTTCTAAAGATATTATACTAAAATTTTAATAAATAATAAAGACCGGCGGACTTAAATGTCCCACATTAGGACCGGTTATAGTTTAGGCTATAAGAAAACGTCGACCTCGCTAGTCGACGTTTTCGCTTTCTATCGACCTGCGGTAAGTTTGTGTTTTACTGCAAGCTATTATCATAACTTAATAATACTACAAGTTTTGATAAAATAAAAAAGGATCTCAAAAAGAGATCCTTTAGCAAGAGCCTGACGTTAAATTTAGAATTGAGTGCCGCAGCTTGGACAGAACTTCCAATTTGCATGTTTGATGCGAGTTCCACAGTTACTACAGTAATTGCGAATGTCTGATGCCTCTACTGGTTTGCTAGATTCTGGTAAGATCTGTAGTTCAATTGATTTTGAACACCAACTAGAATAATTAGACGAATCACTGCTAAACTGTTGGCTTGACATTTCTCCTCGTTCTGCACGACCAGTCTCAAGTGAACCAACTGGCTGCAAATTAGAATTAGTAAACGAAGCATTTACTCCAATTGAACCAGTAAGATCAGCTGAAGTGTTAGAATAAAGACAGTTAACTGTAGTGCCTCCAAATACTGGAGGATTCCAGTGCTGTGGTCCGGTTGTGTAAACATATGTTGAGATAGACGGATAGTTAATCGTCTGTTCATCATAGAATTCTACACGGAGTTTTCCATTATCCGCAATTGCTTCCTTCGCGTCAGTTGAATCCTCAACTTCGTAGGTTTCAAAGAGGAATTTTTTTGACTCATCAAGCCATCGTTCTAAGAAAACTCTTTGGCCTGGACGAATCACAATTCCAGATGAGGAAATTGAGATCCCATTCAAGTAGATCTTTGCGAGAATTTTTATACTTTTTGGATTGAATAATTCTATCTCAAAGTGAGTCTTGTCTTTAAGATAGACTTTATCGCCGTAGTGTTTAAGGCGATTTCGGTTTACTGCGATAGTCGCAGTGGGTTGTTGCCAACCTGTAAGTGTTGTATGGTACATAGTTTACCTGATTATTTTTAATTAAGCAAACGTCTTTATGGCGATGAAACCATTCTAAAGCCACTAGGACTCGACGCCGACTAGAGTGTCAGGCTCTTATAGTTATATACTCTAAATGGTAAAAGAGGTTTCGTTGACTGGGATTACTTGATAATTAGGAGGTCCCATTTGCTTGTCGTACTTTAGGATAAAGTTAAAAAGCAAAGAAATTTCAGCAAAGTCGCTATAGTCAATTTCCTTACCCATTTTTTCAGAAAGCTTGATCTCGTTTCCAGTATCGAGTGCAGACAAGATTAATTTATTAGGATAAGTCCAGTGGCTTGCACTAGAATAATGTAATGAATATTTAGTACCAGCATCTATATCTTCTACGAAAATTTCGTATTCATGTTTATTATTTTCAAATACTTTAAATTCCTTCATCTTCTTTTTTTATTTAATAAATCCTTTAATCTTTTAATTTCAGCAATTACATCATCACCTAATTCAATTTTAGACATCATTGATAAGTCTACCACTTGAGAGTATAATACATCAATTAACTCTTGTTGTACTTTGATTGTTTCTTCGTTATTCATCTTTTTTCTTTCGTTTATTATTTCTATTAGTGCATTACCGTGGCATAATTTGGGTGCACACCAGCACCCGAGAGTCTTTCCTTCTAACTCATGTAAATGATCTAATAACCATTTACCGTCGCCTTCTAGAATCCACTCCTTGTATTTCTGAACGGCTTCTTCTCGACTAGCAACAATAAATTGTGCGGCGGTCTTTTTATCAGCGATATGGGTAAATGGATTCCCCCATTTGCTCGGTCGTCCGATATACACGTCGTGTGGGTCCCTTTTAAAATGTACTACTTTCATCCTTAATATCTTTTTAACATTGGATATTCAATAATGGTAACGAACCTTTTGTCGATTTCATAATGGTGTTCCAGTACTTCTTTTAATAACTCATCTTTAGTGTCTTTACAATACATGTACCAAACACTGTCTCCGCTACATGCCATTTGCCAATACCCAATATGCTTCCAACCTAACCAGGTTTTCTTTTGAATTAGATAATCCTTTGCTGGATTGCCACGTTCAATAAATCTTATTTTTATCTTTTTCATATTATATAAAAAATGTTGATATCCATAAGCCAATTAATCCACCGAATGCACCGCCAATCGCATAACCTGCCCATTGGTGTAGAGCGTCCTCACTCTTTGCAATCTTACGAACTACAAAAAAGTTGAAGGAGGCAATGATAAAATCAGTGATGACTGTGCCTGGATAATTTACCCATGCAACAAATCGATAGTTGATAACGAGTAGCAAATACAAGAGTAACTGTATTGCAAAAAAGAGGAAAAATTCCTTGAGTTTAATTTTATTGATTTTCATATTGTAGTCTTTCGTCGGCGTTTAATAAGCCTTTGCCGTATTTTTCAATTCGCTTATTATATCTTTCTTTTACATAGTCATGGATTCGTAATGAATTTCCTTCGTCATCAATACGTACAAACTTAATATTGGTGTGTACAACTACACTTTGTTTACCTGTGTAGACATTGTGCTTACGAACTTCAAGATAAACCGTCACTGAAGTATTACCAAATTCAAAAATGTTACCGTATACTTTAAGGATATTACCAACTTTTACTGGATGCTTAAAGATAAGCTCGTCAATTTTTAGAGTGACGACACGTTGAGTGTCGCAAATTTGAGAAACATAAGAAGCTGCAGCATCATCAATAAGAGATAAGATAGTTCCACCGAACATATTATCATGCACTCCAATATCACTCTTCTTACAGATATACGTAGTAATTAATTCCATTAGCTTTGAATATTTGATTCAAATGATTTGTTTTGTGCAATCTGATTAAAAGGTAAAACCACTCTAATGTTATACTTGCCAGATTGATTATGGTTATAACTCATGTGCTGAATTATTTTTGCATAAAAATTATCCATTTCCATGCCAGAGCCATCTGCCATATTGATAATATCATCAAATACTTTGCTCTTTACTGCATATGCGTGTAAACACACAATCTGATTTCTAAAAAACGGTTCAATTAGTCCACCGAAATAGAGCACGTCCCAATCATGTAGAATTTCTTGGTTTTGAGTGAGCAGCTGATTTGGATCTTGCAAAAAAGTAATATCGTCCTCTAAAATAAGAACTCTCTCATAACCTCGAGTTTTCGCTAATTCAATACACTTAAGCTGTGCAGCTTTACAGCCTAACTGACCTAGTCGATATTTCATATCGCCCTTTATAAAATTACGATATAACTTAGGCGATGGTAATTCAGTAAGTTGTACTCCTTCTACTCGTTCAAAATTTTTAATTCTAAACTGGTTAAACTGTGTAAGGATATGCTCATTGCGGGCAACATCCTTACTCATATTGATATAAAAAATTCTATCGAAATAAGAGTCTAATGTTATTCTAGGATAGGTAAAATCAGCCATTACTTATAGCGAGAGCAAATTAATTTCTCTTTTCCAAATAAGTTCTTCGCCACACCAGATTTCAATAACTTTTTGATCAGTCTTCGCATGGTTAGCATACGCAGCGACATTTTTAATTTTATCATATACACGTCGTTCTCCGTTGCTATGGACTAGAGTCACAACATCTCCTCCTGGAGTTAAGCTAAGATCGTTTTTTCTGTGTGAGTCGTTTACTATAATTTTTCTAGGCATATTGTTTGAGTTATTTTTTTACGGTATGTTCTATGTTAACTCGGATGCAAGTTTGAGGTTGGGCTTCATTCATTAAAAAATTATTAATGTATCCCATGATATTTGCAGAGCCGATTGGGTTTGCGGAATGAGTTACGACGATTGGGAAACGGACAATTGACTCTTTTTTTTCCGGTCTAGATTTTCCTTGCCATTCTGGATTAGTTGTATAAAATTGACGAACTAACCATTTAGCACTGTCCATGCCAGTAGATTCAGTAATATTTACATAGTCCAGTTTATAGTGTGGACTTACATTAGTGAAGTATTCATGCATTGCCGAATCATCAAGATCGTGATCCAGGGAGATCATTTGAATATTTTCCAAGCCCAATTCAACAACTTTTGATACTAATTCATCATGCGTCCTAACTACGATCCAGTCATGGTCAACCGGAGTTCTAACATCGTCTAAATATATTCTATTTTTCATTATCGTGTAATATAATTAATTGTTTGATTTAATAATACTATATTGAACCATAATATTAAAATTTGGTGGCTACTTTATTGATAAATAACTAAAAATAACTTACTGACATGCCAGGAAGAATTCTAAACTTTTCAGAGTTTTTTGGTAAATATTCTAAAGATACTGAAAAGAATCTAGACGATTTTACTAATGCTGCATCTAACTTCGAAGAAGGATTTGATGACGAAACATACAATCAAAATCAAATTGGACCAAATCGCCCAGTTGCTGGTGGAACTGAAGTAACACCTCCTCAACCTGGTGAAACAGGTTCACCAAAATTTACATCACAACCTGATACTGAAATGAATGCTCCAGAAGAGGAAGAATTAGAAGAGACTCCTGCGGAACAATCTGCTGAAGAGACTGAAGAGGCACCTGAAGCTCCAGAAGAAGAGGAAGGAGATGAAACTCCTGAGCCAGAAATGGGAGCAAATCCTGAAGAAAGTAAAGAAGGTGAAGAAAAAGTAGAAGAATCACGATTAGTAAAAGGATTTCATCAATTTATTTCAGAATCCTACCATGATGCTGATTATTTGAGCGACGATTGGAACGAAGAGGAAGAAGATGAAGATTGGAAAGAAGATCGTTTTGATGATGGAGACGATACTGAAATTTACGACAAGCACGGATACTGTGAAGACTGTGGAGAACCAAATGATGAGTTTGGATCAACTTGCGGTTGTAACATGTAAAAACTACTAATTGTAAAGAGATGACTGAAATTATAATTGCTTTCTTGACAGGTATATTGGGCCCAATCGTGGTTCTACTAGTCAAGCATATATTAAACACGAGAAAAACTCCAGATCTTATTGCAGAAGCAGTAAACAATGCAAATGTGATTAATGACGAGATTGAAAAGATTATGGAGGAGTTTACTCCAGACAGAGTATGGATTGCACAATTCCATAATGGAGGTCACTATTATCCAACTGGCAAATCTATCCAAAAATTTAGCATCTTCTTTGAACAAGTAAAGCATGCTAAAGATACTACTCGTGATAATTTTCAAAATATCCCAGTAAACCTATTTAGTAAATCATTTAGCCGAGTTTTAACTCACGATTATCTAGCTATCCACGATTTTAAAGACGAGACTCTTGCTACATATGGCTTAAAATATATTGCAGAAGAAAATGGAACTAAGAGTTCCTACATATTTGCAATCAGAACCGTTGAAAATAGACTAATTGGATTACTTGGAATTGACTATACTACTAGAAAAAAGACGCTAGACTCTGAAGATATTATTGAGCTACGTTTAGAAGCAACTAAACTTGGCGGAGTCCTAATGAGTCAATTATAATGAAGAAGCTGGTCGAAAACTTCCTCGAATTTATTCAAACAGCTAAGGTTGCACAGGAGCCTGAGTCCTTCAGAATATACAGTGCAAATCCTAGAAAGAAATCTCGTAAATTAGCGATTGCTCGATACGCAAAGAAGTGTAAAGCTTAATCTTCATCGTCATCATACTGATCATCAAAATCATCATTTATAAATCCTGGACTGGACACAGTACGAATGCCAGCGTCTTCCCAGTTAAGTAAGACGTCATCTAATTCATCAGTAACCATCGTTAGAATCTGTATATTTTCCCTAACTGTGCCATCAGAATAGGTCAGTATTTTTACCTTGATTGCATCAAGCTTCTTCAATATTGTAGTTTCAAGTTCCTTTCGAACTGCTTGATACTTTTCGATTTGAGAGTTATCCATTTTCATATATTACTTATTACTTATTATATTACACAATCTGCGATTGGTTTCTAAATAAATAAACTAAAGAGTTTCTAACTTATTAAAATAACGAACAAGAATGAAAAACTACAAAAACCTTAGAAGAATTTACGAGGACGGTATTCCAGCAACTCCAGCTATTGATGCTGCTGACGCTCAAGAACTTGGAATGCAACCTGAAATGGCACATAATCAAGAAATGCCTGAAATGCCAATTGATTATCCAGCACAACAGCTTGCACTTCCAGCAGAAGGTCAAACCTCTGCTGCGCCAGATCCAATGACAATGACTGTTGGAGATTTCTTAGGTAAATGTAAGGAAGTTGACCCATTAGTATGTATGGGAATCCAATCATTTATTGATAAAAATATGCATGCGTTTAGCGCACCAGCTCAACCAGCAGCAATGCCAGGAATGGAAGCAGAACCAGATTTAACTTTCTCAAATGCAGTTGCACCAGAAGGACACATGACTCCTGCTCCAGTACCAGCATTTTCGTTAGACCAATCACCTGAAACTTTAAATTTTCCAGGTTAATCGATGGTAAGAAACTTTAATACTTACTTAGTTGAAGTAATGGGTGCAGACTCAATGGAAAGGGATCCAGCGGATATTATACTTAGTCCAGATACTAAACGGGCTAGTGTAATGTCATTTTATGCAGGTTCATCTGGTACAATTCCTACTCATTGGAATAATTCTCCATTCTTAACTGGCGGTAGATTAACCAGTGCCTTTGGATTAAACCCAAGTAAGGTAAAGAAAAAGAGTGTACTCTCTTACCGCGAGTTCATACAGACAACTAAAGGATTTTCAAAATAAATAATAAAAAGAAATTACAATGGGATCACATATTGCAAGCTTTAAGAAATTCATGAAATCTGAAGAAAAGAAAGCAGAAGAGATTGGAGCTGCACCAATGGTCGACGAACAAGCCGCACCAGGTGCAGGAGATAATATTGGCGGACCCACTACTCCAGCGGCAACACCTCCAGCTGCACCAGTAGTTGTAAGTGTTGAGGCAAACCCAGCAGTAATCGCAGCTCGGCAAGCAGCAGCGGCAGCCGTTGCAAACCGAGATAAAGTAGTTGCAGCAAAACAAGCAGAACTTGATAAACTTAAAACTGACCAAGACACTTTCGTAAATACTGCAAACACAAACTTAAATAAAGCTTTACAGGATGCTGGAAAAGCAACCACCACATAATGGAAAAATTAGTAAAAACATATCAAGAGTTTGTAAACGAAGCTACAAAAGAAGTAGTTTATCCTACTAACTTTAAAGGCCAAGTACAGAGTGCGCTAGCTGGAGTTTATACTTCAGTAATGGCAATCGCTCAGGAATTAGCAAATGAAAAAGCTGCTCGTAATCCTGGAAGATATACTGGAACTATTGAAGAAGTAGATATTACTAGAGCAATGAATCTTATTTTTCATAGCGACTGGAAAAAGAAATTAAAACAACAAGCATTAGGCCAAATGGTATATAAATCAATGGAACGTGCTGGTAAACAGGATAATGTAGTTGCAAAGAAAAATCAAAGAGCAATGGGTCGTATGTTAGGAGATAAAGACTTTAATTTAAACATCGACAAATCAAGCACAAGATTTAGTGACAAACGCCAAGGCACTGGCCCTGGATCAAATCAATAATTAAAAGATGATAGTTTCAGGAATATATCAAATACGGAATTTAATAAATAATAAGATTTATGTAGGTTCTGCAAAAAGTATTAGACATAGATTTAATAGTCATGTGTCGACATTACGCCGAGGAATACATCATTCAATTCTTCTGCAAAATGCATGGAAAAAATATGGAGAAAAAATGTTTATTTTTGAAATATTGGAAGAAACTAATAATTTAATAGAAAGAGAACAATTTTATATTGACCAAACTGAATGCTTTACTAAAGAGCGCGGATATAATATTAAAAGAATAGCAAATAGTAATCTTGGAGTATATCCATCTGCTGAGACTCGAAAGAAAATGAGTGATTCTAGAAAAGGTCGCAAATTTTCAGAAGAACTTAAAATGAAATTATCAATTTCCGCTAAAAATAGAGCAAAGCCATCAATCGAAACTAAGAAAAAAATATCAAATTCTCAAAAGGGTAAAATGAAAAATAGATTACGTTTAAAATTGATTAATATTGCTACGGGAGAAGAAAAAATAGCGAATAATATAAAGGTTTGCTTGGAAATATTGAATATTTCACCAAGCAGAAGAACTCGAATTTATTCTGTAATAAATGGAATCGCTGATTCAATAAATGGATATAAAATAATTAATTTACGAAATGAGTGAACATGAATTAATAGAAGACATTAATAATGAGATCACCTTTTCTGGTGCACTTCCTTATTCTCTTCCGGAAAAAGAGATTAAACGTATTATCTTAAACGATTCAAGATATTTTTGGGATAACTGGAGATATGCAGTAGAAAGTAGATATATGTTGCTTACTCCTCAGATCTTCAATAATCCTACCTTTAAGAAATTAAGACAGATTCAGTTACCGGATTGCGTACAGTTCGTTGTTGATTTTAAAGAAGCCAAAGGAGGATCTATTTTTGCTACGATTGACCGAGATTTTGCCGAACAAAAATTTATTGGTTCTGAGATCTATTTGACTCCATTCATTGGAGAAAGTATTATGTATAGAACAGTTATCTTCTCATTCCTTGATTTAACTAAGAGTATGATGATTGACTCTATTGCATACGACTACAATAAGAATACTAAAATGCTTGGAGTAATCGGTAGAACTCCAGCAACAAATGCAGTTATTCGAATCTATAAAAAACTTGATCAGGATAAATTGTTTGAAGACGAAGTTTTTCAACGATATGTTCGTGCTCATGCTAAAGTTCGTTTAGCACACATGTTACAAACTTTTAACTATACTCTACCTGGAGACGTTACTGTAAATTATCAAAACATCACGACTACTGCTGAAAAGGAGATGGAAGATGTTAAATTGATGATGAAGGGAGAAAACACTCCAGATTGGATGTATTTATATCATCAATAATTAATATGGCAAACCTTAGAGATTTTTATCTTAGACCTGAAACAGATCCTGCATTTCGACCAGAACAGTTAGAAGTGTATGATGAACTTGAATCGTGTCTACAACAAATTAAGATGACTCTTTTTACTCAAAAGGGAGAAGTACTTGGTGAACCTGAATTTGGTTTAGAAGTAGAGAAATACTTATTTGAATTTACAATTGATCCGTTTGCTCTTACTAAAGAGGCCGGCGGTCAAATAACTAAGTATGTCGGTGAAGCTCGTAAAAGAAATATTGGAGTTAGACCCGCATCATACAAAGATGATAGAGCTGGACGAGAAATTTTTGTACTATTAATTGATATTCCAGAACTAAAGAATCCTCTTTCTATTTTCTACGATTAATCTATTGAACCGAACCCGCGTTCGCGGCATTTTATTCGTTCTGTCTCTACAACAGAGATAAATTCCCATGCAGTTTTACATGTTTTACTAAGATATGAGATAAGTCTTTTCATGTTTTTATAATTGGCCGGTGCCCTTTACTTCGCCACCTTCAGTAGTTTCTGATCCACCTTCTGCTGGCGTCTCTGCTGCTGTTGCGGCTGGTGCTCCTCCTCCGCCTGCTGGTGCAGCTCCTCCGGCTGCAGCTGCTGCCTCATCTGCTTCATCTTCTTTAGAATCAAGCCACTGTTGATTTGATTCAATCTCCTCTTCAGTCATTCGAAGTTCAGTTCTAATTAAGTATTCAGTTGCAAAGTATGGAGTTCCGTCATCATTTACAATACCTTTTTTAGCAGTAAATGCAGCAATACGTTTAGCTTCAATCTCGTTCTTCTTCATCTCTTCGAAGACGTTATCGTTGTTGTAGATAAGACCGATTGCATTATTGAATTTATGATCGTCACCGAGTTCAGGAAAATCTAAACACATTTGTAAATACCATGGTTTAACAAGTAGTTCAGAAAAAGCAGAACGTAATCTTTTAATAAATTTCTGATAACGAACTTCCTCTCTAGTAATACCTTCCGCATTGAGTGTAAATGCACCCATACCGCTTTGGCCTTCCCAACGTGAATATGGAATCTTTGAATCCATTTTCAGTTTTTTATAGAAGTAATTTAGTAATTCAGAACCAGAAAGATTTGGTCCTGGGTATTGTAATGGCTCTATTTTTACAGATTGATTTTGATCGTTTACTGGCAATACATAGTTCTTATAGAACATCATGTTTGGTTTACCGTCTACTTGTAATTCACCCGAATCTCCATTAAAGTAAATATCTTCTTTTAAGAGGTTCATAAATTCACGAACGTCCTCTTGACTCTTTTGTAAACTCTTTGATCCGACTGGAACAGTTGTTGTCAAACGAATTGGAGCGTTCATTACGTGCCAAATAACTTTACTGTGCTCAATAATTCTAAGCAAGTTAAACGATCGAATCAGACGTTCTACGAAAGAAACGCGTTTTGTTCTAAAGTGGTTGGCATAAGAAATATAGATGATCTGTGAATCGTTTAACATTCGGGTTCCACCAGTGGCTTGGTCATACTGTACCCATTGTAAAAACAATTTACCTTTAGTATCCTTTTGTAATTGAGGAGCAATACTTGCTGGATCAAGTTCCTTGAAACCAATAATTTCAGTAGGCTTCTCTAAGTTATCATAGATGATCTCAAAAGAAAGGTGACCTTCTACTAAGAATTGAAATGCATATTGCCATGCTGCAATTCCTTCAGCAAATCCCCAAGCATTGTATATCTTTTGGAAGTTATCTGTATGCTTACGTACGATTTTTTCTTGGAAATTAAGACGCTCATCTTTTGTATTTCCACGATACATCATTTTACCAGTAAGATCGTTTGCATAGCAGAAACGATTTTCATCATCAAATACAATCATATCATCAACGATTGTCTCTAGGATAAATTCTATTTCTCCATTGGAGGCAACATCTCTTAACCGTTCTCTTTTTACTACATAGTCCAATTGGAAAAAGGCGATTGCTTTGCTTCTTAATTGGGAAGTAGTATCGGCAATTGCCATTGAAAACTTGAGCAGGTCATCTCCAGGACCAAGTCGAGTTGATCTGGCCGAAATCTGACTTTCGATAAAACCGATTGCTTGAGAGTTTTTAAGTAGTAAGTCTTCGTATCGAGTACCGAACTTACTTAATCCTGAAAGTTTACCTCCAGTGAATCCGCGTTGTGTATCTAAAAATCCTGCCATATTATGTTATATTATTGAATTTGTAATAAACTGTTCAAAAATCTCAACGATATTAATTGTATCTGGGAAAAGCCCAACCTGTGAAACTTTAGGTCTGACTAACATTCCAAAATTATCCCAATCAATTAATCGAGCTTCTGCAATAGTGTCTATATTATATTTATTTATTGAATAGTTTAAATTTGAAACCCCTATGATCTGGCTCAAAATGGTCGTGGTAACAAAGTAGAACTTCCTGTCCAGAAGTCTTCTCTCATTTAGATCAATTAACTCTTCGTCTTTAAAAAGACCTGGCATTCCATTTTGTGACGAGAAGGCATAGTATGCTTCCATTAATTTGGCACATACTGGAGTCGGAATTACTTTAAGATTAAGAATTAGTGCAGTTTCTTTCCAATTTTCATGGAATAGAGCAAGTCCGCATGGTCTAAGATCTAAGTAAGGTTTTCCGTCATTAAGAAACGGAACATTTTGTTCAGTAAGATTCGGTACTTGGCTAGCTATTTTAAAGGAATAAAATCTTCCTGGAATAAATTGCGACCTATTTTGAGTGATTCCGACATTTTCTGAAACCTGTTCTAATGTGTACTGCCCATTGTTCTTCTCTATGTCTTCGAATCTTTTCAAACTAATAAACTTTAGATATTTTACACCTTATTGAATAAAAAGTTTTCAGTAATAATTCCAAATCGCATTGAGTTCTTGTGAGCATAGACTTGAGCTGCCTTAAACTTTGCAGTATTAATGATGTATGCCTTTGCATGTCGTGCATAGTTTAGTGTCTGTTTTTCAGTCAGGCGTTTTGGAGGCTCAGGGGGCGTAAGATACTTGTTTGGTTTGATTTCTATTAGCCATTTAGTAAGAGTCCCGTCTGGACTCTTTGTAACCATATAGCAATCTATCCAATAAGTACTTTCTTTCTTTAGGATCGGATTATTGTATGCAATACCTACTGGTTCGGCAATATATTCTACAATCGACTCGTTATTATCACAATAGGTCAGAAACTTAAGTTCCCAACTAGAACGATAAATGATTTTAGAAAGATCGCCTTTATACTTATGTGGATTTTGAGGAGTAAAATACCCTTGCTTAACCCTACCGTTTTGCGGTTTCAAGAAATCTTGAATGTCCCTTTGTTTCTTCATAGTTGGACGGGATTAGATTACTCTAAGTGGTCTGCGATAAACGAATCAGCTTCGTCTGGACCAAGTTTGCCCATTTCAACTAATTTAACAACCAGTGCGGCAATCGCAAGTTTTTCAGGAACTGACTCTTCAGACATTTCAAGTTCATTCTTTTCGAATGCTTCAGTAAGATCGTTGAATGATGCTTCAGCTGCTGCTTCTACTTCTTCTTCTGACCCTACTAACTCAACTAGTGCATCTAGGATATCGTCACCAATATTTAATTCTTCAGATGGCTCTGCTCCCATTTTATATGAAGCTGAAGAGCTACTGTATTCCAAAAGAGACATGATTTTATTGTTCATTATTGCTCAATATTTTTATTATTTATTAAACAAGTAATAAGTCGAAGGCTGAATCGGAAAAGTATTTGTCTAGTGTCTCATTAAATTCATTAAAAGTAAGAGCTGGCTGCTGATTTAGCATAAATCTAAAGAGATCATTAACGTCTTTGATCTTAGTATTGATCTCTCTAGTTAAAGCTGGGTAAGTTTTTCTTAAATCAGTAATTAGTAAATTCCATAAGAACACTGAGTAACCTTTCATTAGCAATTCAATTGAGGCTTCCTTACCGGCTCTATCATTATCAAAAAAGATTCGCGAGTTTTCTTTCGTAACTAAGCTGGCCAGTAACTGCTTACTTTTTGTAACTCCGGTAGTGGCAATACAGTTTCGGACAAACATTGAATCAATTTGGCCCTCAGTAATAGTGATCTTTTGGGTAAAATTTATGTTTAGTATATTAAAATAATTGTTTAGTGAGTTAACTTGAGTGATAAAATCTTCATCTAGATCTGGAACAAGTCCATTCTTCTTAAATTCAGTATAGTTCTTAATATCGTATTTTGGACCCGGATAATCATCGTTAATACGACGTAATGCAAAGCCAATAACTTTTCCTGATTTAATGTCAAGGTTAAAAATATACACCTTGTCTTGTCGAGAATCATAATAACAGCTCTGTTCAAATACTGGAAGTTTATTAATTTTTCGTTTTTCAATAAATATTCCAATCGGGCTGTCGGCTTCTGCATCTTTACATGGAATAAGAGAAAAACGATCAACTACCTCACTAAATACAAGCAGTTGCTTACCTACTTCTCGGTTAATTAAGAATTCAATTAGGAAACCTTTCTTCTTGATCGAAGTTGCAGGTTTATACTCTACTTTCTTCTTCTCTACTCCAGGAACACCTAGTGTATATTTAAGAGCAAACTTTGAGATAAACTTTTCAAGAGGAACCCAAGTAGAACACCCATCGTTGTAGCATTTATAAGTTTGCGTACTCAGGTAAAGGTGGCCCCTCTTCTTATTTGGATCAGTTAGTGAGTCACCGCAATACGGGCAGGCAAAATTAAGCTTATCCTCATCGGTATCATTTATTTTTTGTCGAAGAGGATCTCCTGGAAATCTCTTCTTAAGAACATCTTCGACAAATTTAACAACTGTGTAACTCACGTCTAATTTAAACATATTTTTTATTCTACTTCTTCCTCTTCAACTTCTGCAACTGGTACTTCTTTCTTCTTTGCAAGGCGCTTGAGATATTTTTCAAGTTCAAACTTCGGAACTATTATTGAATTTAGACCATACGTAGTTATTAATGATAGATACTCAGCAAAATTGCTTTCTGGAATATCTGCATCAGGATTACCGATAATCTTCCAAAACTTTTCTGGAACTTCTACTGATGCTAGTGACTCTTGGTCAACTACATAAAGAGGATATATCTGATCGTCAGTTAATGGTTTTTTACTCTTTATGGTTATTACATCGATGCTACGTTTTAGATGTATGTCTATTGCACCAACTTTCATGGCAGCAAGTAACTTATTTACAGGTTCAATAATTAACATAAAGAACTGATGGTTCATATCGATCGGCACAGCAAGCTCTGCTGGAAAACTTGCAGGGGAGTAGGCAAATACATCAAAATTATGCTCATTTGGTGCACAGTGATAGAATTTAATCTTATCCTTTTCTCTAAGTGGAGCATACTTTGCATTTAATCCGGTCTTAATAAGAAGATGATTATAATACGCTGCAGATCTTGCGAATATTGATATGCCTTTTCTTAAAGAACAGGTTTCAATATTATCAATATACTTATCAAATACTGTAATTTTAAAGTTTAGCGCAACATCATCTATTGATAGGCCATTAAATTCTTCTTTTAATTCCTTTAATTTAGGAAGAACATCGCGTTCAAGATCTAGAGTCTTTCCTATCTCCATGATATATTCAGTAAGAGCAACAAGTTTTTTTCTTGCCCAGACTGGATACGAGCCTTTAATTGAATCTAATCCCTTTATGACTAAGTATCTCTTTTCATTAGTCATTAGTTCCATTGCTGGATTTGGGTCATACGCTACTTTAATCGCATAATTCTTCTTCTTTAGCCAGATACCGTATTCTGATAAGTTTTCAAGCTTAAATTTAAGACGATTTCGAGTATTAAAGATTCGCCCGTATTTTTCAAAGCAGATATCAAAATATTTAGAAAGACGATTATTGTCTATCGCGACGCATATCTTTAAAGCTTCTTCTCGAGTAAAGGTCGCACCCTCAATTGAATGGATTGCAGATTCAAACTGCACATAAATGGAGTCAGTGTCTGTATAAATTGCCGCTTCTTCTGTAATTTGATTTATTTTATACTTATCAATACCTAGGAGTTGGTGTAGCTCAGTATCGAGGTGCCAACGATCCATAAAGTAGTGGTTTACTGCCTTAATGCTAAACTTAATTAGGTCCTGACCTTGTAAAGTAATCGATTGGGCAATATCTGGATTATAGAAATAAAACCATTTGTTACCAAAAGCTCCATAAATGGAATTAATTAAGATTTTTATCGCGTTTTGCTTAAGATCGAGCTTTTTGATCTGGTTTGAGTTGTCTTTCATATAAGATCTTACTTTATTTTTTTAAAATGGTTTATTAATTGGTCACCTGGAGATAATACAGGTGACTATTTTTACTGATATATGGCAATTTACCAAAAAAGTTAATTCTATTTTCCTAAGTAACTATACTAAGAAAATCTGAAAGAATAAATAATAAAAAGAGGTTTTAGATGAGTGAAAATGATTCACTGGATAAAACTTCAGAGTTATACAAAAACTTACCTTTTATGGAAGCATTTCCATTTAAGGAGTACGAAATAACACTGGAAACCGAAGGGATAGATTCTGCAGAACTTGGAATTGCACCAATTTTGCTCAATACACTAGGCACGTTTGGCACGGAGAACCACATTAACTTTAATTATATTGAAAACGACGAAATCGTCCTAATCTCATTCTATCTAGAAGACGTGGTTCACGTTTCTAATATTTCACAAAAAATAAAAAAACTAAATTCAGTAAAAGATGACCTAGACGAAGGGTTGTCGAGCAATTCTTTACAAGTAAAAATTGACCACATAAAGAAGAGTAAAAAATTTATTAAGCTCTTAGAGTCAGAAAACCTAGAATGTGCACCATTTACTGATGTTCTACAGGATATGATGTCAATTAATGATGTTATCCTAACCTCACAACAAGTTCTTGGAATACAAAAATTAAATTTACTTAAAATTCAAGAGGAAGATTTAGTAACCAAGCAAAGAGAAGTAATTGTCTCTTTTCTCAACTTTCAATTACACTATGCTCGAATAATATTAGGCATAGTTATTGCAGCTAAAATATACTAACAATTATGACAAGACGCAAGAACAAATTCACCAAAGACGAAATAGAAGATATTTCAAATTGGGACAGTGAGAGAAGCTCAGTAATGAATACTAAAGCTCTTTCAGGTAAACTTGATATTAAATGTAGGTCGAAAGCACAAAAAGACGTTCTTGTAGCAATTGAAGACAAAGTAATATCAGTAATTATTGGTCCTCCAGGTACAGGTAAAACGTATCTCTCTTGCGCTAGAGCTCTAAAGTTTATTAAAGAAGACTCAATGACTTATAAGAAAATAATTTTGATTAAGTCAGTGAATGTACCAAAGGACGAAGAGATTGGATATTTAAAAGGCACGCTTGAAGAAAAGATGGAAATGTACATGTATCCATTTATTAGTAATTTTCACAAAGTAATTGGTAAACTTGCAACTGAAAATCTAAAGAATAATGGAGTAATAGAAATTCTTCCAATTAAGTTTGCATTAGGCGTTACTCTAGACGATGCGATTATTATTATCGATGAGGCACAACAAATTTCTAAAGACAATTTAAGAACGTTAATCACCAGAATTGGAAACAACTCTAAGATGATATTCTTGGGAGACGTTAAGCAAAAATCAGTAAATAAAAGAGAAAAGAGTGCACTTGAAATCTTGATAGAACACTTTACGAATATTCCTGAAATAGGAATAGTTCGACTTGGAAAAGAGGATATTGTAAGACATCCTATTATTAAAAAGATAGAAGAAATTTTCGATAAGATAGAAGACTCTGAAAAACTAAATGGAAAATAAAAAAAGAGCAGCGTTAGCTGCTCTTTTTTGTTAAGTCTATTTCTTTTTTGGCTATCTCAAATTTTTGATCCTTATAAATTATTTCACGTTCAGCTGCATGTTTTACCATATATCCATCTAATTGATCTACTAGATCCCAAATGTAAACTTTATTTTTTTCAGCAAGTTTACGCATACCTCTACCTATCGACTGACGAATTGTAATTTCAGCTTTAGTCGATTCGGCAAAAACTATATGATGCACATTTTTAAGGTCAATTCCAGTAGAGAAGGTACCAAAAGATGCAACGATAATTACGCTGTTTTCGGCTTCCATTTTTTCTTTAAATAGATCGCGATCTGAAGACTCTACTTCACCATCAATATAAAAAGTGTTCTCATTCCATTCAGATATTTTCTGTTGAATCTTTTTACCATATCCATTTTTTACATCTGAAAAAAGAATAAGAGTATTTTTATTTAGCTTTTGAATAAGGTCACTAATAAAATTAAGACGAGCTGCACTTTCAAAAAGAAAACCTCTTTCAATAGATAACATGTCTCTGCCGTAATCTTTAGCATTTTTGTACATGTCCTTTCCATCTTTCTTGAGTGCCCAATATTTTTGAAGGTATTCATCGTTTTGATCGTACCTAAGATTTAGGATTTGAATTTTAATATTTGGTGAATAACCATTATCAATTAAGTGTTTTGCAGAAAGTACCATTACTAGCGGACCGACATTTTCCTGTACTCGATAAAAATCTGAAAACTTCTCGTCGATCTTTACTGTTCCAGAAAGACCCAATCGATATTTCCATTCAGTACATGCAAGAAGAATATCTCGAATTACATTACCTCTACTCTTATGAGTTTCGTCAACGCAAACTACTGCAAATTTTTTGAATATTTCAGGTGCAAGATTTTGTAAACTCTGATAGGTAGAAATTACAACTTCGCACTCATCGAATTTTTCTTGCTTAAATTTATTATCGCCTCCGATTTGACAAATCTTCCATCCTTTTTTTCCAACTGAATAGAGATCAAATTTATCGGCAGTCTGACCAACTAATGAAATATTTGGAACTATAATAAGTGCCTTGTTTTCAGGATCTATTTTTCTTGCGTCTCTTAAAAAAGAATTATAAATATAGAAGATGAGAGTTTTACCAGCAGAGGTAGCTAACTCTTGAGTACAGAATCTATATTTGATTGCTCGGAATGCACCTTCGATCTGATAATCTCTAGGCACAATCGATAAACCTTTTTCGTCCACTACGCCACTTAAGAGAGATTCGACATATTTAAGATATTTGGTATTGTCTAATCCTAGATTTAGAAAGTCATCGATTCCGTCAATCTCACAGTCGTATCCATAAAGATCGGCAAAATTGTAAATCTCTTTCCAAAGACCGACTGCAATCTCTCCCTCCTTTGTAATAAAAGTATCACAACCATCCCAGATTCCACGATCAACCAAAACATTAAATGCGGCTTTTTTTGATTTCTTCTTAAAGAAGGAAAAAAGGTCTCGACGTTCAGAGTTGAGACTGAAATCAACTAACTTAATAAATTTTTTGTCTTGGGTAAGTTCGAACTTTAACACATAGACTCATTTTTTTAAAGACCGAGAGTCTTTTCAATATCTAACCTGGTTTTTATACCAAAGATGATATTATCAATTGTCTTGATTGATTCATTAAAGAATGAGACTTGATTTTCAAAGATTTCAAGATATTCCTTAGTGCTAGAGGTCTTGCCCTCAATTACAACGTTCTTTTCGTTAGATTGATAACGAAGTTGTAGGTTCTTTGAAAGATTTTCCATTACTTCTGCTTTTTCGTCCCTAAATTTTTTACGAAGCATAGTTATATGTTCTAAAAGAGTATGATTGTCCTCAAGGAGACGTTGTCTAAGTGAAAGCATGTTTACTTGAGCATCTTTTAGAGTCTTAAGATTAGAAAGCTTTTCGATATTTTCGTAGATTTCTTTAGAAACATCAGCTCTTCTTGCTTGGAATTTTTCAGCAATATTTTTCTTAGTATCTTTGGATCCAGTTTCGCTCATGTTAATAAAAATTTAGAGTCTTATACTAAAGAAGACTAAAGAGTTTAGCCGACAAATTCAATGAATCGATAGTAATGAGAACCTAATTTAAAGTAGTCTTCAGTACTAAAATCACTTGGAGTAAGAGAAGAAACGATCTCATTACCAAAATCGCTAGACGTTCCATCCTGAGAGTATAGTGTAGAATACTCAGAACCGCCTTTACCTAGAATGATTTGTTTAATATCAAATTTTTCGTAAAGTCTCTTTATTTCAGTTCTAAAGTCTCGATCGCTGTCTAGAATAAAGAAAATCGATGGATACTTAAGTGACTTGCCGTCTCGCCTCATGATTGCAGTCTGCTGAATATAGTCAGTTTCATTAAAATATGAGTCTAGCGCATCATTATAACTATCAACTTTTCTAAACACTACAATAACAAAAGGTCTTTTTAATTGGATTGCATCTCGAACATCAGTCCAAGTGTGAGAAGTCTCAGCACCAGCTGTTTTTAGGTCCCTGGTGTAATCTTCGAATAATTTTATGAACTTTTGAGGCAATTTCGTTAAAACTTTTTATTATTTATCAATACAAGACAGCATAATCATAACTAAATGGACAAAGTAACAAGACTACAAGTATTTGATTTTGATGATACTTTATTTAGAATTCCGACCTACACCAGTAAGATACACTTAGAAGGCTTGGGCTATACATTTAATGATCTCTATGAGTTTTACGATCATAATATTTCGTTAGACGAGTCGCTACACAACATTCAACTAATTGGTCCAGTGTACGATGCATGGAAAGAAGGAAAAGATGATCCTGCATGTATGCAGCTCTTAATTACTCATCGAGTGACTGCAGTAGAAGATGCACTCATGAAAGTCTTGGATAAGAGAGACATGAGTTTCGATAAAATCTTTATCCTGAGCAGAAAGACTGAAAAGGTTGACTCTATGAAAGAAGTGATGAGTATTTTGCCTAACCTGGAGACAATCGAAATATATGAGGACTCAATAGATCAAATAATAAGATACCAAGAAAACTGTCAACGCATCAATAATTTATTGTATATTGATAAAAAGCCCTATTTGAATATTAAGATTTATATTGTTGATAAATCTAAAATGTACCGGATAGAAAATGTAAAACTTTCAGAAAAGAAGAGAATAACGCTAATATGATAATTTTTATAGAAGGGCCGCGGCACACTGGCAAGACCCACTTGATGGAAGAGTTCTTTAAACAGAACCAGAATCCAAATGTTCTCTATTATAAATTTGCTTTTGCAAAGTATATTGAAGAACTTGGTATGAGAGACCAGGAAACTGGTCCAGGAGTACACTATTTTAGTATTGCAAACGTATTAACTATCCTAGAATTAAATAAAGAGATCTTAAAAGACAAAGTTATTGTATTCGATCGTTCTATTTTTTCAGCGTACGTCTGGTCGATCTATCGGGAACGAATGGATAAGCAGAGATTACTAAACGAGTTTGAAAAAGTGCTAGATAGTGACCTCTATCAAAACTGCGCTCTAGTATATTTGACTAGAAAAGAGATGGAGACTCCAGAAAAGAGGGACAAAGACTATTTTGGTAATTTCGAAAACTATGATGCTGAGAAAAAGGTTTTTGAAGAAGTATTAGAGATGGCCAGTCAATATACATCAGATTCAAGCAAAAGAAACTTTAATATTATGTACTTAAACAACTTTGATACTAAGAGCGTGGCTCTTTTTTGTCAGATGCTCAATGACATAGCAAATCTAGGCTAATCTTCTTTAATAAATAATAAAAAACTATTTAAAATGGCTAAAGATATTAAGCTCTTTACTCAATACCTTAAAGAGGAAGAGGAAAAATCGGGAAATGCAGACCGTCCATTAAAAGGCTACACATCAGATCAAATTATTGGCAGAATTGGTGATTTAATGGAAATCCTGTCAGATGATATACGTTTTGGTGTCCCTTCTGATACTTTAGGCAGAGCTACAACTTATCGTGATGCAAATGGAGCAATCCAGAAAATCAAAGACATGCAGCACTATTACGATAGTAAAAATGAGGATATACGTTTCTATTGCTGGTCAATCAGTTACAATGGAAGCTGGAAAGCAACTAAAAATTTAAAACAAAAAATAGAAGCTGCTGGTGGATTCGGAGAAGAAAAGTTGAATATGAACTTAAAGAAAATTATTTCATACTTCACTGAAAACGCAGAGGATTCAGATAACGTTCGCAGTATCTCAATTAGTATGGATGCACTAAGCATTAGGAAAGCAATGAGCAAAGAAGAAGAACCGATTGAGGGAGAAAAAGTGTCGGCTGAGGCACCAGCTCCTACACCAAACGAACAACCAACTGAAACTCCAGCATAATATAAATCATGGCAGGTATAAACAATTTAAAGGAAGTTTACGAAAAAAGAGGTGAAGATTTTTTAAAGAATCTTCTGAATAGTTATGTCATCATCAATGAAAAAGTAGATGGTACCTTTTTTGGAGTAAAGAAGAGCAAGAACGATCAATTCAGATATTTTAAAAAATCTGGAGAGATTAGTTATGTTGATCGAGTATTGATGAAATACTATAATTCAGCGATTGCATATTTTGAACAAATTTCTCCTGAAAAAAGACAGAGGATTCCGGCTAATTTCTATTTTGGATTTGAGTATTTTACAAACGGTGATTCCCTAAATCATAGATATGACCGGCTTCCAAAAAACAATTTAGTCCTTTCTTATATCCATAAATTGGATGATTCTGGAGCAGTTGTTTCGACTATTCAAAATAAAGAGCAACTTGACAAATGGGCAGATTATCTTGGAGTAGAGAGACCGCCAATTATTTTCGAAGGTAACTTAACAGATGAACAAAAAACTGCAATCCTTGAATTTGTGTATGCACCATCTGAGGAGTTATTTAGTAAATTTAAAACTCGATCATTCACTAAATATATTTTATCAATATTAAATGATGAGCAGTCTTCTTCATTTTTAAAAGACACTGCAAACGGCAGTATTGATACTATCGTTTTTAGATTTTATGACGAAAATGTAGAGGATCCAGAAGCAGCAGTGTTTCTTGCAAAAATGGTCGACCCTATCTTTAATCATGAAAAAACAGTTAAACCAAAAGAAAATAAATCGCAAGATTATATTTGGCTTATTGTAATTGACGTGATGAACCATTTCGAAATGTATGACGTTGCTGATTTGAAGAAAATGGCAAGTGTCGGAAATACATTTGACGAAAAATACGTTGCGCTAATAAATACAATGTTCAAGGATTTTATTAAAGAATATTCTGGAAAATATGAAGGTCTTCGCCTTGAGATTCCAGACTATTTAAAGAGACCTGAATTTGAATTGGATAAAACTCTCGTTAACGATCCAGCAGTAATTAAGTTATTAAAGGACGACACTTATTCTGAGATCTATAAAATACTTTTAAATTTCTTTAGAAGAAATAGAAAGAACTCTTCATCTGGCTTTTTTACTCCTGAGTTATTGACTCAACTTAATTTGATCGTTAATAAGATTAGGAACGTTATTATGGGCGATGAAGTATATGAGAGTTTATTTCCTAGCTTTAGCGAATTTGTTGGAACCAATGGTGACGATTCAATGTTAAGTGAAAAAGAAGTTGCTGAAGGTAAGCATAAAAAACCGGTGCAAACTGAAGTTAACTTATTGATTGGTAATTTTCAACCAATTACAATGGGTCATATTAAAGCGGCTCAAAAATTAAAAGAAAAGAATGATTGTAAAACAGTATTCGTTGCAATCAAACCTGAAAATCCAACTCAAAAATCTCCGTTCTCAGTAAGAGAAACAAGAGTAATGCTTGAAAAGGTTCAGCAAGAATATCCTGATCTAATTACTGATATTTGCTTAATTAAGTCTGGACAAATTGAAGAAATATTAGACGCGCTACAGCCAAAGTATAAACCATTATTATGGGGAACATCTGAGCGTCGTCTCAAAGATTATGTTCTACAATTAGATTATATTAAAAAGAAGAGTATTCCTTTACGATTAGACAAAGGATTTAAACTTGTTGAATTACCGGTTTTTGTAAAATCAGAAGATGTAGTAAACTCAATTGTAAAATCTGATTTTGCAGAATTTAAAAAACTAGTACCTACCTCGATAGCCTCTGAATTTTTTAATCTACAAAAAGAATTAGAAAAGAGCGTAAGCGAAGAAGTTAAACCAGCTTCAAAATTTAGCGCAATTTTTGAAAATCAAGATATTGTAGCCGATGTAGTTGATTCTGATGATACAGAAGAAGATATTACGAAGGAAGATATTTAAAACTTTATATTCATAAAAGAATATAAGAATTATAAATTTGTAAAGCACTAATGAAGTTTACTGAACTAGAAGACGCGGACATTGAATATATTGCAGAGACATATTTCAATAAATCTATTTCTTGGGATCAACGCCTAGATTTACTTGCGCAAAGATTTAAAAGATCTGAACGAACAATACAGCACTGGATTGCAAAACTTGGATATAGTACTAAACAAGTCGAGGAGTCACCTCAATTAATTGCAGCAAAAGCAAAAGAATTTAATCGCGAAAAAAAGAGATTTATTATAACTTGGGCACAGAATGATACTCCTGTGAATGAAGAGTTTATTGTAAATCTTGAAAAATACGCAGAATTCGTTGATGCAGACATTCATGTTATTGCAGGTCGCTATAAAAATCCAACCTCAGTATTTACTGATAAAAATTACGAAACCTGGTCAGATAGAATTATTGATTACCTAGATGCAAATCGTCACGATGTGCATAAGTATCTTTCAATTATGTCAGACGTAAAGATTCAGCCGACCGCAGTAGACCCAATGACTGGTTTACAAGGAATGAGCGGAATTAACTCATGTGTGTTTGGTTCGCCGCGCGTACAATTAGAAACCATCCCAGTATTAGAAGGAAATCGTCCAAAAATGATGGTTACTACTGGTGCGTGTACAGTTTCAAATTATACTGACTCTAAGTCCGGTAAAAAGGGAGAATTTCATCACACGTTAGGATTTGTTATTATTGAAATAAAGGACGACGATAAATTCTTTATTCGTCAAGTAACTGCAACTGATGGTGGAAACTTTACTGATCTCTATCACAATGTTACATACAATTTAGTTACTCAAGAAAGTGTTATCACTAGAGTAACTAGTGTAGCGGCAATCGTTTGGGGAGATATCCATTACGGCAAACATGATCAGCGTGTATTTGATTCTACCTTTGACTTAATGGCAAAGATCCACCCAGAATACGTTGTCTTACATGATGTATTTGACGGCGATTCAATTAACCATCATGAAATAAAGGATCCGTTTATTCAATATGAAAAGGAGATGAGCGGAGCAAACTCATTGAAACGAGAGATTGATGAATTATTAGTTGGACTAGAAGAATTTCAAGACTATAATGTAATTGTAGTTCGCAGTAATCATGATGATTTCGTAGATCGGTGGTTGAAGGACACTGATTGGAGAAGAACAGTTACTCCAAAGAATTCTTTAGAATATATGCAGTTCGCAGCGGCGATCCTGAGTAAAGAAGCACCAAATGGAGTAATTCCATATGTTATCAATAAGAAGTTCCCTCAGTTTAAAACTCTAGGCCGCGGGGATAGCTTTATTATAAAAGATTGGGAACTCGGTCAACATGGAGATATTGGTTCAGGCGGAAGTCGAGGATCTCTTTTACAATTTAGAAAATTAAACACAAAGATAGTAGTAGGACATTACCACTCTCCTGGTAGAAAGGATGGAGCACTAGCTGTCGGAACCTCAACTCACCTTAGAATAGGATATAATAGAGGAGCCAGTAGCTGGTTACAGTCACATGTGATTATTCATAATGATGGAAAAGCTCAACATATCCATTTTATCGGAGGAGAATATACTACCTTAAAATAATCACAGGCCGTGAAACATGAAAAACCAGAAAGTTGGAAAAACTTAGAAAACTACAGAAAGGGTAAAGAACAGTTAAAAAATGCAATAGTTCAGCACCCAGACGACGAACCCAAGACTTCAATCTACGATTATGTCAAAAAGAACGTTAATCGAAAGCTATGGGTGATACCATTTGACAAATTTAAAAGAAAAGGCGGTAAATAACTGCCTTTCTTTTTTATGATAAATAACTAAAATATAGCGTATACACAATGACGTTTTCCAAATACTTATTCACACTTTTAAACAAAGATAGACTTATCGTTGAAAATGCAGGTGCTCCAAGTAGCCCAGTAATAGATGTTGACTCGATCAAAAATCAAATTGAGTCCGGCGTCGGTGGTGATATTACGCAAAAGGATGCGGTTACTGCATCTTTTGAGGCCCTTGAGAAGGCATTTGACTCAATTCCATTAGATTATTTAGAAAAAGCTGAAAATCCTGGGCTAGAAGACATTTTTACTGAACTTGCTAAGTCAGATAAGCTTGATTTTCTAGAAAAATATGCCCAAAATGAGAAAAATGCGATCGAGGGAGTTGCAAAATCGATGGAAACCATTGATAAGGAACGTGATGAAGTAAAATTCATAAATTATCTTCGTGACTATTCTAATATTTCAGAAAGATTACTTAAAATTTACAGACTTTGCGCTGGCCAGATCGGTTTATCGCTAACTGAGGCAGTAAATTTAGAGCCTGAAGTAAAGAGTAAAGTAGAACGTATTATCAAATTAAGTAAAGAGGGTGCAGCTAGTACCTGGAAGAAGATCTTAGATGCTGAAGCTAAAAATATTGATTCTTTACCAGAAACTCCAGAAGGAGCACAAAAGTTTTATGAGTATAAAGACTTATTAGAACTACTTGGACTTACTCAATTCCTAAAGGATGCACTTGCAGCAAAAGAAAAGGAGGTAGCTGCAAAAGAAAAGCCAGAAAGCGTAAGCACCAAACGAAAAAAGAGAATTATTGATAATCGTCTTATTAAAGGTATTCAGTATGCTGAACTACCAGTAATTTCAAATGATATTGCGGAAGTTCCGGGTGATCTTTTCAAAATGTTTAAAGCTCTAGAGAAACAAAATTCTGCATGGATGAACTCTTCACTAAGTAAGTATGTGTTTGCGGCCGGCGATTCAGCTAGAGCAAAGGAATTTGATACTACTGCTCGACAAACGGAAAGCGTTAAAGAAGAAGATCAGCTGGCCTATTTAATGGCATGCCGTTCATGGTCACTAAGCTATATTAAAGGTTTAGTTGATGGAGATCTTACTGAAAAGGAAGAGTCAAATTATGTAACTAAACTTGAAAATGTTTCTTCTGAAAAAGAAAGAGAAATTAAAAATTATTACCTATCTAGAGATTTTAATCTTGGTAACTTCGGTGGAGTTCAACTTACACCAGAAATTAGATTACCTTTATACGCTAGAGTAAAATTACCAGTAACTGATGAGGACCGTAAAAAAGAAAGTCCACTAAGAAATATATTAAAAGGGCTTGGTCAAATTGTGACTGGTTTATTTGGTGCAATTCCAGATAAAGGAAATGAAGCAGTTGCAAAAATGGCAAGAAACAGAAACCTTGCAATATTTAATGGACTCAATGCGATCGTTAAAGGAACAGTTACTGCAGTCGGTGGAAAACAGGCAGGTCGTGATTATTCTGAAAAAGTAGATAAACTTGTTCCTGGTAAAGCAGTAGTTAAGGAGGATATGCTTTCTCTAGGCGATGCACCAGGAGTAGTTGTAGTAAATCCAGAATCTCCAGGTCAAGTAATGCAAACGCCGGACTCTCTACCTGGTAATAATATGGATATTTTTTCTTTAGCTGGACCGGGTAAAAAAATTACCTCGACTAAGAAAAGTAAAAAGAAGAGCAAGAAAAAAGCGGCTAAAGTTAATCATATAGTTTCTAGCTTTTCAGACTTTATGCAGCGCAAGTAATCGTATGCAGCATAATTTTACAATTACAATAAATAATAAAAAGAAATATAGTAAATGAGCATAACTGATCCTAATTTACTTGGAGCAAACTCGAACACTGGTGAAGCACCTAAATCATCTACAAATGATTTGCTTGGCATAACTGATGCTTCATGGTCTTCTTTAAATAATACTCACACGGAAAAAATATACGGAGCATCCGATGCTGCAGGTAAAGAGGCAAAAGCGGTATTAGGAACTGACTCTATCTTTAATCCATTTTATGTATTTAGATATGCAAAATATGGAAGTATTTCCGGCGATAATTATTCTCCGGAATATCACAAAGATACTCAAGATGTAGTTTCAAATGTTCTTGAAGCATTTGCATTAACTCCATTAGATAAGATTAAAGAGCAGAAAAAGGAATCAGAAAACCCGACTGCTGGAGAAATTATCCGTTGGGCTCAAAGCAATGCCGATCAAAATAAAGGTGATACTACTTTTGGTGCAATGCCGTATCAATGGAACGATTTCTTATGGTGTAAGTGGTATGGTAAAATGCCCAATAATAGAATGTTGACACTACGCAGATTTCCAATTCCAGTAGAGGATAATTTACAAATTGCTGAATCAAAAGCCCCATTGGTGCCAATTGCACAAGCCGTTACCTGGTGGGGAGGAGATACTGGAAATAAATTATCTAGTGTATTAAATATTGATTATGGATATAATTGGATACCGAAAACGGCTAAGATGCAGGACGTTACTGGTAATGAAATTTCAGCAGATGCACTATTAGACGCAGCAGGATTAACACAAACAGATAATCCTAACCTTAGAAAGATTTTACTTGCGACTCTTTTTCAAAATAACGATAATCCATTTGCAGCAACAGGATACGACGGAAAAGTACAAAACTGGCTTACAACTGCATACGGCGAAGAAGGTCAATATTGGAATCGTGTGCGTGGTCCACTTAACGTAATTAACTCAACACTAATTAGAAACACTGGGTTCACATATCAACACCCAGTAACGATGACATTTAGTTATAAATTAAGATCGTTTTCTAATATTAATCCTAGGATTGCAATGTTAGACCTAATTAGTAACTTTTTATCCTTAACATATAGCAAAGCTGAATTTTGGGGTGGAGGAATCCGATATTTTCAAAAAACTGGGTTTATTCTTCCTGGAATGCCAAGTCAAAAGTTTGAAAATGGCGATTTTATTGGAGGTATACAGGACACAATTACGTATATGCTTGGAGAATTCCAAAAGAAAGGAAAAGACTTAGCTGAAGGTGTCGCGGCACTTACGAAAGGAGTCGGCGATGCTGATCTTACTGGAGTAGCAAACACGCTAGGGGCTTCACAGACTGCACAAAACATTGCAGGTTCATGGGTATCAGAACTTATGCAGACTCCTCTTACGATGCGATCATTCCTAGACGGTCGAGCCGTTGGTGAATGGCATCTTACGGTAGGTAACCCAATGAATCCACTGGCAGTAATGGGAAATCTGTGCTTAAAAAGCACTAGTATGTCATTCAACGATTCATTAGGTATGGATGATTTTCCAACTGAAGTTACTTTTAAAGTAATTTTTGAACACGGCAGACCTCGAGCAAAACAGGATATTGAATCAATGTTTAACTTTGGTGGAGGCGCATTAACCTTTACTCCATTACCTCAGCCTTCTTCTTCATATAACTCACTTGGAGAAAGAAATAGTATTGCCGCAAATAATGCAATAAATGGTAGAAGCGACACTACTCCAGGTTCAACACAAAGCAGCACAGCAACGTCAGTCGGACAAGTGTTTGAAGCTACTTCTGGTGGAACAAAAAATAGCAGTACTGGTGCAAATAAAGAAAGATTTGATCAGTTTGACGATAAAACTAAAGATCAAATTGCAGGTTATATAAAAAGCAAAGTTGCAAGAGCATACGGAACAAAATTTGCAGCGTCGCCAGTTTTGGTAGACTACTTCCTAGACTTAAAAACAAAAGACTAATATGTTAATAACTAGATTACTTCGACTTAAGAATATTTTTACGACAGCTGCCGGCGACGGAATAGTTGACTTAATTAGTTCAACTTTTAGTTTTGCAAAGGATTCAGGAATTGCACAAAGTGTAATCAGAGTACAGGATGAAGAGGCAATGCGCCCAGACTTAATATCCGTTCGTGTATATTCAGATCAGCAATACTATGAAGCTCTAATGAAATATAATGGAATATCGAATCCATTTGCAATTGCGCCAAATGATATATTATTTGTACCTGCATTCAAGAGCCTTGAAAAGATGATGGTTACTCCAACTAAAGTAATTGATAAGGGAGCACAGAAGAAAGATAATAACGAAGCTAAACTCTTAAATCCTAAAACAGTTAAAGATAAAAAGAGATTAGAGGCGCTAAAGGATAAGGTTAAAGAAATTGTTCCGCCAAACGTTAACACTACTGGAAACAAGAATGTTAAGGTGAGAGACGGTAAAGTAATTTTCGGTGAGGACGTTACTCAAGTAAATAAAGATAATTGTCCAGTACCTATCTCAAGAGCTAGACTAATTCAGCAGTTAACTAAAGCAAATTTATTTTAATGTCATTTGGTCAAATCATAAAAGGTACATTACTACCAAAGGTTCAGTTAAAAACGTTATATGAAGAGGATACTTCATCTGATAGTACAAATCCGTCATCATATAAAGCGCCAAAAAGCATGCCAGATTCTGGCCAAAAGACCGGTGCAACTGAACCTTATATTAAAATAGGTGGACAAATAGTTAAGGGTATTGAAACAATGATACTTGATGAAACGGGTTTTATTCCAACTATCTCTCTTACGTTTGTTGATAATTTTGGTGAATTTGCAGGGGATTACTTTCCTAAGACTGATCTACTTATGAGTGTCTACTTGAAAGTCGGTACTGAAAAATTAAAACCGATTCGTTGCGACTTTTTAATTACTCATGTAAAATCTATCCCAGCAAAATATACAGGTGATCGTAAGGGTATTTCTATTGGCACTACTTACTTAATTAAGGGAGAGCTATATGTTCCAGGTATCTATGCAAATATTTCTAGAAGTTATTCTGGTCTAAATTCAAAGGACGCATTAAAAAAGATATGTGGCGATTTAAGTCTAGGCTTTGCAGAAAACGAGAATACTCCTAATGATAAGATGACTTGGATTAATACAAATATGAGTACTCTTGCTTTTATGCAAACTATTGCTCAACATGCATATCAAGACGATGATTCTTTCTTTATGACGTTTATTGATAAGTACTATTACTTAAATTATGTTGAAGTAAATCGTCAATTAAAAGTAGAAGAGGCTCAGAAAACCTTCTTGACTTCAGCGAGACCGTTGGCTAGTGGAATCAATCAACAACTAAAGGATTCACCAGAAAGAGCCCAGTTAGAAGAGGAGACTATGGTAAATTATCTTACTACTGAACTTGAATACAAAGGTAAAGCTAATTATATTACTTCACTAAACTTGATTTCTGATCAGGGACAAATTGTTAAGAGCCAAGGTTATAAGAAACATATTTTCTATTACGATCACCTCAAGTCTACCCAGACTCCATCTGAAAAGTTTAAAGACTTTTTCATGAGCCCGCTTAAGAGTATTGATCGTAATCAAGACCAACACCTAGTGCCAGCTGACCAACAATTAGCAGAAAACGAGATTAAAAAATGGATGAATATTGACTATGGTAATAATCATCCTGAATGGAATGCTGCACGTTTATTGAATGCGCATAATTTAAAGGAATTAGATAAAATAAGACTTAAAGTTACTCTGAATAATATAAATTTTCAGGCAGTTAAAGGATTTACGGTGCCGATTTACATATCCGTACAAGAGGCTGAAAATACTTTAAAGGCTACAAAATCAACAGAAGAGCAAGACGCAAAAATAAAGAATGAAAACGGTCTAGGCGCACAAACATTTGATGCTCAATTAAGCGGTTATTATTATGTATCAGGTGCAAAGTATTACTATGATAAACTTAACCCAAATGGATTGTATACTGAACTCTTCTTATCAAGAAGAGAATGGGCTCCTTCTAAAAATAATAACTAACGATGCCTCATAATTTCTATGGAATAAAAAATAAAGTTGATAATTTCAGAAAGGGTACTTTTATGGATCCGTATGATGAGCCTACGTTCCTGACGTTTGCACTAGACTTTAAATTTGAAGATACATCATCGCTTGTGCAGGACACTCGACTTTCTGAGTCTCCTCTTTTTATTGAAAGAAGTGGAGGAATTGTTGAGTTCTTGAAGAACAGAGGCCATGCTGACAAAGCTCATGGCATGAAAGTATTTAAGAATATTTTATCTTACTTAACCTTTGATGCTCCATGGTATTTCCAAAGTATTTCAGGTTTAGGTGCGATGTGGAAAGGAGCGACAGATATTGAATCTGGTTGGAAAGGTAAAAGTGCAACGATTACTATAGACACATTAGAGGCAGTTGACCTAAGAATAAACGAATTAGCTGATATCTATCGTAATGCAGTATATGATAAAATCCACATGAGAGAAAGAGTGCCAGATAATTTAAGATGGTTCTCAATGGATATTTATGTGGCAGAGGTTAGAAACTTGCGTTATCGAATTCCAGGAGTTGGACAAAACGCTGCTAACTTGTTAGGAATAAACACTGGTATTATTGGAAATATCGTAGGTGGAGGTAATATCTTATCTAACGTATTAAAACAATACGGCTATATTAAATTTAGATGTAGGCAGTGCGAATTTGATTTTTCAGACACTTTTGCTGGCGGCTCCGGCAAACTTGAAGTGACTCCAAAAAATACACCTGCCACTAATTCATTTAAAATTAATATTGGTTTCTTTGAAGAAGAGAGCACATATGCAGATGGCAGTAAATTATTTGACGATCATATCAAGTCTGAACTGCATAATCCATGGAGTGCACGAAATGTTGGTACGAATGTTCAAAACACTGCATCTTTCTTGTCTGGCTTACCGGTAATTGGAGAGTCAATTCAAAATGCTGGTGAAAGCGTGCAGAACGCTCTTGCTCAAGTAGGAGGATTAATTAATCCAGCATTGGGCGCAGCAAGTAATTTCTTAGAACCGCCAGTAACTGATCTCGGTAATGTATATGGCCGATAACTAAACCAAAAGTACTTTTTTAGATATAATTTAATATGGATAATCACGATATAGAATCACGAAATAACCGAGACTTAGTTGACAAACAATTTCTTGGCATAGTTGAGGACGCAAACGACCCTCGAAAAGAAGGTCGCGCAAAAGTTAGAGTTATTAGCCTATACGATGATATTGCAGTAGCTGATCTTCCATGGGCGTATCCAAAACAAAAGAGCGCTTTTTTCGGTAAGAAAGGCAAAGGAGGTTCCTTATCGGTTCCTAAAAAAGGATCGATCGTTGCAGTTAGATTCGATAATGGAAATCCCTATTCACCAGAGTACTATTCCTTGCATGAAATTGCAGACGATGTTCGAGAAGAGTTAGGCAAAGACGGAGAATATTTAGGTTCACATATTGTGCTATTCGATGGTGACGAAGAGTTAAAAATCTGGTTCAGTATTAGTAAAGGAATTACAATGCAATTAAAAGGATCTCGAGTAAATATTGGTCGCGATAAAGCGATTACTATTGAACACGATCAAACACAATCAGTTATTGAATTAAGAGGCGGTAATATTACGATCCATGCAAATTCCAGAATTGAAATGTCAAGCGGCAGCGAAATTGAAGCAGCATCAAACGATATTTGGATCAATGGTAATTTCGTAAAAGTAGGTCATAATCCAGTAAATGGACCGGCTGTGCTTGGAGATAAGCTGTTTCTCCTATTAGAAGCGATGGGCAGTGCAATCGATGCAAAATTTCCACCAACACCTGGAGCAATAACTGCAGCTGTGAGCTCATTTAAACCAGCAGTATTATCAAATACGGTAAAGGTTTCACTATAAAGATTTCTTGTAGAGATTTCCAATATTTTCATATCGGAAAAGCTTGTTTAATCTAGAATTTGGAGTGACTGATATAATATCATAATTATGGGTCTTCAGCTTCTTAAAATTAGTTAGCATTGCTTCAAATCGAGGAAGGTACCAGTCGGCGCCAACAGTATTTGCAGAAGTATGATTTTCATCTTTCCAAAAATGACTAGGCTCTTGCCAAGTCAAAGAGATTCCAGCTAAATAAAATGTATATTGTTCATGCGGATTATTACGAATATCTCTAAACAATTCAATAGAGTTAGTCACTGAATCTGGAAAAGCTCGTTTATTTTTTCTAGGATAAACCTTTGTCCATGGTGGAATAGCTGCATCATTTGATTTCTTTGCTTTTCTAATCCAATCGCTAGAAAAAATAGTAGAGTGCTGTTTAAGCTTCGCTAAAGTTTCAGGGTATCTGGAAAGTTCATTATTGATTACTAAGTCATTGAAGAAAAAATAATTTGGAATATATTTTAACCATATCCTGTTTATTCCAAGAGTAATAATGGATCGATCTAATTTATCAAATTCAATTGAATTGATTTGAGGATCGTTTCCTAAAACTAAGACTTTAACTTTTGCCATTTAACCAGTCTCTTGAATTTATATTTTTATCGTCAATGAAGAAATCATACGTCGGCTTTCCGAACCTTAATTCGTGATATAGGACGCCCCAGGAAGAGAGTTGACCCTCAGTTAATTGTCTCCAATCCAATCCAGAAGAAGTCCCCCTAGCGGTCCAGAAAACGATAGTATGTCCAGCTAAATATAGGTCATTCACCTTCTTAACCGCGTCTGGAATAGGTACTGCAGATTCGTATTCCATGTGATTAGCAAGAGTACAAATAGTATCGTCAATATCAATGAAATATATCACCAGTAATCTCTAGGTTATTTTCCAATTTATATTTTTCCCAGTCTTCTGCATTCATTAGATCTGGAAATCTTTCTCCCTCATTACAAGAAACGTTGACATACATTTTTCCTGGTGTAGAACAGCCACAATATTTACAGTAGCCCTGTACCATGCAATCATCTTTACAGATTTCAGAACGATATAGCACTTGCTCACGCTCATGTTTTGGAAGAAGATGCATTTTATCGCCTAGCATTTTTAGGTTGCCTTCAATAAATTGAAAGACCTTTTTTGGTGTAATTTTCATTTTCCTCTAAGTGTTTTTCTTTTTGCAAGCTCAGATGCGATTACTTCACGTGGTCCATATCCGCCACGAGCAGCTTCAACATCACGGATACTCTTTACTAATTTAATGAGTCCTTGCGGTTCAACTGATGCCATCTGATCGCTACCCCAAAGAGAGCGGTCTAGCGTAATATGTCGTTCTACCCAAGTTGCACCTAATATTGTAGCAGCAACGGTAGTCGTAAGACCAAATTCATGGCCAGAATAACCGACTTCAAATTTCTTTTCAAAATCATTACCTCTATTAATATGTGATAAGTATGTAATATAGTCTAGGTTTAATTCTTCAATTGGCGATGGATATGTTGAATTAGTATGGAACACAACATCAGGTCGACCTGCTGCAATGGCAAGATCAATTTCTTCTTGCGTGCTCATTCCAGTAGAAATTAGCAAAAAGTCAGAATTCTCTCTAGCATACTCTACTAAAGTTAGGTCATTAATTAAAGCTGAAGGTATTTTAGTCATAACTCCCCATTTACCATTAGGTAGCATTGTTTCAAAACCTCGCATAAAATCAACTGCACCCTTATCCCAAACTGAAGCAAACCACTTCATTCCTTTAGAATCACAATACTTGTCAATTTCTTTGTATGTTTCCTTTTCAAATTCAATATCACGCTTATATTGAAAGTATGTAGTTTCCTCTTTTCTCCAAGGAACGTTCTTTGCTTTTAATCTCTCAGCTTGAGGTACACATAGCTCTGGAGTTCTTTTTTGAAACTTAACATAGTCGACGCCAGCGATAGACGCAACATCGATAAGTTTCATAGTATGCGCTAAAAACTTTTCAATATGGGTACCGTATGCATAATTAATTCCAATTTCAGCAATAATTTTAGTTTTCATTTAATTTAATTATTTTTCGAATACTGTTCCTCATCGTGATAACAAGTAAATTCATTTATGTAATAACTTTTTAGATTATTTTTTTTGATAAAGTTCCTAGACCTTTCCCACAAGTCTGCGTCGGCAGGTAACCCAACCTTTCCAGTTTCGGCAAAAAGATCCCTATATAGTAGAGGAATTTTTTTAAAATTCATACACACTGATGAGTGAATTAATTTACTGGATATTGGATAACCCTCAACAAATTTGGATTGAGAATAGAAATCTGGTAAAATTCGAATTGGCGTAATATGTGTGGATTTAGTACACATCCAGTCTGCGCCAGTTCTAATTATACAATTATTAATTTCAGCCAAGTGATTTGGTTTCCAGTGGTCATCATGGTCAAGGTGACAAATATACTTAAATTCCTCTGCTTGTGCTGTTTCAATTGAACGATTAAGTGCGTTAACTCCACCGTATGACCATAGTGCTTTTTTATCAGTGTAATTATCTCGTTCCTTTGCAACATTAAGATTTTCAAAATGTAATTTATCAGATGGGTACTGAGAAATAATATCATTAATTTCTGTTAAATTTTCATATCGATCACCAATTAGAAATATTTTAAAATCAGAGTACGTCTGATTAAAGATTGAGTTAAGCGCTCTCTTTAAATAAAATGGAGTCTTATTGTCTGCACGTTGATAGGTCGCAATTGAAATTGCAAGTTTCATTTTCTACTAAATATTTTTTATTAAATTAGCGTCCACTCACTAAGATACGTATCTGGAATAATATATTTTACATTTATGGTATTGTCTTTAAACCATAGCCGTGGGGCAATCGTTTTAGCATTTGACAAATATGATCCCCACCAAGAAAAAGTACTATTTGCCATTACGAGATGTTTTGCCTGGGTTAAAACATAAAAATCTTCAATAACTGAATTTTTTATGTATTCACAATCTAATCCAATTGTATTTTTTGCTGCAACAATATTATCAGTCACGACTATTACTCGTTTTGTTGGAAAAAAGGTTAATGCTTTTTTATAATATTCCCTATCTAATTGGTGCCAGGTAGTATGTCCTCCACCGGCATAGTCTCGATAATGCATAATTACGCATTCATCAAAATCAATATTCAAATGATTGGTAATTGGCTTGGGTGTCAAAAAATGTTTAATTATGTCTGGACAATGATTAAAATATTTAGGTGAACCTAAATAGCCGTGTATGTTAACATTATCTGGAATATTGAACCCAACAAATCCGACATCTGCCCCATATAAATTTTTGGTCATTGCATGGATTCGATAGGAGCCCGGTGACTCTATTTTAGGTAACGGATTAGTAAAATGTTCTTGATGTATCCATTCTGGAAAACCGTAAGAGAAGCCATTGTTAGTAGCTATTCCAATAACACTGGCGATTCTAAATAAAATGTTTCCTAAGCCACTATCACCTTTTCCAGTAAGCATAGTGTTATTATTGAGTAGAGATGTTGTAATCATAATTTTAAATTATATTAATATTTTCACTTTTATGCCAAGGTCTAGATGGAGCACCGGCATATGGATCTAGCGCTGCTCCAACATCAATTTGAGTGATGTTTGGATATTTAAAAAACATTTTACTAAACAGCATTTTACCAGTAACTGCACATCCATATATTATTACAGGATCTTTTATTTTATCTAAAAGTAAAGTAAGGGACTCCTCATAATTTTCGTGGTATTCCCAAGAATAAGTTATTGGGGTGGTAATATGATATTTTTCGATACACTGAAATTTCATATTTTTTTGATGATTCGGTCCGACTAGTATAACTCGTCTATCTCTAAGAGATTTAAAAAACTCATTAAGCCCATAGTAAACATACATATGCATAAAAGTTATGCAATTAATAGATAAGGCGTCAGTATGTTTAAACCTTTGATAAAAGGCATCAAGTATAGAACTATAGTTTTTATGGCGGGTATAGATATCATCTATACACGGTGTTCTATTTTCTATACCAATTGTTAGATTTAGATCATTTGTCTCTTCTTTATATTTAAAGATTGGGTCGAGTGACTTTTCATAAATAGTTCGATATGGCTCTTCAAGTATAGTATTTTGAGGAATGTTTAAATACGCTTTTATATCACCATCCCCCATTCTTAAAAAAGAAAAATTAATATTATTTTTAATTAATTGTATAATTTTATTATACGTTTCTTCAGAAGAGTGGGGAGTAGTCGGATACGTCCATTTTTCCCAGTTTTTCGCAATATGCGTATCGTTTCGTTTAGGCAGCATAAATTTATATCTTTTCTCTAATTGATGAATTTGTGCCAAAATAAACACAGTCTCCTATTACTATTGCGCGACTATCATCTGGGCAATATGCAGTAATTGAGATTAAATCTTTCATATTATTTGATCCTGGTCTTTTTTATAAAATCTTTTATTTTCAGGTTGGTACCATTCATACAAAGATGCAGGTACCCTTGAGTGATATCCTAATAATTGTTGTAATTCAAAACTAAACTCATCAATCCTGTCGTAACCAATTGCTCTTGGGTAATCTAATAATTGTTTCATGAACGGTTTACTTACGGTTATTGGGATTGCTCTTCTATGATCTTGTGTTATATTTAGTGCCGATGAATGCCAAACATTAGCGTTAAAAACTATCATGTCGCCCTTTTTACCAACGGCTTGTATAGCGTTTTGAAAAAATTCTTCGTCACTTGGTTTTTTTTTATCTAAATGAGAATAAGGCAATAGATATGTCGCTCCATTTTCAATTGTAAAATCATCCACCATTAATAAACAATTTAACATAATTGGGAAATCACCAGAATAAAATCTTAAATCTCGGTGAACAATTGCCGAGAAATTTGGTTGATTTGGTAGATTATCCAATCCACTAAATGAATTAATAATACACTTACTATTAAAAAAAGATTCCGAAAGGAACTCAAAGAATTTTTTACTTTGAATATCTTCCAATAAATTAATGAATATTGGATTACTTAATAACACATGAAGAGCAACTCCATTAGTTTGAATATCATTATTGTTATTTAATTGAGTTTCTCTATGCTCAATAAATGCTTTGTCCAAAGCATCCCTTAACAAATCTAACCAATTTTCATTGACTAAATTTCGGATAATTGTATACCCTTGTTCTTTTAACTCTATGCTATTTTCTTTTTTCATTTTAAAAATTTTTCGTTTTGAGCTCTTTCTCTTATAATTTTAGCAGGATTTCCATATGCTAAAACATTTGGTGGTAATGATTTAAGAACAACGCTACCAGCACCAACAACTGTATTTTCTCCAATTTCTAATCTATCTAAAACAGTAACGCCTAAAGTTAATGCGGAGAATTTACCCATTTTAACATAACCACCAGTCACTGAACCTGCAGAAATACTTGCAAAATCAGAAATTACACAATCATGTTCGACTTGTGCACCGGTTGCAAAAAATGTAAAATCACCAATTGTAGCTTTTGGATTAAATATTACTCCAGCCATTGCAACAACACCAACACCAATTGAAACGTAATTTCCAATTATGACTGATGGATGTATTGCATTTACAAATTCGAAATTAGGCATTCTACTAACAATGTCATTATAGACTAATTGTCTTGACCAATTATCTCCAATGGTTATGATACCACAATCAATGTAATATCTTTTGCATAATTCAACAATATCAGTTTGTCTTCCAAGGACTGGATAATCAAATCTAATACTTCCAATTTCTTGAACTGAATCGATTATACCAACAATGTTGTACTTACCTTCACGTTCAATAATATCTATGCAATAATGTGCTTGGTTTCCTCCACCAATTAAAACTATATTTTTCATTTTTTATAAATTTCAAATTTTGATAAATCAGGATAAGGTAATTCTAAATCAGCATTATGTTTTTTAGTACCATCGGTATTATAGAACTGGCCCATTAATAGAAGTCCACGAGCAGCTAGTTCAGGCATCATATAAAAATTCCATCCTAACATATCAAAATTATCATCATGATATGAACATTCACGGCGACCGCTATATCGAGCTCGTTTAAACCACATGTATGCATCATGATTATCAGTTAAGATCGCACCGCCTTTACTTAATTTAAAGTGTTTGTATGGACCAGTAAATGAGATACACATATGAGTTCCAGGTTTATACATGTCTGCAGTAAAGCTTAATGCTGAATCCCAAACATTACTTGGAGCCAATTGATATGCACCTTTAATTGTTCGCCCTTCAACTGGTGTAAAATTTATTTTAGCGCCAGCATGGATAATTTCACAAGGAACAGAAGGATATGTTCTTGCAGGTATCGTGATTTCCATACCTTCTACTTTTTCGTACATTAACGCTAAAAAAAGCGCATTACTTTGATTATCGACAGTTATTACATATGGGGCGCCAGTGTAGTCGCCTAATGCTTTTTCAAAGTCTTCAGTTATTTTGTATACTCCGTTTGCCATGTTATTCTATTTTTTTTATATTTTATTTATTTTATTTTTGAGAAGGTCGGTTTAAAATTACAGTATTCAAAACACACATCGAGTCTTCCATGTGGGAAACCTAATTTTTTATATTCAGATATATCTTTATTTGAAATTCCAGGAATTCTAGGAGTCACTCCTTGAAAATGTATTATTGGAGAACTAGTAGCGATTGCAAATTTCCAACCTTTTTTATATAACATTTCATACAAGTAATCGTCTCCACAGAAAAAGCTTAGAGTCTGAGGTATTTGAGAGTATGCAGAACGCCTCATTGTAAAATCCCAGCCCTGACGATATTTGTCTGAAAAAATTTTATAATTTAGTGGAGTGCAGGTTTGATAGTTAAGATGATTTGTAGCATGCGACACACAGCCAACAGTTGATTCTTTTTCAAAAATATCAAGAGTATCCTTTACAAAATTTTTAGGAATAATTACGTCATTATTTAGAAAGCAGTAATACTCATATTGATTTTGGCGTACAAATCCATTCCATAAATGGTTCAATGGAATATTTTGTCCATTGTATTGTATGCGCTCAATAAAAGGATATTTTAGTGAACTTAAAATATTTTTAGTATTTGGCTCAGTTGATCCATTGTCAATTATAGTCAACTTAAAATCAGTAGACGTCTGTTCAGAAAGTTGTCGAACGACGTCAGCGGTATAATTGATATGGTTTCGATTAATTACAATTATTCCAAGTTTCATAAAGTATCGTATATTTTAGTAAATTCATTGACTATTGTTTGAGGATGCCAATGTTTATTCATCCAAGCACGACTTGCATCTCCTTTACTTAAGATTGATTCAATTCCGCTATCAATAATTTTACAGAGTTCAAGTTCTAAGTCAGTGCTCCATATGTTAACAAATGGAGAAATAGTTGCACCAGACGATGATAATAAAACCCGTTCTACTTCAGGAGAAAGAGAGCAAATTGTCATCTTTCCAAGAGCCAGGCCCTCTAGTCCAGAACGGTGATAACTTGCAGTCACACATTCATCAATAATAATATTACAATTAGACTTGCGAGCAATACATTGATCTAGAGGAACTCCAGTAATAATGTCGATTTCAACGTCAGTTCCATATATTTTTTTAATTTTAGTTAGAACAGCAAGTGTGACTGAATATCCTTTATCATGCCATTGACCCATTTTAGTAGACCTGCTTGGAGAAAATCCTATTCTAACGACATTGCTTATAGACTTTGGTGTGTATTGAGCAGTTGTGAAATCGATAACATTTCTGACAATTTTGCAATTTGAATATTGAGGAAGAGTTGCATGGTATTGCGAAATAACAAGACGATTATCGACTCGGCTTTTTAGGTCTACTTGAAACGGTTCGCTATGATATTGCAAAATAGTTTTCTTACCTCGATTTACTGAAGGAAGACGATTATGCGCATGTAAAATATCATATCGAGCAGCTGACTCTGGTCTAGCTGCTCCATGCCCTATCATAGAACATCGATAACTTTTGCTAAATTTATTAATAGCAGAAGCAAGTTCGACTGGAGCTTTTGCTATTGGAGTAGCGCTATAATGATATACTGTTTTTATCATCTTTGATTTTTTTTAAAAACTCCAGGTAATATTTCCTTAAATGTTTTCTTTAGGTATAATTGTTCCGTCGCATACTCGTGGACATTTGAAATGGCCAGTGAATCATTTGATCGAAGAACAGATAATTTACCATTTTCATATCCATTAAATCCAAATAATGCTAATTCATAGTTAGTTAACCTTAGCTCGTCAATTAAAATAATTATAGCTAGACCGGATGTTGGGACGAGCGTATCTTTACGAAAAGTTCGAGTTATACTAGATTTGTCTGGATAATTATAGTTTATGATACGCTTCGATGGATAACTTGAAAGTATTTCATCTACTGCATTTTTCCATGGAGATATAGGTTTGGATAAAATAATTAAATAATCAGAATCAAGATCTAAATTAAATCGGGCTTCTCTAAATATGCAATGAATATTAGTTTTGGTTCCAGTATGCTTAGTTGAGGTTACATAACCATTAAATCTGATAATTATGTCATATGAATCAATGAGTTCTCCATATTGATAATTAAGAAGTTCTGCTGAATTTGCAACAACTGCTATTTTTTTACCATTTAGATATTTAAAAAGAGTTTCTCTACTTATAAGTTGAGTTGAGTTAGTAATTTTAGCTAACGGTTCAGGCGGGTTTACAGCTAACTTAGCGGTTACTTCCTTTTTTTGTTCACGTACTGCAGAATTAAAATTTAAAGGTTTACTCAATTTATGATTAAGTAAATGATTTTGATATAACCATACCTGATTGATTTTTCCATATTTAGGATTAGTATATGCTATGGTATCATAATCAATAAAACTTGCATTTGCTAATGCTCGAGCAAGTTGCATATACTTTGGATCTGGTACAGTCGATGCTAAAACTCCAAGCGTATCAGTATATTCAACGTTATTAGTTTGAAGTAAACTATTTTTTAGACAGTTTAAATAAGAATCAGTTGATGTTTTATTTAGTGAATCTGTATACGCAGTGTTTGGCGAATCTACATAAAAAATTGAATAATTACCAGCGACCATTATTTTATTTGGTTGTAAAATAGAAGTCACGTCCTTCATAAAAAGACAAGTATTACTAAAAAATAATAATTTACTTGGAGCAAAAGAAAAAATAAAGCACCTAAGTTGGTCTTGAACATGGGCTGGTGTTATTTTTAATCTTGGTGAAATTGCGACTGCTTGGGAAAATAGTACTATTTCAATATTTTGATAAATTGCTTTTAATTTTTCAAAGTTTAGACTTGAAAGAGGAAAGTTTGGATGTACAACTAGTGTTATTTTTCCGTTGAACCAGGTGTTGGTTTCAAGGAAACTGTGCACGCTTACTCTAGCTAAGTGGAACTGTGCATCGCTGGCAATTGTTACTGCATTTATCTTATTTTCCATCGAATTTATCTAAATCTTTTTGTGTATCAACATCAACTACTTCCGGAATTTCATAAAATATAGTAGAGTCGCAATATAAGTTCCTGTTTAATTTATATATTGCGCTGGACTTAAAAATACAGAGATAATGACTTATTTCGAAGCATTTTGGGTAGTCCTGGCGTCTATATAGATCATGGGGTGTAATTTGGGTACCGAATATACCATTTGATCCAAGCTCCTGTAAACAAAGATATGGGTGAGTCTGAGTCTCCTTCTTACATAAGAGGGAATCAGTTATTCCGAGCTTATAGTAATCTAAAAAGAACGTTAATGCCCTACCGATGTCCTCCCAAGTACGTTCAGGATAGGTTAAGTACAACATTACTATAATATCATCTGGTGTAGAGTCAATTTCGGTGAGTGCATGTAATAAGACATCACGAGTAGAAGTAGTGTCCCTTCCAAGGGAGTCAGGTCGTCTAATTACATTAAACCCATGGTCATTGGCTAGGGTTGCAACAATCGGATCGTCGGTAGTTACCCAAACTGATTTTTTATATTCTTCTGGAATAATATTTGCAGTGTGCTTAAAAAGAGTACGATTTTTAAAAGGAAGTCCCTTTGATCCTAGTCGGGCTGGAATTATTATTTTCATAGTTTATCGAATGCCTCGATAGATATTTTTGGAAGATCGACTCTACTTGTAGCGCTAAGATTATATAACCCTACTCCTCTTTTTTCAAGAGCTATTCGATAACTATTGTATGCTGAGTTAACTTTTGGTAAATTCCTGATCTTAATAATTTGGTGTTGTCCATCCTTCGGATTGTAAAAATGACCGTCTGTAAAATCAACTCCAATTAAGCCAATATTCTTTGCGCCCATTTTATAGGCAAGTCCAATTGCAGTATATGGAGAATTTTGAAAATGGTCAAGATGGTTGGGCTTATCTAAACTTGAAATAGAGGTTGTACCTAATTCAAAATGAGCAATATTTTTGTGTCTCCAACCAGCAACACAGGTAAAGAGACACTTTGCAGTTGACTCATTGACGAGCTTACGACGAGAATCAGTAAATCTCTGTGGAACATCGGTAACTAACAGATAAGTCGGCTGAAACAGTGCAGGTACATCGTTTACCCCTATTGTGATATATTTTGAATAAATATTCTTAAGCTGTAAAAGAGAAGTACCACATCCGCACACAATAATCTTCGAATCGGGATGAATCCCAACAAATTCGCTCATATTTTTCAGTAGTGCTGACATTCGAGTAGAACTTTTTCTTTTTTTGTTATACAATATAGAAGAATAAAAGTTTAGAAAAAAACTGATAAAAATGGATTATTATGCAATATTAGGAGTTCCGAGAACATCAACTGATACTGAAATTAAAAAAGAGTATCGCAAATTGGCATTAAAATATCATCCAGATAAAAATGCAGGTGATAAAACGGCAGAGGAACAGTTTAAAAAGATTGCAGAGGCGTATGGGGTATTGGGAGATCCGGAAAAAAGGAGAAAATACGATGCACCACATAGTGCTGGCTCATTTAGCTTTGACGATTTCGTTAATGGTTTCGGCAGTCAAGGATTTAGAGAAAGACAGACACAATCTAGTGGTCGTGCTCGATCAAGCCAACATAGAACGCACACACCTCCACCAGCAACTGAATACTTAGATATTAAAGTATCGGCTAGCATAGACTTAGCCGAGGCAGCTCAAGGTAAAAAGATTGAACTTAATTTTTCAAGAAAAAAGATCAATTATACTGGCAGAAGTGGTGACTTAATTACCTTTGTAAAAGAGGACGAGGAGAAGGAGATTAAGATTCAGTTAAATTTAAAAAAGACTTATCTTCAAATAAAGAAAGAGGGTAATCGGTATCTTTCAAAAGTAAGAGTCGGCAAACTTGGACACGAGGATGTTTATTCTAGAACGAATATTTGGGGAGAGCTTGAACAGCTACCTCTATTTGGAGATCTCTATGTGGAAATTGAAATTATCGTACCAGATAGTATAACACTAGAAGGCAATAATATTGCACAACGAGTAGATATTCCACTGTATAAAGTTATCACAAAAGGAGAAAAAATACGTATCGAAACTATCTTTAATAAGAAGTACGATGGCGAAATAAATCAGCCTCAAACACTTACTGATTTGAAATTTATTTTATCTTCTGAGGGTATAATTGACGAAAAAGGAAAGGTTGGAGACTATATAATAAAGTTTGATATCCTTACACCTGATGTAACTAAGCTAAACAAAGAAGAAAAAGCTGCTTTCCTATCCTATTTGAGCACCATTTGATAAGTGTACCATGAATTTTTTTACAAAAGCCTTAATAAATAATAAAAAAATTTAAGGCTTTGATAAATTCAAACAATAAGTCCAATAGTGAGGATGTAGTTCTTATTATTGAGAATGTTGGTCAGAAACTTGCCATACAAACTAACACCAAGAACGGAACCGTTTTAGAAGGTGTGTGTGCAGTATTTGGTGAAATGAACAACAATCGTAGAGTTTACGAGAAAAACGAGTATTTGCCTCATCTTTCCTATCTTAATGAGAAGATCGCAAAAAACCAACTAGTTGGTGCTCTAGATCACCCACAACATTTTGAGCCAAAACTAAGTGAAGCTTCACATATCATTGAAAACTTATCACACGATGGTGGTAACAAAGTAATGATTAAACTTCGAATCTTAGAAAACACGCCAAATGGTAAAATTGCAAAAGCCCTATTAGATGGAGGAGTTCAATTATCAATTTCTTCAAGAGCAGCTGGAACAGTTAATGAAAGTGGCCGTGTTACTTTACAAAGAATATTTACATATGACTTAGTTGGAGAACCTGGTTTTACTGATGCTGTCCTAAAACAAACAGTAAGCGAGTCTCTAAAAAATGAGTTTCAAATGATTACTGAGAGCTATTCTCACCTAAAAGAAATATCATTTATTTCTGCTAAAAAATTACAGGACGTTTCAGAAAGTTTGAATTTTGCAGATAATTTTAAAGTCTATAAGATAAATAATTCAAATAAAGAGTTAGGAAACGTATTTCAACCGACTCAAAAAACACAAAAAAATAGCACAACAATGGCCGATTTTGTAACAAGAGAACAAATGGATCAGTACTCAGAAGTTTTGAAAAATCAGTTTTCTGGCATTAAAAAAGAGCTTAAAGCTCAAAAAGTAATGTTTGAATCAACTGGTTCAGGATCACCTGAAGTAGATAATTTAAAGCTTGTAGGTTTCGTTAACTACTTAGCAGAACAACTTGAAGGAGTTGTAAACTACGCAGACTATCTTTCTAACAAACTTAACGAGTCTATTAAATATACTGAACATGTAGCTGAAACTACAAACAGCGGTATTGAATATTCTAGTTATGTTGGTGAAAGATTAAACCAAAGCATTAATCATCAAGATTACCTAGCTGAAAAATTAAATCAAACGATTAATTATTCAGAGTATATTAAAGAAAATTTAAACAACTCTATTAAGTATCAAGGTTATTTAGCTGAAGAGTTAGATAAAGGACTTCAATACACTGAATATGTTGCTGAAGGAGCAAACAGAGGAATTGAATACTCTGAGCACTTAGCAGAAAACATTAATTTGAACCGTGAATATCAACAATACGTTGCTGAGAAATTAGGTCAAACTATCGGTTACACTGAATACCTTGCAGAATCTTTAAATGAAGGAGTTACAACAGGCGGAAAACGCAATGTTTTAGGTGGAGTTTCTAAATTAGATGAATCAACTTCAGTTGATGCGCTAATCGCAAAAGTTGACCAAGTAATCACTGAAGTAAATGATAATTCTTCTAAAGCAGTTCTTGAAAACAAATATCCTTTCTTAAAGGTTATGACTGATGCTAAGAAGAAAGCATTCTATACACTAGATGCAGAGAATAAACAAGCGATTGTTGAAACTCTTAACGCATCTGTTTGGTTCAATGAAGCTGATGTAACTGGAATCATGGAAGCAGTAATTGCTCACAAAAACGAAAACGTTCCTGCACATATTAAATTCATGCCAGCTGATTTCAAACAAGCATGGTCATTAATGAATGAAAATGAAAAAGCAAGAGTTAATGCAAAAGCTCAATTATATACTATCAAAACTCCATACCAAGCTATGACTTTCTGGAGCGAAATAGATATGAGAGGACTTAATGAAAGAGTAGAAATTCAAAAGAATAACGCAAAAATAGAAGCACAGCTCAACGAAAGCCAAGGTACAGAAGGCCTAATACCTGTAAATCAGGTTGTTGAGATGCAGAGAGGTTACTCTCAAGGTTACTTAGAAATGTTATCGCGTCAAGCAGACTATCGAAAGTAATAAAATTTAAAAAAATCAACAAAAACAATGGCACGTACTAAAATTTTTAGACGTTCAAGCGACGCTCGCTTGTCAAACACTTGGAAGCCTGTTCTTGAAGGATACGGAGCAGATATGTCGAAGACTCCATGGTTAGCTGAGTACGCTCACAACCACGCGATTTTCGATAATACTACACCATTATTCGAACAAGCAACTCCAGGATTATTTTTCCAACAACCATCTTCTTTAGGCGGTTATATGGGAGCACCAACTGCACCAACTTCTGGACAAACTCCATTTTCAATGGGTGCAAAAAATTCTTACTCAGATTCTGGATCTGGTGACAAATTCCCTTCACTTTTACCTGTAGCTATCCAAGTTGCAGCTAAAACAATCGGATTTGACTTAGTACCAGTAATTCCAATGGATTCTCCAGTAGGTTTCTTACCGTACTTAGATTACGTTTATGCAGGTGGTCGTACAGACAACCCTAACGGTAATGGGAATAACTTTGATCCTTATTTGATTAAGGTTGAAGGTCTTACTTACAATGAATTTCCAAGTGCAACCTCTGGTGATACTGTAAATGGTGCTGCTGACTTTACTGCAGAATTCGTAGGATTCTCTCGTATCGATGGTAATGTAATCATTAAAGTAAAAACAGATATTTCAACTGCAGGTGAAGGTTTCGTATCGGATAACGTACTTGGTTTCCTTGCTCCACTTACTATTAATGGTGACGGTCCATTTACAGGTACCGCAGTATCTTTAGTTTCTGCACTAGAAAACCACATCTCTGGTTTCACTTCAGTATCTGATGCTGATTATGCTACTACAGACTTCAATGGTCCATACTTACCAACTACTGGTACTGTACCGGGATCTATGAAGAGAGATAAAGCTGAGCTTTCTAAATTCCGTCAAATGGGATTAAGAATGTTCACTAAATTCGTAGAAGCAGAAGGTGACCAAGTGTCTATCTCTGCAACTGTAGAACAAATCCAAGATTTGAACCGTGTATGGAATTATGACGTAATCTCTATGTTAGAGAACGTTGCAGTTAACGACATCGCTCAATCTATCAACAAGCGTTTAGTTGACAGAGTATTAACTCTTGCGGCTACTCACTCTACTGAAGTAGCATTAGTTGAAGGTGCAGGTATCACTAACCTAGACCTTACTGCTGGTGGTGGTGGATTCGAAAACGTTTCTACATTACAACGTCGATTAGCGACTAAAGTTCTTGAAATGGCTAACTTGATTTATCATAGAGGTCGTTTCGGAGCAGCTACCTTCATGGTAACTAACGGTCGTATCGCTTCTGCTCTTGCAGACGTTGCTGGTTACTCAATTGCTCAAGTTCCAACCGATATGGCTGGAGTAGCAGGTAACCTTTACCCAGCTGGTAAAGTTTACGGAGTACAAGTATACGTAGATCCTAACATGCGTTGGGGAGATAACCGTGTAGTATTAGGCCGTAAAGGTGCTGATGAAGAACCAGGTATCAAATTCATGCCGTATATCATGGCTGAGTCTTTACAAACAATTGCAGAGGGTACATTCTCTCCAAAAATTGGTATGAAGTCTCGTTATGCTATCACAGAAGCAGGATGGCACCCAGAAACTCAATACATTAATATCGAGATCGATCCTAATGCTATTGGAGTTCTTACTGGAAGCACTGCTCCTGCTACATCATACGGTACGCTTTAATTAATAGTTTACTAAATAAGAATAGAGAGCCCGTAAGCTCTCTATTTTTTTGTTATAAGGATAAATAATAAAAATAACTCAAATAAATGGCATTTATTAATTGGGGGTCAGAGAGCCCAGAACAATTGGCAATACGTCGCAGATTCGAAGAGCAGACGATGTACGAACAGATGGTTCAAATGGCACAAAGTAGAGCAGGTCAAGCTCCTGGTGCTGCTGGAGTAGCTGGCGGTGGCGGGGATCCTTTAACTGGTCTATATGGAGTAGGAGCAGACGGTCTTATCTATAACTTAAATCGAGGAGAAGCAAATTGGCCTTATAATTTTGAGTCATTTTCTAACGTTACACAAATCACCTTAAACGGAGACGATGGGTTCCTATATGCAATAGTAGATTCTGGAGGCACTGTTGATTTTATAAGAATTGACAGGACAACTAGAGAATTTACATTTATTGACAACGATATTTCAGATTATGCGATGAAGGGAGCCTCGTCTCTCTATTATGAAGGAGACGGTAAATTTATCTACCTAGATAACCTATATAAAAAAGCAATTAGTAGTATTATTCGAATTGAACTAGACCCACTTTCACCAGAAGTAGCAACGGCAACTGAAGTTTCAGAAGTGGATGAAGGAGTAACTGGTTATATACTTAGAAACCTATTTCTCTATGAAGGAGTCACCTGGGCAGTTGCAATAGATACTGGGTCCCCAGTCTTTATTACTGGACCATTTAATATTAATTCAGGCACGTTTGACTATTCTAATATATTAGCCCCTTCACCAAGTGAATCTAATATTAATATTGTATCAATCGAAACAGTACTTGGAGTAGTTGAGCATAATGGCGTCGTATATGTAGCCGCAGTATGGTTCGATCCTGAAGTTAATTACTATTTTGGGCTATTTAAAATGGACACGGACAACGGCGGAGCTGTCGCCCCATATTATTTGACCTTTGTTAAAGACTTAATTATCGCGGAAGCCGAGGACGTTCCGATCGTTTCAATCACTCGTTTCTAAAAAAAATTTAATTATATGAAATTGTGTATACTATGCGAAGACGCAAACATCACCGAGGCTCGCAAAACCTCAGCTGATGTTTTACCAAAATACGAATTTGCTGAGAGATTACTTGAATTAAAAAAGAGGAAAGATCCTGAAGCGGCACTAGAACATTTAAAAATACCTCTTTCCCCAACTGGAGAGTTACCAGCAACCCATTGGTTTTGTTTCATCAACGTAAACGACACAACCTATCAAAAAATGCTGGAGTCTCAAAAGTATACCATTATTGAAGAGGCAGTACCGTCTGAGTTTTTAGCTAAACATAACTTAAAGAAAATAAAAAGCTTTGGTCCAGGATTATAAGTTACTCAAAGGATTTGTCAGTCGAAGCGAAACTGAAGAAATAAAGGCTTGGGTCGATAGTTTAACTATTGAGTCAGGTTCGCCGAATCATCACCTTAGTGAGTTGGCTAAAGCCATAAATGGAAAATCCATTATTTTTGATATTGCAGACACTAGCTATACTAATTATATTACAAAATTTCAATCGATTTCGGCAGTCAAGAATGAGCCTGTCCCAGTGATCATTCTTAAGCTAATTGATAGAATTGCAGAAACTTTAAAGATTTCAAAAGATCATATCTTTCTACAGGCAGTAGACATGAATCGCGGCGGGCGGATTGCTCCGCACTATGACGCTTCAGTCGAAGGTTGTATCAATTATAAGTGTAATCTAAGCGTACACTCAGAAGATTATACGATGCATATTGATAAAAATAATGTGCTAATTCAGGAGACTGATCTATACTGCTTTGAAGCATCTCTTTACAAACACTGGACTGATCCTTTTAAATCACGCAGAATATTTTTAAGTTTTGGTTTTATCTTAAAATACGAAGAGTTAGGGAGGACCGAACTGGATCCTAGAGTAAGGTTGAGCAAGCGTATAGAAAAGTACTTTCAAAAATAAAATAAAAAAGGACCAATTTGGTCCTTTTTTTATATGGTGGGCATCCTTCAAAAGCCGTAAGATAAGTAGAATAATTAAATTGAATTTTGAACGAGTGAGGTTTGCTTTTTGAACTCTTGTGTCTTGAATTTTGAGAAAATCGCTATCTTAATCGTGCATCATTCTGTCAGAATTTGTATAGACGTGCAAGTCTGATATTATGCTACAGATAATACTTCTAGTGTCAGACGCCCATATTAGATCTGGGTAGTATTATTAAAATGATCCAATTTTTCTTGGATTGCATCCAATTGACCTTCGATTAGATCCATTTGCGAATCTTTCCACTTAATATCAAAGTGAGCTTCCATTTCTACTGAATCGTCAGCATATCTGTCGCGAAACCGCCCGTTTGTCGTGTTTAAACTACGAACGTTATTGATTTTAGTCTTTAATTCAGAAAGAGTAAAGATTTGGTCTCTTACTGGAGCAGAAGCAGTATGAATCTTGGTTTTTAGCTCAATTAGAGAAGTAACCTCTGCATTATATTCTTCCCAAGTAGCCTCAAGATCGTATGGCTTTTCTGCACCCTCAATTGATGAGTTATGTTGCGAAATACGGCTCCACAATTTTTGAATTTTAGAGACTTTTTTGTTCTTTTCTTTTAGTGCTTGTGCAATTGTCATGACTTTTTTCTTTTATTTTTAGATGAGTTATAATTAAATCGTTCTTTGATTGGGGTAAGGTCTGATACTAGCACAATAATTGGGCAATATCCATTATCTTCAGGATACTTTTGCCAGATTTCACGCATTCTGCGGCCGGCTTCACAATCTAAGATGAATAAACTGTCTTTTGCTGGGGTAGAAACTGCATACTCGTTTACGAGCGGTTTCTTTGTTTGATCCACTTGTGCCGAAATTACTTCGCTGACCAACAATAACAAACTAGTGATTAGTATTTTCATTTTACTACTTCTTCGTAAGATTTCCACAATACTTGACTCATTCCTTCTGCTAAAGGTTCTTCTCCCTCTTCGGGTTCTACTGGAAATGCAAGTAAAATATTTCCATTAATATCTTTTGCAACTGCCACGAAACCAAATCCTTCACAAATAATTGAGGTATAGTGTTCGTTCGGAAGACCGTCTGCGATTTCATGAATATCGAAATCTGATCCTATTCCTGTTTCATCGTGGATTTCACACCACTGCTTAGAAAATTCTGCCATAGTTTTTGATTATTTGCTTAAATTATACAAAGAAAAGTTATAAGGTTTCACAAAAGGTGAGGTTTTGCCTCATTTATTCCAGCATTAGTAACTATTACATACTCTGGATAATATTCATGTAGGTTAGTTGCACCAGCATAGGAAAGCGCAGAACGAACTCCATCTAAAAGACCATTAACTATAAACTTAGTGCCACCTTTATATGGAATAACAGTAGACTCGCCCTCTACATTTCGAGCAGCTTGTCCGTGTGCAACTTTAGTTTCAAGCGAAGCAGAACCCCGATATCTCTTATATAGACCATTTGTTTTTTCAATAATTTGACCAGGAGATTCGTCAGTTCCCGCAAGTAAGGAACCTAACATTACACAATTTGCGCCGACTGCTAAGGCTTTTGCAATATCACCACTCGTTCTGACTCCTCCATCTGCCATTACGGGCACGA
>Ga0114980_10000064_pt1 | contig 65507 bp, 71 predicted proteins | sample S_140806_EF_Meta_FD_87018 | JGI IMG/M metagenome (GOLD analysis project Ga0114980, IMG submission 87018) | Freshwater microbial communities from Lake Simoncouche, Canada to study carbon cycling - S_140806_EF_MetaG | ecosystem: Environmental > Aquatic > Freshwater > Lake | place: Lake...
GTGGGCCAGCCCATCAGCGTCTGGATCAGCACCTGCACATGGGTTGCTTCGAACAGGTCCTCGCCGCGGACGATGTGGGTCACGCCCTGCAAGGCGTCGTCGTGGGTCACAGCCACATGATAGGCCGCCCCGACGTCCTTGCGGGCCAGGATCACGTCGCCGGCCGTCTCCGGCTGAACCCTGATCAGGCCCCGCTCGCCATTCGGCCCCAGGCCCTCCTCGACGAAGGCCAGCGCCTGCCAGGTGACTTCACCCAACGCCTCCCGGGCGCGATCCAGTGACAGCCGCCAGGCGAAGGCTCGGCCCTGAGCCAGCAGCGCCGCCTCCTCGTCTGCCGGATGCGGGCCGGGCCGCGCCGCCTCGACCGGGCCGTGCGGCGCATCGCCGATCGCGTCGAGGATATCCTTGCGCGTACGGAAACAGCGGTACAGCAGACCTCGTCGCTCCAGCGCCGCGATGACGGCCGCATAGTCGGTCAGGTGTTCGGATTGGCGACGAACCGGCCCGTCCCAGGCCAGCCCCAGCCATGCCAGATCCTCGACGATGGCGTCCTCAAAGGCCGGCTTGCAGCGGATCGGGTCGATATCCTCGATCCGCAGCAGAAAACGTCCCCCCACCTCGCGGGCGGCGCGCCAGGCGGTCAGGGCGGCAAAGGCGTGGCCGCGGTGCAGCCGGCCGGTCGGCGAGGGCGCGAAACGGGTGACGAAGGCCACGACCGCCCTCAGACCCGCTGCAAGGCCCCGGCGGCCTCGGCTGCGGCGACGCCGGCGCGCACATCATCCTCGGACAGGGACTGGAAATGGGCGACCATGTCCTCCAGGGCGAACTGCCGCTCAGAGATAGCCCAGTCATAGATCTCCCGCATCGTGCTCGAACAGTCGGGGAAAGACCGCCCGGTCGTCCGGATCAGGGTAATCGGCTTGCGCTCCGGCAGGGTGAAGGACGGTGGCCGAGGGGTCATCCGGGTCTGGGCTCTCGCGACCTCCTCCCGGAACGCCGGGGAGGCGGCGATCCGGGCGAGGATCTGGCCGTATTCGGCAAGGTGGGCGGCCAGGGCCGTGCCGCCGTCTTCCGTCGCCGGCGGCGCGAAGGCGCGATAGGCAGGGTCCTTCATCGCCTCCAGGTTCAGCAGGGCCAGGAGGGTGCGACCATGCAGGGGCGTGATCGCAAAGGTGACGTGCAACGACGGACCGTCGGTCGCCAGGGCGTCATGGTACCAGCCGCGCGGGAGATACAGCACGTCGCCGGGCTGCATCGTCACCTGCTGCATCAGGGCCCCGCGGGTCTGTTCAAACCAGCGTCGCGTGGCGTCGTCGTCGGGGAAGTTCTCGATCGGATTGTCCGCGCGGCTCGCATACAGATTCCAGACCTTGGTTCCGCCGGTCTGGATAACGATGACGTCGTGGTTGTCGAAATGCGTACCGAAGGCCTGAACGCCCCGGAACGAGCAGTAGATATTGGCACCGATGCTGGCAGCGAAGGTCCGCGACAGCGTTTCTCCGATCCGCATCAGCGGTTCGTGGATGGAGAGAACGTCATTGGCGATCAGGCTGGCACCGGCGGACAGGAACACCTCGACCTTCTGCGGCCAGGGCCGAAGGACTTCCCCCTGCGGCGTCGCGACCGGGTGGCAGTACTGGTCTGGCGGGACCGCCACATAGTTCCGCATCAACCGCAGATGGGCCGACGTCCACAGCGACCCCTGACCCAGCAGCCGGTTGAAGTCGGGCCAGGTGAGAATGGCGGCCTTTGTACCGTCGCCTGAAGCCGGGATGTGCAGCGGCTTTCGGCCGACGTACTCGCCGAGGAAATGCTCGGGCGAGATCGGATGCAGAAGATCGTCGAGGCTGTGCATGGCCGAACAACTAAGATGCCCGCCGCCCGCTGTCGATGCGGCTGTGGCTTCAGAGCGCCTTGAACACTCCGAGTCCGATGGCGGACTCAAAAGCGTCTCTGAGTGCAGGTTCGGAGATGAAGTCGAATTGGGCGATGACGTCTTCGAGGGCGAACTGCGTCTGGCCCGTGGCCCATTCGATCGCGACCCTTGCGGGACCTTCCACCTTTGGCGACCTCAGGCCGGTCGGTCGATACAGGGTCAGGCTTGCACGCGCCGGCAGCCCATAGGCCGTCCCGCGCGGCACAAGACGCTCCTGGGCCATCAGGACCTCGTCACGGAAGGCGGGCAGGGCTGACAGCTCGGCCAGACGCCGGCCCAGGTCCGCCAGTTGCCGGGCGAGCCGGACGCCGCCATCGGTGCCCGGGACGAGCCATTGACGGAAGGCGGGGTCCTGCATGGCTGCGGACTCAAGCAGACCGAACAGGACCCGCCCGTAGAGCGGACTCACCGAAAAGGTCACATGCAGTGATGCGCCCTCGGTGGTGAGGGCGTCGTGGTACCAGCCGCGCGGCAGGTAGAGCACATCGCCCGGCCGCATTGTCACCTCGCTCATCAGCGGGCCGCGTGTCTGGGCGAACCAGCGCCGGGCTTCGGCGTCGTCGACCGGAAAGCTCACCGGCGCGTCGGCACGGTTCTCATACAGCCGCCAGGTCTTCTCGCCTTCCACCTGCACGGCAAAGACATGATGCAGGTCGAAATGGGTGTCGAAGGCCTGCACCCCGCCGAAGGAGCAATAGACATTGGCGCCGACCAGCCCGGCGAAATCACGGCCCAGCCGATGCGACAGCGCGCGCAGCTCCGGCGTCAGCTCCTGGACGTCTCCGGCGATGATGCTGGCCCCCATGGCCAGCAGGTTCTGGACCTTCGCGGGCGAAGGCCGCAGGGCCACGCCTGACTGTGACCGCGCCTCGACACAATACTGTTCCGACGGGATGGGCTGGCCGTTGAAGACCATTTTGAGGCTTTGCGCGGTCCAGATCGAGCTCTGGTCCAGCAGGGCGTTGAACCGGGCCCAGTCCAGAATCGCGCGTTTGGGGGCTCCGGCTTCTGCGGGAATGTGCAGCGGCTTTCGGTCATTGTAGTCCGCATCGAACCGGTCGCGCGTGATCGGATGCAGAAGTTCGTCCAGTGTGGTCATGCCGAAATTCTAGAACGGGCATCCGCCCCTGTCGATGAGCCCACATGCCTGTGCCGTTGAATCCCGTCCAGATCGCTGCCGCCCGGGAGGTGCTGGTTACCCTGGATACCGCACTGGCCCGGGCGCATGCGGTCACCCCGGCTTTCGAATGGCGGTTGCGGACCGGCGGTTATGAAGGTCTGTTCCACATGATCGTGGACCAACAGGTCTCGGTCGCGGCCGCCGCCGCGATCTGGAGGCGGGTGGTCGAGGGGCTGGATGGGGACATCACGTCCCGAGCCGTTCTGGCGTGCGACCCGCAACGGCTGCGCACCTTCGGCCTGTCCGGCCAGAAGGCGAAATACGCTCATGAGATCGCCCTCGCCCAGGTCGAGGGCCGGATCGATTTCGACCATCTGGAAGGGCTGTCGGATGCGGATGCGATCGCGCGGCTGGTTGCCATCAAGGGCGTTGGCAGATGGACCGCCGAGACCTTTCTGATGTTCTGCGAGGGCCGTCAGGACATCTTCCCCGGCGGCGACATCGCCCTGCAGGAAGCCATCCGCTGGGCCGACGGCGCAACCCTGCGGCCGACGGAGAAACAGGCCTGGGCCCGGGCTGAAATCTGGAGCCCCCATCGCAGCGTGGCGGCGCATCTGCTCTGGGGATGGTATGGAGCCGTCAAGCGCGGTGAGGCCGTGCTGGAGGAACATCTCGCGTGAGCCCCATCGTCGATACGGCCCTGACCGATCCGCAGACCGTCCTTGGCGCGCTGGACTTTGCCGGCGTGGCCGTCTTTGCGGCCACCGGGGCTCTGGCCGCAGCGCAGCAGCGGCATGATCTGGTCACCTTCGCCTTCTTCGGCGCGATCACCGCCTGTTTCGGTGGTGTGGTGCGCGACCTGCTGGCGGGCCAGCCTTCGATCCTGCTGCGTCGCGAGATCACTGTCTCCGCCGCCCTTCTGGCCGCGACGGTATTCGTCGCCGCACGCGCCCTGGGCCTCGACGCCTGGCCGGCTGCCCTGATTGCTGCTCCCTGCGGCTTTGCCCTGCGCGCCGGTGCCCTGGTCTGGGGCTGGAGCCTGCCGGCCTTTCCCGGGACCCCTACACGGGGCTGAGCGTTGCGGAACTGTCGTCCCCCGGTCATCGTCAAGCCGTCGAATCACGGCTAGGCTTTGCCCATAACCAGGGAAGGAGACGTGTCTTCAGTCCGGTCGCGTCGATGATCCTCTCCTGCACGGCGAGGGCCTGATGCAGGTCCAGAGCCGCCCCCCGTCCGGCTGGCCCGCGCTGGTGCTGAACGCCGACTTTCGTCCGCTCTCCTACTATCCGCTGTCGATCTGGCCCTGGGAGGAAGCGATCAAGGCCGTCTATCAGGACCGCGTTGATGTCGTATCGACCTATGACAAGGTCGTCCGCAGCCCTTCGATGGAAATGGTCCTGCCCAGCGTCATCGCGCTGAAGAACTATGTCGATCAGGATCGCCAGCCTGCCTTCACCCGCTTCAACGTCTTTCTTCGCGACGGCTTTACCTGCCAGTATTGCAGTGCCTCCGCCGAACTGACCTTCGACCATGTGGTCCCGCGTTCGCGCGGCGGCCGAACCACCTGGGAAAACATCGTCGCCGCCTGTTCTCCGTGCAATCTCAGAAAGGGTGGACGCACCCCCGAACAGGCCGGCATGCCCGTTCGCCGCGCACCCCATCGCCCGAGTGCATGGCAGCTGCAGCAGTTCGGCCGTCGCTTCCCGCCGAACTATCTGCACCAGAGCTGGCTGGACTACCTCTACTGGGACATCGAGCTGGAACCCTGAGGGCTGACGTCGGGCCTGTGGGCCGGCACGTGCGGGTGCCAAGCGGTCCCGATGCGATGGCGGGGCGGTGCCGGTTTGCGACCGTCAGACTTCCTTGACCGGAATTCCGACCTCGCCGAGCCTGACCGGATCGACCTCGCGCCGTGACGCAATCCACTGGCGTCCGACCATGAACTCGGGTGCGGCATTGACCGCCTCGACGGACTGGACCCGCCCCCGGGACAGGTGGAAGACCGCGAAGGACCGATTGGCCGGATCGCCGCGAACGACGATCTGGTCGACGTCGAAGGGCATGCCGGCGATCTGGAGCTTGATGTCGTACTGGTCGGACCAGAACCAGGGCACATCCGGTTTGGGGTCCGGCTTGCCACAGATGGACGCCGTCGCCTGACGCGCCTGCTCCAGGGCATTGGGCACGCTTTCCAGCCGGACGGAGCGACCATAAAGGGCCAGCGGTCGCCGGGTCATGTCGCCGATCGCATGGATGTCCGGGTCCGAAGTCCGGGCCTGATGATCGACGACCACGCCGTCATCGCAAGCCAGGCCGGCCGCCCGGGCCAGGTCGTCGTTGGGGACGGCCCCGATACCGACCAGGACCGCATCGCACGCGAGGGGCTTGGCCCCTGCCAGCCGGATCCCCGAAAGCTGACCGTCGCGCCCGTCGAACCCCTCGACCGTGACGCCGAAATGGAAGCGCACCCCCTGTTCCTCGTGCATCTTCTGAAAGAAGCTCGACAAGACAGGTCCGGCGACGCGCGCCAGCAGCCGGTCCTCGCGCTCCAGCAAATCGACCTCGGCTCCCAGTTTTCGCGCCGAGGCCGCGACCTCGAGCCCCACATAGCCACCGCCGATCACGGCCAGCCGGAAGCCGGGCCTGATCCGGTCCTTGATGGCCTCGGCGTCCTCGATGGTCCGCAATTCCAGAAAGCCGTCCAGATCACTGCCGGGCAGGACCAGCCGGCGCGCCCGCGCACCCGTGGCGATGATCAGCTTGTCATAGGCCAGCACCTCACCGGTCGACAGGGTCACGGTCCTTGCCGCGCGATCGAGGCTGACCACCCGCGTCGAGGTCCGCAGGTCGATATTCGCCTGGGCGTACCAGGCCGAAGGCCGCAGCAGCAGGCCGTCACCATCGACCTCGCCCTTCAGCCAGCCCTTGGAGAGCGGGGGGCGCTGGTAAGGCGGGTGCGGTTCCTCGCCGATCAGAATGATGGGGTCGGCATAGCCGTTCTGACGCAGCAGGGCGGCCGCCGTTCCCCCGCCGTGTCCCGCGCCAACGATGATCGTGGTCATTTCTTTTCTGCCCGTTGGTCGCCAGTCCGTGCGCACCTTATCCGAAAGCTGGCCCCGGATTACAGGTGGATCGCACAAGCGGCTCGTCTGGTGGTGCGCTCATGGCTCGCCTCGCGCGGATCGGCATGGCGGTGGATCGTACCGGACCTGTCAGCGAGCACTGCCTTGACCTTGATCGTCTGTCGGAGCCGCTGGCGCGGAACGGCGACGACTCCCCGCCGTTGACGGGAGGCCCGTCCTGCTTCAGTCGAGCCCTCATGAAAATCCGCGTAAGCGCCGAACTGGTCTATCGCTTCGATCCGCCGACCGACGCCATCTACAAGATCCAGGTCGCCCACTGGCCGGGTCAGACCATTCTTGAGGAAAGCCTGACCACGACGCCGGCCGTCGACTTCATCCAGGACGAGGACGTGGAGTTCGGGGCCCGGACCCTGCGGGCCCACCTCTCCGGCGAGGTGGCCCTGACCTATCGGGCAGTGGTCGACAACGGGGTGCTCAAGGGCCTGCCGCCGGTGACGGTCCAGCACGACTGGAACGACCTCCCGGCCGAGGTCCTGACCTACCTCAACCCCAGCCGCTACTGCCCGTCGGATCAGTTCGGACGGTTCGCGGAACGCACCTTCGGCGGCACGGTCGGCGGCGACCGGGTCCTGAAGATTCTCGACTGGATCAAGGCCGAGATCGACTATGAGCCGGGCGCTTCGGACAGCGAGACCACGGCGGCGCGGACCTTCATCGACCGGGCCGGCGTGTGCCGTGACTTCACCCATATGGGCATCACCCTGTGCCGCGCCTCGGGCATCCCCGCCCGCGCCGTCAGCGCCTTTGCCCACCAGCTGAACCCGCCGGACTTCCACGCCATCTTCGAGGTCTGGCTCTCGAACGGCTGGTGGCTGGTCGACCCGACGGGTCTGGCCCCGGTCGAGGGTCTGGTCCGCATCGCCTGCGGCCGTGACGCCGCCGACATTGCCTTCCTGACCACCCAGGGCTCGTGCCGGCTGGTGCGCCAGTCGGTCGGGGCCGAGGCGGTCTGAGGGTTCGTCATGCAAACGGGGCGGCCAGCTTTCGCTGGCCGCCCCGCGGGCCCTGGCAATCAGGTCCGGGTCAGAAGCGCACGGTCACGGCCGCGCGCCAGGACTGGCCCAGAACCGGGCGGGCCAGATAGTAGCGGGCTCCGGCATCGCCGGAGATGAACTGGCCGGCCCGAGGATTGCCCTCGGTCAGGCCGATCTCATTGGTCAGGTTGGCCCCGGCCACAGAGAAGGCGACGCTGTCGTTGATGTTCCAGCGCAGGTTCAGATTGACCACCGTATAGGCTTCCAGAGGCTGGCTGTTGGCAACATCGGCGAAACGCTCGCTGTAGTATTCGACGGGCAGTTCGATCCGCAGGCTGTCACCCAGCAGGTTCAGTCCGGGCACCATGCGGGCGCCGACCTTGGGAACCCGGATCAGCTGATTGCCGCCGAAGTCCCGCACGGTCGGAACGCCGCCGACGTTCTCGGTGAAGCGGAAGGTGTCGTATTCCGGATTCTGCCACGAGAGTGCCGCTGACAGATCCGCCCATTCGACCGGCCGGATGATGCCCTCGAGTTCCAGACCGACCGTATTGGTGTCGCCATAGGCGACCCGGGTCGTGAAGCTGTTGGTGGTCGAGTTGAACACACTGTCGTTGAAGCGGATGTTTTCAAACTTGGTCTGGAAGGCGGTCGCATAGACGTCGAACAGATCAGACTGCCACTTGAACCCGGCTTCCAGCATCTTGACCGGTGTTTTGCGGATATCTGTACGCAGGGCGTCGGCGGCGCTGCCCTGGAATTCCGAGGGGGCCGGGAGGCGAACCGTTTCGGTATAGCGGCCGAACACGCCCGCTCTTCTTGCGAACTGGTAGTTGGCCCCGAGGGTCCAGCTGGTTCCGTCGAAGTCGCGGTCGATCGGCGTGAAGACGCCCGTGCCCGTGATCACCTGATTGTCGGCAAGCGTGCCGACCACGCCCAGATCCACGGTCTGCTTGCCCTCGACCGAACCGGTGAAGTCGATCCGCTCGTGACGGATGCCGGCATCGATACGAAGCTCCGGCGTGACCTGCCATTCGTCCGAGGCATAGAAGGCCGTCGAACGGGCATCGATCGTGGCATTGTCGAACAGCGAGCCGTAGCGAAGGAAGCCGTTCTCGGTCACCCGACCGACAATCGCGCCGGTGGCGTTGACCGCCACGATGTCCAGTCGACGGGCCTGGTCGCGGACTTCCAGGTTGGCGGTCGCCATGAAGCGATCGTAGTCGTAGCTGTAGTTCGAGACATAGACGCCGAAGGCGACGTCATGGGCCTGACCGCCAAGGTCGAATGTCTTGACGAAGCGAAGGTCATTGGTGAACTCGTCCAGCGGCACCGAGACGCTGAGCAGGTTGCCACTGACCACCAGGCCATTGCCGTTGGCCGTCAGCGGGTCAAAGGCCGCACCGCTGGTCGCATAGCGGTACTGCAGGTCCGTAGCCCCGGGGTAGGCCGCGAGCGCTGCGGTCCGAAGGCTGTTCAGGCGGGCGGTTGCCGTCTCGATGCTACCAGTCGGGAACAGGCCGTTGCGGACGATATCACTGGTCCGATAACGGGCGGTGTTCTGCAGACGCCAGCCGTCGCCGATTTCCAGATCCAGTTTGGCCGTGATCGCTGTGAGGTTGACATCGGTGCCGCGGCCCAGGTCGAAGCCGAACGGACCGTTGACGTTACGGAAGCTGACCAGACGGTTGTCCGGTCCCGCCAGGGTGCCGAAATTCCCGTCGAATCCCGGCACCTCGGCCACGTCACCGGAGCCGTTGAAGGTCAGCGGCACGGGCAGGAGGAAGCCGATATTGTCGTCGATCTGCTTGACGTTGAGCTCGAAGCGGCCGCGTTCGAAATCGCGCGACAGGCCAACACGGATCTGGCCGCCCTGGTTCTGGGTGAAGCCAGGGCTGCGCACGCCCTCGTCCGAACGGTAGAAGCCACCGACGGTCAGGCCCCAGCCGTCACCAAGCGGTGCGCCGTACCAGAAGTCTCCGCGATACATTCCATAGTCGCCGACCGTCGCCTTGATCAGGCCCTCGGCCGTGTCGCCCGCCTGGCGGGTGATGAAGTTGACCGTTCCGCCCGGAGAGTTCGAGGCGAAGATCGAGGCCGGTCCGCCGCGAACGGCTTCGACGCGGCCGATGGTTTCGTCCAGACGGAAGGACTGGTCGGCATTCAGCCAGCCCAGGCCGCCATCGTGTTGAATGGTCAGTCCATCTTCCTGGATGGTGACCGAGGAGTAGCCATCCGTCGGGATGCCGCGCGTGCGGACGTTGTTGGAGGCTTCACCGCCCGAGGCCTCGACCCAGAAGCCCGGGATGGCCTTGAACACTTCAGCAGTCGAGAGCGGGGCCTGCAGCCGCAGAGCGTCAGCGGTCAGGGTCGTGATGGCGTAGCTCGCTTCGGCACGACGACGCTCGGAGGCACCGGCCCGGCCCGTGACGATGACTTCGTCGAGTTGGGCCGACTCCGCGCCGGTGGTGGACTGGGCCAGGACCGGCGTCCCCCCCACGAAGAACGTCAGTGCCGCAGCGCCAGACAGCAAGCGATATGAAAGTCTCATCGGAACCCCTCCAGAAAAGATGGTCCCCGAGTTAACTTCCTATATAAAATTGTCGTAGTGAAATATTGGGAATTGTTTTCATATAATTCAGTAAAAAAATATTGGATTGCTGATCAATACAAGTTGACCGTCGGAATTTCTTATACTGGCCCTGAGCCATTTTTTTATTTTATCGGAACCTATAACGATAGATATTTCTTCTCGTTCCGCTGAAATGGGCAGAGGTTCCGGTCGGAACGATCCGTCCGTTCCGGACACCAGTTCGATCTGCCCGCCGGAAACGCCCGAGACGGCGATCGTCAGGTGAATGTCCTCATCCTCCGCAACCTGAAGCCGCCCCCCCATTACGGCCGTTGAGGTTCCCGCCGAGGCCGACAGGTCAACCGAGGTGCCGGGCCGGCCGGCAAGATCAACGAACACACGGCCGCTGCGGACGCCGTCCAGAATCGCGATCTGGGACAGGTCCCGTGCATAGACGACCGTCGTCGGCGTCCCGACCGGGAACTGCCGTTCAAGCGGCGCGTCAGGATCATGGCTGTCGCTGCCGCCGATTGCGGTGGGGCGACAGCCACGGTCGAGAAGCGCCTCCCAGAAGGGGAGGTGCGAAAACTGCCCTTCGGCGGATCCTGTGAGGCGCATCGTGCCGCCATTGGCGATCTCGACCGCCGTGACGCGGGTGCAGTCCGGCAAGGGTGCGACCCAGCCACAGCCCATACAGGCCTCCCCGGAAGGCATTCCGGGATGGTTGATCGAGATGATTCCCCCCTGGGCCTCGATGCTCCCGAGCAGGTCGGAGATTTCAGGCAGCCGGGGAGAACCCAGTTCGAACGGGAGTGGCCCGGTCGGCCCGATCACGTTCGCATGGCCAAAGAAGGTGGTGATCTCCCGACCCGGCAGGATCAGAAGATTGTCGTAATAGGCCTGAAGACTTCTGAGTTCGGCAAAGGCCGATGGCGTGTTGTGTTCGGTGACCGCAATGAAGTCCAGACCGGCGGCGCTGGCGCGCTCCAGCGTGCGAAAGGCCGGGCATGGAATGCGTCGGCCCGTCCGGCTGTCGCAGGAACCGTCGCTCTGGCCGGTGTGGCTGTGGAAGTCACCTCGATACCAGCCCGGACCACGGCGGACTGCCCCGTCAATGAAGGCGGATTCAGGCGGAGGCGCATCGGCGCCGGCCATGGTGATCCGGGCCGTCCAATTGGCGGTTACAGACGGGCGGATGTTGGGGACCCCCAGGATCAGACTCCACCGCCCGGGGACAATCGGACCCGGCACATAGGAAGGGGTCGCGTCGCTGGTCGCCACGGTTATGGTCGACTTGTTGCCGCCGCTCCAGCCGCGCAGCCCGTTGGGATCGCGCAGGCCGAGATCGATGACGGTGCGATCTGCACGATCATACTCGAACGACAGCGTCAGCCGTTCCATGCCCGCCGGGACATCGAACGGCACCTCTATATAGGTCTGGTGATCCGTGCCGATCAGTGTGCCGGTCAGGGTCAGGTTTGTGGAGATGCCGGGACCGGACCCGGCGGTTGCCCGGTCATCACCGGCCCAGGCAGGGCTGGAATTCCAGGCCGGGCCGGCGCACAGCAGCATGGCTGCCAAGGCGACCGTAAGCCATGGTCGATGACCCCGGTGGAATACCCTGCGCAGCATCTGGTTTCCTCGCCGACCCGATGCATCGCCCCATAGCCAGACATTGTGACACCGGCTTGATCTCGCCGACCCCCCGGCGTCGCCTGCCTGTCGTCTGCGGCCGCGACGCCGCTGACATCGCCTTCCTGACCACCCGGGGGTCGTGCTGGCTGGTGCGGCGGTCGGTCGGGGCCGAGGCGGTCTGGGTCAGCGGCCGCCCGCGGCCTTCCATGCCTCGATGAAGCCATCCCGGCGCAGGACCTTGTTGTCCGGGTCGATCAGCACATGCGCACCGGCCGGAACCGCGATCCGGCCGCGCCCGCCGCCCATGGCCACGGTCTGGCGGCGGCCGTCGATCTCCACCTCGACCGGCATCGGGAAGACCCCGCCGTCGCCCGTCACCCATTCCAGCGACAGTTGGCCATCCTCGCGGGTCTGGCGCAGGTCGGGCAGGCCCGCCTGGTAGAGATAGCCACGGAAGAACCAGGTCAGATCCTGTCCGGACTCCTCGCCGACGAGGGCGAGGAATTCGTCGGTCGTGGCATAGCGGGTCGTGAAATTCCCGGGCCGGGGATCGGCGGTACCATAGACCAGCCGCGTCATCGACCGGAAGAAGGCCTTGTCCCCGATCAACATCCGCAGCGAATGGGCGATCAGCGAGCCCTTGTTATAGAGGTCCAGCCCCGGGCCGGCGTCGCTCTTGTAGACATCGTCCTCGGCCCGGTCGGTGCCCGTGACCACCGGGAAGCGGTTGATCAGGTCGCGGCGCTGCTCCTGCAGCTCGGCCTGCATATAGCGTTCGCCGTTCAGCCAGCGCAGGTAGAGCGGCTGCATATAGCTGCCCAGTCCCTCGTGCAGCCACATGTCGTCGGCGTTGCGGTTGGTCATCTGGTTGCCGAACCACTCATGGGCCAGCTCATGGTGCAACAGCCAGTCATAGCCCTTGCCGTCGAGGCGATAGGCGTTGCCATAGGCGTTGATGGTCTGGTGCTCCATGCCCAGATGCGGGGTCTCGACCACCCCCATCTTCTCGTCGCCGAAGGGGTAGGGACCGACGGTGGCCTCATAGAAATCCATCATCGGCGCGAACTGGGCGAACAGGGCCGCCACCTTGGCCGGGTCGTCCGACCGCAGATGCCAGTAGGACATCGGGATCACATTGCCGAACCGGCTCCGATAGTCGGCCCGCACCTCGTCATACGGCCCGATGTTCAGGGCGATGGCATAGGTGTTGGGATTGGCCGCGCTCCAGTTCCAGGTGGTCCAGCCGTCGCCGTGGTCGACCGTGCCCATGAACCGCCCGTTCGACGGGGCGGCAAGGTTCGACGGCACGGTGATATGCATGTCGACCCGCTTCGGCTCGGCCAGCGGATGGTCGATACAGGGCCAGAAGATGTCACAGCCCTCGGGCTGGACGGCGGTGGCGATCCACGGCGAGCCGTCCGCCGTCGTGGCCCAGACGAAGCCCCCGTCCCACGGTGCCCGGGGGGCCACGCGCGGGGCGCCGGAATAGGCGATCCGCACCGACACCGTCCCGCCGGCGGTCAGTGGCTCGGCCAGCGGAATGGTCATCCGCCCCTCGGGATTGCGCCAGCCGCCGTCGCCGGCCGGTATCTCACGCCCGTCCACCTGCACCGACGAGACGGCCAGCAGGGTGTCCAGCTCGACCACCACGGCTGCCAGCGGCGCGGTGGCGGTGAAGTCCAGCACGGCGACCGCCTCGATGGTCTTTGTCTCCGGCAGGACCTTGATCGACAGGTCGGCCTTGTCGAACACCACGGCCAGTTGCTCAGGCGTGCGCGTCTGGTCGGTGCCGAGAGTGAAGGCCGTCGATTCGCGCACCGGCGTGACGACTACGGCCGGGTCGGCGGTGGCCGCCTGGACCGCCACAGGACCCGCTTGCACCTCGCGCGCCACCGTGATCGAGACACAGGCACCGAGCGTCAGCATGGAAGCGCCCATCAGGGCGGCGCGGCAGGCTTTGATGGACACGGCAGGCTCCCCGGGGCGACCGGGTCAGCCTAATGACGGGTGCGGTTCGCGCAAACAAAAAGGCCGGTGTTTCCACCGGCCCTTTCAAATCTCAGTGCTGTCGCCCGATCAGGCGGCGGCGGCCTGTTCGGCGATCTTGGCCTTGACCTGACGCTTGATGCGCTGGGCGGCCAGCGACAGCTGCTCGTCCTTGGCCTTGACGATGAACGGGTCCAGGCCGCCCTTGAAGTCGAGGGTGCGCAGGGCGGCGTTCGAGATCCGCAGGCTGAAGGTCTGGCCCAGGGCTTCCGAAGCGACCTTGACCGTCTTCAGCGACGGCAGGAAGCGGCGCTTGGTCTTGATGTTCGAGTGGCTCACGCTGTGGCCGACCATCGGGCCGATACCGGTGAGTTCGCAGCGACGCGACATGGGACTATCCTTCGGGTGCGGTCCGCTGAACGGTGGACGCATGAAACAGGCACGCACGGAAGCCGTCCGCGCGAGAGGGGGGCGTATAGAGGAGGTGGACGCGTTTCGTCAAGGCTCGACGGCCGTTCAGCCACCGTTCAATTCCCGCCATATATTGACGCTAGAATGAACACTCGCCTTTCCGGGGACGTCATGACCACCACCCGCCTGATCGCTGTCGCCGTACTCGCCGGAGCCGCCCTGCTGGCACCGTCCGCCTCGACCATGCCGGCCTCGCCCCCGCAGGCGGCCGCCGACACCGTCCTGCCGGGCTACTGGCAATACACCACCAGTGCGCTGGGCATACGGGACACCGAAACCAAATGCGTCCGGCCCAGCGAAATCAATCGCTTCTTCGGCGGACTGTCGACCCGGCGCTGGCAGTGCACCTATCCGGTTCGCGAGGTCGGCAACGGCAATGCCCGGTTCGAGGGCACCTGTCAGGACCGCAAGGGCCGTCGCGTCAATGTCCGCCTGCGGGGCCCCTATGCCCCCGAGAGCTTCCGCTTTAACGGCGGGGCACAGCTCGCACGCGGAACGCCCTATATCCCGGCCAGCATCACCGCCCGCCGGATCGCGGCCCAGTGCCCGGCCGATGCCGAGTATTTCTGAGGCTCAGACCTCGACGACCCGGGCCACGACATAGGTGTGCTGCTCGCCCGAGGGCAGGGACAGGCTGACATATTCGCCGGCGGCGAACCGCTCTTCACCGAAGCGGAAGCCGACGGCGTCTCCGACGTCGCCCTCATCCATGTCCAGCACCCACCGCCCACCCGGACCGTGGCGGAGATGCCCCTGGCTGAGGGTCTGGTTGCCCGAAAAGCGCCTCACATGGCCCCGTCCCGGCTCCGCCCGCTGGGCGTCCCCGTCCAGTCGGCCGTCGGCGTCCAGCGGGGCGACGATGTCATATCCCTCGTCCGGCGCGCCGGCAGGATGGCCGGGCTCACGGGCAAGCTCGAGCCGGATATGGTGGAACTGGGTCATGGCGTTCTCCCGTTGAACAGGCGGTGAGTCCGACAGATGCCGGAACAGGCGCGCACCCGCTTTGTTATGGAACAACGCCCGGAACGCATTTGTGGTCCAGGCAGGCGCGGGGCGTCCTTGCGACGCGCGTCCGGAGAGTCAGGACATGACAGGTCGACTGATTGCCCTTGTAGCGGTGCTTGCGCTGGGCGGCTGCGCCGGCGAGGCGGTCCGACAGAACGGGACCGAGCCGATCATCATGGGCTCTGCGGAACGCGGCGCAATCATGGTGCGCCAGAAATGTGCGGGCTGCCATGCGGTCGAGCGGACCGGCGTCAGTCCGATGGCCTCGGCACCGCCGTTCCGCACCATGGGCGTGAAATACCCCGTCAGTGATCTCCAGGAGGCCTTCGCCGAAGGCCTGGTCACCACCCACCCCGCCATGCCCGCCTTTGAGCTCCAGCCGACCGAAATCGCCGATCTGATTGCTTATCTCGAAAGCGTCTCCGGAACCGGCCCGGGGAGCTGAACTGCAAAAGGCCCGGGATCGCGCCCGGGCCTTTCGTCAGTCAGCGATGTCGCCGGATCAGGCGGCTTCGGCCTCTTCGGCCGCGTCTTCAGCGGCTTCGGCGGCGGCGATGACCGCCTTCTTGGCACTCAGCGACTTGGACAGCAGCTGGACGGCGGCGTCCTTGTCGATGCGGTTGGCGGCGGCGACTTCGCGGGCCATGCGATCCAGCGCCGATTCATAGAGCTGACGCTCCGAATAGGACTGCTCCGGCTGGCTGTCGGCGCGGTGCAGGTCGCGGACCACCTCGGCGATCGAGATCAGGTCGCCCGAGTTGATCTTGGCTTCATATTCCTGGGCGCGACGCGACCACATGGTGCGCTTGATGCGGGCGCGGCCCTTCAGGGTCGTCAGCGCCTTGGTCACCACATCATCGGCGGCCAGCGAACGCAGGCCGGCCGTCTTGGCCTTCTTGGTGGGGACGCGCAGGGTCATCTTCTCGTGGTCGAAGGTTACCACATAGACTTCCAGCGACATGCCGGCGACTTCCTGGACCTCAACGGCCGCGACCTTGCCGACGCCGTGCGCCGGATAGACGACCGCGTCGCCAACCTTGAATTCCAGTCCGGTCTTGTTCGTCATGTCATTCCTTTCCCGGCGCAGGGAGGGCGGGACGCAGACACCGAAGACACCTGTGCGCCCCGACGACGGCTTCCCGTCAGGGGGGGCGGCAGTTTCAGGCTTCAACTGTGGAAACGGATCACCAAACCTCTGGCCGACCCCGCCTTCGTGGGCGGAGTTCTGTCGCAAACGCGGGCGGCGCGAGAAAATCGCTTACCGCCCGACCCAATGACAGGAACCTATCACAAAATTGCGGAATTTCAAAACGTCCGCAACAAAATCATGCGCAGCACGGGAAAGCCCGACCGGGTCGGAGCCGGGAGGTGGTCAGTGCAGTGCCGGCCGGCTCAGGAACCCTTGCCGGGCTTTTCAGAGAAGTATTTCTCGAACTTGCCGGTCTCGCGCTCGAATGCCTCGGCGTCGACGGGCGGCGTGCCCTTGACCGTGATGTTCGGCCAGACCTTGGCGTATTCCGAATTGACGCTCAGCCATTTGCCGTCCGGCTCGTCCTCGGTGTCGGGCTTGATGGCGTCGACCGGGCATTCCGGCTCGCAGACGCCGCAGTCGATGCATTCGTCCGGTGCGATGACGAGGAAATTCTCGCCCTCATAGAAGCAGTCGACCGGGCAGACCTCGACGCAGTCCATGAACTTACATTTCACGCAGGCGTCGGTGACGATGTAGGTCATGAGGCGGTCTGGGGCGCTGTCGGCTGGCGGGAGGAACGGGCAGGGCAAATGACCCCGCCAAGGGTCGCTGTCAACCGAGGGGTTGCCGCAGTCCGTAGAGCGCCCGCGCCTCTTCCGCCGGGCCGCGCCTTTCGCCAAACCCCTCGACCGTCAGTTCAACCAGCCGTCCGCCAACCGCAAACACCAGCGTGTCTCCGACGTGGACTGTGCGGCTGGGCTTGTCGAGCCGGGTCTGGACCCCATTGTGGGTAAGCCGCACCGCACCCCGTTCGACCATGGCGGCGGCCAGGGTCCGGGTCTTCGCGAACCGCGTCCGCCACAGCCAGACATCGATGCGGCAGCCTGTTTCGCTCATCCGGGCGCGCGGGTCCGGCGGGGGCGTTTACGTTTCGCCCGGGGCGGCGCGGGCGGCGCGGTCAGGGCCGACAGGACGGCGAAGGGCGAGTCCTTCACCGCCTTCGGCCGGTCGTCGCGGTCGACCTGCTGCGCCCGTGAGGCTTTCAGCGCCGCGGTCAGGGCCCTGGCCTCGTCCAGCGAAATCCCAAGCGCCGCCAGATCGGCCTCCGTCAGAATACCCTTGCCGGCCGCCTGCCGTTCGGCGAGCGCCTCGAGCATCTCCACCCCGGCCACAGACCGGCCGACGACGCGCAGACCGAAGGCCGACAGCAGGCGCAGCGACGGCGGCGTCGCCGGCAGGGCAGTCAGGGCCGTCGTGCCCGGACGGAACGGTTCGCCGGCGACGAAGGCCTGCATCAGCGCCCGCGCCCGCGGCTTCAGCACCCCGGGCAGCCAGACCGAATGGGAGCCCATCCGCACGGCAAAGGTCCGCAGGGTTCGCCGCTCGACCTGGCTCAGGGCGGCCAGATCGCGCTCGACCGCGCGCCGGTCGATGACACCGCCCGCCTCGATCAGCCGGAAGGCGATCCCGCGCGGCAAGCCCTTCAGCGCCCCGCTCTCGACCGCGCCCTTCAGCCGCGCCAGCGGCTTCAGCGCCCGCCCGGCCTCGGCGGCCAGCCAAGCCTCCAGCCGCCGCTGCGCCCGCTCGCGTGCCGCCGCCGGTCCCAACGCCCCCAGCAGCCGGACCCGGGGTGCGAACCAGTCGCCGCCCGTCACCTGACCCGCCGCCACGCCGCGCCACAACACCGCGCCGTCGGGCGAGACCGCGAAGGCCCCATCCTCGTCCGCCGCCAGCCGGCCCAGCCGCCGGGCGATCTCGGGCGTCACCGCCTGCCGTGCCGCGTGCCGCAGGGCCCGGTCCTCCAGCGCGCTGGAGCCCTTGTCGAGCCGGAACTCCACCCCGGTCAGCTGCCCGACGGCATGGCCCTCGACGATGACGGCACCGTCGGCCTCGACCTCGGCGACCGCATCCTCGGTGACGTTCAGCGCCCGCATCAGGGCGGTGGTGCGCCGGTCGACGAACCGCGCCGTCAGCCGCTCGTGCAGCACATCGGACAGACGTTCCTCGAGCGCCTTCGTCTTGTCGCGCCAGCCCTGGGCCTGATCCAGCCAGTCGGGCCGGTTGGCGATATAGCTGAGGGTCCGCACCCCGCTCAGCCGCGCCGACAGCTGGTCGATCTGGCCGTCATCGCGGTCCAGCTCGGCGAAGCGCGGCGCGAACCAGTCAGCCGTCAGCCGCCCGCGCTTGCCGGTCAGGGCCTGAAAGATCTCCTTCGACAACCGCCCATGCTCGTCCAGCGTGGTCTTCTGGAAGTCGGGCAGCTGGCACGCCTCCCACAGCCGCATGATGGCTCCGCGCGAGCGCCCGACACGGGCCACCTCCTCGTCCTTGATCAGCCGCCGCAGCAGGGTCTCGTCCAGCGCCGGCTGGGTCAGGTTCAGCCCGCGCACCCCCGGCGTGACCGTCAGCGAGCGCAGCAGGTCCGGCAGGGTGTCAAAATCGAGCCGCGCATTGCGCCACTCGGCCCCCTCGACCGGATCGAACCGGTGTTCGACCACCTGTTCGACCAGATCCTGATCCAGCTCCGTCGCCTCGCCCGTGACCCCGAAGGTGCCGTCGCGCAGGTGCCGCCCGGCCCGGCCCGCGATCTGGCCGATCTCATGCGCATGCAGCCAGCGCGTTCGCCGCCCGTCGAACTTCCTCAGGCCCGCGAAGGCGACATGGTCGACCTCCATGTTCAGCCCCATGCCGATGGCGTCGGTGGCCACCAGAAAATCGACCTCGCCGGACTGGAACAGCTCGACCTGGGCATTGCGCGTACGCGGGCTCAGCGAGCCCATGACCACGGCCGCGCCGCCGCGCTGGCGCCGGATCAGCTCGGCGATGGCATAGACCTGGTCGGTGCTGAAGGCGACGATGGCGCTGCGGGCGGGCAGGCGGGTCAGCTTCTTCGACCCGGAATAGCTCAGGGTCGAAAGACGTTCGCGCGACACGATCTCCACATCGGCGACCAGCGACCGGATCAGCGGCGCCATCGTCCCGGCGCCCAGGAACATGGTCTCGAACCGGCCGCGCGCATGCAGTAGCCGCTGGGTGAAGACGTGGCCCCGCTCGGGATCGGAGACCAGCTGGATCTCGTCCACGGCCAGGAACTCGACCTGGCGCTCCAGCGGCATGGCCTCGACGGTGCAGACGAAATAGTGGGCTCGCGGCGGGACGATCTTTTCCTCGCCGGTGACCAGGGCCACGGCGGCGGCCCCGCGCCGCTTGACGATCCGGTCATAGATCTCGCGCGCCAGCAGCCGCAGCGGCAGGCCGATCATGCCCGAGGCGTGGCCCAGCATCCGCTCGACCGCCAGATGGGTCTTGCCGGTATTGGTGGGGCCCAGTACCGCGACGACGCGCGAGGGGGCCTGTCCGGTGCCGCGGTCACTCATGATGGGAACAAGGTGGCGATTCGCCGGCGTTTCCTCAAGCGAAGCTGTGGGTGACTACGGCGCGGACAGCAGCGCCTCCAGCTGGTCCAGCCGTTCCTTGCCGAAGAACATCTCCTCGCCGACGAAGAAGGTCGGGACGCCGAAAACGCCGCGCGCGACCGCGGCCTCCGTATTGGCCGCCAGCCGCGCCTTGACGTCATGGGTCTGGGCCCGGGCCATCAGGTCCGCGCCGTCCAGCCCGGCTTCATCCAGCACCGACTGCAGAACCGCAGGATCGCCCATCGCCAGACCGCGCTCCCAGAAGCCGCCCAGAACAGCCTCGACATAGCGGTCGAAATCCGGTCCCGGCTCGACCGCGCAGAGGCCGCGCATCGCCGTCAGGCTGTTGATCGGGAAGTTCGGGTTCATGCGGAAGGCGGTCAGTCCGTAGCGGGTGACGAAGCGCCGGATCTCCAGCATCTCATAGTCCAGCTTCCCCTTGACGCCGCCGAAGGCCACGAACGGGGCCTGGTTGCCGGTCGCCTTGAAGATCCCGCCCAACAGGCAGGGGATCAGGTTGACGGAGGCACCGGTCCGTTCCGCGACCCCCTTCAGCCCATGGTGCGCGAAATAGCCATTGGGGCTGGCGAAATCGAAGATGAAGTCGATCGTCCGGGTCATCACCAGTTTTCCTTCCATGGGCGCAGGTCCAGCTCGAACGTCCAGGCGCTGCGTTGCTGCTTGTGCAGCCAGACATAGTTCCGGGCGATCTCGTCGGGTTTCAGGATCGCATCCTCGTCCAGCAGGGTCTGGATATCCGGTGCGATGGCGCGGGCAAAGGTGCCGTCGATCATGCCGTCGACGACCACATGGGCGACATGGATCCCCTTGGGTCCCATCTCCCGGGCCAGGCTCTGGGCCAGCTGGCGAAGCGCCGCCTTGGCCCCCGCGAAGGCGGAAAAGCCCGCGCCGCCACGCGTAGAGGCGGTGGCACCGGTGAACAGGATCGTCCCCTTGCCGCGCGTCGTCATCACCCTGGCGGCCTCACGCCCGGTGAAGAATCCGGCCAGCGCCGCCATCTCCCAGACCTTGGAATAGACCTGGGCCGTCGTCTCCACGACCGGGAAGCGCACATTCGCCCCGATGTTGAAGACCACGACCTGCAGCGGCCCGATGTCGGCTTCGATCCGGTCGACCAGGGCGATCATTTCGGCCTCATTGCGCGCATCGACACCGAAGGCATGGGCCTCGCCGCCGTCGGCGCGAATGGCGGCGGCGACAGCCTCCAGCGACTCGAGATTGCGCGGGCGGCGGGTGATACAGACCGCCAGACCCTCCCGGGCAAAGGCTCGGGCGATGGCCGAGCCGACGCCGTCACCGGCACCGACGATCAGGCAGGTTGGCTTCAGCGGCATGAGGCTTCCCCCGGGGTTCACGAGACCGTTTCATATCAAAACTAAGTCGTCAACGCGGACGACCCCGGACATCGACCTGTTGCCGAAGGGACGGCCGCAGGGCCGGCTTAATGGGGCGGGGCGTCCTGGCGGAACAGGGGCGAAACGAATCAGGACCGAATCACCGACACCGGCCGATTCGGGATTTGTTCACCCCAACATATTGTATCTCATGGTGGATTAACCACAATCGGAATCCCTGATGTTCTGGCCCTTGCCGGGCCGGATCCGAAAATCAGGACGCGCGGGACGCACAGACGCTTCCCCGCCGCGTCGCCAGCCGCTAGTTCAGCCTGCGTGGCCCCGTAGCTCAGCCGGATAGAGCAAGGCTTTCCTAAAGCAGAGGTCGGGGGTTCGAGTCCCTCCGGGGTCGCCACTCACCGCTTGCGCTGGATGATCATCACGGTGGCCATCACCAGGATGACCGCCGGCACGAGGATCAGCAGCCACGACAGAATGCGTTCGATAGCCATGGCCACGCCCCTCCCCGGGACGGGCGCAAGGGGCGCGTCATCGGCGGGTAAGTCAAACGGCGCCTGTCAGCGCCATTTCGAGCCCTCGCCGTGCTTGCCGTTGCTCTCGAACACCGGCGGCGCGGCCTTGTGGATGAATTGCTCCGACACCAGCCAGCCCTTCAACGGGCGCAGCACGACGAGACAGCCGAGGACCAGCAGGGGCATGGTCACGACCATATGCACCCAGATCGGCGGATGCATCGTGAACTCGAACCACATGAACAGGGCCATGCCGACGACCCCGACCGCGGTCATGCCGAAGAAGGCCGGGCCGTCCGCCGGTTCGGCGAAACTGTAGTCTAGGCCGCAGGCCGGGCAGGCGTCACGGATGGTCAGAAACCCCGTCAGCAAGGGCCCCTCGCCGCAGCGCGGACAACGGCAGCGCAGGCCGGTCGAGAGGGTGTTCAGGCGGGGGTACTGGGGCTCGGTCACGCTCGGTTCCTGACAGGAAGGCCGGATCTCATGTCGGCTCGCGGCTGCCTCACCGCAACCGGCAGCAATGTCGCGGGTCCGTTCGTCAGGGAGTCGGCTCGCCCCGGGCGGCATTCCAGACGAAGACGAATTCCCGATGCTCCGCCCAAGTCTGACCCTCGATCCGGTCGCCGTCGAGACAGGCGGCTGAGTGATAGGGGCCGACCCCGTCGGTGGTGCGGAAGGCGACGCAGACCCGGCCGTTCTGGGCCTTCCAGCGCCCGGCCTCGATGGTACTGTCGTAGAAGTCGCCGCTGACCGTTCCGTCGGCGGCCAGGGTCAGGTGCATGGCCTTCAGATAGGGCTCGGCCGGATCCGCGGAGAGGTCGACGGCCCAGGCCCCGTTCATGGCATCGGGCGTCGGCCCTGACAGCTGGAACAGCGCGGCGGCGAGCAGGGGCAGCAGTGACATGAACATCTCCGGTTCGGGGCCATAGTTACGCCTTGCGCAGCGGCCCGGACGCCGTCAACCGGTCATGATCCGTTAACCGCCCTGAAAGGCCCCTCGCGCGAGTATGCGCGCGTATGTCCGGGGCCGCCGCCAGAAAACGCATGCTCAAGACCTCCGTGGCCGCCGCCGCGGCGGGGGCGGTGCTGTTTGCGCCCCTGACACCGCTGGCCCAGGAGACCGCCGCGCCGCTGGATCCGATCGCGATCCGCATCGGTTCCAATACCGAATTCACCCGGATCGAGTTCGCGGGCGTCATCGGTGCCCGGTCGCAGGTCCGGCGGGACGGTCGAAATGTCATCGTCCGCATCGGCTCGACCGCCGCGCCCGACGTATCGCGGCTCAAGGTCGATCCACCACGCGGCGTGGACAAGGTTGAGACCCGGGCTGTCCGGGGCGGCACTGAACTGGTCCTGACCCTGGCCGAGGGGGCAGACGCCCGCTCCGGCTCGGCCGACGGGGCGGTCTGGCTGAATCTGTATGAGACGCCCCCCGCTGCCGCTCCGGCCGAGACGCAGACCGCGGCGGCCGGAACCGTGCCGGTCACGGCCGTGGCGACCCCTGCCCAGGTCAGCCTGTCGTTTGCCTGGCCCGCGCCGGTCGGAGCCGCCGTCTTCCGGCGTGGAGAGGCCGTCTGGGTGGTGTTCGACAAGAATGCCCGCCTCGACCTGCCGGGTGCCGGAGAGCTCGGCCCCGTCACCGATGCCCGCTGGACCGCCGGGCCCGACCATATTGCCCTCCGCATTGCCGCCCCCGAAGGCCTTGCCGTTTCCGCGGCTGCGCAGGGCTCGACCTGGACCGTGACCATCGGCGGCCAGCCACCCGCCGTTGAAGGCGTCTCTGTCGATCGGGACGATGACGGGGAGCCGGTCCTTGTCGCCCGCATGGCCGGTGCCACCCGTGCCGTCTGGCTTACCGACCCGCTTGTGGGTGACCGCTTCGCCGCTGTCACGGCCCTGGCACCCGGCAAGGGCCTTGCGGACCGCCGCCGGACCATAGACCTGGCCTTGCTGCCGACAGCCCACGGCCTGGCCGTCGAGACCCCGGCCAGCGACCTCGCCATCCAGGCCGATGGCGATCTGGTCACCCTCAGTCGGCCGGGCGGCCTGACCCTGTCACCCCCGTCTGCTGCCCTCGAGGCGGCGGCTGCCGGGAACGACGCGCCTCGTCGGGCCAAACATCCCGCCCTGATCCTGGCCGAGTGGGCCGAGGTCGGCGACGAAGGTTTCACCGCCCGCCACCGCCGTCTCCAGGATGCGGCGGTCAAGGAATCCATGGCCGCGGGCGACGATCCCCGGGCACCCGCCGAGGCGCGCTTCGCCCTGGCCCGGTTCCTGGTGGGCTCCGGCCTCGGCTATGAGGCGATCGGTGTCCTGAACAGTATCGTCGCCCAGGCCCCCAGCATGGTGGGTGAACCGGAGTTGCGGGGCCTGCGCGGTGCCGCACGCGCCCTGATCGGCCGGATGGAAGAAGCCCAGGGCGATTTCGCCTCCGCCGCCGTCGCCGCCGACCCGGCTTCGGCGGTCTGGCGCGGCTATATCGCCTCGACCCAGGGCGACTGGGAGTCGGCCCGGCAGGCCTTCGACGCCGGGGCTACGGCGGTGGACGAGTTTCCGGCCGAATGGCGCGCCCGTTTTGGTGCCGCCCACGCCATGGCGGCCCTCGAGCTGGGTGACCTCGACGGTGCCCGGGCCCTGCTGGCCTACAGCTTCAGCCAGAACGCCCCCGCGGCGGACCAGCTCACGGCCCGTCTGATTCAGGCCCGGCTGTTCGAATTGGTCGGCCAGCCGGAGCGGGCCCTGGCCGTGTACACCGCCATCAGCCGCGCACCCCTGGACGCGGTCTCCGTCCCCGCCAAGCTAGGGATCGTCCGCCTGTCTCTGGCCAAGGGAACGATGAAGGCCGATGCCGCGGCCCGCGAGCTGGAGGGGCTCCGCTGGCGCTGGCGCGGCGACGCCACGGAACTGGCCGTCATTCGACAGTTGGGTCAGCTCTATCTGTCGCAGGGCCTGTACCGCGAAGCCTTGACCGCCCTGAAAGGGGCCGGCCCCAATCTGCACCGGCTTGAGGGTGCTGCCGAAATCCAGGCGGATCTCGGCGCCGCCTTCCGCATGCTTTTCCTTGAGGGCGGGGCCGACGGCCTTCAACCCGTCCAGGCCTTGGGCCTGTTCTATGATTTTCGCGAACTGACGCCCATCGGTGCCGACGGCGACGAAATGGTGCGCCGGCTGTCCCGCCGTCTGGTCGACGTCGACCTGCTGGATCAGGCGTCCGAGCTGCTCAAATACCAGGTCGAGAACCGGCTCGAGGGTGTGGCCAAGGCCCAGGTCGCGACCGACCTGGCCGCGATCTATCTGATGGACCGCCAGCCTGAACCCGCCCTGCAGGCGATCTGGGCCTCACGCACGACCATCCTGCCGGCCCCCCTGAACGCAGAGCGCCGCGCGCTGGAGGCCCGCGCCCTGATGGATCTGGGCCGGTTCGATCATGCGCTTGAGGTGCTGGGCGACGACGCATCACCCGAAGCCCGTGAAGTCCGCGCTGAAGTGTTCTGGAAACAGCGGAACTGGGAACCGGCCGCTGTGATCTATGAGGGGCTGCTGGGCGACCGCTTCCAGAATCCCGCCGCCCTCACCGCCTCCGAGGAGGCCCGGTTGATTCGTGCGGGGATCGGCTATTCCCTGAGCGATGACCCCGCCGCCCTGACCCGACTGTCGCGCAACTATCAGCCGTTCGTGGCCGGAGCGCGGGCGAAGACCGCCTTGACCATCGCCCTCGACGACGACTCGGACGGGGTTGCCTTGCCGGGGGATTTCGCCAGCCTCGCCGCCTCGGCTGACACATTCGCCGGCTGGGTCGCGGCCGTGAAGGCTGAACTCAGAACCAAAACGGGCGGGAACCGACCCGCGGCACCCGCCCGTCCTGCGTAAGGATTCCCCGGCGAACCGGGGAAGGGTCCTACTTGTTCACGGCATCCTTGAGCGGCTTCGACACGCGGAAGCGCACAGCCTTCGATGCGGCGATCTTGATGGTCGCACCGGTGGCCGGGTTGCGGCCTTCACGGGCGGCACGGGCGGCCGTGTCAAACACGCCGAGGTTCGAGATGCGGACATCGCCGCCGCCGGTCAGCGACTTGTGGATGTTCTTGACGAGCGCGTCGAGCACGCGGCCTGCATCGGCCTGGCTGACACCAGCGTCCTTGGCGACGGCGGCAATGAGTTCTGCTTGGGTGGTCATATGGGTCGTTTCCCGATGAAAGCTCGTCCCGATTCAGGGACGATGACGGACGGATTGACGCCGCTTTTGTCTCCCTTGGCAAGCGACTTCGGCGCTGTAACCCCCACGGGGTGGGATTCTATCCGCTTCCTGACGCTCTCTGGAAGCTCTCGACCAGGCTTCCGGCGACCAGTCGCCAGCCGTCTACAAGCACGAAAAAGATCAGTTTGAACGGCAGGGAAATGACCACCGGCGGCAGCATCATCATACCCATGGACATGAGCACGCTGGAGACCACCAGATCGATCACAAGAAACGGAACAAAAAGAAGAAATCCGATTGTGAAGGCCCGCTTCAACTCACTGATCATGAAGGCCGGAGTGACCACGCGAAGAGGGAGATCCGCGGCGGTTGTGGGGGCCTCCAGATTGGACAGCCGGACGAACAGCGCGAGGTCGTCCCGGTCCACCTGTGCCAGCATGAAAGTCTTCACAGGTTCTGACGCCGCATCGAAGGCCTGGGGCAGCTCCATCTGCTGATCCAGCAGCGGGCGGATGCCCGAATCATAGGCGTCCTGCCAGGTCGGAGCCATGACGATGGCGCTCAGGAACAGGGCCAGGGAAACCAGAACGGCGTTCGGCGGTGACTGCTGCATACCCAGGGCCGTGCGCAGCAGGGACAGCACCACGATGATCCGGACGAAGCTGGTCGTCATGATCACGATCGACGGGGCCAGCGACAGCACGGTCATCAGGCCGATCAGCTGCACCACCCGTTCGGTCAGACCGGAACCGGTACCGAGGTCGACATTGATGGCGGCTCCGGCCCCTCCGGCCGTCGCCAGGTCCTGGGCCAGGGCCGCCAGCGGCCACAGCAGACAGAAGCCGGTGGTGATCAACGACAGGATCGCCGCGCGCTTCAGCTCTGCGCGGGAGGGGAGGGCGAAGATCTTCTCCCTTTCCCCCGTCGTCGGCCCGCGCCGACGATCCTGCCCCGGCCGGACAGGCAGAAGGCCGGTGCCCTTCACTGGTCTGACTCCGACCCGCGCGGTTCGATCAGCTCGCGACCTTCGCCGAGGATCAGCAGCCGTTCCTCATTGTCGATCCTGACCAGAACCAGCCTGCGGGCCGGATCCAGCACCAGGGTCTCGACCACGCTCATCCGCCGCTGGCCGCGTTCGGCGCTGATCCGGGCCAGAAGCTGCGGCAGATAACGCCGCGAGGCCCAGGCGGCGAAGCCGATGATGCCGAGGGTGACGGCGAGGGCAAAAATCCCCCTGGCGATGTCGAGGAAAAGATTCATGCCCCAGACTTCGGCGATCATGGTTAACGCCCCGTTGAGATAACCCCATGTTAACCATGCGGGCGGCAGTTTCTGCCCATTCCGGGGAGGCGATCCGCGTCTCTCGCGCCGGGATTGGGAGTCGCCCGTGGGCTTCACCGACCTGCCACTGCTCAGCCAGATCAAGGGCCGCCTGACCTGGCTGGACGAGCGTCAGCGCGTGATCGCCCAGAACGTCGCCAATTCCGACACCCCCGGCTATGTCAGTCGTGACCTGCGACAGCCGACGGATTTCGCCCGTGCCCTCGCCACCGGCGGCGGGCTCCGGATGGTCCGCACCAGCGCCATGCACATCGCCCCGCCCGGCCCGACGGCGCGGTTCGAGAGTCGGGACGCACCTGATTCGGAAACCACGCTCGACGGGAACTCCGTCGTCGTCGAGGAGCAGATGCTCAAGATGGCCGAGAGCCGAATGGCCTATGATGCGGCGATCGGCTTCTACCAGAAATCCATGCAGATGCTGCGTATGGCCGCCCGTCCCCCCGGCCGCTGATCGAGGAATAGCCGATGCCCGACCCGATCCCACCCCGCAATTCGGCCATGGCCGTGGCCGCAAGCGCCCTGCAGGCCCAGCAGTCACGCATGCGGATCATCGCCGAGAACATCGCCAATGCGCAGTCGACCGCCCAGGTCGCCGGCGGCCAGCCCTATCGCCGCCAGGTTCCCGTCTTTCAGGCGCGCGAGATCAACGGCGTGACCGGCGTCTCCCTGGCCGAGGTCCGGCCGGACATGGGCGACTTCAAGACCGAATACGATCCAACCCATCCGGCGGCCAATGCCGAGGGCTATGTGCTGCGGCCCAATGTCGACACCCTGGTCGAGGCCATGGACATGCGCGAGGCCCAGCGGGCCTATGAGGCCAACCTCAATATCATCGAGACCGCGCGGTCGATGGATGCCCGCACCCTCGACCTGCTCAAGAAATAGGGACTGACCGATGAACCCCTTGGCCGCAGCGCGCGCCTATTCGGCGATCCAGGGCGCAGATATGCCCTCTGCCCCCACCGGCGCGGCGCAACCGTCCGGCTTCGCCGACATGCTGACCAGCGTCATGGGCGACATGACCCAGTCCTCGCGCGCCGCCGAGTCCCAGATGACGTCGGTGGTTCAGGGGCAGGGCAATCTGATCGACGTGGTCACCGCCATCTCCTCGGCGGAGGCTTCGCTTGAGACCGTCATGGCCGTCCGCGACCAGGTCATCCAAGCCTATCAGGAAATCATGCGGATGCCGATCTGACGGCACTCAGCCGTTGGGTGCCCGCCCGCGCAGCCATTGCGACAGCACCCATTTCTCGCCGGAAACCGGCGGCAGACCCGCATGGCGCGTGCGCCGGTCGATGGAGCCGTCCGGCAGGGTATTGGCCCAGAGCAGGGCGTCACCCTTGCGCCCGCGGTGCCTCAGATCGCCGGCCTCGAACGCCGTCTCTCCACCCTCGAAATCGTCATTGAGAAACACCAGGCAGGTCGCGATTCTCTGCCCGCGCCCGGCGAGGTCGGCGGCGTAGCCCGGCAGGGCGGGATCCAGCCAGTCGACGTGCCAGTCGAACGACTGACCCACGGTATAGTGCAGCACCTGGGTCCATTCCAGGCCGGGGACCGGCAGGCCGGCCGCCCGCGCGATCCGTTCGCGCACGACCGCCAGCACCACATCCATTCGCTCGAGGGTGAACTGCGCCGCCGCATTGGTCCGCGCGCCCTCGCGCCGCCCGCCGCCGGTCTCCGGATCATAGACCAGCGCGGGCTCCGTCATGGCCGCGGCCCTGTTTCTCAACCAGTCGCAGACACCATCCGGAAGAAACCCCTTAATGGTGAAGATGGCCGGTCCCGGGCTCAGGCTTCGCGGCACGGGCGCGGTCATCCAGGCGGCCAGATCAATTCCGGCAGAACCCGACAGCAGGGCCAGTTGCTGCCCGGCCGTAGGGTGTCCCAGCCTCGCCGCCTGCTCCAGCCGGCCGAGGGCACCGGGCCAGTCCTTCGGCAACCCCAGCCCGATGGCCGTCAGGACCGCAAGCCGGTGCGCGGCAGCGGCGTCGCCGGCGTCAGCCGCCGCAGCGAGGGCGAGGGGATCGTGTGGGTCGGGCATGCTCACCGCACTCTTCTAGCCCAATTCGGGCCCGGCGCGACCCGCGTCCGCTGTTCGCCGGCCTCAGCCTTTCAGCGGCACAGCGGTCCCGGCGACGGCCATTACACGTGCCCTCAACCGTGAGCGGTTCTCCAGCCCGGCGCGGATCCGGTTCTGGATCGGCGTGTCCATCAGCGTATGGAAAAGGAAGGCAAAGACGAAGGCCGCGAGGACACCCATACCCCAGAGCGCCCACTGGGCGGCGACGGGCAGGGCGAATTTCGCGATCATCACATTGACCCCCCCGAACCAGGCGATCCGTACCACCTCATTGGTGATGAACATCGAGAACGAGACCTGCGCCGCCTTCTCCACCCATTTCGAGGGTCGCGGCGTGGGCACGGCACCGGCCGCCAGGATGATGGTCGCGATACAGGCCAGCGAGATCAGGGCGTGTTTGTCGAAATACTGGACGAAGGCCAGCATCAGGGCCGCGCCGATCCCGGCCCAGCCCGCCAGCTTCGGCGCGATCCAGACCTTCCGGGCGAACCAGGCCAGGGCCATGCCCAGGAAGAATAGCGGCAGGGCGCGGAAGAAGCCGTAGCCCATCGGCATCTGGTAGACGGGATAGCCGAACAGGCTCCAGGTCATCTGATTGGCGACCAGATACCCGCCCAGGCCCAGGGCCAGCACGCTCCACGGTCCCAGCCGGACCAGTCCCTTCAGGATCCACGGGAAGGCCAGATAACAGCCGATCAGGGCCGAGATTGACCAGCTGGGCGCGTTCCAGCCGTAGCCGCCCGGGATCCCGAACGCCTGCACCAGCCCCAGCTGGGCGGGCAACTGGTCCCAGGCGAACCATTCCGGAGCCCGCGGTCCGACCCCGATCGCGGTCCCTCCGACGACCAGCGCGACAAGGCTCAGCCCCATGATGATGTGCGCGGGCCAGACCCGCAGAAACCGCTTGGCGAAGAAGTCGCCCGCCGACATCCGGCCTCCGGCGAGCGAGCCACCATAGACCCGCATCAGCACATAGCCGCTGTCGATGAGGAAGAAGTTGGTGAGCAGGAATCCGCCCCGCTCGAACACCGGATGCAGTGCCTCGGCCAGGGCGATGGGCCCCGCGCCCTGAAAGTGATGCAGGATGATCAGGGCGGCCACAATGAACCGCAGGGTGTCCAGCCAACCGCCGCGCACGATGGGTAGTGTCTCGTTTCGGGTCGAAATCGCGGTCCAGGCCATGGAAAACACCTCCTCCGGGGCGAATTCCGCAAGGACCGGGCCGCGTGTTTTTCCGGCCCAACAGGGACAGGCAACCACCGCTCAACAGGGTGATCAGCGCCGGCGGTCGTTGCTGGGCGGCGACCGCAGGAGCCCGCGGGTCTCTAGCCCCGCACCAGCCTCAGGAACTCTTCCCGCGTCCGCGCGTCGTCGCGCACCACGCCCAGCAGGGCGCTGGTGGTCAGGCTGGCGCCCGGCACATCGACGCCGCGCAGGGTCATGCAGCTGTGCTCGGCCTCGATGACCACGCCGACGCCCTGGGGCTTCAGCACTTCCTCAATGGCATTGGCGATCTCTGAGGTCATCTTCTCCTGGATCTGCAGCCGCCGCGCGTATCCGCGCACCACCCGCGCAAGCTTGGAGATGCCGACCACCCGGTCGGTCGGCAGATAGCCGACATGGGCCACGCCCACGACCGGCAGCATGTGATGCTCGCAGAAGCTGACGAAGCGGATGTCCTTCAGGACAACCAGCTGGTTATAGCCGCCGACCTCATCGAACGTCCGCTCAAGATAGGCCCGCGGGTCGACTTCATAGCCGGCGAAAAGCTCGCGATAGCTGCGCGCCACCCGCGCGGGGGTGTCCAGCAGCCCTTCCCGGTCGGGGGTGTCCCCCGCCCATTCGATCAGGGTGCGCACGGCGGCTTCGGCATCCGCCTGGGTGATGGCGGATCGGGGGAACGACGGTGTTTTCATGCGGCCAGACATAGGGGGTCGAGGGTCGGGGGTCGAGGGTCGGACCAGAGGGACTGGAACCCGGGGGGGCGAACCCCTTTCGCACGCCGGTGGGCCCCGGTCCGGCCGTCCGGCACGAACGGTTACCCGTCACCCGCCTCTCGCTAACGCGCCATTAACCACGCTCCCGGCATTTTCTGCCCGGTATCTCCGGAGTGTGATTTCAATGAGCGGCACGGAAGTGATGGATGTAGGGCGCGACGCCCTCTGGCTGACGATCCAGCTGTGTGCGCCCGTCCTGCTGGTCGGCCTGGTCGTCGGCGTGGTCATCGGCCTGTTCCAGGCCCTGACCCAGATCCAGGAACAGACCCTGATCTATGCGCCCAAGATCATCGCCATCTTCGTCAGCCTGCTGCTGTTCCTGCCGCTGATGGGAGCCCTTCTGGGCGGCTTCATGCGGACGATCGCAGCACGCATCGCCGGCATGTGATCGTCATGGGACACCTGTAGGTGGATCCTTGGGCAACATCGGAGCAGGTCTGGCAAGGCGCGCTGATCTTTTCCCGGATCGGTGCCGTATTGCTGATGCTGCCGGGCATCGGCGAAAGCTATGTCTCGCCGCGCATCCGTCTCTCCCTGGCCCTCGCCGTGACCCTGGTCCTGTGGCCGGTGATCGCCGGTGCCTTGCCAGCTCTGCCCGTGACCTTGAGCGGCATGGCGGGATGGGTCATCCGCGAGGTGATTGTCGGTCTCATGATCGGCGCGCTTCTGCGGTCTTTCCTGACCGCCCTGGCCACGGCGGGCGAGATTGTCGCCCTGCAGACCACCCTGGCCTTCGCCCAGACCGCCAGCCCGATGCAGGCCCAGCCGGGCTCGACCATCGGGGCCTTCCTGATGCTGCTCGGCACGGCCATGATTTTCGCGACCAATACCCATCATGTGTTCATTGCCGGCCTGGTCGGATCCTATGACCTGATCCCGCTGGCCGGGCCCCTGCTCACGGGGGACTTCGCCACCCTCGCGATCCGCACCCTGGGCGACGCCTTCATGCTGGGGGTCCAGTTGTCCGCCCCCCTGCTGGTCTTCGCCCTGATCTTCAACCTCGCCTCGGGCCTCGTCGGCCGGGTGATGCCGTCATTCCAGGTCTTCTTCGCCGCCGCCCCGCTCAGCATCCTGCTGGGCCTGTCGGTCTTCGCCCTCAGCCTCGGCGTCGTTGGAACGGTCTTCATCGACCGCTACCGCGCCCTGGCCAATGTCTTCGTCGGAGGCGCCGGTGGCTGATACGCCGGATCCCGACTCGAAGACAGAAGAGGCCTCCCCACGAAAACTTGAGGAGGCCCGCAAGAAGGGGGATGTCGCCAAGTCTCCCGACGTCGCCGCGGCCCTCTCCCTGGCCGGGGCGGCCGCAGTGGTATTGATGTCCGGCGGCTGGTTCGCCAGCTCCATGGCTCAACAGCTTCTGCCCTTCATCGCGGCTCCGCACACCATGATGGGAGGTCTCGAGGCCGGAGCGGGCGTCGAGATCGGCATCATGGCCGTATGGGCCATGGTGCCTTTTCTCGGAGCGGTCATGCTGGCCACGGTCATCGGCGGCGTCGGCGGCAATGTCGCCCAGTCCGGCCTGCTGTTCACGGCCGACAAGCTGAAACCCGACTGGTCGAAGGTGAATCCGCTCAAGGGCTTCCAGCGGATCTTCGGGCCTGACGGCCTTGTCCAGTTCCTCAAGACCTTTCTCAAGCTGCTGGCGGTCGGACTGATCTGCTGGCTGGTATTGAAGCCGCACGTGCGTGAGCTGGAGAACATGGCGGCCATGCCGCCGGCCCTGATCCTGCCGGCGGCGCGCGACCTGGCCGTGGCCCTGATCATGTCGACGATCATCTTTCTGGCCTTTACCGCAGGCGCGGACTTCCTTTGGCAGCGATACCGCTTCGCCGAGCGGATGAAGATGACCAAGGAAGAGACCAAGGAAGACTACAAACAGTCCGAAGGCGACCCACACATCAAGGCCAAGCTGCGCCAGATCCGGCACCAGCGCAGTCGACAGCGGATGATGCAGAACGTGCCCGGAGCCACGGTCATCGTCACCAACCCGACCCACTATTCCGTCGCCCTGCGCTACGAGCCCGGCGAGGGTGATCCGGCACCCATCTGCGTGGCCAAGGGTGTCGACGCTCTCGCCCTGCGGATTCGTGAGGTGGCGCGAGAGCACAATGTCCCGATCGTCGAGAACGTGCCCCTGGCGCGGGCCCTCTACGCCGCCGTCGACATCGATGAAACCATCCCGCGCGAGCATTTCGAAGCGGCCGCAAAAATCATCGGCTTCGTCATGCAGAAGCGCAAAAAGCGGTGATTGACCAAAGGTCTTAACCCGGCATTTACCACGCGCCCGGCATTTTCTGCCTGGCGGGCGTCTGTAAAGACCCGTGAGTATTCGGGGCGGGACGCGTGGGCGGCTTCACGGCGGCGTTGCAGAGATTCGGAATCGGTCGGCTGACCGTGGTGCTGGGCGTTGCCGCCGGCGTCGCGGCCGTGCTGGTCGCCGTCATGCTGCGCATCGGCCAGGCTCCTGATGCCCTGCTGTACTCCAACCTCGACCTCCAGGAGGCTTCCGAGGTCACCACCGCTCTTGACGCTGCCGGGATCAAATACTCCTCGAAGGGAGACGGTTCGACCATCTTTGTCAGTCGCGATGAGGTGGGCGAGGCGCGCATGCTTGTCGCCGGAAAGGGTCTGGTGACCTCCGGTTCGGTCGGCTACGAAATTTTCGACAACCAGTCGGTGCTCGGCCAGACCGAGTTTCAGCAGAACCTCAACGAAAAGCGCGCCCTCGAAGGCGAGCTGGCCCGCACCATCCTGACCATGCGAGGGATCAATTCCGCCCGCGTCATGATCGCCCTGCCGCGCCGCGAGCTGTTCCAGTCCAACGCGGCCGAACCGACCGCCTCGGTGGTTGTGGGTGTCACCGGCGGCCAGCTGACCGGTGCCCAGGTCCAGGCCATCCGCAATGTCGTTGCCTCTTCGGTTCCCAATCTGAAGCCCGAAAAGATCACCCTGACCGATACGTCCAACCGGACCCTGGCGGCCGGCTCGGACGCCGAGGGTTTCAGCGCCGCCTCGGCCCAGGACGCACAGGAGACGACCGAGTCCCGCTTGCAGGCGCGGATCATGGACATAGTCGAGGGTGTCGTCGGCGTCGGCGGCGCGCGGGTCCAGGTCACGGCCGATATCGACCACAGCCGCTCCACCACCCAGGAGCAGCGCTACGATCCGGACGGCCAGGTGGTGCGCTCCACCGCGACCAACGGCAGCGAGTCCACCGAGACGGAGCCCGCGGCGGCAGGCGGTGCCACTGCGACGAACAACATTCCGGGCGGTGCGCCACCGGAGGCCGCCATGGCCGGCTCGCGCGACACGGCCAACACCGAGACCACCAACTACGAGATCTCCAACACGACCACGACCACGGTGAAGGAGGCCGGCGAGATCAAGCGGCTGGCCGTTTCGGTCGCGGTGGACGGCCGTTGGACGCCCGCGGCCAATGGCGGTGCCCCGACCTATGCCCCGCGCACGGCGGCGGAAATCGCCCAGATCAAGACCCTGGTCGCCGCCGCCGTGGGTATTGACGAGGCCCGGGGTGACAAGATCGAGGTGCTCAACGCCCGATTCAACCGCGACCTGGCCGTAGTCGGCGGCGAGGAGGCCACGGCGTCCCTGTTCAACTTCACCAAAGACGACATCATGCGCGGCGTGGAGCTACTGGTGCTCCTGATCACCGGCCTGCTCCTGATCTTCTTCGTCCTGCGCCCCCTGCTGAAAACAGCGGGCGGGGTCGCAGCGGCGGGCGGCGGTCAGCTGCAGCTCGCCGGCGCGGGCGGCGTGACCTCGCTGCAGACCGCTCTCATGGGAGGCGCTGACGGTGCCATGGCCCAACTGGGCGGGCCGAACGAGATGGACCAACGGCTCGACATCGCCCGCATCGAGGGCCAGGTGAAGGCCTCTTCGGTCAAGAAGGTCGCAGAGTTCGTCGAGAAACATCCCGATGAATCGGTCGCTATCCTGCGCAACTGGATCCACGAAGCCTGATGGCGCGCTCGATTGGCAAACAGGCGGTTGATGACGCCAAGAAGCTGACGGGGCCGGAGAAGGCTGCCGTCGTCCTTCTGGCCCTTGGGGAGGATCATACCCGTCTCTGGCAAGCTCTGGACGAGGAGGAGATCAAGACGGTCTCCCAGGCCATGTCGTCGCTGGGCACGGTCAGCAGCCAGGTCGTCGAGGATCTGCTGATCGAGTTTGTCTCGGGCATGAGCGGCTCCGGCGCGGTGTTGGGCAGTTTCGATCAGACCCAGCGTCTGCTGGCCGCCTTCATGCCGAAGGACCGCGTCGAAGGCATGATGGAGGAGCTCCGGGGCCCCGCTGGTCGCACCATGTGGGACAAGCTCGGCAATGTGAACGAGGCCGTTCTCGCCAACTATCTGAAGAATGAATACCCGCAGACCGTCGCCGTGGTGCTCTCGAAGGTAAAGCCGGAGCATGCTGCCCGGGTCCTGACCAGCCTGCCCGAGGATTTCGCTCTCGAATGCGTGCAGCGCATGCTGCGCATGGAGCCGGTACAGCGCGAGATCCTCGACAAGATCGAACAGACCTTGCGCAATGAATTCATGTCGAACCTGGCGCGCACTTCGAAGCGTGACAGCCACGAGATGATGGCCGACATCTTCAACAGCTTTGACCGTCAGACCGAGGCCCGCTTTATCGGCGCGCTGGAAGAGCGCAACCGCGAATCCGCCGAACGCATCCGTGCCCTGATGTTCGTGTTCGAGGACCTCGCCAAGCTGGATCCCGGCGGTGTTCAGACCCTGTTGCGCGGGGTCGAGAAGGATTCCCTCGGTCTGGCCATGAAGGGGGCCTCGGAATCCCTGCGCGAACTGTTCTTCTCCAACATGTCCGAGCGCGCCGCCAAGATCCTGCGCGAGGACATGGAGTCGATGGGGCCTGTTCGCCTCAAGGACGTCGATCAGGCCCAGATGGCCATGGTCCAGGTCGCCAAGGATCTCGCCGCAAAGGGCGACATCATGCTGGTGGGCCAGGGCGGCGACGACGAGTTGATCTATTGACATGACCCCTCAGCCCCTCAGCACCCCCTTCGCCTTTGACACCGAGTTCGACGCCTCGGGCGAGGTCATTCGCGCCGCGGTCTTCCGTCCGATCAAGCGTGCCTATGGCCCGGCCGAGGTGGACGCCCTCGTCGCCCAGGCCCGCCTGGAAGCCCGCAACGCGGCCCTGGCCGAAGTCGAGAGCATCCAGGCCATGGCCCTGTCGGCCATCGGCCAGGCACTGGCCGCTGCCGCCCCGGCCCTCGCCCAGGTGGCGCAGCTGCATCGTCAGCAGGCCGCCGAGCTGGCGCTCACGGCCGCCCGCGTTGTGTCCGCTTCCGCCCTCGACCGCCACCCCGAGGCCCCTCTGCAGGCTGCAATCGAGGCGCTGGGCCAGGAGATCGACGCCTCGCCGCGGCTGGTCATCCGTACCGGCGATCTCACCGAAGCGACCCATGCGCGGATCCAGCAGCTGTGCGCCGATGCCGGCTTCTCGGGCATTGTCGCCTTCCGCACCGAGCCCGCCATGGCACCGGCCGCCTTCCAGCTTGAATGGGCCGACGGCCGTGCCGCCTTCGACCCGCAAGAAGCCTTCACCCGCATGAGTGAAGCCCTGAACTCCGCCCTGGCCGCCGAGGCCGGACATGCCGAAAATCTATCCCCCGAAACCTCGACCGAAGGGAGGCCGTAATGGAATCTGATACCATGGCCCTGGAGGAGTTTCCGGACTCCGATGCGATCGCGATCGCCGATGACCCGTCGGACAAGACAGCCCAGGATCTCGCGCCTGTCTTCGATGTACCGGTCAATATCTCGGCGGTGCTGGGCAAGTCCCATATGTCTGTGGCCCAGCTTCTCAAGCTGAACCGCGGCAGTGTGCTGGAACTCGACCGCAAGGTCGGCGAGGCCATCGACATCTTCGTCAACAACCGGCTGGTCGCCCGCGGCGAGGTCGTCGTCGTCGAGGACCGGCTCGGCGTGACCATGACGGAAATCATCAAGACCGAGGACTCCGCCGCCTGATCGGCGGCCGGTTCGTGCGTAGAGATTAGAGGAGAAGACTGATGCGGCTTCTGGTAGTGGGCAGGCTCAGCGGACAGCTGGCGACGGCAGTGAAAATGGCCATGGCGCATGGTGCCAAGGTCAGCCACGTCGAGCGCGGCGATCAGGCGACGGAACAGCTCCGTCGCGGGCAGGGGGCCGACCTGTTGATGGTCGACTACCGCATCGACATCGCGGCCCTCATCGCGGCCAATGAGGCCGAGCGGATCCATGTCGCTGTGGTGGCCTGCGGCGTCGACGCCGACGCCACGGATGCGGCCAATGCCATTCGCGCCGGGGCCAAGGAGTTCATCCCCCTGCCGCCCGAGGCCGATCTCATCGCCGCGGTCCTGTCCGCCGTCGCGGATGACGATCGCCCGCTGATTTCCGCCGACCCGTCGATGAAGGCGGTCATCATGCTGGCCGATCAGGTGGCCCGCTCCGAGGCCTCGATCCTGATCACCGGCGAAAGCGGCGTCGGCAAGGAGGTGATGGCCCGTTACCTCCACAATGGTTCGAAACGCGCCGAACGCCCGTTCATCAGCGTCAACTGCGCCGCCATTCCCGACAATCTGCTGGAATCCGAGCTGTTCGGCCACGAGAAGGGGGCCTTCACCGGCGCCATGGCCCGCCGCATCGGCAAGTTCGAGGAGGCCGACGGCGGCACCCTGCTGCTCGACGAGATCTCCGAGATGGACGTCCGTCTCCAGGCCAAGCTGCTGCGCGCCATCCAGGAGCGGGTCATCGACCGCGTCGGCGGGACCAAGCCGGTGCCGGTGAACATCCGCATCATCGCCACCTCGAACCGCGATCTCGCCAAGTCGGTGGCCGAGGGCAGCTTCCGGGAAGACCTGCTCTATCGCCTGAACGTCGTGAACCTGCGCCTGCCGGCCCTGCGCGAGCGGCCCGGCGACATCTCCGTCCTGGCCGACCATTTCGTCAGGAAATATGCCGCCGCCAACGGCGTGCCGGTGCGGCCGATCTCGCTCGATGCCCGCCGTGCCCTGGTCTCGCATCGCTGGAACGGCAACGTCCGCGAGCTGGAAAACGCCATGCACCGCGCCGTGCTGCTGGCGGTCGGTCCCGAGATCGACGTCGAGGCCATCCGCCTGCCGGACGGTCAGCCGCTCAGCGCCGGTGCCCACGGCGCCGCGGGCTATGACAGCCCCGCCGCCCGCGCCGCCCAGACCGCCGACGCCGTCACCCGCGCCCACGTCGGCCAGACGGTGGCGCAGATGGAGAAGGCGCTGATCCTCGACACCCTGTCACACTGCCTGGGCAACCGCACCCATGCGGCCAACATCCTCGGCATCTCGATCCGCACCCTGCGCAACAAGCTGAACGAATACGCCGACGAGGGCACCCAGATCATCGCCCCCCAGTCCGGCATCGCCGCCCCCGGCTACGCGGCCGCCTGAGAGTGACCACGGGTGCGGATCGCAGAAGCGTCCTGACCGGCCTCGGCGCGCTGGGGCTGATGGGCTGCGATCAGCAGGACTACCAACCGAATCCGACGTTGAAAGTCGTGCCAACGCGCAGGGTGGATTTCAGCAGCCTTGAAGCCCGCCACGGTGGTCGTATCGGCCTCGATGCGTGGAGTGAAAAGGGCGCGATCTCCTGGCGGGGCCGCGAACGTTTCGTCTACTGCTCGACGTTCAAGATGTATCTCGCCGCCGCGACGTTGCTGAGGGTTCAGGCCGGCGAGGAAAGCCTGGATCGCCAGATCTCCGTCACGCGCGCCGACATGGTCAACAACGCCCCGGTGACGGAACCCGCCATCGGCATGACCCTGAGCGTCGAAACGCTGATGAAGGCCATCGTCGAGGTCAGCGACAATCCGGCGGCGAACCTGTTGCTGAAAGCGCTGGGTGGACTTGAGGCCATGCGGGCCTTCTACCGCGGCATCGGAGACGACAGCACCACGGTCGATCGGTTCGAGCCGGAGATGAACCGCCTCGACGGCGACAAGGACACCATTGAGCCGGCGCAGTCGCGGATAAATCTCCATCGGCTGTTCGAGGCTTCCGGGACGCCCTTGTCCGTGACCTCGAGGGAAAAGCTTCTCGGCTGGATGTTCACCTCGCCGACCGGCACCGCACGGATCAAGGCTGGCGTTCCGGTCGGATGGCGCGTTGCGCACAAGACGGGCACCGGCGGCTACGGCCCCACGAACGACATCGGTCTGCTCTATCCGCCAAGGGGCACCCCGATCACCCTCGCAATCTATTACCACGGCGTCCGCGCCTCCTCGGACTCAGAGAATGAGGCCGTCATCGCTGACGCCACACGCCTGACCCTCTCCGCCCTCGGCTACGCATGACCGACATCCCCGCCCCGACCATGATGCGCGACGGCATGGCCCGTCCGACCGGTCGCGACATGCTGGGCTGGATCGCGCGCGGCGAGGTGGGCATGGCCATCGGCGTCATCGGCGTCATCCTGCTGCTGATCCTGCCGATCCCGGTCTTCCTGATGGATGTGCTGCTGGCGGTTTCGCTCGTCTCCAGCGTGCTGATCCTGATGACCGCGGTGATGATGAAGAAGCCGCTGGACTTCGCCATCTTCCCGACGGTCCTGCTGGTCTCGACCCTGTTCCGGCTGGGCCTCAACCTGGCCTCGACCCGCCTCGTCCTGAGCCACGGCCACGAGGGTCCGGGCGGCGCCGGTCAGGTCATCGAGGCCTTCGGTGCCCTGATGATGGGCGGCAGTTTCATCATCGGCATCATCATCTTCGCCATCATCCTGGTGGTGAATTTCGTCGTCATCACCAAGGGCTCGACCCGCATCGCCGAGGTCTCGGCCCGCTTCACCCTGGACTCCATGCCGGGCAAGCAGATGGCTATCGACGCCGACCTGTCGTCCGGCCTGATCGACGAGGACACCGCCAAGCGCCGGCGCAAGGAACTGGAGCAGGAATCGACCTTCTTCGGGGCCATGGACGGTGCCTCGAAATTCGTTCGCGGCGACGCCGTCGCCGGCCTGATCATCGTCTTCATCAATGCCATCGGCGGCATTCTGATCGGCACGCTCCAGCACGGCATGAGCATCGGCGATGCGGCCAACTCCTATGTCGCCCTGACCGTCGGTGACGGCCTGGTGACCCAGGTTCCGGCCATCATCATCTCGATCGCCGCCGGCTTCCTGGTCTCAAAGGCCGGCGTCGAGGGCACGGCAGACAAGGCCCTCGTTGCCCAGCTGGCCACCAACCCCGTCAGCCTCGGTGTGGTTTCTGCCGCCGCCGGCCTCATCGGCTTGATCCCCGGCATGCCCCTGCTGCCGTTCGCAGCCCTGGCCCTCGGCGCAGGCTTCATGGCCTGGCGGCTGGGCCGAAACAGACTCAAGCCCGTGCCAACCGAGGGCGAGCTGGCCGCCGCCGCCGGCCCGAAGGAAGATGTCGAGGAGCCCATCGGCACCGCCCTGGCCATCGATGAGGTCAAGATCGAGCTGGGCTATTCCCTGTTGTCCCTGATCAACGATCTCGAGGGCCGCCGCCTGACCGACCAGGTCCGCGCCCTGCGCCGCTCCCTGGCCCAGGAGTATGGCTTCGTCATGCCGTCGGTGCGTATCCTCGACAACATGCGGCTCGGTACCCAGGGCTATGCCATCCGCATCAAGGAGATGGAGGCGGGCACCGGCGAAGTCCGTCTCGGCTCCCTCATGGCCATGGACCCGGCCGGCCGTCAGGTCGAGCTACCGGGCGAACACACCAAGGAGCCGGCCTTCGGCCTGCCCGCCACCTGGATCGACGAAAGCCTGCGCGAGGAGGCCACCTTCCGTGGCTATACGATCGTCGACCCGTCCACGGTGCTGACCACCCACCTGACCGAAATCCTCAAGGACAATATGGCGGACCTGCTGACCTATGCCGAGGTGCAGAAGCTGCTCAGGGAACTGGGGACCGAAGAGAAGAAGCTGGTCGAGGAATTGATCCCGTCCGTCGTGACCGTCACCACCCTGCAGCGCGTCCTTCAGAGCCTGCTGCGCGAGAAGGTCTCGATCCGCGATCTGGGCGCCATTCTCGAGGGCTTGGCCGAGGCCGCGCCGCATACCAGTTCGGTCACCACCCTGGTCGAACACGTCCGCGGCCGTCTGGCACGCCAGCTTTGCTGGCAGCACAAGGGCGACGACGGGGCCCTGCCCATCGTCACCCTGTCGCCGGACTGGGAAGCCGCCTTTGCCGAGGCCCTGATCGGCCAGGGCGAGGACCGCCAGCTGGCCATGGCTCCGTCACGGCTGCAGGACTTCATTCGCGCTGTCCGCGACGTGTTCGAACGGGCCGCCATGGCCGGCGAGACCGCCGTCCTGCTGACCGGTCCGCAGATCCGCCCCTATGTCCGCTCTATCATCGAACGCTTCCGCGGCCAGACCGTGGTCATGAGCCAGAACGAGGTCCACCCGAGAGCGCGCCTGCGGACGATCGGAACGGTCTAGAAATTCCTTCTCCCGCAAGGGGAGAAGGATGCCTACTCCACTTCCGTCCAACCCCCGGCGGACGCATTCCGTGCCGCGTCATTGGCAGGCCGCGCCACCAGCCCGGACTGGGTGATCCAGACCTCATACAAGGCCCCGTCGGCCATCGGCATATAGGTCCCGCCGCCATACAGTGTGTCGACCGCGTCGATATATTTCCGGTATTTCCGCGCCGTATCCCAAGCACTGATCCGCCAGGGCAACCACCCCGGCCCGGCGTCTCCGCCGGCGAGGGGATGCACGCTGCGGGTCGCATTGATCTCCTGCTCGACCGACTGATAGCGGCCGGACAGGCGGTCCAGCCGGTACTGGGTGTCCAGCCCCAGCACATTGGCCCAGGGCTTCCATTTCAGCACCTGCGCCTCGATGCGCCATTCATCGCCATGCAGCGGGAACAGGTTGCTGACACCCGGCGCGCTTTCGCCCATGCCGGGCTGCATCACCGTGGCTTCGAAATACTGGGGTCCCAGCTGCCGGGTCTGCACCGTTGCCACCGGCCGCTCATAGGTCAAACGACCGTAAGTCTGGACGTCCAGCGCCAGCAGGGCAGCGATCGCGCCCATCGCCATCAAGCCCGCGCCGCCGGCCCCGGCCAGAAGGCCGCTGAACACCCGTCCCTTGAACACGGACAGCAGGCCTCGGACCAGCAGCCCAATGCCGATCAGGCCAACGACCGTCGGAGCGATCCACCACCACCAGACCATAGCAACACTCTTCCCGATCCCCACGGGGAATGATCATTACCCCAAATCCTCAAGACAGAGATGGTTTCTCCCCACGCGCGACTCGACAGGCCCCGAGGCCCCGCTAATGCTCGCGTCTGATGAAATTCGTTCCCCGCTCCCTGCCGGCCGCTTCCCGCCCTGGGCACCTTGCCACCCGCCTGCAGTTCGGCACCGCCGAGCCCGGCCTGGACTACCAGCCGCGTGCCACCGCCTTCGGCCTGGTGATCCATGACGGGAAACTGGCCTGTGTCCGCATTGACCGGGGCGAGGGCAGCTATCTGGACCTGCCCGGCGGTGCCGTGGATGGCAACGAAACCGAAGAACAGGCCCTGGTCCGCGAGTTCCTCGAGGAAACCGGCATGACGGTCCGGCCCCTGACCCCCATTGCCGAGGCGTCCCAGTATTTCCGCAAGACCGACGGCAGGCCCATCAACAACACGGGCGGCTTCTGGATCGCCGAACAGTTGTCCCTTGACCCCGCCGACAAGGTCGAGGCCGACCACGACCTGGTCTGGCTTGATCCCCATGAGGCCCTGGCCCGACTGCGGCACGAGGCCCATGCCTGGGCCGTGGCGGTCTGGCTGCGGGGCCGCTCCTAGTCGTTGCCGCCCAGCCGGATCCTCAGGCCGCCCTCGTCCCGGTCGACGCCGCTGGCGGGCCGGCATTCCTCGGTCCAGGCCACGCCGCCGGCGGCCTGGGCGCGCGGGCGGGTCTCGCAGGACCGCTCCTCCAGCACCGTCGCCGGCCGCTGCGGCCGGGAGGGCGCGCCGCATTGCAGGGCATAGCGGTCGCCCGCCGCCGCCTGACGGCATTCATCGACTGCCCCCGCCGGGGCCAGTCCGGCGGGCAGGGCGGAGCCCAGATGGGCGGCCAGCGTCACCCGCACCCGCGCCTGACAGGCCTCGAGGGTTTCCTGACGGGACCGGATCAGCGGGCTACACTCGGCCCGCTCATAGCCCCAGGGATCGGCGCGGGCAGAGTCGGGAATCGGTGGGAGTTCGGCGGCCGGCACGGGCTGGGCGGCCTCGACGGGCACCGGGGTCTCCCACACCACCTGACCCGTTGTGGCGGGGAGGGGGGCGGTCTGTTGCAGGACGACGGCGAAGACGGCGGCGAGCATGGTGGCACTCCTCGGACGACCGGCGAACCCTAACCTATTTGGCCAGCGCCCGCATCGCCTTCTCCAGCCCATCCAGCGTCAGCGGATACATCCGCTCATCGACCAGTTCGCGCAGCATCCCGACCGAGGCGGAATAGTTCCAGTAGCGTTCGGCCGTCGGGTTCAGCCAGGCCACCTTGTCCCACTGCTGCGTCGCCCGCTTCATCCAGACGGCCCCCGCCTCTTCGTTCCAGTGTTCGACCGAACCGCCGGGCATGGTGACCTCATAGGGGCTCATGGTCGCGTCACCGACGAAGATGGCACGCCAGTCGGCGGGGTATTTGTTCAGCACATCCCAGGTCGGGATCTTCTCGCTGTGCCGGCGCCGGTTGTCCTTCCACACCCCCTCGTAGAGGCAGTTGTGAAAGTAGAAGAATTCCAGATGTTTGAACTCGGTCTTCGCGGCCGAGAACAGCTCCTCGCACATCTTCACATGGGCATCCATGGAGCCGCCGATGTCGAGGAACAACAGCACCTTGATCGTATTGCGCCGCTCGGGCCGCATATGGATGTCCAGCCAGCCCTGACGCGCCGTGCCGTCGATGGTGGCGTCCATGTCCAGCTCGTCCAGCGCCCCCTGCCGGGCGAACCGGCGCAGGCGGCGCAGGGCCACCTTGATGTTGCGGGTGCCCAGTTCGACCTGATCGTCCAGATTGCGGTATTCCCGCTTCTCCCAGACCTTGACCGCCCGGCCCTGTTTCCCCGGTCCGCCGACGCGCACGCCTTCGGGATTGTAGCCGCCATGGCCGAACGGGCTGGTGCCGCCGGTGCCGACCCATTTGTTGCCGCCCTCGTGCCGGCCCTTCTGCTCTTCCAGACGCTGTTTCAGCGTCTCCATCAGCTTGTCGAACCCGCCCAGGGCCTCGATCTCGGCCTTCTCCTCATCGGTGAGGAATTTCTCATTGAGCAGCTTCAGCCAGTCCTCGGGCACGTCCAGCGACGGCTCCTCGCCCGCGCCGACACTTTCGATTCCGGCGAAGACCTTACCGAACACCTGGTCGAACCGGTCGTAGTGTTTCTCGTCCTTGACCAGCACCGCCCGCGACAAATGGTAGAAGTCATCGACCTTCCGCCCGGCCAAATCACGATCCATGGCCTCCATAAGATGGAGCCATTCCTTCATGGACACGGGAACCTTGGCGTCACGCAGGGCGGTGAAGAAGGGGAGGAGCATCAGTCGAAATCTTCTGGTGGCGGCGGATCTGGCAAGTCGATTGCCAGCCTCGGAATGTCATTGATCGCGATCTCCCAAAGCTCCCCATGATCGATGCGCCGATACTCATGGGCAATGATATGCCTGAGTTTGGCGATGCGCTGCCACGGTACCTCGGGATGGGCCATTCTTACACCCGCGCCGACCTTGTTGGCTGCCTCGCCCATCATGACGAAGAACATCGCCAGGGCGTGGGGCTTGGCCTTGTCGCCGAGAAACGCTTCGCGCACCTCCCCATCGACGATGTTTTCGATCAGCGCGATGGCCTCGATCATCTCGCCAACGAGGCCAGCATCACGTTCAGACCACAAGGGCGTCACGCTCAGCAGTTCTGCGGATATAGGGGTTCCGCAAGGCGGCGTTTGTAACCATCTCGACCTTGGCACCGACCTGTTCGGTAAGGTCTTCTTCGATGCCGAAGAAGCGAAAACCCATCGGTTTCGCCAAGTCGACCAGCAGGTCCACATCGCTGTCCGGTCCCGCCTCGTCGCGCGCATAACTGCCGAACAGGCGCACATTGACGATGCCCTGCTCTTCCAGCCAGGGCTTCAGTTCGCGCAGCTTGGTCAGCAGTTCGTCGCGGGACATTCGACCCATATAGTCTATCCCCGCCGCAGGATGAACTCGTCATCCATCCAGGCTCCCACCGGATACTGATACTCGCCCGCCACCTCGAACCCGTAGGCCGCATACAGCTTCTGCGCCTTCGCATTGCCGCTCCAGACGCCGATCCACAGCGGCCCGTCGGTGTTCGCCTCCATCCAGTCCAGCGCCACTGTCAGCAGTTTCGTTCCCAACCCCAGTCCCTGCGCGGACTTCGACACATAGAGCCGCCGCAGCTCGGCATGGCTGGGCCTGCCGTCCGGATGGGGCAGGGTGTTCGGCCCGGTGTTGGCAAAGGCCAGCAGGTCTCCGTCCCGCTCCGCCACCCACCAGGCCGCGCCGGGCTCCTGCAGCTTCGCCCGGATCGCTCCCGGGCTGAAACTGGCGTCGAGGAAACGCGCCAGGTCCCCGGCCGGATAGGGGATGCCGAACCCCTCCACAAAGGTGTCAAGGAAGGTTTGCCGTCCCAGCACGCCCAGGGCGGCGGCGTCAGCGTCTACGGCGGGGCGGATCAGCGGCTCGGTCATGGGCCCGCTTTCACCTGATCTCCCGTCCGGCTCAACCCATTTTTTCAGTCTTCGGGTCGCCGGTATGAGCGCATGATGTTTGTCATATTCCGCGCTAGAATAGGTACGATGAGCGTCGCCCTCTTCACCCACCCCGACATGCTGTCCCACCGCCCCGGCGTCGGCCATCCCGAGAGCCCGGAACGGCTGCAGGCCGTTCTGGACGCCCTCGACGCCGCGGACCTCGGCCTCGACCGCCATGCCGCGACCGAGGCCGCCGTCGCCGACCTCGAACGCCTTCACCCCGCCGACCATGTCGCCCGCCTGCTCGCCGCTGCGCCTTCCAGTGGCTTGCGCCAGCTGGACGCCGACACTGTGCTGTCGCCGGGCAGCGTCCGCGCCGCCCGCCTCGCCGCCGGCGCCGTGGTCGATGCCGTCCGCGCCGTGGTCCGCGGCGAGACCGCCCGCGCCTTCGCCGCTGTCCGCCCGCCGGGCCACCACGCCGAGCCGGACACCTCCATGGGCTTCTGCGTGTTCTCCAATGTCGCCGTCGCCGCCCGCGTGGCCCAGGCTGAGGGTATGGCCCGGGTCGCCGTGATCGATTTCGACGTCCACCACGGCAACGGCACCCAGGCCGCCTTCGAGGCTGACGACAGCCTGTTCCTCGGCTCCATCCACCAGTCGCCCCTCTATCCGGGCACAGGCGCGGCGTCCGAGACCGGCGTCGGCAATATCGTCAATGTCCCGGTCCCGCCCCACGCGGCCCGCGAGGCCTGGCGCGGCGCCTTCGCCGGCGGGCTGATGCCGGCGCTCGAGGCCTTCCGCCCCGATCTGATCCTGATCTCCGCCGGTTTCGACGCCCACCGCCGCGATCCGCTCGCGCATCAAAGTCTGGAGGCGGACGATTTCGCCTGGGCCACCCGCGCCGTTCTCGAGGTCGCGCGCTCGCGCTGCGGCGGCAAGGTTGTGTCCTCGCTCGAGGGCGGTTACGACCTAGAGGGGCTGGGCCGTTCCGCGGTCGCCCACGTTCAGGCCTTGGGGGAGGAATAAGGGACGGTTTGCCAATAGCTTACCCCCCGAGCATCATGCCCGCTCCCGCCAGAGACTCACTGATGGCCGACTCGCCGGCACCCCCGAAGACCGTGCCTGCGTCGCCGCCGCGCGCCGCCCTGGTCTCGGTGCGTCCGGGGGCCATCGTCCTGGCCCGCCATGGCGAGCCGGCCCTGTCGCGCAAATGTTTCCTGACCTCGGACCAGTACCGGGACTGGTGGGCAAAATACGAGATTGGCGGCCTGCTCGCCGGCCAGACCCCGCCGCCCGAGCTGCTGGCCACGGCCGAGGGCGCCGGTGCCATCTACGCCTCGACCCGCCCCCGCGCCCAGGAGACCGCCGCCGCCATTTGCGCCGGCCGGGAGGTCCTCTCGGACGCCCTGTTCATCGAGGCCCCCCTGCCTCCGCCGCATTTCCCCGGCTGGTTCAAGCTGCCGCCCAAATATTGGGGCGTTGTGGCCCGCTTCTGGTGGCATGTGTTCAATCATCATGAGGGTCAGGAGAGCCGTGCTGAGGCGGAAGCTCGTTCCGAGGCCGCCGCCCGCGCCCTGATCGCCCGCGCCGAAAGCGGTCAGGACGTGCTGGTCCTCGCCCACGGCTATTTCAACCATATGGTCGGCCGCCGCCTGCGCGCCGACGGCTGGTCGCTGGTCCATAACCAGGGCTTCAAATACTGGTCCCAGCGGCGGTTCGAGAAACGCTAACGGGCAGGAGACGGCGATGATCCGACGGTCCCTGCTCGCCCTCTGCCTCGCCGCCGCGCTGTCGGCTCCGGCCGCCGCCCAGGATACATCGCCGGCCCCGGCGGTTGCCGTCCGCGTGATTCTCGAAACCTCCGCCGGATCCATCCTCGTCGAGACCGATCCCCGCGCCCCGATCACGGCCGCCAACTTCCTGCGCTATGTCGACGAGGGCCGGTTCAACGGGACCGACTTCTACCGCGGCATGGTGCTGGGCGCCGGGACCGGCGTGGTCCAGGGCGGAACCGCCAATGCCCCCGACCGCATCCTGCCGCCGATCGCCCATGAGCCGACCAGCCAGACCGGCCTCCGCCACGTCGACGGGGCCCTGTCCATGGCGCGATTTGATCCAGGCACGGCCGATGGGGACTTCTTCATCATCGTCGGTAATCTGCCCGGCTTCGACGCCGGCCGGGCCGCGCCGGGCGATCCGGGCTTCGCCGTCTTCGGCCGCGTAATTGAGGGCATGGACGTCGTCCGCACCATCCTCGCCGCTCCCAAATCCCCGACCGCGGGCGAGGGCTTCATGCGCGGCCAGATGCTCGACCCCCGCATCCGCATCATCACCGCCCGCCGCGCATCCACCCCCTGAATTTCGGCAGGGCCGTGTCCGTTGTGACCCCGTTGTGCCCGTTGTGACGAACCTTCCAGCCCCAATCGCCCGCCGGACCCCGCTCTCCGCTTGAGGCCCGGCTCCGCCCCCTCTAGGGTCGGCTGCGATGACCGAAACAGCCCCCATCCCCGCCGACCTCAGCTTCGAGGACGCCCTGCAGCGCCTCGAGACCATCGTTTCCAAACTCGAGTCCGGCCAGGCCCCGCTTGAGGAGTCCATCGCCCTCTATGAAGAGGGTGCGCGGCTCAAGGCGCATTGCGAGAACCGTCTCAAGGCCGCCCAGCTGCGCGTCGAGAAGATCGTGGTCGGCCCTGACGGCCAGGCGAAGGGCGTCGAACCGGCCGGGTTCAGCTGATGCCGGCCCCCGCCACGCAGATCGCCTTCGATGACTTCATGAAGGTCGATGTCCGCGTGGGTCAGGTGCTCGCCGTCGATCCCTTCCCCGAGGCACGCAAGCCGGCGTGGAAGCTCACCATCGATTTCGGCCCCGACATCGGCGTGAAGAAGTCCTCGGCCCAGATCACCGTCCACTATAGCCGCGACCAGCTGCTGGGCCGCAAGGTCGCCGCCGTGGTCAACTTCCCGCCGCGTCAGATCGGTCCCTTCATGTCCGAGGTCCTGACCCTCGGCTTTCCCGATGCGGCGGGCGAGGTGGTCCTGGTCGGTGTCGACCGCGAGGTCCCGCTCGGCGGGAGGCTGTTCTGAACCGGATCCTCGCCGCCAATTCGCCGGAGCAGGGCGTGATCGACCGGGTGGCCGAGATCGCCGATCTGGTCACCGTCGCCCTGGATGAACTGCTGCCGCGCGCTGATGGCCCCGAAGCGCGCCTGACCGAGGCCATGCGCTATGCCGCCCTCGGCCCCGGCAAGCGGCTGCGTCCCTTCTTCGCCCTCGAGGCCGCCAATCTGTTCGACATCGAGGAGCGACCGGTGCTCCGCGCCGCCTGTGCCCTCGAATGCGTCCATGCCTACAGCCTGGTGCACGATGACCTGCCCTGTATGGACGACGACGACGTCCGCCGCGGCCGTCCGACCGTGCACAGGGCCTATGACGAGGCCACCGCCGTCCTCGCCGGCGACGCCCTGCAGACCGCCGCCTTCGACATCCTGCTGCACGAGGACACCCATGACGACCCCGCTGTGCGCTGCGAACTGGCCGCCCGCCTGTCGCTGGCCAGCGGCGCGCGCGGCATGGCCGGTGGCCAGATGATCGACCTGCTGGGCGTCCGCGACGACCTCGGCGGCGTGGCCCGGATGCAGCGGCTCAAGACCGGGGCCCTGTTCACCTATGCCTTCGAGATTCCCCTGATCATCGCCGGGGCCCGCGAGGTTCACCGTCAGGCCCTGACCAGCTTCGCCCACGACATCGGCCTGGCCTACCAGATCGTCGACGACCTGCTGGACGTCGAGGGCGACGAGGACATCCTTGGGAAGGCGGCGAACAAGGACGCCGCCCGCGGCAAGACCAATTTCGTCACCCTGCTGGGCGTCGACCAGGCGCGGCATCGCGTCGCGCATCTCGCCGATCAGGCCCGGGGCCACCTCGACCTTTTCGGCCCCGATGCCGAAATCCTCAAGGCCAGTGTGGACTTCGTGCTAAAGCGCCAGTCTTGACGGCTTCGTGCCCTTGTATTGACACGGTAACCGTAGCCCACTGAGACCGCACCCGATCCAGAGTTTTCATGCCCGATACCCCGCTGCTCGACCAGGTCCACCTTCCCGCCGACACGCGCGGCTTTGACATCTCGCAGTTGCGCCAGCTGGCCGACGAACTGCGGGCCGAGACCATCGATGCGGTCTCCGTCACCGGCGGCCACCTCGGGGCCGGCCTCGGCGTGGTCGAGCTGACCGTCGCCCTGCACCATGTCTTCGAAACGCCGAAGGACATCCTGATCTGGGACGTCGGACACCAGTGCTATCCGCACAAGATCCTGACCGGTCGTCGCGACCGCATCCGCACCCTGCGTCAGCCGGGTGGCCTCAGTGGCTTCACCAAGCGCAGCGAGAGCGAATACGACCCCTTCGGCGCCGCCCACGCCTCGACCTCGATCAGCGCGGCCCTCGGCTTCGCCGCCGCCCGCGACCAGAAGGGCGAAAAGAACCGCGTCGTGGCCGTGATCGGTGACGGCTCCATGTCCGCCGGCATGGCCTATGAGGCCATGAACAACGCCGCCGAGACGACCAATGGCCAGCTGATGGTCATCCTCAACGACAACGACATGTCGATCGCCCCGCCGGTGGGCGGCATGAGCGCCTATCTGGCCAAACAGGTCTCCGGCGGCGCCTATCGCAATTTCCGCCGCTTCGGAAAATCGGTCGCCGAACACCTGCCGCGCCCGTTCCGCAACGCCGCCCGCAAGGCCGAGGAATACGCCCGCGGCATGATCGTCGGCGGCACCTTCTTCGAGGAACTGGGCTTCTACTATGTCGGGCCGGTCGACGGGCACGACATGGACAACCTGGTCCCCATTCTCAAGAATGCCGCCGCCATCACCGACCGCCCGGTGGTGGTCCATGTCGTCACCCAGAAGGGCAAGGGCTACGCCCCCGCCGAATCCAGCGCCGACAAACTGCACGCAGTCGCCAAATTCGATGTGGTCTCGGGCCAGCAGTCGAAATCCGTCTCCAATGCCCCCAGCTATACCAAGGTGTTCGGGACCGAGCTGATCAAGCGGGCGGCGCTGGATCCCACCATCGTCGCCATCACCGCCGCCATGCCCTCTGGAACGGGGCTGGACCTGTTCGGCCAGGCCTATCCGGCCCGCACCTATGATGTCGGCATCGCCGAACAGCACGCCGTCACCTTCGCCGCCGGCCTCGCCGCCGACGGGATGAAGCCGGTCTGCGCCATCTATTCGACCTTCCTCCAGCGCGGCTACGATCAGGTCGTCCATGACGTCGCCATCCAGTCCCTGCCGGTGCGCTTCGCCATGGACCGCGCCGGTCTGGTCGGGGCTGACGGCTGTACCCATGCCGGATCGTTCGACATCGGCTTCATGGGGGCCCTGCCCGGCATGGTGTTGATGGCCGCCGCCGACGAGGCCGACCTCGCCGCCATGATCGCCACCTCGCTCGAGATCGACGACCGCCCCTCAGCCTTCCGCTATCCGCGCGGCGACGGCATCGGGGTCGAGATCCCCGAACTCGCCGCCCCGCTCGAGATCGGCAGGGGCCGTATCGTCCGCGAAGGCACGACGGTCGCCATCCTGTCGCTCGGAACCCGGCTGCAGGAATCGCTCAAGGCCGCCGAGGCCCTTGCCGCCCGCGGTGTCTCTGCCACCGTCGCCGACGCCCGCTTCGCCAAGCCGCTGGACGCAGACCTGATCCTGCGCCTCGCCCGCGAGCATGAATGCCTGATCACGGTGGAGGAGGGGGCCATGGGCGGCTTCGGCGCCTTTGTGCTCCAGCTGCTCTCCGACAAGGGCGCGCTCGACGCGGGCCTGAAGATCCGCACCCTGTGCCTGCCTGACGTCTTCCAGGACCAGGACAATCCCGCCGCCATGTACGCCACCGCCGGCCTCAACGCCGAACACATCGCCGCCGCTGCGCTTCAGGCGCTCGGGGTTGAGGCGACGCGGGCGGTCAGGGCCTAGAGTCCCGTTTCCTCCCCATCGCAGATGGGGAGGGAGACCGTCCGAAGCCTCGCAGAGGCGAAGGAGGGTGGAGGGGCGCCAGCCGCACGCTCCTCCCCATCGCAGATGGGGAGGGGGACCGTCCGAAGCCTCGCAGAGGCGAAGGAGGGTGGAGGGGCGCCGGCCGCACGCTCCTCCCTACCCCTCCACCATCCTTCGGATGGTCCCCCTCCCCATTCGCTGCGCGAAAGGGGAGGAGACACGGACTGCTACCCTTCCGCCGATTGTCAGCATATCCCGCCCCGCCAACGCACTGACTTCCTGCGCTTTTCAATAAAATCAGCATCACCAGCCCGCCATAGCTGGGGCCTGTGGGAGACTCACCCCGTCCCGTCGCAAGGGAGGCTCGCTCGGCCGGCGATCCGAAGCGGCGGCGGGAGCGGATGGAGCGGGATCTCGCTGTGCAAACAGGGGGAGCCGGACCGCGATCGGGGGCCTCCTAAGGGCTCGCCGGCCGGGGTGGAGGGCCGGGGGGGATACCCAGGCCGTTCCAGGGATCGGGACGTCGCCCGACCTGCCCGTCGGAGGCGCTGCGGTAAGGCCCGAACACGGCCACCCGACGCAAGCTTCCGGAAAACTGTCTGCGCGGAGCGTTCTGTCTTCGTCGAAACGGTATTTCTGTCTGCTCATCCGGGCGAAGGCCCGGGCGCTCCGCCATGCCTCCCGCACCCGACTGGAAACAGGCGGCGAAGAGTCGTGGGTGATTGGTGATTGGTGATTGGTGATCGCGGCCTCCCTGGCGGCGGAAGGGCGGCGCACTCAGCGCCGTCACACAAGCGCCGGCCAACCACCAACCACCAACCACCAACCACCAACCCTCAAAACCATCGGAAGACCGCATGCCCAAAGCCCGTCCACCCCGTCCCGACCCCGGGCCGGAGATTTCACCCCGCGAACGCGCCCGGATGATCGAAGACCTGGAGCGGCGGATTCGCGGCCTGCGCCGGGTCTTCATCAAGAAGAAGTGGCAAGTCCGCCAACGCGAGCGCGCCCTCGGCCGCCCCTCCATCGGCCTGCCCCTGATCTGGACGAACGAACATAACGTCACACCCCGGTACGGACGCAACAATCCTTTGAGATATCAAAAGACTAATGAGTCTGGCGACCGCCTTGACCAAACCGGGTCCCGCCTATAGGTTCCGCGCCGAATTCAGACCCTCCTCGACGCCCGTCTTTCGACGTCAGCGGAGAGGCGCTGAGGCCCCTATGTCCCTGCCACCGGAATCGCGCGAAGAGGCGATCAAACGCCTTCACACCAGCGCATCCGATCTGGAGGCGCGCACCGCCCGGCAGATCTCTCACGAGGCGGCGGGTCAGGCGGCGGCGTCGCAGGCTTGGAAGATTCTTGCCGATCTGTTCGGCGGCGTCTTCGTCGGCCTGGCGATCGGGTTCGGCATCGACCGGTTCGCCGGTACGACGCCTTGGGGAATCATCGGCGGTGTCCTTCTGGGCTTCGCCGTTTCGGTGTGGATGGCGTGGCGCACGGCGCAACGTCTGATGGCCGAAGCAAAACAGTATGGGGAACCTGAGTCGGTTCCCTTCGACGACGAAGACCAGGGAGTCTGATCGCCCGATGGCCGATCCGCTACACCAGTTCCAGGTTACCCCCCTGCCGGGTCTCGACTTCGGCGAAGTGACCCTGCCCGTCGTCGGCACGGTGCACCTGGCCTTCACCAATTCGCATCTGGCGATGACCATCGCCTTCCTGCTGGTCGTTGGCTTTTTCCAGCTGGTGACTTCGGGTGCCAAGGTGGTTCCGGGCCGCGGCCAGGCGGCGGGCGAGACGTTGTTCGGCATGATCGACGACATCGCCAACTCCATCATCGGTCATGACGGCAAGAAGTATTTCCCGTTCGTCTTCACCGTCTTCACCTTCATCCTCGCCATGAATCTGCTGGGCATGTTCCTCAGCTTCACGGCAACCTCGCAGCTTGCCGTGACCGCCACCTTCGGTGTGATCACCTTCGCCCTCGTCGTGGTGATCGGGATCATGAAGAACGGTTTCAAATTCCTCGGCCTGTTCTGGCCGACCGGCGCGCCCCTCCTGATGCGCCCGGTGGTCGGCCTGATCGAGTTTTTCTCCTTCCTGCTGCGTCCCCTGACGCTCACCCTTCGTCTGTTCGGCAACATGATGGGCGGCCACGTCGCCCTCAAGGTGTTCGCCGGCTTCGTCGTGTCGCTGGGCGGCATGGCCGCCGCCGGTGGCCTGGGCCTGCTGGGCCTTCCGGGCGCCGCGCTCTCGCTCAGCCTGGTCACCGCCCTGACCGCGCTCGAATTCCTCGTGGCCTTCCTCCAGGCCTTCGTCTTCGCCGTCCTGACCTGCGTCTATCTGAATGACGTGGTCAATCTCGGCGACCATCACTAAGCCACCCGTTTTTCTCCAACCAACCAACTCTCACAGGACTGAACACCATGGTTGATCCGCAAATCGCCGCCGCCAACGCCGCCGCCATCGTCTCGGCCGGCAACGCCATCGGCGCCGGCCTGGCCATGACCGGCATGATCGGTGCCGGCATCGGCGTCGGCAACATCTTCGGCAACTTCCTGTCGGGTGCCCTGCGCAACCCGTCGGCCGCCGGCTCGCAAATCGGCAACCTGTTCGTCGGCGCGGCCCTGGCCGAAGCCCTCGGCATTCTGTCGTTCGTCATCGGCATCCTGCTCTGGACGTCGGCGAGCTGATTTCGTCTTTCTGATCGATGGGGCGGCCCGGTTCTGGCCGGGTCGCCGCCTCGTTTTCTGACTGACGTATCGACCGCTCAAACATCAGGCGACAGATGACTGAATCCGCTCAACCCGCAGTGACTCACGACGCGCCCCATTCGGTCGCCGCCGGTGACACGCACGCCTCGACCGAAGCCGCCCATGGCGGTGGCGGGGGCGGCTTGCCGCAGTTCGAGTTCCAGCACTGGTTCGGTCAGATCGTCTATCTGCTGTTCCTGTTCGCCATTCTCTACTGGCTGATGGCCAAGGTCTTCGTGCCGCGTCTTCGTGGCGTCATCGATCAACGGGCCGCCACCATCGCCGATGCCGTTTCCGCGGCCCGTCAGGTCCAGGCCGAGGCCGCCGGTCAGGCCGAAGCCGCCAAGGCCGAGGTCGAGGCCGCCCGCGCCGGGTCCCGCGCTATGGCGACCGCCGCCAAGGCCCGGGTCACCGATGCGGCCAACGCCCGTGCGGCCGAGGAAGAAGCCGTCGTCAACGCCCGGATCGCCGAGGCCGAGACCGCCATCGGCAAGACCCGTGACGCCGCCATGACCAATGTCGCTGCGATTGCATCGGATACCGCCGCCGCCATCGTTGAACGGCTCACCGGCAAGGCACCGACCGCCGCCGAAGCCACTGCCGCCGTGAAGGGCGCCGCCTGATGGAATTCTTCAATCCGCATCTCTACGACCTCGCCAACCCGGAACTCTGGGTCGCTGCAGGTCTGTTCCTGTTCTTCGGCATCTGTGTCCTCGTCGGCGTGCCGAAACTGGTCGCCGGCCAGCTCGACGCCAAGGCCGCCAGGATCCAGTCAGAGCTCGATGAGGCCGCCCGTCTGCGCGCCGAGGCCGAGGCCCTGCTGGCCCAGATCCGGACTGAAAAGGCCGAGGCCGAGGCCCAGGCCGCTGAAATGCTCGCGGCTGCCGAGGCCGACGCGCGTCTGATGGAAGTCGAGGCCAAGGCCAAGCTCGAAGAGACCCTGGCCCGTCGTCAGGCCCTCGCCGAACGCCGCATCGCCCAGGCCGAGGCCCAGGCCACGGCCGAGGTCAAGACCGCCGCCGCCGACCTCGCCGCCCGCGCCGCCGAACAGATCCTCGCCGCCCGTCTGGCCGGCCAGAAGTCCGACCCCCTCCTCGACGCCGCCATCGCCCAGATCGGGACGCGGCTGAACTAGACGCGGCGCTACCGGTACCGCTCCGGCGGAGCCATGTCGGATAGCGGACATTTACAAATAGGTGCCGGCTTGGTCGTCGATGCGCGATAGGTCACAACCTAGGGCATGATCGTTTGAGGTGGACCCACGTCGTGGGTCCAGCCGAAAGGGTGAATAATGCCCTCGCTCATATCCGGAGCCTGATTCACGGCATCGGCGGAATCGCGAAGCGATTCCACCTCAGCCGATCAGGCTCTAGGACGCGGCCTGTTTCATCAGCCGTTCGGTGGCGCTTCGATCCACGCACGGGCCGTAGTTCGCCTCGGCCACCTCCATGCGCCGGTCGAAATAGGATCGGGATTCCAGAACCTGGGGGCGAATGTCGGCCTCTCCGGTGAGGGCGAGGGCCCGCTCGATGATCTCCTCGGACTGCCGCAAGGCCAGCCTGCTATGCCGATCCACCAGCGACAGGTTCTGAAGCATGTCGGCGCGCACCTCGGCGTTGGCTTCAGCCTGTGAGAAGGCCAGCGGTGCCAGGCCAGAGATGGCGAAATACTCAGCCGTGTTTTCCTGCCGACGATACTCGATTTCGGTGAACAGCCCGGCATAGGCCCTGGCGCGCTCGCGAGGGATCCTCTTCAAGGCTTCGCTACCCAGGGCGCGGTCGAAGCTGGCCGTGACCCACGGCCGGATTGGAGCCCGATACGGCAGGGGCACAGCAAGGATCATTTCCCCCAGCGCGGTCGGAGCGGCCTCCCAATCGCCTTCACCCGTGGCGACGCGCTCCGTCAATGCCGCCAGAGTCTGGCTATGGCAGGGCGCGACCACCTGCCGCTCCCAGCTGTTCCGGACGGCGCTCAGGATATCGGTCCGGAACGCCTCTTCCAGTCTGCGGGCGTCGCCTCGCAGCCGCACTTCCTCGACCGCATTCTCAAGTCCCAGGGCGATCAACACACCGAAGACGACCACCGTCATCTCGACCAGCCGCGCGCGGCTTGGCCGCCACCCGACGCGCCGCTCCGGACGGGCCTCGACCTCTGCCTCCGCCTCTGGTTCTGACACTGACACGGCGTTCTCCCCCTCCCCCTTACCCTGCCGAGATTACCCCGCTCTCGTTGAGAAACCAGCGCGATCCGGCGGCCACACAGGTCGAACGGCCCGCCGCAGGTTTGGCGCGGCCCCCGTCCTGCCCCACCCTACGTCCGCTTCTGACACACCGCCATGGCAGGCTCCCGCTCATGAGCCAGCCTTATCGCAAACGGTCGCCCGAGACCTGGACCGCCGCCCGGACACGCAAGACCGGCCCACCGTGAGGCCGGAGGCCCATCACGTCGAGCTTCACCTTGTCATCCCGGAAATCGCGCCAGCGATTATCCGGGACGCAGGACGCCCTCCTTCGACCTCCCGGAAGACGCGAAGCGGCTGTCCGGGAGACGGTTTTGGCGAGGCAGGCTGTCTCCCGGACAATCGCTGCCGCGATTTCCGGGAGGTTTGATCTCATGGCAGAACGTCCCGGCTCTTCGCTTCGCTACGGCCGGGATGACAAGGGAGCGATCTCCGCTTCGCTACGGCCGGAATGACAAACCTGGCGCTTCGCTTCGCCACGCTGGGAGCTGTAAGCCTCTGGACTGGCACGAATTTGCCCTGGCAGAACCGAACCCCCTCCGTCCCCTCGCCGGACACTCCGGCAGGATCGCCGACTATTGACAAGTTGACGCGAGCACGGGAGCGTCCGGAGCGTGGCGATCTCATCCGCGCGGCCTTGACATTCCTGCAGTCGTCGAACGCGTCGGGAGATACAGGTGGGAAAAATCCTGGCGGCATTGGGGTGCCTTCTGGCGCTTCTTGGTTCGGCCTGTGCCACGGTGCCGAGCGCAAAACTCGGCGACGTCACCTTTGCCAATTCCGGCGCGGCCGAGGCGCAGGCTCCCTTTATGCGTGGCCTCGCACTGCTGCATAACTTCGAATACGAGCAGGCTGCAGAGGCCTTCCAGGAGGCTCAGAAAGCCGACCCGGGGTTCGTCATGGCCTACTGGGGCGAGGCCATGACCTATAATCACGCGGTCTGGATGGAACAGGATACGCCCGCCGCTCGCGCCGCGCTCGAGCGGCTGGCCCCCACGCGAGACGCCCGGGCCGGGTTCGCCCGGACTCCGCGCGAGGCCGGCTATCTCGCGGCCATAGAAACCCTCTACGGCGACGGTCCCAAGGAGGTTCGTGATGACCTCTACGCAGCCGCGATGGAGAAGCTCCATACGGACTTTCCGGCCGATGTCGATGCCACGGCCTTCTATGCCCTGTCCTTGCTGGGCACGGCGCATGAGGGGCGCGACTATGCGACCTATATGCGTGCGGCGGCGCTTCTGGAGGCAGAGTTCCCGAACCATATGCATCACCCGGGCGTGCTGCACTATCTGATCCATTCCTATGACGACCCGGTTCATGCGCCCCTGGGGCTTCGGGCCGCGCGTCTCTACGGTGCCGTCGCACCCGAGGCCCCGCACGCCCTGCACATGACCTCCCACATCTTCATTGCGCTTGGCATGTGGGACGAGGTGATCGAGGCCAATATCAATGCGACGCGCGCGGAGAACGCCCGCGAGATCGCTCAGGGTCAGCCGGCCGCCGCCTGCTTCCATTACGAAGAGTGGCTTGTCTACGGCCACTTGCAGAAGGGCGATGTGACGCGGGCCGACGACCGGATTGCGGCCTGTTGGCAGACGACCCGGACCATATCTGAGATGCGCCCCCAGCGGCCCCGCTTCTACCAGGCCGCGGTGCAATCCTACTCCGATATGCTGGTTCGCCGGGCGGTGGAGACCGGCGAATGGTCGTCCGATCTGGCGACACAGCTGGACGACGACGCACACCTGGAGACCCGGATCAACCTGGCCTATGGCGAAGCCCTGACAGCGGTGGGCGACCCGGCGCGGATGCAGGCTGTGGCGGGCCGCCTGCATGATCTGGTGACGCAGCTGGAGAGACGCCCGGCCACGCCCGGCTCGGAAGCGCAACAAGCCCAGGTTCTCAGACTTTACAAGGTAATGGATGAGGAGATTGCGGCTCTCGCCCTGATCGCCAGGGGCGATGCAGACGGCGGCCTGGCCTCCTTGAGGCTGGCCGCTGAGCATGAGCTGGCGGTACCGCAGGATTTCGGCCCGCCGGCCATTCCCAAGCCGACCCTTGAGCTCCTGGGCGATCTTCTGTTGGCGTCGGGACGTCCCGTGGAAGCCGAGGATGCCTACCGCCGGGCGCTGGCGCGGACGCCGGGTCGCAGGATGACCATGCTCGGCCTGGCCCGCGCCCGGGCCGCCGCCACCCATCCATCCGCCGAGGCGTCATCCGTGCCGCAGACTGACAACGCCCCGACGACCGAAGCGCACCATCATTAGGGCCTGTGGCGTTTCATCGAGGCCCGGGGAGACAAGGCCTGAACGTCGTATCCTCCCCACCAGCCGGGGCCCGATGATGACCCACATTCAGATCGGAAACCGCACCCCCAGCATCGCTTCCGTCGCCTCCCACAGCCGCGCCGCCGCTGCCGTGTCCAGCGCCTGGGGCTCGGCCTTGGCCGGTCCCGGCGGGCCCTTCAGTTCCATCAGACGCGTCGCCCCGACATAGGCCCCGCCGGCCACGGAAGGATCGGTCGCCGCCATCAGGATCGGCAGGGCACCCGCCGCCGCCGAATGGCTGATCAGGGGCTCGATCAGCGGCCGGAAAATGACTGCCATGACCGCCCGCTGGAAGGGCGAGCGAACCAGGGGGCCATTGGCGATCAGGCCGGTCCGGGCATAGCCGGGATGGGCCACCACACTGGTCAGGCCCCAGCCGTTCGCCGCGCTGCGCCGGTCCAGTTCCAGCCCGAACATGAGCATGGCCAGTTTCGACTGGGCATAGACAGGCCACGCCCTGTAGCCCGTGGCATGGTGCAGGTCGTCGAAGCGGATCCGTCCCCGGCGGTGGGCGATGCTGGACAGCTGCACCACCCGCGCCCGACCCGCCGACAGCAGGGGCCGCAGCCGCGCCGTCAGGGCGAAATGGCCCAGATAGTTGGTGGCCAGCTGGGTCTCGAATCCGTCCTCGGTAACGGTTCGTTTCGGCAGGGCCATGACCCCGGCATTGTTGACCAGGATGTCGATGGGGCGTCCTTCGGCCAGCAGACGATCTGCGAATGCGGCAACCGAGCCCTGGGACGCCAGGTCGAGCGGTTCGAAATGCAGCCGGGCTTGCGGAAGGGTGCGTCGGATCACGGTGATCGCCGCCCCGGCGCGGTCGGCGCTGCGGGTGGCGAGGATGACCTCGCCTCCCCTGGCGGCCAAAGCCTTTGCGGTCTCGAAGCCGGTGCCGCTGTTTGCACCGGTGACGACGGCTAATTTGCCGCTCTGGTCAGGGATGTCGCTGATCATGAAAGAGGTGATGCCGGACAGGTCGGCACCCGACCCGTCCGGCGCAAGGTGTGCCGCCTATTCCGCGGCGATGTTCGAGCCTTCCGGCGCGGTCCAGCGCAGCACCGGCGTGCGGGCGGCGCGGGTCTCGTCCAGTCGCTTCATCGGCGCATGGAAGGGGGCGCCCTTGAACCGGTCGACGTCGCCGGCCTTGGCTGCTTCGGCCAGCGCCCGCATGGCGTGGATGAAGCGGTCCAGTTCCTGCTTGGACTCCGTCTCGGTCGGCTCGATCAGCATGGCACCGTGGACGACCAGCGGGAAATACATGGTCATCGGGTGGAAGCCCTCGTCGATCATCGCCTTGGCGAAGTCGAGCGTGGTGATGTCCGTGCCCTTCAGCCATTCGTCGTCGAACAGGGCCTCGTGCATGCACGGCCCGTCCGGGAAGGCGGCCGACATCACGTCGGACAGCCGGGCCTTGATGTAGTTGGCATTGAGCACGGCATCCTCAGCGACCTGACGCAGGCCGTCCGAGCCGTGGCTCATCATGTAGCTGAGGGCCCGGGTGTACATGCCCATCTGGCCCTGGAAGGCGCACAGGCGGCCGAACGCCTGTGCCGCCTCGTCTTCCTCGCGCTCGATCAGGCGATAGCCGTCTGCGTCATGCACGACCCAGGGCGCCGGGGCGAAGGGTGCCAGGGCTGCCGAAAGCACCACCGGGCCTGCGCCCGGACCGCCGCCGCCGTGCGGCGTCGAAAAGGTCTTGTGCAGGTTGATGTGCATGGCATCGACGCCCAGATCGCCCGGACGGACCCGGCCGACGATGGCGTTGAAGTTCGCGCCGTCGCAGTAAAAATACGCGCCGGCCTCATGGGTCAGACGGCTGATCTCGAGGATGTCGCGCTCGAACAGGCCACAGGTGTTCGGGTTGGTCACCATGATGGCGGCGACGTCGTCGCCCAGCTTGGACGCCAGATCGGCGACGTCGACGCGGCCGTCGTCGGTCTGGGCCACTTCCACGACGGTGTAGCCGACAAAGGCGGCAGTGGCCGGATTGGTGCCATGGGCCGAGGTCGGCACCAGCACCTTGCGGCGCTGCTCATGCTGGCCCGACGCCTCATGGGCGGCACGGATGGTCATCAGACCGCACAGCTCGCCATGCGCCCCTGCCTTGGGCGACAAGGCCACCGCCGGCATGCCGGTCAGGGTCTTGAGCCAGTGCGCCAGGGTGTCCATCAACTCCAGAGCGCCCTGAACGGTCGAGGTCGGCTGCAGCGGGTGAATGTCCGAGAAGCCCGGCAGACGCGCCATCTTCTCGTTGAGGCGCGGGTTGTGCTTCATCGTGCACGAGCCCAGCGGATAGATTGCCAGGTCGATGGCGTGGTTCTTCTGCGACAGACGCACATAGTGGCGCATCGTCTCGGGCTCCGACAGTCCCGGCAGGCCGATCGGATCGCGGCGCACAAGATCGCCGAGGTCCGAGCCGTCCGTTTTCGGTTCCGGCAGATCGACGCCGGTCTTGCCCCAGCCGTCGCCCTCGAAGATCAGGTGCTCGTTCTGCAGCAGGCCGCGCCCGCCGGTCAGGGTGGCGGGCTTGCTCTCGACGCGGTTCGGCGTGGTCGGGCGGCCGACGGTGTTCATGGTGCTCATGATCCGGGCTCCTTAAGCGCAGGCCTTGGCGAGCGCGCTCGCCAGGATTTCGATGTCAGCATCCATGGTCGTCTCGGTCGCAGCGACCAGCAGGACATCGTCCATGCCGGCGGCAGGGGCCAGGCGGCTATAGGGCACGCCAGCCAGCACGCCGCGTTCGGCCAGGGCCTCGACCACCTCGGCGGCAGGTTTGGGCAGGCGCACCGCGAACTCGTTGAAGAACCGCGGGGTCAGCACCTCGACGCCGGGAATTGCGGCCAGGGCGTCGCGGGTCGCCAGCGCCTTCTCGTGGTTCAGCAGGGCCATCTTGCGCAGCCCCGTCTCGCCCAGCAGGCTCATGTGGATCGTGAAGGCCAGGGTGCACAGGCCCGAGTTGGTGCAGATATTCGACGTCGCCTTGTCGCGGCGGATGTGCTGCTCGCGGGTCGACAGGGTCAGGACGAAGCCGCGCGTGCCGTCGGCGTCCACCGTTTCACCGCACAGGCGGCCCGGCATCTGGCGCACCAGTTTGTCGCGCGTGGCAAACAGACCGACGTAGGGGCCTCCGAAATTCAGGGCGTTGCCGATCGACTGGCCCTCGGCCGCGACGATGTCGGCTCCCATCTCGCCGGGCGACTTCAGCAAGCCCATCGACACGGCCTCGGTGACCACCACGATCAGCAGGGCTCCCGCGGCATGGGCCGCCTCGGCGATTTTCGAGACGTCGGTAGCGGTGCCGAAGACGTTCGGCGTCTGGACGACGACACAGGCCGTGTCGGGCCCGATCTGCGCGATGACATCGGCCTCGGCATCGACGGCGGCGGGCAGGACCTGGGTCTCGACGCCGACGGCATGAACCACGGTCTCGGTCGCCCGGACATAGTGCGGATGCACCCCGCCCGAGACCACTGCCTTGTTGCGGCGGGTCACGCGGGTGGCCATCAGCACGCCCTCGGCCATGGCGGTCGAACCGTCGTAGAGGCTGGCATTGGCCACGGGCATGCCGGTCAGGTTCGCGACCTGGGTCTGGAACTCGTACAGATACTGCAGCGTGCCCTGGGCGATTTCCGGCTGATAGGGCGTGTAGCTGGTCAGGAATTCCGACCGCTGGATCACATGGTCCACCGTCGCCGGGACGTGGTGCTTGTAGGCACCTGCGCCACAGAAAAACGGCACCGACCCCGCCGAGGCATTCTTCGCCGCCATGGCTCCCAGCGCCCGCTCGACCTCCAGCTCGCCCGCCACGCGCGGCAGGTCGACGAAACCGGCGCGCCGCGCCGCGTCCGGCACATCCACGAACAGGTCATCGATCGATTTGGCCCCGATGGCCGCCAGCATGGCGGAGCGGTCATCAGGCGTCAGAGGCAGGTAGCGCATGGCGGGGAGATCCGTGCGTGAAAGGGCTTAGAGGGAAGCGAGGAAGGCGTCGTAGGCGGCGCGGTCCATCAGGCCGTCGGTCGAGGTGTCGGACACCTTGATCTTTGCGAACCAGCCTTCGCCTTCAGGATCGGCGTTGACGGTTTCCGGAGCCGAGGCAAGGGCCGCGTTGCCTTCGATCACCTCACCCGAAACCGGGGCATAGACGTCCGAAGCCGCCTTGACGCTTTCGACGACGGCGAACCCGTCGCCCTTGGTGACGACTTTCCCGGCATCGGGGGTTTCCACAAACACCACATCGCCGAGGGCGTCTGCGGCGTATTGGGTGATGCCGACGGTAGCGACGTCGCCGTCAAGGCGAACCCACTCGTGATCCTTGGAGAAATGCATCGGTCCGATCCTCAGGCTTTCGGTTTGCGATAGTAGCGTTGGGCGACGAAGGGCATGGCGACGACCTCGGCAGCGGCAGGCTTGCCGCGCACGATGACCTTCAGCTCGGTACCCAGGTCGGCGAATTCCGGTGGGACATAACCCATGGCGATGTTGCGCCCCAACGTCGGCGAGGGGCCGCCCGAAGTGACATTGCCAATGACGTTCCCGTCCATGTCAGCGATCTCTGCGCCCTCACGGGCGGGGGCCCCTTCCTTGACGCTCAGGCCGACGCGGACCCGCGACGGACCGTCGGCCAGTTCCTTCAGGATGCGGGCAGCGCCGTTGAAATCCGCGCGCTCCTTGCGCGATTTCGACAGGGCGAAGGTCAAGGCACCCTCGACCGGGCTGGTCGAGGGGTCGATGTCGTGGCCGTGCAGGGGCAGACCGGCCTCAAGGCGCAGGCTGTCGCGTGCGCCGAGGCCGATCGGCTTGACGCGGGCATCTTTCAGGATCGTGGTCCAGATGCGCTCGGCCTGGTCGGCCGGCACGGAAATCTCGTAGCCGTCCTCACCCGTGTAGCCGGAACGGGAGATGAAGCAGTCGCAGCCGAACAGCATCAGGCGGGCGCAGTCCATGAAGCCCATTTCGGCCAGGACGGGCTCATGCGTGGCCATCACCTCGGAGGCCTCAGGCCCCTGGATGGCGATCAGGGCGCGGTCGGCCAGCACCGTCAACCTGGCGTCGCCGGACAGATTGGCCTCTAGGAAGGCGAAGTCGGCGTCCTTGTTGCCCGCATTCACTACGACATGGAGGCCGTCATGGTCGGGACGACCGGCCATCAGGTCGTCCATGATGCCGCCCTCGGTGTTCAGGAGCAGGCTGTATTTCTGCCGCCCTGCCTTGAGGACCGCATAGTCGCCGGGGACGAAGCGCTCGAACTGGGCCGTGGCGTCCTCACCGGTAATCTTGCACTGGCCCATGTGCGAGACGTCGAACAGGCCGGCGTGTTCGCGGGTCCAGCGGTGTTCAGCCAGAACGCCTTCGTACTGCACCGGCATGTCATAGCCGCCGAAGCCGACCATGCGAGCTCCCAGGGCGCGATGCGCGGCATTGAGGGGCGTCGTCTTGAGAATTTCGTCGGTCATGTCGGCCTTCAGAGTCGCGTACTGGGGCGGAAAGCTCCGCCGTCCTCGCGCCCCCGCTGTCCTGAAGCCTGAGAGATTCCGCGGTTGCCCGCTTGCTCCGTCGGCGCGCCCATGAATCCCATAAATGGGGAGCGACTTTCCAGCGTCCGAATGTCCTCGCGGTCCGTTTGCCTGAGCGTTTCCGGGGCGGTTGCGCCTTCGGCTCCGGACCCCCCGAAAGGGCTCCGATCTCTCCCGCGAGAGCGTTCGGACCTAGGCCCCGACTCTGGCCGTGAGTCAAGCGGAACAGGCGGCCCAGGCCTCGACTTCCGCGATCCGCGCAGCCTTGTCAGTCTCGGCCAGGAACGACCCCTCGAAACTGTTGCGCGCCAGCAGGGTGATTTGGTCACGGGTCAGGCCGACAGCACGCGCCAGCTGGCGGTAGTTCTCGTTCACATAGCCCCCGAAATAGGCCGGATCGTCCGAGTTCAAGGTGACGTGCAGGCCGCGACGCAGCATCTCCGGCACGGGATGGTCCTTGAGGTCCTTCACCACACAGAGCTTCAGATTCGACAGGGGGCAGACGGTCAGCGTCATCTGCGACGCGGCCAGTCGCTGGATCAGCGCCTCGTCCTCCATCGAACGGTTGCCGTGGTCCATGCGGTCGATGTGCAGCAGATCGAGCGCCTCCCGCACATAGGCCGGCGGGCCCTCCTCTCCGGCGTGGGCGCAGCGCTTGAGGCCCAGCGCGCCGGCGGCGGCGAACACGCGCTCGAATTTCGACGGCGGGTGGCCGATCTCCGACGAATCCAGCCCGACCCCGACGAAATGGTGCAGCCAGGGCTTCGCGGCCTCGAGCGTGGCGAAGGCTTCCGCCTCGCTGAGGTGGCGCAGGAAGCTGAGGATCAGGCCCGAGGTGACGCCCAGTTCGGTCTTCGCCCGCTCCATGCCCGCGATCAGCCCCTCGACCACCACGCCGAAGGGCACGCCCCGGTCCGTATGGGTCTGGGGGTCGAAGAAGATCTCGGCGTGCCGGACATTGTCGGCCGCGGCGCGCTGGAAATAGGCGAA
>Ga0114980_10000065_pt1 | contig 65497 bp, 46 predicted proteins | sample S_140806_EF_Meta_FD_87018 | JGI IMG/M metagenome (GOLD analysis project Ga0114980, IMG submission 87018) | Freshwater microbial communities from Lake Simoncouche, Canada to study carbon cycling - S_140806_EF_MetaG | ecosystem: Environmental > Aquatic > Freshwater > Lake | place: Lake...
ATGTCTGCGGCGCGATCCGGTCAGGTCCGAACTCAGGGCCACTACCCGGAGGGCGCGTGGAAAACGGCTGCGCGGGGCAGGTCTGCTTCGTCGAAACGGTAAAACAATCAAAGCACCGGGCGAAGCCCGGCCGCCCCGCGCCCTCCCCGACCTTTCCGGCAGCGATGCCGGAGAGCGAAGACGCATGGATGGAAGGTGGCTGGTGGTTAGTGGCTGGTGGTTAGTGGTTAGCGATTGCCGCTCATCTGTGTGCGGAAGGGCGGCGCAGGCGGCCCCCTCACCCCCGGCGCCGGCCAGCCACTAACCACTAACCACTAACCACTAACCACCAGCCACCAGCCACCCCCTCCCACCACATGATCGTTGTTAACCCGCCCCGGCTTCGCTAACCGGGGGCTGACCACAATCCGGAACCGCCATGCCCAGCCAGACTGACCGCTTCGAAGGCACTGCCGACTATATCGCCACCGACGATCTGAAGATCGCTGTCAATGCAGCGGTCGCGCTCGAACGCCCCCTGCTGATCAAGGGCGAGCCCGGCACCGGCAAGACCGTGCTGGCCTATGAGATCGCGAAGGCGATGAACGCCCCGCTGATCACCTGGCACATCAAGTCGACGACCAAGGCCCACAACGGCTTGTATGAGTATGACGCGGTCTCGCGCCTGCGCGACAGCCAGCTGGGCGAGGCCCGGGTCCACGACGTTCGCAACTATCTCAAACCCGGCAAGCTCTGGGAGGCCTTCACCGCCCCGAACCGCCCCGTCCTGCTGATCGACGAGATCGACAAGGCCGACATCGAATTCCCCAACGACCTGCTGCAGGAACTCGACCGCATGGAATTCTATGTCCATGAGACGGACGAGACGATCCGTGCCGAGGTGCGCCCCATCGTCATCATCACCTCGAACAATGAAAAGGAGCTGCCGGACGCCTTCCTGCGCCGCTGCTTCTTCCACTACATCCGCTTCCCCGACGACCAGACGATGAAGGCCATCGTCGAGGTCCATTTCCCCGGCATCAAGCCGCGGCTGGTCTCCGAGGCGCTCAAGACCTTCTATGAGATCCGCGACACACCGGGCCTGAAGAAGAAGCCCTCGACCTCGGAGCTGCTGGACTGGCTCAAACTCCTGCTGGTCGACGACGTGGATCCCGAGACCCTGCGCGAGAAATCGCCCAACCGGTTGATCACGCCCCTGCACGGTGCCCTGCTGAAGAATGAGCAGGACGTGCACCTGTTCGAACGGCTGGCCTTCCTGCATCGCCGCGAAGGTTCGCGACCCGGATCCTGACCGCCCGAACACACCAAGGAACAGGTTTCGTCACCCGCCTTACCGCGATTTCACTGGCAAATGAATCAGGTGCGCGCAGGATGAACCACTGCCAGGACTGAATATCGATGCTCCTCCGCACCTTGCTGATCCCGACCCTCTGCGCCGCGGCCACGCTCGTTGGCTGCGATGACGGCGTGCGCATTTCCTCGACGCGCAGCGCGGTCACCGACGACAGGGGCGTGCTGAAGGTCGTCGATACGCTGCAATGTCCCCAGACGATCGGTGCCCTGACCCGCAAGGGCTCGGCCTCTGCCGGGGGCACGGTCTGCTCCTACGTCGGCCCAAGGGGCGCCGAGGTCAGCCTTCATCTCGTAAAGCTGGACGCCGACACCCCTGCCGATGTGCTCAAGGCGTTCGAAGAGCGGCTGTCCGGCGACATGCCCCGCGCCATGGCCGCGATCGGCGCGGCGGCGGTGGAGGCTGACGCCACCCGGCCCCCGGCCGATACGACAGGGCCCGCCGGGGACACCGGCGAGGTTGCAGCCGAGGGGGCGGCCACGGGTGACCGGACCTCGGTCCGGGCCCCCGGGGTCGCCGTCGAGACGACCGGCGAGGACGCCTCGGTCCGACTGCCCGGCGTTCGTATCGAGACCCAGGGCGACAAGGCCAGCGTCAGCATCGGCGGCTTCCATATCGACGCTGACGACAGCGACGGCTCGGCCCGGGTCAGCGGGTCCGGCCCCAATGGCGAGGACGTGATCATCAACGCCCGGGATGACGCCGCCGAAATCCGCGCCCGTGCCGGCGGCGAAGCCACCCGGACGAGCTGGATCATGACCGACAACCGGTCCTCCGAATCCGGCTGGCGGGTGGTCGGCTATGAGGCCCGCGGCCCGGTCGGCGGGCCGCTGGTCGTCGCCACCGTCCGCTCCCGTGACCGCAATCGTGAGCGTGCCTTCGAGGACGCGCGGGCCCTGGTCACGCTCAACGCCGGGGAATAACCGCCGCCCCCGCTTGATCACCGCGTCCCGATGCGTCACCAACCCTGCCCAATAGCGCAGGACATTGCCTTGGCCGTCACGCCCCGACCCTCTGCGAAAGAGCCCCGCGCCTGGCAGCGTATGCTGTCCGGTCGCCGCCTCGACCTGCTGGACCCCTCGCCCTTCGACATCGAGATCGAAGACATCGCCCACGGACTCGCCCGCGTCGCCCGCTGGAACGGCCAGACCGTCGGCGAACACGCCTTCTCGGTCGCCCAGCACTCGTGCGTCGTCGAGGAGATCGCCGCCCACATCAAGCCGGGCCTCGAGCCGAAATGGCGTCTCGCAGCCCTGCTCCATGACGCCTCCGAATACGTCATCGGCGACATGATCTCGCCGTTCAAGGCGGCCCTGGGCGTCAACTACAAGGACTTCGAGGCCCGTCTGGAGGGGGCTATCCACGTTCGCTTCGGCCTGCCGCCGAAGAACCCCGTCGAGATCAAGACCCTCATCAAGAAGGCCGACCGGGCCTGCGCCTTCTTCGAGGCCACCCAGCTGGCCGGCTTCAACAGGACGGAATCCCTGACGCTGTTCGGGACCCCGCCCCGCGGCTACGAGCTTGTCATCGACCCCCTGCCCGCCCCGGAGGCCCAGCAGCGCTACCTCGAACGCTACCGCATACTGGCCGGGGCCGTCGGCCTGGCTCCCGTCGCCGCTGCCCGGTCGATGGAGTAGCCGGTGATCTCGTCGGCTGAACAGGGCGTCCGCATCGGCCTCTCGGCGGTGGTCATCACCCTGCGTGACCGCAAGGCCTGTGTCCTGACCACAGCCGCAGACGACGGCGGTGTCGCCCTGCCCTTCGGCCCCTTCGACCCGGCCCGCGACCGGACCTTCGAACTGGCGCTGCGGAACTTCGTCACCGCCCAGACCGGTTTCCGCCTCGGCTTTGTCGAACAGCTCTACACCTTCGGCGATCTGGGTCGGGCCAGTCCCCGCGCCACCCCGGGCCCCGAACGGCACCGCGAGGTGTCGGTCGGCTATCTCGCCCTGACCGCCGACTCCGCCGACACCCCAATGGCCGAGGCCCACTGGACTCCGGTTCTGGACATCTTCCCCTGGGAAGATCGTCGCGAAGCCGATCCTTCCTGCCTCGCGCCGCTCGTATCGGAGCTGACCGCCTGGGCGGCCGGCGACCTGCGCCGTCAGGCCCGGATCGAGACACTGTTCGCCACCACCCCGGCACATCGTTGGAGCGAGGGCCGGGTGCTGGACCGCTACGAGCTGCTCTACGAAGCCGGCCTTGTCGCCGAGGCCGCTCGCGATCAGGACCAGCCGCCGCTCCGCACCGTCCCGGGCCGCGCCATGGTCTCGGACCACCGCCGCATCGTCGCCACGGGCCTCGGTCGGCTGCGCAGCAAGCTGAAATACCGACCGGTCCTGTTCGACCTGATGCCGACGGACTTTACACTTTCCGAGCTTCAGACCGCTGCGGAAGCGATCACCGGCCTTTCACTGCACAAGCAGAATTTCCGGCGCGGCGTCGAACGCACAGGTCTGGTCAAGCCCACCGGCCGCCTGTCAGCCGCCACCGGCGGCCGCCCCGCAGAGCTGTTCCGCGTCATCGACGGCGACCTGAGCACCGGCGAGGCCCTTGGCCTGCCGCTCCCTTCGCAGCGCTGAGCGATTTCTCAACAGCCCGCTTGCGGCGCAGCCCATCGCCCATTAGAGAGGCCGCTCGCTCGACCAAGCGTCCTACGGCCCCGCGGAGAGGTGGCAGAGTGGTCGAATGTACCGCACTCGAAATGCGGCGTGCCTTTGCGGGCACCGTGGGTTCGAATCCCACCCTCTCCGCCATCGCCCCTCGCCGCAACTGCGCCTTGGGCGAGGCCGGAAAATCCCGGAATGTTAAAGGGTTCCCCGAACTGGCTCCGCACTGCGCTTGCCAGGAAACGGCCGATTCTCTCTCCGAAAGCTAGAATAGTCTCCAGACCTCCGCACGGTGGCGATTTGGTCTGGAGCTAAAAATATCAAGCCTTTTCAGATAGATAAAAGGTTGGGGATCTGAGTGGTCTTTGGAGCTCCTGGGTAACCGGGGCCAACGAAAACGTGGAGAGACTGACTTCTGCAACGAGAGCGTTGCGTGCGAGATGCTACCGGCTACTGCAAGAAGCTAGGCTATCCAACGCGGCCATCGAGCTTGTGCTAACGAGGGATCACCGCGACGCCGGGTTCGGCGCGGCCTATTCAGCCCCTCGCCTCATGCGCAGAACCCGTGACAGGGCGTATCCAAAAATTAGGGAGTGTCCCGTGACCGAAAGTCCGAGCGCGATCAGGTGAGCGACCAAGGTTTCATGTGTGGTTGTGATGATGCCGTAACTCAAGGGGAAGAACACCACGAGGCTCGTCGCCAAACCGGGATTGTATCCAAATCGGAAGATGCCAACCGTATGAACCACCGCATTGACGAGCATCAGATAGACAGAAAGCAGCGCCAAGTCGAATCTTCCGAAGCTTGCGCAGACCAAAGCGCCAATGTTCACGCCCCAGACGACCGGAACGTTGATCCAGAATACGGCCGCCGGTGTCAGCGCCTCAACGCCGCTGAATACGCGATGATTGACGAAGGCTCTGAATCGATCCCGCCAGTGCTCTTCAATTTGATGAAGCATATAGGCAGGTGACAGGAGATAGATCAGCAATAGTGGCAAGGGCATCTGGGGTAGGAACAGAAGCAAAATCGCCGATACCGGCGCCAAGCCAATGGCCAGCCAAAGCCAGTTTCGCATAAGGGTGGTCTCCTTGTTTCCGAATGCCTCCAGGAACGAATAGGGGAACTCTTCAGCGTCGAAGGGGCGCTCCGCCAGCGCAGAGATGGCCTCCTCTATCTCAATAGCGTTCATTTGGCCCTCCCCTACGCACATCGTTGGCCAGGTCGCCTTCATTGCCGCCGTCGAGTGCCTGCATTCGTTCGAACTCCTCGACTGCCATAACGACCAGCACAGGCCGATCGTACTTGATGATCGCAACAGGTGACGACCGCGCCATGTCAACCATCTCGCCGAATTTGTTCTTTGCCTCTGCAGCCGTGAAGGTGCGCATGCGAGTCTCCGACAAGGCATAGAAATTTAGCTAAGTGGGCCATAAGAACGATGGTTGTGAGTTTGCGAGATACACGTGCGGTCCGGCGAGAGTTCGCCGTCAGGCTCCCTTTCACCGCCATTCGCTGCATCGATCAAGGACAGACGGCTCGGGTTCGGGACGTTGGGTCAGTCAAGATCGCGCGCCACCCGTGCCCGATATTCGGCGATGAATTTGCATGACAATCCGTCATCGTCGACGGCTCAAGATGCAGGCGATTTTTCGTTTGTTTACCAGTTTACCCTTCAATGGTCGGCATAGGCCAACTGAGGGTTTTGGGTTTCACAAATGTGCCCCGGTCTTCGGGTCTCGGCGCGGACGCATCTTGATATCCACACCGGCAAATTCCAGGTCCATGTGACCTCTGGAATCGCCGGTTGGCTCGAACACAAACGACAGGGTCATGACGACATGCAGCGTCTGCGGTCAAAACGAGAGCCGAACTGATGTTTGGAATGATTCACAGATCCGCCCGCACCATGGTGCTGGAGCAGTTCGGGCCGGCGGCCTGGGATCAGATTCTCGCCTCCGCCAAGCTGGATGACGGAGACTTTGTCAGCGCCCAGTCATATCCTGACGAGGTAACCTTCAGGCTCATTACGTCGGCGGCGGACACGGCTGGCCTTACTGTCGAACAGACGCTGCAGGCTTTCGGTCATCACTGGGTCAAGACCATCAATACGGGCGTCTACGCCAATGTCATGGCGATTCTCGGCGTGTCCATTGTGGACGCCCTGACAAATCTCGACCGGATGCACGCCAGCATCCAGATCGCGATGCCGGACGCCCAGCTCCCGCAGTTCGTTATCGTGTCCCAGGATGAGCGAGCCATCAAGCTCGCCTATTACTCCAAGCGTGATGGGCTGGAGAGCTTCGTCCTGGGTCTCCTTGAAGGCCTGTTGAACCGATACAATCAGCCCGGGTCAGTCGCCTTTTCCGGCACGGACGGTGAGGCCAGACTGTTCACCATTACGCTTGCCCCGCCGCTGGCTGCATAGCCATGGATGTAGGTCTGACCGGCGGGCAGTTCGAAAACTTCTTTCCCTGCTATCTGGTCACGAACCAGGCGCTCGTTGTTCAGCGCGTCGGCCGGTCAATCACCAAATTCCTGCCCGACCTGCTTCCGGGAGATCGCCTGGACAAGTGGTTCATTTTCGACCGCCCGGTCGCAACCCCGGACCCCGCCGCCCTGGTGCGCGACCAGACTCCGGTCCAGATCAGGTCCATCGACGGGCGACTCCACCTGTCAGGCTGTGTTGTCGAACAAGATTTCGGCTTTCTGTTCTGCCTGAGCCATTCACCGGGTCGGGCCGCGACCTGGAGCGAGCTTGGCCTGACCGTCGATGATTTTTCCCTGGCCGATCAGTCCCTGGCCATAAGCACCGCCATCAGCCTGCAGAAAACCCTGAATGCCGAGCTGCAGGAAACGATCGAAAATCTCAGAACCGCCCGGGACGAGGCGATGGCTGCCAGCCGTGCCAAATCGACATTCCTGTCGGTGATGAGTCACGAGATTCGCACGCCACTGAACGGCATCCTCGGCATGACCCAGGTCATGATCCGTGAGACCTCGGACGAGCAGACACTTTCCAGACTGGATATCGTGCGGCAGTCCGGCGAGGGCCTGCTCTCCATCCTGAACGACCTGCTGGACCTGTCTCGCATCGAAGCCGGAAAGATGTCCCTTGAGGCCATCCCCTTCGACATGTTCGAGCTGCTGAGCGGTGCCCACTCTGCCTTTATCAGCCTCGCCAACAACAAGGGGCTGTCCATGCGCCTCGACATCGAGGCGGTCCGAGGCCGATACATCGGCGACCCGACCCGAATTCGGCAAATCGTCACCAACCTCCTTTCGAACGCGATCAAGTTCACGGAATCCGGAAGCGTCGAAGTCAGTGCGCGTTGCATTGAGGGCGGCCTGGAGATCGCGGTCACCGATACCGGTATCGGCATCGATCCAGCCAAATTTTCGGAAATCTTCGGCGAGTTCAGGCAAGCAGACACCTCCATAAACCGGGGCTTCGGTGGCACCGGCCTTGGTCTGTCAATCGCCCGTGATCTTGCCGGTCTGATGGGCGGGATGATCACGGTGGAAAGCCGCCCGGGAGAAGGCTCCCGTTTCACCGTCAGACTTGCAATTGCCCGGAAAAACGACCGGGAAGCCGAGATCGATCATGCGGAAGACGCTCTGCCCGCGCCTGTATCGCTGGACAGCCTGCGTGTGCTTGCGGCTGAGGACAATGAGGTCAACCAGCTGGTGCTGCGAAAGATTCTCGAACAGTTCGGCGTGACGCTCACCGTCGTCATGAACGGTCGCGAGGCCGTGGATGCCTGGACCAGCAAGCCTTGGGACGTCATTCTGATGGACATCCAGATGCCGGTCATGAGCGGGGTGGAGGCCACCCAGCTCATCCGGAAACAGGAGGCGCTGACCCAGCGTCCCTCAACACCGATCATCGCCCTCACAGCGAACACCATGACCCATCAACTCCCTGAATACGAGAAGGCAGGCTTCTCGGGCGTGGTCGCCAAGCCGATTCAGGTGGGGCTACTGATGCAAGCCTTGCTCGACACGATCGCAAACCTCGAAACAGGCACGCGGGCCTAAACCGCCACAGGTTATCGGACGACCCGCTGGTTTCCGGTGTGCGGCGATAGCGGCTTCATCCAGAACCGCGAAAGCTCTTTGCCCTGCAATATCAGGCTCTGTGTTGCCGATGGGGTCTGGCGGGCATCAGCTGGCGGAATAGCTGGTCTTGGTCTGGGTAAAGAATTCCACCGCTGCGAACCCCTGCTCCCGCGCGCCGTAACTGGATGATTTCGAGCCGCCGAACGGGACGTGATAGTCGACCCCGGCGGTCGGCAGATTGACCATGGTCATCCCCGCCTTCGCGCGGTGCTGGAAGTCACGGGCATGTTTCAGCGAGCTGGTGACTATGCCGGCAGAGAGGCCGAACTCCACGCCGTTGGCAATCTCCAGCGCCTGCTCATAATCCTTGACGCGGATGATTGAGGCGACCGGCCCGAAGACCTCCTCATGGTTGATCCGCATCCCGGCCTCGGTATCGGCGATCAGGGTCGGCTGGACGTACCAGCCGGGCTTGTCCATCTGCATCCGCTCGCCGCCTGTGACCACCCGACCGCCCTCGTCGCGGGCCACGGCGATATAGCGGTAAGAGGTCTCCATCTGATCCTCGGACACCGCCGGTCCCATCTGGGTCTGCGGGTCGAGGGCATCGCCCACGCGCAGGGCCGCCACCCGTTCGGCCAGGGCCGCGACAAAGCGGTCATGAATGCCATCCTGCACGATCAGACGGCTGGAGGCCGTGCAGCGCTGCCCGGTGGCGAAGAACGAACCGTCGAGGGCGATCTGCACAGCCCGATCGAGATCAGCGTCATCCAGCACGATCAGGGGATTCTTGCCACCCATCTCCAGCTGGACCCGCGCCTGACGCTTCACCGCGCCTGCGGCCACGCCGGCACCGACGCCCTGCGAACCGGTGAAGCTGAGCCCCGCGACATGCGGATGGTCCACGATCGCCTGCCCGACCCGGCCACGCCCGATGACCATGTTGAGCACGCCCTTTGGCAGACCCGCCTCATGCAGGATGGCGACCAGCGCCTCGGCGGTGGCAGGGGTGAGTCCCGCGGGCTTCATCACCACCGTATTGCCGAAGGCCAGCGCCGGGGCAGCCTTCCACGCCGGGATCGCGATCGGAAAATTCCAGGGCGTGATCAGGCCATAGACCCCGACCGCCTGACGATAGGTCTGGATTTCCACGCCGGGTCGAACAGAGGCCAGGTTCTGACCATGCACACGGAGGGCCTCGCCCGCGAAATACTTGAGCACACGACCGGCCCGGACCGTCTCGCCAATGCCTTCCGCGAGGGTCTTGCCCTCTTCGCGCGACAACAACCGACCCAGAGCCTCGCGCCGTTCCATCACCAGGGTTCCGGCGCGGTCGAGAATGTCAGCGCGCAGTTCCGGTGAAGCCTCCGACCAGCCCGGAAAAGCCGCCTTGGCCGACGCCACTGCCGCATTGACCTCGGCCTCGCCACCGTCCGGCGTGCGGGCAACGACCTCGCGGGTGTCCGACGGATTCAGGCTCTCCCCCGGGCGCTCAGCTGCGACCGTCTCGCCGTTGATCCAGTGGTTCAGTTCGATCGTCTCGGTCATGGCGCGTCCTCGTCGTGGTCCGGTCGATCTAGCAACAGGCGCGGACTTGCGACAGGTCTCTAACCGAACAGATGCGGCGAAGTCTGCGATAAGCTGAACCGTTGGAACGAGTCGGAGCCCCCTCATGAGCGCAGAGCAGACCGGAGCGGTAACGGGCTGGCGCTTCTGGATCGATCGGGGAGGCACCTTCACGGACATCGTCGCCCGCGCGCCGGACGGATCGCTGCAGACCCGCAAACTCCTCTCCGACAATCCCGAACAGTATGCCGACGCGGCTGTGGAGGGGGTGCGGCGGATCCTCGGTGTCGGGAGTGGCCCCCTGCCCGACGGCCTCGTCGCCGAAATCCGCATGGGCACGACCGTAGCCACGAACGCCCTGCTGGAGCGCAAGGGGGAGCCCGTCGTGCTCGCGATCACCCGCGGCTTCGGCGATGCCTTGCGCATTGGCTGGCAGAGCCGCCCTGACCTGTTCGCCCGCCAGATCGTGCTGAACGATCAACTCTCAGCCCGGATCATCGAGATCGACGAGCGCGTACGAGCCGACGGCGGTCTCGATCGGGCCCTGGACGAAGACCGGGCGCGGGCTGACTTGATGGCAGCGCGCGCGGCCGGCTTCCGGGCCGTCGCCATCGTCCTGGTGCACGGATGGCGATTCACCGACCACGAGCGGCGGCTGGCGGCCATCGCCCGCGAGATCGGCTTTGAACAGATCTCGGTCAGCCATGAGATCGGGGCACTGATCAAGCTGATCGGGCGCGGCGACACCACGGTGGCAGACGCCTACCTCTCACCAATCCTGAGAGCCTATGTCGATCGGGTTGGCTCCGACCTTGGTTCAGCGACACCCTTGCTGTTCATGCAGTCAAGCGGGGGATTGACCGCAGCTGAGGCCTTCCGGGGCAAGGATGCCATCCTCTCGGGACCCGCAGGCGGCGTCGTAGGCATGGCCGGTACGGCTCGGGGGGCGGGTTTCGACCGCGTCATCGGCTTCGACATGGGCGGCACCTCGACGGACGTGTCACATTTTGCCGGCGACTATGAGCGAACCGCGGATGCCGTGGTGGCGGGGGTTCGGCTACGCGCGCCCATGCTGGGCATCCACACGGTGGCGGCGGGCGGCGGTTCGATCTGCCGCTTCGATGGCTCGCGACTGAGGGTCGGGCCGGAGTCTGCCGGGGCCGTGCCAGGACCAGCCGCCTATCGCAGGGGCGGGCCGCTGACAGTCACCGACTGCAACGTCATGCTGGGCAAGTTGCGTCCTGATCGATTTCCGGCGGTGTTTGGGCCGAACGGCGATCAACCGCTTGACGCGGAAGCCGTGAAGACGGGCTTCGAGGCTCTGGCCACCGAAGTCCGCCTCGCCACGGGCCGCGCCGCGACCCCGGAAACCCTCGCCGAAGGTTTCATCACCATCGCCGTCCAGAACATGGCCGAAGCGATCAAGTCGGTCTCGATCCAGCGCGGCTATGACGTCACCCGCTACGTTCTCAACTGCTTCGGCGGCGCAGGAGGTCAGCACGCCTGCCTGGTCGCAGATGCCCTGGGCATGACGCGGGTGATGCTCCATCCGTTCGCGGGCGTGCTGTCAGCCTATGGCATGGGCCTGGCCGAGGTGCGGTCGATCCGACAGGCGACGGTGGCCGCACCCCTGGAGGCCGCCGGAGACGCGGCGCTGGCCGCGCGGGTCTCAGCGCTCGACCGTCAGGCTCGCGGCGATCTGACCGCCCAGGGCTTCGCCGATGCGGCGCTCACCACCCTGGTCCGGGCGGAGATCAAATTCGCCGGGTCCGACACACCGCTGACCGTTCCTTTCGGACCTGCCGACGCGATGCGTGCCGCCTTCGAGGCCTTGCACCGACTCCGGTTCGGCTTCTTCGCGGCGGACAAGGCCCTTCTGGTCGAAACCCTCGAGGCCGAGGCAGTCGCCGTCTCCGGCCAGGCTCCGTCGACCTTCGCAGGCAGCGCCACAGAACTGGCCCCGACGGCCATCACCAGAGTCCCGGTGCGCATGGCGGGTACCGCCCATGAGGCCCCGGTCTATCGCCGCAGCGATTTCGGTCCGGGGGCAGCCGTCGACGGGCCGGCCCTTGTTCTGGAAGACACCGGTACCACCGTGGTCGAACCTGGCTGGCGCGCCTCCGCCGACGCGGCGCTGAACCTGATCCTTGAGCGCACCGTTCCCCTGCCCGCCCGCACGGCTATGGGCACGGACGTCGATCCAATCATGCTGGAGGTGTTCAACAGCCGGTTCATGGCTTGCGCCGAACAGATGGGTGAGGCGCTGCGGGCCACGGCCTATTCGGTCAACATCAAGGAACGGCTCGACTTCTCCTGCGCCGTCTTCGACGCGACCGGTGCCCTGATCGCCAACGCCCCGCATATCCCCGTTCACCTCGGCTCGATGGGTGAGAGCATCCGTACCGTCATCGCCTCGCGCGGGCGCGGTACCGCCGGGCGAGGCATGCAGCGCGGCGACGTCTATATGCTGAACGCCCCCTACAACGGCGGCACCCACCTGCCGGACATCACCGTGATCATGCCGGTGTTCCTTGATGCAGACGACGTCCCCGCCTTCTTCGTCGCCGCACGCGGTCACCACGCCGACGTCGGCGGGATCACCCCGGGCTCGATGCCGCCCGCCTCCCGGACGGTCGAGGAGGAAGGTGTCCTGATTGACGACTTTCTGCTGGTCGACGCCGGGCACCTTCGCGATGCGGAGGCCCGAACCCTGTTCGCCTCGGGTCACTATCCCTCACGCAATGTCGATCAGAACCTGGCGGACCTGAAGGCCCAGATCGCGTCCTGCGCCCGTGGCGCCGACGAATTGACACGCATGGTCTCAGAATTCGGGCGGCCCGTGGTCGTCGCCTACATGAACCACGTCCAGAACAATGCCGAGGAGGCCGTGCGCCGGGCCATTGCAGCCCTGAATCCCGGATCGTTCGCGCTGGAAATGGACGACGGCGCCGTCATCCGGGTGCGGATCGACGTGGACCCCAGGACCCGCAGCGCCGTGGTCGACTTCACCGGCACAAGTGCCCAACTGCCCAACAACTTCAACGCCCCGCTATCGATCGCGCGGGCGGCGACCCTCTATGTCTTCCGCACCCTTGTGGACGATGCCATTCCGTTGAACGAAGGCTGTCTGAAACCGATCCGGCTGATTGTGCCGGAGGGTTCGATGCTCAATCCCCGCTATCCGGCAGCCGTAGTGGCCGGAAACGTCGAGACCAGCCAGGCCGTGGTCGATTGTCTCTACGGGGCCCTCGGCGTGCTCGCTGCCAGCCAGGGGACGATGAATAACTTCACCTTCGGCGACGAGACCCGCCAGTACTACGAAACCATCGCCGGGGGCTCGGGTGCCGGGCCTGGCTTCGACGGTACCGCGGCGGTGCAAACCCACATGACCAACAGCCGTCTGACTGACCCAGAGGTGCTCGAGACCCGGTTCCCCGTGCTGCTCGAGGAATTCTCCATCCGGCGCAGCTCAGGCGGCGACGGTGCCAACCGGGGCGGTGATGGCGCGATCCGGCGGTTACGATTCCTGGAGCCGCTGACCGCGGCCATCCTGTCCAACCACCGACGCACGGCACCGTTCGGCCTGTCCGGCGGCGAGGACGGGGCGGTCGGGAACAACCGGGTTGAACGGGTCGATGGAACGGTCGAACCGCTGGGTGCGACCGCTGAGGTTTCGATGGGCATCGGTGACGTCTTCGTCATCGAAACACCGGGCGGCGGTGGCTTCGGTGCGAAAAGGGCTTCCTGAGCCGCCGGTTCGGCGCAACCATCGACCGAGGGGGAGATTCCAATGCTGGTGCTTTTGGGAATAGCGGTCGTGGTCGCGGGCTTTGTCGCCCGTATCAATCCGCTGCTGGTCATACTGATCGCCGCCATCGTCACCGGTGTGACGGCGGCGGTGGGACCTGGGGTCGATTTGCGGGCCTTGGCGGAGGCGGGCGTGAATACGCTCACGGCCTTTGGCGACGCCTTCAATGACAACCGGTACTTCCACATCACCTGGCTGATCCTGCCCGTGATCGGTCTGCTCGAGCGGGCCGGCCTGCAGGAACGCGCCCGGATGTTGATCGCCCAGGTCAGGGCGGCGACCGCCGGACGCCTCTTGCTGAGTTATCTCTTCGTCCGCCAGGCCACCTCCGCGCTCGGTTTGACCTCTCTCGGTGGCCATCCGCAGATGGTCCGCCCCCTGGTCGCGCCGATGGCCGAGGGCGCAGCCGAGGTCGAGGCCGGCGGCGACCTGCCGGACAGAATCCGCTTCCGTATCCGCGGCATGTCCGCCGCTACTGACAACATCGGCCTGTTCTTCGGCGAGGACATTTTTATCGCCATCGGTTCGATCGTGCTGATGGTCGGCTTCCTCGAACAGGCGGGCATAATCGTCGAACCGCTGCAGCTGTCGGTCTGGGCCATCCCGACCGCCATCGCCGCCTTCGCTGTCCACGGCGTGCGGCTGCTGTTGTTCGACCGGGAGATACGCCGCGACCTTGCCGCCCGTGACGCGGAGGCGGGCCAATGATCACGCTCGAGCACGCCTATATTCTCGTCGGGCTGATGTTCCTGGCGTTCGCCATCCTGACCCTGCGCGACAGCGACCACCCGACCCGCATCCGCAGCGCGGTCTTCTGGGGCCTCATCGCCGCCTCCATGTTGTTCGGCTCATGGCTCGGCGGACTCGGTAACGGCCTGCTGGTTCTGGCCCTCGTCGCCGTCGGCGGGCTCAAGGCACTCGGCGTTGGCCGCCCGGCGACGACCACACCGGACGAGCGGCGTGAAAGCGCCGCACACCGTCGTAATGCCCTGTTCATTCCAGCCCTGATCGTGCCGCTGGTGGCGGTCGGCGGCACCCTCGCCGCCAAACACACCCCTGTCGGAGCCTGGCTGATCTCGCCGACCCAGACGACCCTGATCGCCCTCGGCCTCGGCTGCATCCTCGCCCTCGTCGCCGCAATGGCATGGCTGCGTCCGCCCCTAATGGCACCTGTGCAGGAAGGACGACGGCTGATGGATTCCATCGGCTGGGCGGCCCTGCTGCCCCAGATGCTGGCCTCACTTGGCGCGGTCTTCCTCGCGGCGGATGTTGGCGGCGTGGTCGGCGACCTGGTCACAGATGTCGTGCCGATGAGTTCGCCCCTGCTGGCCGTGGCAGCCTACTGCCTGGGCATGGCCCTGTTCACCGTGATCATGGGCAACGCCTTCGCGGCCTTCCCGGTGATGACCGCCGCCATCGGCCTGCCCTTCGTGGTCGGCCAGTTCGGGGGCAATCCGGCCATCGTCTGCGCCATCGGTATGCTGGCCGGTTTCTGCGGCACGCTGATGACCCCTATGGCCGCCAATTTCAATGTGGTGCCGGCCAATCTTCTGGAGCTGCCGGATCGGAACGCGGCCCTCAACGGCGTCATCCGGGCCCAGCTCCCGACCGCCCTGATCATGCTCGGGGTCAATATGGCGCTGATGTATTTCCTGGCCTTCCGGTTCTGACCATGACCCACAAGCTCGACGCCTTCACAGCCTCCCGTTTCGCAGCCGCCGCCCTGGGCCATGTGACGCGGGAATATCCCAACAAGATGGATCACGTCCTGTCCGGACCGGAGGATATCCAGGGTCCGCGCGCCCTGCATCCGATCTTCTTCGGCAGCTTCGACTGGCATTCCTGCGTGCACGGTTGGTGGACGATGTTCACCCTGCTTCGGCTCTATCCCGACATGCCCGAGGCCGCACGCATCCGCACACTGGCCGACGCGATGTTCACGCCGGAGAACGTCGCCGCGGAGACCGCCTATCTGGACCGTCCGGGCAGCCGCGGGTTCGAACGGCCCTACGGTTGGGCCTGGCTGCTGATGCTGGCAGCGGAATTGGCGCGGCATCCGGGCAGGCACGCCGGGATCCTGCAGCCCCTGATCCTCGCCTTCACCCGACGATTTACCGACTACCTGCCACTGGCGGACTACCCGGTTCGGGTCGGGACCCACTACAACACCGCCTTCGCGCTGAGACTGACCCTCGACTACGCCGAAGGCGCGGGTGACCTCGACCTGGCGGCCCTGTGCCGCGAGCGCGCCATGGGCTGGCACGCGCTCGACCGCGGCTGCCAGGCCTGGGAACCATCGCAGGATGAGTTTCTGTCCCCGGCCCTTATGGAGGCCGTGCTGATGCGGCGGGTGTTGGCTCCGGTGGCGTTCGCGGAATGGTTCGACGCCTTTCTGCCCCGACTCGAACGGCGCGAGCCGGAGACCCTGTTCGCCCCGGTCGGCGTCAGCGACCGTTCAGACGGCAAAATCGCCCACCTCGATGGTTTGAACCTGAGCCGGGCCTGGTGCTGGCGAGAGATCGCAGGGTCACTGGCCACGGACGATCCGCGACGCCCCATCGTCTTCAGGGCGGCTGACGACCATCTGGACGCCGCCCTGCCTCACGTCACGGGCGACTACATGGGCGAGCACTGGCTGGCGAGTTTCGCCCTTCTGGCGCTGCTGGCCCCCGAAGGCTCTGTCCAGACCACGGCTTGCACCGGAGGCCCGGTGCCAGCATAAGGACCGCCGTCGCGACGGCGGCCGGCTTAGCTCAGTTGGTAGAGCGCCAGTTTTGTAAACTGGATGTCGCGGGTTCGATTCCTGCAGCCGGCACCATATTTTTCAAATACTTACCTCACGATTTGGAAATCGCACCGGATCCGTGTCGCCACCCTGTCGCCACGCGTCGCTCGGTTCTTGGCCGTCTTGTCCTCCAACTTGACGAGCTCATCAGGTCGCCAAGCATTCCGTCCCTCGACCAAGCTAACAACAACAGCACAGATTTTCGCTGCGATTCGGTAGATTTCGGCTTTTCGAAACACCACCGAGCCTCTTCCCAGTCTCGCCGGAGGGCGTGTTGAGGGCGTTTCCTGAGTTGCGCGCGTTAACGTGGGAAACGAGGAAATTCCGACCTGCGCCATACCTGCGGCCCGGTTCAGCAGCGCAGCCGCAGCCTTGCTGATCCCACGATCCGTTTCGCTGGTTGGAGCCGTCACCGGAGGTGATCCGGACGGGCGTCATGATGTACGTGAAATCCCCGCTGTCTTTGCGGAACGTTGAAGACCTGTTGGTCGAGCGTGGCATCGACATTTGCCATGAGACGGTGCGGCTCTATTGGAACCGGTTCGGTCCGATGTTCGCCGCGGAAATCCGCCGGAAGCGAGTCCAGCAGATGCGCGCCTTCACCTCCCGGGTCAGGCACAGCCCCATCACCCTCTGCCTCACGGAGCGCCGGTTCTGTCGATCTGGCGAGTTGCCATGTGTCCACAGCCGCAGCACAGTGTTTGCCGGGCGGGGATCAGCGACGACTCATTGACCCCTCAAGGTGGATCACAAGGGGGCGGCGATGGCTAACCTGACCATGTTCACGAAACTCGGCCAGGGCGAACCGGCCGCACGGACGCATGCACCGCTGGCTGCCCGCCGGCTCGAAATGGAGCTTCGCGAACAGGCCGGCGACCATGCCCAGGCCGCCCGGGGACCGGCACCGGCCGATGTCCCGGCTCCCGAACCGGAGCGGATGACGCCCCTGCCCCGGGCTGACAACGCCCTGCTCGAGCCGCTCGACGCACCGCGCCCGTTCACCGTCAGCAATGACGTCGCGAGCGCAACCGAGGACGGCGCGCCCGTGAACATTTCCGTTCTGGGCAACGACGTCGGAGCCGCCGCGGTCGCCCGGATCAACGGCGTTGCCGTAACGCCGGGCAACATCATCACCCTGCAGTCCGGGGCGCGGGTGATCGTCAATGCCAACGGAACCCTGTCCTATGAGGTCGGCACGGCCTTCCAGAGCCTGGCGGCCGGGCAGACGGCACAGGACGTCTTCACCTATGCGGCGTCGGACGGCGGCGGTTCGCCCCTCGCCCCGGAAGGGGTGTTCAACGCCGCCGCGATCAACGGGACGAACGGCTTCGTGATCCATGGCGCAGCCGCCGGAGACCGCAGCGGCTATTCGGTCGCGGGTATCGGCGACGTCAACGGAGACGGCCGCGACGATCTTCTGATCAGCGCCCTCTCGGCTGACCTGCCCGGCCGCATCGACGCCGGTGTCAGCTATGTCGTTTACGGGCGTCAGGGCGGCTTCGGAGCCTCGCTCGACCTTGGTGGCCTGACGGCCGCCACCGGTTTCGCCATCACCGGCGTCAATGCCTTCGACTTCAGCGGTGCCAGCGCCCGCGCCGCAGGCGATGTCAACGGGGACGGCCTGGCTGACTTCATTATCGGTGCCCCCTGGGGCGAGGCCAGCCAGGGCACAAATGCCGGCGAGTCCTATCTGGTCTTCGGCCGGCAGGGTGGCTTCGGAACCGGTCTGGACCTGGCCACGCTCAACGGCACCAATGGCGTGACCTTCCTTGGCGTTGCCGCAGGCGACGGGCTGGGCTTTGCCGTCTCGGCTGCGGGCGACATCAACGGCGACGGCTTCGATGACCTGATCCTCGGTGCCCGGGAGGCGAACAGCCCGGATGAAGGGGACTCGGGGGCCAGCTATGTGGTGTTCGGCCGTGCGGGCGGATTCACGGCGGCCTTCGACGTGGCCGGGCTGACCGGTGCCAATGGCTTCGCCATCATCGGAGCGGATGCCACGGACCGCAGCGGCTATTCAGTCGCCGCGGCCGGGGACGTCAACGGCGACGGCATTGACGATCTGATCATCGGTGCCCCGCAGGGCGACCCGGGCGGGCGGGCCAATGCCGGTGAAGCCTATGTCGTGTTCGGCAGGCTGGGCGGCTTCGGTGCCAGCCTCGACCTCGGCACCCTGTCCGGTACCAACGGCTTCACCATCTCGGGCGTGGATGCAGGCGATCATGCGGGCTGGTCGGTCGCCTCCGCCGGCGACCTGAACGGCGACGGGCGCGCGGACATGGTCATCGGAGCCCTGTATGCCGACCCTGCCGGACGCGAGAGCGCGGGCGAGACCTATGTCGTGTTCGGCCGGGCCGGTGGCTTCGGGGCCAATCTGGACCTGTCCTCCATGCCCGCCTCAATGGGCTTCACCATCACCGGCACGGCGGCGGCAAACCTCACCGGACATTCGGTGGCCTCGGCCGGCGACATCAACGGCGACGGCATAGACGACCTGCTGATCGGCGCGATCTATGCCGACGGTACCGGCGGTGTCGACGCCGGCGAGACCTATGTGGTGTTCGGGCGCACGCCAGGCTTCGGCGGCGTGCTGGATCTGGCCTCGCTCAATGGCCAGACCGGCTTTGCCATCGGCGGTCTTGCAGCCGGGGACTTCAGTGGCCAGTCGGTTTCGGCCGCGGGCGATGTGAACGGCGACGGCTTCGACGACCTCATCATCGGTGCTCCCATGGCCGACCCGTCGGGGCGGGCCGATGCGGGTTCGAGCTATGTCATCTTCGGCGCGGCCAACACCACCCGCACCAGCAATGACGCCACGGTCACCGTGACCGTCACCGGGGTCAATGACGCGCCGGTCATCACGTCCAACGGCGGCGGGACGACCGGTGTCTATACGATAGTCGAGAACACCACGGGACCGAATACCGTCATGGCCTTCGATCCCGATGCCGGGGCCAATCTGACCTATTCCATTATCGGCGGCGCGGACGCCGCCCGGTTCACGATCAATGGCTCTGGCGTCATCAGCCTGATCAGCGCGCCGGACTTCGAAGCCCCGACCGACCAGAACGGTGACAATGTCTATGAGGTCATTGTCCAGGTCTCGGACGGCCAGTTGACCGACACCCAGACGATCCGTCTGACTGTAACCAACGCCAATGAGGCACCGGTCATAACTTCCAACGGCGGCGGGCCGTCGGCGGCTGTGCCGGGCGTCGAGAACAGCACGACCGCGACCACGGTCGTCGCGATCGACCCCGATGCGGGGTCCAATCTGGTCTATTCGATCCTTACCGGCCGGGACGGGGCCCGGTTCGTGATCGATCCCGTGACCGGGGTCCTGACCTTTGTCACGGCACCGAATTTCGAGGCCCCGACCGACCAGAACGGCAACAATGTCTATGAGGTCGATGTCCAGGTCTCGGACGGCCTGGGAGGGACCGACGTCCAGACCATCTTCGTCAACGTCGGCAATGCCCCCGAAGCCCCGGTCATCACCTCCAACGGTGGGGGAGCGACCGGCGGCTACACCATCGTCGAAGGGACCCTCGGCCCCAATCCGATCACGGCTGTCGATCCGGACGTCCCGTCGATCCTGACCTATTCGATCATCGGTGGCGCCGACGCGGCCCTGTTCACGATCAATGCTTCGGGCGTCCTAAGCCTGATCAGCCCGCCGGATTTCGAAGCCCCGGCAGATCAGAACGACGACAATGTCTATGAGGTCATTGTCCAGGCCTCCGACGGTCAGTTGACCGACACTCAGACGATCAATGTGACCGTAACCAACGCCAATGAAGCGCCAGTCATCACCTCCAACGGCGGCGGGGCCAACGGCACTGTTTCTATCGCCGAGGGCACCGGAACAGCGACCACGGTCGCGGCAGTAGACCCCGACGCCGGGGCCCAGATCACCTATTCGATCACGGGCGGCGCGGATGCGGCGCTGTTCTCGATCGATGCGGCCACTGGCGTCGTCAGCTTCCTGGCCCCGCCTGATTTCGAAACGCCGCTCGATGCGGGCGCGGATAACAACTACGACATCGTGGTCCAGGCCTCCGACGGGGTGAACACCGATACCCAGAACCTGCGGGTCACAGTCACTGACGTCGCGGAAAACACGCTCAGCCTGACGGACGTCGTCGGCCTGCTGGCGGTCAACGAGGGGGACCCCTTCGTCCTGATCGACGCGGACGTAACCTTCACCGATGCCGGTGTCAGCTATGACGGCGGCCTCCTGACCATCACGGGCCTGCTTACCACGGACCTGATCACGGTCAGGAATGTGGGGACCGGTTCGGGGCAGATCAGCATCGTAACGGGAACGATCTTTTTCGAAGGCGTCGATATCGGAACGATCGCGCAGACGGGGAACGTGTTCTCTGTCCTGTTCAATGCCAATCCCAACAGCGCCGCGATCGAGGCCCTGATCGAGGCCTTGGAATACCGCTCAACCTCGGACGTTTCAGTCCCGCCGCACAACATAGCCCTGAAGATCTCCAACAGCCTCGGCCAGAGCTCCGCGACGGTGATGGTGCAGGTCCAGTTCACAGCGGACATTCTGAACGGCACCGCCGGTAACGACATACTGGAGGGCCTGCGCGGCAATGACGTCATCAACGGGTTCGACGGCCTCGACACTCTCTTTGGCGGGGCGGGCAATGACACCCTCTTCGGCGGCAATGGCAATGATAGTCTGGACGGCGGGGTCGCCGATGACACCCTGTTCGGCGATGATGGCGACGACACCCTGAATGGTGGCGACGGCCGCGACCGGCTGTTCGGCAACGCCCTGAACGACATCCTGAACGGCGACGGCTCCGATGACTTCCTCGACGGCGGCAGCGGCGATGACACCCTGAATGGCGGTGGCGAAGATGACCGGCTGCTGGGCGGCGTCGGGAACGACATACTCGACGGCGGCGACGGCCACGACCGGCTCGACGGCGGCGACGGCAGTGACATCATGGCGGGCGGCACCGGCCATGACTTGCTCACGGGAGGGGCCGGAGTCGACACCATGCGGGGCGGAGACGGCGACGACCAGCTGGATGGAGGGGCCGACAACGACGAGATCCGCGGCGAGGGCGGGATCGACACGGCCATTTTCAAGGGCCAGTTCAGTTCCTACACGGTTGCGTTCATCACCGCGGGTGTGGTTCAGGTGACCGGACCTGATGGTAGCGACCTCGTGTTTGGCTGTGAATTCCTTCAGTTCGACGACCAGATTGTCAGCCTCCCCCCGGCGGCCAACAATGAACCGCCGCGCATCACCTCGGACGGTGGCGGGATCGAGGCGGCCATAGACATCAACGAGGGCCAGACCGCAGTTACCACGGTCGTGGCGACGGACCTCTTCCCGGGGCCCGTTACCTACAGCATCTTCGGCGGTGCGGACGCGGCCCGGTTCACCATCGATGCGGCGACGGGGGCCCTGTCCTTCATCACGCCCCCCGATTTCGAGGCTCCGACAGATGCCGGGCGGGACAATACCTATGATGTCATCGTCGCGGCCTCGGACGGCCAGCTCTCGGACCTGCAGGGTATCACCGTAACCGTGCTGGACGTTGCGGGGGGCACCATCCCCTTCTCCAAGGGCGGTGGACCGGTAATCTGCTATGGCCCTGAAGATGACGGTGGTGACACCGGCGCACCGCAGGTTCTTCCGGGTATGTTCGACAAGACTGTCCTGCGGCCCCTCGAGGATGACTGGGGCGATCTGCGGGAGGCGCGGGACTTCTTCCCGCAGGAGTCTTCCCACGAGCGGACACTGCCGTCGGAGGACCCGACGCAGCCGCTGCCGATCACCCCATGGGACGACGGCTTCGCCTGACGTCTTCCGCTACCGGTCCCGGGCACACCAGCCCGGGACCTGAGGGGGACACGGCGATCAGGGGCTGGGCTGGGTCGGCGGGAAGAAGGGGAAGCCCCCCTGCCCGTCCTCATCGGGAACAGGCTCATAGCCTTCGGTGGGATCAAGCGCCGGCAGGGAATCCGCCAGGACGATGACGTCATCAGAGGCGACCGCAGCGGAAATTTCCGCCCCTTCACCCTCGTCGCCGACGGCTTCCGGAGTCGGGGTCAGCAGATTACCGAGCGTGGTCGAAAGGTCGTCCGGCAGGAAGAAGGGACCAAACACCCCGTCGCTGGTCACGAGCAGCGCCTGGCCGGGCCGCTCCAGTGACGTCGTCACGCCGTCGCGCTCAATGTCGATCGCCCCCGGTGTATCGAAGGTGCGGGCATCGGGCGCAGGGCCTCGCAGGACCACCAGCAGCATCGTGTCTTCGTCACCGGTGAACGGCGGGACATCAGCCTGGTCGCGAAGGGCACCGAGGATGTCGGGCCCCACCACACCCTCGACGATGGTCCCACGCACGCCGATCGAGGCCACCGGCGTGCTGATCGCCTCACGTGACGACGAGCGGCCGGTACGCCCCGAGACAAAGCGGAAGGCACCCCGCGCCACCGTAACGGCAGAGCCGCCGTTCTCGCTGACCAAAAAGCGATCGACGGTCATCCGCGCATTGGCACTGACGGTGAAGGTCGAGCGATCCCGGAGCAGCACCTGGACCTGACTCTGGGGGCCGGTGACGAACTGGTCGCCAAGGCGGACGGGTCCTCGGAGCTGGGCGGGCCGGAAGGCCGCACTCGCAGAACTGCGGGTCTGCACCGAGTTTCGGATCGCCGCATTGACCCCGACCGCGTCCTGGGCCTGGACCGGGGCAGCGACAGCGAGCAGGCCCAAAACCGCAAGGCTCGACACCAGACTCTCAAAATTCCGCATCATCCCGCTCCCGACATCAATCACGCGCGCCGAAACGCCAGATCAGGCGAACTTCACCGCCCCAGCCCTCGAAATCCGCGAGCGGCGACGAGGAATCACGGCGGCTGAAGCTGAGCGCCCCCTCCAGCGTCACATTCTCGCGCACGTCGCCGGTCGCCCCCCGCGTCGTGAAGGCGCTGAGCGGCGCGCCGACGGCCAGGCTTGCGTGGGTGCGAACATCTTCGCGGGTGGCACCGCCCAGAAAGACCGCGTCGGCCTCGTCGTATTCAATCCATCGAACCGAGCCGCTAGCCAGGACATAGGCCCCCTTGTCGAAGCGCTGGTCGATGCTGAGGCCCAGTCGCGGACCCGAATAACCGAACGACCCATAGCCCGCGGTCTTGACCTCATAATCGAGGCTGCCGTCGACCGTGGTCCGGGACGCCAGCCGGTGGTTCAGGCCGATCCCGGCGGAGGTGCGCTCCCCGTCGCGGTCGCCGCCGAGCAGGCCTGAAAGGGCGTCGATCCCGGGCTCGTCATAGTCCTGGCTGACCGCCTCGGCGCGGACACTGAGAGTCGTGGCATTGGTCACGCGCCAACGGCTATCGCCCCGAATCCCCGCCTCGGTCAGCTGGGGTTCCCCCAGCAGGCGGACGTGCCGCACCAGGGCACCGAGCCGCGTGCGTGTCAGCCGGGTCGTACGGGACACCCCCGCCTCGAGGCCGGCACGCTGGAAATCGATGGCGGCACCGGACAAGGCGGAGCGGTCGTAGAGCAGACCGGTGCCATAGATCTGCCATTCTTGGCCGGATCCGATATCAGCGCGGCCTTCGAGAACCAGGGAAACCTCGCTGGACACCCCCTCCTCGGGGGCCGGGGCACCGATCAGCTCGAAGGCAGTGAAATAGGCACCGGCCGCATCGTCCTCATAAACGACGCCCGCACTCAGGCTGCCGGAAACGGTCCGCGTCGCCTGGTTCCGCTCGATTCGCCGCAGATAGTTCTCCGCCTCGGCGCGCTGAAGCGGCGACAGCGGGACTGCGTCCAGTCGCTTCAACTCGTCCCGCGCGCCCTGCATATCCCCCAGACGATAGAGGACGACAGCATGGAAAAGACGAACCGAATGCCGGTTCGGTTCCATGATCAGAAGCCGCTCAAGCGTCGAGGAGGCCAGGCCCAGATTGCCGATCCGCGCCTGTTCCCGCGCATAGGACAGGTTCAGGCTTTCGTCGTCAGGCGCAGCGAGGATTTCCGAAAAATCCTGGGCCTTTGCCATCGTGGCGTAGGTCCCGAAGGCGGCGGCGAACACCAGCCCCAGGACCGCCCGACGCCAGACGGGACGCCAAGTCCAGGATTCTGCAACCATCAAGCATCCCCCCGCAAGCGTGACCGGACGGTAGGTCGAGGCCAACCGACGGTCAAGCTTGCCGGGCGAGATGGCGTGACTGGGCACCGACCCGTCCGAACAGTTCCGCGAGCGCCCTCAAACGGGTCGCCGCCAGCCCGGTCGACCGGCCGGACGCCTCGGTGAGCGTCAGCGACAGCGACAGCGCTGCAGACGCGCGCTTGTCAGCGCGGGCTCCACGCCGATGGCCCGGTCGATCGTGCCAGCATCGGCCATGGCCACCCGCGTCGCCACCTTGCCGGTGTATTTGTCCGTGACCTCAAGGTCCTGGCTGGGCGTCAGCGCCTCATTGGCCAGCTAAAGCGGCCAAGAGGCTTTCAGGGACAACATGGGACGACGCTCCGGCAGGGATATGAGGTTAAACCGGCAAGGCCGCGCCGGGCGTGTCGAACCAGGCCCGCGTCAGGCCCCCGGGACGCGAAGGCCTCGCGCCGCTTCCGTCAGGACGGCCTGGTCGGCCGGCGAGTCCGCAAAGGCGCGCATGCCGTTTCGGAACGCCGTCGTCGCCGCAGCCCCGTCACCCAGCACCATCCGGGCCCGCATCAGCCGCACCCAGCCGTCACGATCGCGCGGCGAGGCCCTGAGCCGCTCTTCCAGACCGCTGACCATCCCCTGGATCATCGCCTGCTGATCGGCAGGGGCCATAGATTCGGCCTCCGCGATCTGGGCCGCCGTCGGGCCGGGAATGCCCGGGGGAACCGCACCGGCCGGCGCAGGCCGCAGCCGGCCCGAGATGTTCTGGCCGCGCTCCCGCGCCAGGTCCTCGACAAACGCCCTCACCTCAGCCGCCCAGGGCGCTCCGGCCGGTGCGGAGTTGATCAGGTCGATCCAGGCCGTCATGGCCGCCTCACGCTCGCCGCGCTGGTCCATCTCGACGGCGACGAAATAGCGGGCCCTCGGGTCCTGTGGGTCCGCACGCAGGGCACCGCGGAAGGCGGTCAGGGCGGCGGGCGTCACCTGGCCGCCACCGGCCTGGACAAGGGCCTCGCCCTGGGCCGAGAAATGCTCGGCATTGGCAGGCTCCAGCGCTGCGGCACGGCCATAGGCCTCAGCCGCCTCGGCGAACCGCCCCGTCTGGAAATAGGACCAGCCCAGCATCCGCCAGCCGTTGACGTCCTCGGGGGTTTCGCGGAGTTGGGTCTCAAGTTGGCCAATCATGGCCTGGACGTCCGCCCCGTCATGGGCGGCATCAGCCGGCGCTGCGGCGGTTGAAGCCCCCCGCGGACCGGCTCCGGGCAGATCAGGACTCCCCAGCAGGGCATAGAGCCCCGCACCGCCGAGGGCGACGACGGCGGCCAGTCCCAGCGCCAGCCGCAGCAGAGCCTTCTCGCTCAGCGGCCGGCTGTCCGGCGCGACCTCGACGCCTTCGGCCAGCGCCCGGCGTTCGGTTTCCAGTCGAAGAGCGGCAATATCCTCGGCCGGTACCGTCCCGGCCTCGGCCTGACGATCCAGATCTTTCAGTTGCGCCTTCAGCACCTCCGCAGACGTGGTGCGCCGGTCCAGCACACCACCGGGCCGGATCAGCGGTATCGCCAGTCCGACCACGGCCAGGGCGATCATCAGGGTCAGAACAATCCAGAGGATCATGGGGCGTCACCGGTTTTCAGGATGTCGGCAAGTGTGCGTTGCTCCTCGGCCGTCAGGGGTGTGGGTCCGGCCGCACTCGCCCGGCCACGCCGGCGCAGATAGAGGGCCAGGCCGAGTCCGCCGGGGATCAGCACCAGCAGGGGCGCGCTCCACAGCAGGATGGTCTGCATGTCCAGCGGCGGCTTGAGCAGGACGAAATTGCCGTAGCGGGCGACGACATAGGCCACCACCTCCTCATTCGTATCGCCCGCCGTCAGCCGCTCCCGCACAATGGCGCGAAGATCTGCCGCCAGCGGTGCGTCAGAGTCGTCGATCGACTGGTTCTGGCAAACCACGCAGCGCAGTTCCTGGCTGATCTCCCGCGCCCGGGCTTCCAGCGCGGGGTCGGCCAGCTGCTCTTCCGGCAGCACCGCCGCAACCGGACCGGCCATAAGCAGGGCGCAGAACAGGCCGAGGATCAGGCGTCTCATGTCTCTTTCTCCAGCCGGTCCAGCATCGGTTGCAGGGTCCCGGACCAGACCTCGGGCGTGATCGGACCGACGTGGCGGTAGCGAACCCGGCCATGGCCGTCGATGACGAAGGTCTCGGGCGCACCGGTGACGCCGAAATCGATGCCCGTGCGGCCGCGCGGGTCGGATCCGATCAGTGTGTAGGGATTGCCGCGCTGCGCCAGCCATTCGGCACCGGCGGCAGGCTCGTCCTTCCAGTCCAGTCCGTGAATGGTGACACCCTGCGCCTGCAGGCGCAGCAGCATCGGATGCTCGATGACGCAGGCCACGCACCAGGAGGCGAAGACGTTCAGCAGCACCGGCTTGCCGCTGAAGTCCGATGAGGCCAGGCCCTCGGATTCCGAGGGCGGCAGTCCGGGCAGGTCGAACACCGGAATGGGCCGGTCGATCAACATTGACGGCAGGATGCTGGGATCGCGCCGCAGCCCCAGCCCGAGGGCCGCAGCAACCATCAGGAACAGGGCGATGGGAATGATGAAGCCCAGCCGCCTCATGCCGTCGCCTCCCCGGTCTTGGCCAGAGCCGCCTTGCGGGCCGGCATGGCCAGTCGCAGGCGGCGGTCAAACAGCGACAGGCCGCCACCCAGGGCCATGATCATCGCCCCGCCCCAGATCCATCCGACCAGCGGATGCCACCACAGCCGGACCGTAGCCCCCCCGAGGGTCGCGCTCTCGCCGACCGAGATATAGAGATTGCCCATCGCCTCGCCGTGGATCCCGGCCTCGGTCGTCCGGGTCTGGCTGGACGGATAGAAACGCTTCTCGGACACCACCAGGAACGGCCGCCCCTGCCCTTCAATGCGGAACCGCCCCTGTTCCGCCTGATAGTTCGGTCCCGTTGCCGGGCCGAGGGCATCGAGGGTGATGCGGCGTCGGGCGAACTCTATGGTCTGGCCCGGAACCATGGTCACGACCTCGCTGGCCGTCCAGGCGGTGATGGCCGTAATCCCGATGGTGCTGACGCCGAGGCCCGCGTGCGCGATCGCGACGCCCCAGACCGCCAGGGGCGTGGTCCGGATCAGTCGGGCGGTTTCGGCCCCCTTGCGGCCGATGCCCCAGCGCCGGATCAGCAGCATGAGGGATGCCGCGACCAGCCAGACCCCCAGCGCTATGCCGAGGGCCGCTCCGAGCTTGGCAAGGCCGAAGACGACCGCGCCGAGGCCCGCGACCACGATCGTGATGAGGACCGGCCAGCGAAGCCGCATCAGCGCGGCCCGCGCCGTGTCACGCTTCCAGTTCAGCACCGGCCCGAAGGCAACCAGCACCAGCAGCGGGATGAACAACGGTACGAAGGTCATGTTGTAATACGGGGGGCCGACCGAAATCTTGTCCCCGTTCAGCACATCGATGAACACCGGATAGAAGGTGCCGAGGAAGACCGTGGCCGTTGCGGCCAGCAGGAACAGGTTGTTCAGGGTGACACCGGCTTCACGCGATAGCGGCGAGAACAGGGCACCCGTGCGCATCGCCGGTGCCCGCCAGGCATAGAGGGCCAGAGCCGCGCCCGTCGCGATCAGGATGAAGACGAGAATATAGGCCCCGCGCTCCGGGTCGACGGCGAAGGCGTGGACGCTGGTCAGTACGCCCGAGCGGACCAGGAAGGTGCCGATCATGCTGAGCGAGAAGGTCAACACCGACAGCAGGATGGTCCAGCTGATCAACGCCCCGCGCTTTTCCAGCACCATCGCCGAGTGCAGCAGGGCCGTACCCATCAGCCAGGGCATCAGCGACGCGTTCTCGACCGGGTCCCAGAACCACCAGCCACCCCAGCCAAGTTCATAATAGGCCCACCAGCTGCCGAGGGCGATGCCGATGGTCAGGGAGACCCAGGCGGACAGGACCCACGGACGGACCCAGCGGGCCCAGGCCGCATCCACTCGCCCCTCGATCAGGGCTGCGACGGCGAACGAGAAGGCGACCGAAAAGCCGACATAGCCGAGATAGAGCAGCGGCGGATGCATGACGAGGCCGGGGTCCTGCAGCAGCGGGTTCAACTCCGTGCCGTCCAGGGGAATCGGGCTCAGTCGCAGGAAGGGATTGGAGGTGAACAGGCTGAAACCGATGAAGGCCGCGCTCAGCAGACCCTGCACCGCCAGCACCCTCGCCTGCAGAGTCTCGCGCAGGGAGCGTCCGAAGAAGGCGATGGCCCCGCCGTGCAGGGCGAGAATCAGCACCCACAGCAGCATGGACCCCTCGTGGCTGCCCCATGAGGCGGCGAACCGGTACGGCAGGGGCTGGGTGCTGTGGCTGTGCTTGGCCACCAGTTCGACGGAGAAATCCATCGTCACATAGGCGGTGGCGAGGGCCCCGAAGGCGAGGACGACAAACGCCATCTGCAACAGGGCCGAGGCCCGGCCCAGGGACATCAGGACTTTATCGCCCCGGTGGGCCCCCACCATCGGGGCAACCCCCTGAACCAGTCCGAGCATGAAGGCGAGGATCAGCGCCAGCTGGCCGATTTCGGCGCTCATTCAGTATGCTCCAACACCCGACCTGTACTGTAGCGAGCAGCGCCCCTATGGTAAAGCTGCCCGGGGATGGGCCGGAGCGGCATGATTTGCTGATCCTGGTCCAGGCGCGACAAAGGGGGACGTGGTGGAGGGGGTCCATCGGATCGCCATCTTGGGCTCTGGGCCCGCCGGTCTGAGTGCGGCCGCGCACGCGGCTGCCAGCGGCGTGAGCCACATCCTGCTCGAGAAGTCGGACCACCTGTCTGACACCATCTTCCGCTACCAGCGCGGCAAGCACATCATGGCCACCCCCAGCCAGCTGGTCTTGCGCGCGGACGTCAGCTTCGAACCGGGCAAGCGCGAGACGATCCTCGACACCTGGTCGAGCGAAGCGGCGAAGCACAAGGTCAACGTCCGATACCACGCCGAGGTCAAAGCCATCACGGGCACGAAGGGCAATTTCAGCATCGCCCTGTCCGACGGTTCGGTGGTCCGTGCCGAGACGATCGTTCTGGCTATTGGCACCCAGGGCAACCCGAACCTGCTGTCCTGTGAGGGCGGCGGGCTGTCCCACATCCAGTACCAGCTCGACGACCCCGCCGAATATGTCGACGAACATATCTGCGTCATCGGCGGCGGCGATGCGGGCATCGAGAACGCCCTCGGCCTGATCGCCGACCGGGCGCAGGGCAATACGGTGACCCTCGTCAACCGCGGGGCCGACTTCGCCCGAGCCAAGGAAGCCAACGCCAAGGCCCTGCTGGCGGCGCAGGAAGCGGGCCACATTACCCTGCTGAACACGGCCGAGACCACGCTTATCGAGCCCGGCTGGATCACTGTCGACACCCCGGAAGGCGCCACCCGTTTCCAGTGCGACCGCGTCATCGCGCGCCTCGGCTCGGCCCCGCCGCGTAAATTCGTGGAATCGATCGGTCTGGAGTTCACCAGCGCGGCGCGCGAGGCCTTCCCTAAACTGTCGCCGACCTTCGAGAGCACCGTGCCGGGCATCTATGTGATCGGGGCGCTGGCCGGCTATCCGCTGATCAAACACTGCATCAACCAGGGCTATGACGTCGTCGAATACATCGGCGGAGCGGTCGATCTGAAGCCCGCCGACGAACCCATCCTTGAAGCACGCCTCAAGGGTCTGCCCGGCAACAGGTCTGTCGCACAGTGGCTGGAGTTCCTCCGCCAGGAGATCGAGATCCTGCGCGGCCTGTCGCCGCTTCAGATGCGGGAGTTCCTGCTCGACTCCGATGTGCGCGCGTTCAACGCAGGCGACATCGTCTTCAAGCGCAACTCAGCCGGTTCTTCGCTGTTCGGCATCGCCTCCGGCTCCGTCGAGGTCGAGGTCGGTGCCGGCAAGAAGCGGCTGACAGTTCCGATCCCGACCGGATCGATCGTCGGCGAGGTCGGCCTGATCTCCGGCCGCCCCCGCGGGGCGACGGTGCGGGCGGCTGAATCCACAATCCTGCTCGAGATTCCACGCATGGCCGCCCTGCGCCTGATGGCCTCGGTCAAGGAGGCGCGCGACACCGTCAACCGCATCACCACGGAGCGCCAGCTGCTGCAGTTGTTCGGCTCGGGCCTGACGCCTGCCGACCTGACCGATGTGCTCGAGACGGCGGAAATCCGTCAGGTGAAGACGGGCGAAACCATCATCCGGGAAGGCGAGGATGGCTACGACATCTTTGTCGTCCGCTCGGGAAGCATGGTCGTTGAGAAGGAGATCGGCGGAAAGCCGGTCTTCCTTTCCTATCTGCCGGCGGGCTCCTACGTCGGGGAGATGGCCCTGGTCGACGGCGGACGGCGCAGCGCCACGGTCCAGGCCGCGATCCGCTCTGAAGTGGTCAGGCTGGACGGGGACCGCTTCCGCGACCTGCTGAAGCGCAAGCCGGAGCTGGAGGAAAAGCTCCGGGCCGACATGGCCGACCGCCGCAAGATCAACGGCTACATCGAGGAGCAGAAGAGCAAGTTCGGCGACATCGTCGACATGTACAGCGCCGTGGCCGACTTCCTCGTCGACCAGGGCATCGGCGAGGCCACAGACGTCCTGCTGATCGACGAGACCCTCTGCATCGGCTGCGACAACTGCGAGAAGGCCTGCGCCGACGTTCACGACGGCCTGTCGCGGCTGGACCGCGAGGCGGGCCGGACCTACGCTCATCTGCACGTGCCCACCTCGTGCCGGCACTGCGAACATCCGTACTGCATGACCGACTGCCCGCCCAATGCGATCCATCGCGGGCCGGACGGTGAGGTCTTCATCGACGAGACCTGCATCGGCTGCGGCAACTGCCAGCGGAACTGCCCCTATGACGTGATCCGCATGGACTCGCGTCCGCCGGACAAGCCCGACCTGATCTCCTGGCTGTTGTTCGGCATCGGACCCGGGCCGGGCGAACCCGACGAGGCCTGGCGCGCGAAGAACAAGCCCAAGGGTGCCGAGCCTCCCAAGGTCGCCATCAAATGCGACATGTGCATCGGCAAGGCGGGCGGCCCGGCCTGCGTGCGTGCCTGTCCGACCGGGGCGGCGATCCGGGTCTCGCCCGAGGAGTTCCTGACCGTCAAACGCATGAACAGGGGCGACTAGACCCTTGGCGAAGACAGCGAAAACAGGCGAACGCTCCAACCCCGGCCAGCACGACGGCTTTCTGGGCTATCGCAATTTCCGCTGGGCCTGGCGGGCGGGCATCCTCTGCGTGATCGCCATCGCGGCCTATTTTCTGGTGGACGCCGAACCGCGCCCCAACGGCGGCAGCGCCTTCGGCTATGTGGCCGGCACGATCGCGGCCCTGCTGGTGCTCTGGCTGACGTTGCTGGGCCTACGAAAGCGCGCCATCACCGCGGGCAACTGGTCGCTCAAGGCCTGGGTTTCGGCCCATGTCTATCTCGGCCTGGCCGTCATGGTCGTCTCCACCCTGCATTCGGGCTTCCAGTTCGGCTGGAACATCCACACCCTGGCCTATGCCCTGATGGTCCTGGTGGTCGTCTCCGGTCTGTTCGGCATCACCGTCTATGCCATCCTCCCGCGCTACCTCAGCCGCAACCGCGGCGAGACCACCCAGAAACAGATGCTGGAGACACTCAAGGCGCTGGATCGCCAGATCAACGAGTCAGCCCAGCCGCTGTCCGAGGTGCAGGCGCGGGTGGTGCAGATGTCGCTCGACGACAGCCGCGTCGGCGGCCACCTGTGGCGGCGGCTGTCGGGCGGCCGCGGCGGTTGTGGCAACCGGCGCGCCCTGTCGCGCCTGAAAGACCTGCGTCGTCAGGCGACCGACTTACAGCTGCAGATGCTGGACCGGATCGAGGAACTGCTGCAGCGCAAGGCCGCGGCCCTTGCCCAGGTGCGTCGCCACCTGCAGATCCGGGCCTGGCTGAGCGTCTGGCTGGCGGTTCACGTGCCGACCACCATCGCGCTCATCGCCGCGATCACCGCCCATGTCTTCAGCGTCTTCATCTACTGGTGATGGCCCGATGACCCTTGTCGTTCGCCAGGTCACACGCCGCGTCAGCGGGGCCGAAATCGTCCGGGAAAAGGTCCTGCCGACCGATGTCGCGCGCATCGGACGCGGCGCGGACTGCGAAATCCGCCTGCCTGACCTCGCGGTCAGTCTGCACCACGCCACCCTGACCCTGACCGGCCCTGGACAGGTGAGCGTCGCTTCGGCCGGGCGGGAGCCGTTCGGCGTCGACGGCCGGTTCGTTACCCGGGCCGACATCGATGTCAGCCGCGCACCGCGCCTGACCTTCGGCGATCACATCCTGACCCTGTCGCTCGGCGACGGCGGCCGTATCCTGATCAACCTGGCCGCCGCAGAGCCCGCGGAAGGAGAGGCCACCTCGGGCGATCCCGCCGGCGGGGTCATCGCCAAGGCCCGCATCTTTGGCCGTCGACGCATCGCCTGGACCCTGGGTCTGGGTATCGTCGCTCTCTGCCTGCTCTGGCCGCTGGCCGCCTTCTACGGGCATTTCAAGGCGCGGATCGACCCTGACCAGCAGTGGTCCAGCGGCCCCCTGTCCTCGGCCCACGCCTTCCTGGAAGACGACTGCCAAGCCTGCCACCAGGAGGCCTTCGTCGCGGTGAAGGATACCTCCTGCAAGACCTGCCATTCCGGCGACCAGACCCCGGCCGCCATGGCCGCCGCCGCCGCCTCTGCGCGCCGCGCGGGCTCTCCGGACGACCTTTCCTTCGTCAGGGATCATGCGCCGCGCGGGCGCATTCTCTGGGGCACACCGCCGCCGGACCATTTCGGCGGACAGGCCACGGCTTGGTTCCGGCGCGCCTTCAACATCCCCGAACAGCGCTGTGCCAGCTGCCACGTCGAGCACGTTGCCAACCCGCTCGCGGGAAGCCCCCCCGAACCCATTCCAACCCTGACCCAGACCCAAACCTGCGTTGATTGCCACACTGGTTTGACGCACCGGCTCAAGGACACCGATCTTGCCGACGCTCCGTCCTGGGCCCGGCACCCGAATTTCCGCCCGACCCTGCCCGGTCCCAACGGTCTCACCCGCGTGTCGCTGGACAGTCGTCCTCGCGAGGCCTCCGGCCTGACCTTCCCGCATGACCTCCACATGTCGCCGTCGGGCGGGGCCGCGCGGATGGCCCAGACGCTGGGCGGACGCGGCTACGGTGCCGCCCTGACCTGCGCCAGTTGTCACCGGGCTGACGCCGACCAGAAGGGCTTCGCGCCCATCGAGATGGAGCGCGACTGTGCCAGCTGCCACTCCCTGTCGTTCGCCACGCCGGGCGGCGTTCGCCAGTTGCCGCATGGCGAGCCGGGCCAGGTGGTCGCCGCCCTGTTGGCCTGGCAGGGGCGCGGCCCCGTCGCCGGCGGGGGCACTGCGCGGCGTCGGCCGGGCGAGGCCGGCGAGAGCGGTCCCGGCATGGGCGGTTCGCCCGCAGGCGCCAGTGCGGTAAACACCGTGGGCGGTGCCTTCGGCCCCCGCGGAGCCTGTTTCGACTGCCACACCATCTTCCGGACGCCGACGATCCGCTTCACCCCGGTCCGGCTGCCCGGCGACTTCCTCAGCCGCGGAGCCTTTGATCACAGCGTGCGCGAGCACCGGGTCGATCGCCAGGGCCAGCCGTCCTGCGCCCAGTGCCACGCTGCGGCGACATCGGGTTCAGCGACCGACCTGCTGCTGCCGTCGGTCAGCGAATGCGTGGAGTGCCACGGGCAGACTACCGCCCGCTCACCCACCCCGGCCCCGGCGAACTGCGAGACCTGCCACAGCTTCCATGCGCCGTCCTACCCGACACCGAAGCCGCCCCGCACGGACTTCAGCGCGCGCCCGGCAACACGGGTTCAGACTACCCCCTAGACCAGCCTCGCCCCGGCGACTGCCTTGAATTCCTGCGCCACCGCAACTCCGACCACCGCCACAGGCCATCCCTCCGCGGCCCGAACCAGCAAGCCGGCCCGAAAATTGGGGCGGAACTCCAGGCCGGACGCTTCAGGCGATCCCCCAAACGCTTGCAGATTGTCCGGGATAGTCTATCCCCGAAGTGTGCAGTGATCGGGCTAACATCGTTCCCCGAGAAGCGGCCAGGCTATTCGGAGCGTGCATCTTTTTTTGTGAGGCGGACGCATGGGGGCGGAGCCGAAGAACGAGCGACTGAAGGCAATGGGGTCGCGCCTGGCGCGCTCGAGCCTGTCGCTCACGCGCTTTTTCGCGAAGACGGGCCCGGGTCTGATCATGGCCCTGTTGCTGCTGGTCCTGCACATCTTCCAGCCACCTGTTGTCGGCCAGATCAGCAATCTGGTGTTTGACAGCTACCAGCGCGCCTATCCCCGCCCCTACGAGGACGCCGCCGTTCGCGTCGTCGATATTGATGACGAGACCATCCGTCGCCTCGGACAATGGCCCTGGCCGCGTACGGATGTGGCCCGGCTGACTGACTCCCTGACCGAAGCCGGCGCGGCAGCGATCGCCTTCGATATCGTCTTCTCGGAGCCCGACCGGACCTCGCCCGTCCGCGCCGCTGAAATCCTTCGTCGCAATCCGGAAGCGCGCGGTGACTATTCGGACATCGCGGCCCTGACGGACCATGACGAACTTTTCGGTCAGGCCATGGGACGGGGTCCCACGGTCACCGGCTTCTTTCTGACAAACGAAACCAACGCCGTGCGTCCGGCCGAACAGGCCGGCGTCGCTGTTTCGGGCACCTCGCCCCTCGAAGCCATGCCGGCCTACAAGGGGGCGATCGTGCCGCTTCCCCTGATTGGTGACCGGGCGGCCGGAGCCGGCTTTGTGAGCATCCAGGGCGATCGGGACGGCATCATCCGCGCCGCGCCGCTTCTGTCCAGCATCGACGGTCGGATCGTCCCCTCTCTTTCGCTGGAGGCCCTGCGTGTCGCCCAGGGTGCCGGCGCGGTCGTGGTGCGAAGCAGCGACGGAAGCGGCGAAATGGGAGCCGGCGAGGCCACCAGCGTGGTTGCCGTGAAGACAGGTGCGCTGGAGGCACCGACCACCCACGAGGGCCAGCTGTGGATGCACTACACGGCCGACCAGCCTGACCGCATCGTTCCCGCCTGGCGCATCCTGGAGGGTGACCTGACCGAGGCCGAGATGCGGACCCTGTTCGAGGGTCATATCGTCTTCGTCGGGACCGGGGCCCAGGGCCTGCGCGATCTGGTCTCGACCCCCATCCGCGAAAAGGAGCTGGGCGTGATCGTCCACGCCCAGGCCGCGGAACAGATCATCCTCGGACAGTTCCTGACCCGCCCCGACTGGGCACTCGGCGTCGAGCGTGTGCTGCTGGTCGTCCTGTGTCTGGTCATCGCCCTTTCGGCCCCTGTTCTCGGGGCCCTTCGCGGCGGCCTGCTTGCCCTCGTCGGCCTCGTCGGGGTCATCGCCGGGTCGTGGTTTGCCTTCCGCAATGCCGGCCTGCTGCTGGAGCCCACCTTCCCGGCCTTTGGCGTGGTCTCGGTCTATATCGCCATCACCGCCGTCTCATTCTGGCGCGAGGAAAAGGCGCGGAGTCACATCCACAACGCCTTCGACCGCTATCTGTCGCCCGAACTGGTCGACCGGATCGCGCGCGATCCCGGCCAGCTCGAACTCGGCGGCGAGGTTCGCCAGATGACGGTGCTGTTCAGTGACGTGCGCGGCTTCTCGCGCATCTCCGAACGGTTCGGGCCGCAGGAACTGATCGGCTTCCTGATCAACCTGCTGACGCCCATGACCGACGTGCTTCTGGGCCGCAAGGCGACGATCGACAAATACATCGGCGACGCCGTCGTTGCGTTCTGGAACGCGCCCCTGGACGATCCGGAGCACGAGCAGAACGCGGCACTCGGCGCTCTTGAGATGATTGAGACTCTCAAACGCCTCAATGCCGAGAGCGCCGACGATCCCGCCTGGCCGGGGCAGGTGGCGATCGGCATCGGTCTCAACACCGGACCTTGCTGCGTCGGCAACATGGGCTCACGCCAACGCCTCAGCTATTCCCTGATCGGCGACACGGTGAACCTGGCCGCCCGGCTCGAGGGGCTGACGAAATTCTACGGCGTCTCGATCCTGGTGGGCGAGAATCTCGCCGCCCGGCTGCCGGGTTTTGCCCTGATCGAACTGGACATCATCCGCGTTGTCGGTCGCGAGGCCCCCGAGCGGGTCTTCGCCCTCACGGGTGCACCGGACACGGCGACCAGCCCCGCCTTCACCGCGTCCCGCGACGGCATGGCCACCCTGCTCTCGGCCTACCGGCTGCAGGACTGGGCGGCCGCCGAGGCGGCGCTGGCGGCCCTGCGGCAGACCGGCTCAATCGCGGGTCTGGAGGGCGTGCTGGCCCTCTACGCCGCCCGTATTGCAGACTACCGCGAGACGCCGCCGCCCGAAGGTTGGGACGGGGTGAGCGAGGCGCTCGAGAAGTGAGGGACGGCGCGATTATAGCCGGGGGACCAGCGTCATGTTGATCGTGCAGCTCACCGACATCCATATCGGCTTCGACCAGAAGAGCCGGTTCGAGATGAACAAGAAGCGGTTCCGCCTTACCGTACAGGCGGTGATGAAGCTCGACCCGAAGCCTGATCTGGTTGTGGTCACCGGCGATATTGCCGACAAGGGTGACGTCGCCTCCTACGAATGGTTCCGCCAGGAAATCCGGCGGCTCTCCCTGCCGATCGTGATGTGTATGGGAAATCATGACTCACGGGCGGGCTTCAGCCAGGTCTTCCCGGAGACGCCCCGGGCGGACGGCTTCATCCAATATGTGCTCGACGACCATCCGCTGCGGATCGTGGTGCTGGACACCCTGGAGGAAGCCCGCCACGGCGGCGGTTTCTGCGAGACGCGGGCGGCCTGGCTTGAGGCCCGACTGTCTGAGGCCCCGAACCGGCCGACTCTGCTGGTGCTCCATCACCCGCCGATCGATACCGGCATCGAATGGATGACCATCGGCCCGGCCGAGCCCTGGGTGCAACGACTGACCGATGTCGTATCACGCCATGGTCAGGTCGTCGGTGCCCTGTGCGGCCATGTCCATCGCACCATCGTCACCTCATGGGCCGGCACGACCCTGACGGTCTGCCCCTCCACCGCCCCCCAGGTGGTGCTGGACCTCAAGCCGATGAACCTGGACCGTCCGGACAAGCGGCCCATGATCGCCGAGGCCCCGCCGTCGTTCGGCATTCACCGCTGGAATGGCCGCGCCCTGGTCAGCCATTTCACAGCGGTCCAGCGCTACAAGATCCTCGCCCGCTATACGCACAAGATGCAGGCCTTCATGAAGCATCTGGCGCAGGAACGTGCCGGGACCGCCGGGCCGCACCACCACTAGGGCGAAACCGGTCCGCGTGGACACCGTCCGCCAGGGTCGGGATTTCGTTCCAGTATGGCGGCCCGTCCGGCTACTGCCCGCCCGGTGCCGTCAGCCAGCCGTCCATCAAGGGGCGGTCGCTGACCCGGTAAACCTCACCGCGATAGTCGAGGAACAGCCGCTCCATCTCGGTTCTGTTGAACGGCCGGGAGCCAAGGCGGCCGAAGATCGCGATCTGGTGCCCCGTCTCGTCGACGCCCCGGTCGCGATCCAGCCCCTTGGAGAGGGCCAGGGCCGGCGACGGCGTCCGCGCCCAGGCGATCAGCTCCGGCCGCGGCTCCGGCGAGAAGCCGTAGAAATTCCGCTGGCTGTCCGGGCTGGTCAGCTGGAGCACCTTCAGCCCGTTACGGCCATCCGCGACATAGGCGAACAGCGAGGCGTTGGTGGAGGCGACGACGACGTCCTCGGCGTCGTTCAGCCGCCCGTCGAAGGTCACCCGCTGGTGCAGGCGGGGCTGGCGCGGGTTGGTCACATTGATGATCACCAGCCCCTCGCCCTTGGCGGCGACATAGGCATAGGTGCGCGCGACATAGAGCCGGCGCGCATCGCCCAGGGGCACGACGGCGCCCTCGATGGCGCGCGGCTCTTGCAGCTTCGTCACATCCAGAACCCGCATGCCCTGCGCGTCGGTGACGAACAGATAGCGGAACTGCAGCGCCGTCGCCCGGACGTCGTCCAGCCGCACGGTGGTGACATGGCGCGGCCGCAGCGGGTCATCCAGATCGACCACCACCAGGCCGGCGCGGGCGGCGACATAGGCGATATGGCCGGCCAGGGTGATGTGACGGGCTCCGTCCAGCACACCGCCGGGGTTCCAGGTCGCGGCCCGGCGCAGGTTGTTGTTACGCGGATCGCCGTCGGCCAGGGTGTCGACATTCACCAGGATCAGGCCCTCGCGCGCGTCGGTGACCACGGCGTAGCTGTAGATCGGGTGGAAGGCCTGTTCCTGGTTGGCGGTCCGCATCTCGGCCGTGTTGCGAGTCGGCGCGATCGGCTGGTTGGTCGGCAGGGCCATGCAGGTGGCGTTGCCGGAGGCCACATGTGTGTCATTGCCCAGCGGCGAGAAGGGCGCCGTCAGGATACGGTCCGAGACGCCCTTGTTGCCGATCGAGGCTACGTCATAGACCCGGAACCCGCCCCGGCCCTCGGCCACGAACATGTATTCCCCGCGCAGCTGCAGACAGCGCGCCTCGCCGCCGGTGCCCTGCAGGGTGTTTGTGATCTCCTCGACCGAGCGTGTATCCCCACTGCCGCCGGCCTCCGGATCGAAGGCCTCGCCGCGCGTCCAGTTGATCAGCTCGCGCCCGTTGCGCTCGACGTGCTGGGCGAAGAAGTCGGGATAAGCGTAGCGCTGCAGATAGGAGCCGAACACCGCCTGGGGTTCGTCCCACTCGGTCACCCGCACAGCCTCAATGCCGGAAGCCAGCCCGACCCAGGCATGCATGCCGACAAAGTTAACGGTGTTGGTCCCCAGCATCAGCAACTGGGCCATGATGGCGTTGTTGTCCTCGGCCTCCGAGACGTGACAGTCGCTGCAGGTCTTGGTCTCGGTCTTGCGGACCGTGTGCGGGAAATGCGGTGCAAAGGCCTGGCTAGAGAAGCCGACCGCCGAGATCGGCGGCTGCTGCACATAGATCCGCTCGCGGTTGATATTGGTCGAGGACAGGACCAGGGCCGACGACGACCGGGCCGGGGCTATCACCCCGCCGCGCGTGGTCCCGTGGCGACCCAGCTGGAACATGTCGTCGCGCGCGACCTGCGGATTGTAGGTCGCATAGTTTCGGGTTGTGCCGCCCTCGGCACGATGGCTGCCAGCTTGCCAGTTGGCCTCGACCGGCAGGTGGCAGCCACCGCAGGACGGCGTCCAGGATGTATGGCAGCTGTAGCAGGCCATCTCCTCATCATCGTGCGCCAGGTCGGTGGTCGCCACACCGGGGCCCCAGGTGAAATTGGCCTGGCCGGGCCGGGAGACCGACATCAGCTTGGCCCGCGCCGCCGCCGGATTAAACTCGGGACTGGCCCGGTCCACCGCGTCACGCACCAGATCGACCTCCCACTCCAGGGTCGGATCGACGATCGAGCGCTGGATCAGCACCCGGCGATTGTCGCGCTGGATCCATTCGAAACGGCGCTGGCCGTCGGAGTTGCGCAGCAGGCTCAGGTCCGTGCCCTCGGGCGGTGCCGCGGGGCCGGAGGTGCGCAGGGTCGGATAGGCACGGGACGACCCGTGGCAGTCCTTGCAGCCGATCTCCACCGCCGCCGCCACCTCGCCCATGATCAGGCCCGAGCCGTGGCTGTCCTGCGAGAAATGGCAGTCGGCGCACTGCAGGCCCTTCTCGGCGTGGATGTCCATCATGTGCACAGTGCGGCCCGGGTTGGTTCCCGGCGGGACGAACTGGCCCTCCCCTTCCCGGCGCCAGCGCTCGGGATCGTCGGGCGAAACGATGGCCCCGTCGGCGTCCAGCAGATTGCCCTCGCGGTCGCGCTTGAACACGCCGCGGAAATTCCAGCCGTGGCCGTGATAGTCGGCGAACTGGGTGTCGCGCAGGGTCGGGTTCAGATCGTTGACCGCGCGCAGGAAGTCCAGATCGGCCCAGTTGCCGCGCGGCGCGGCACCCTCGGGATTGCGGTCCAGCACCGCGCGGATTTCCTCGGCGGTCGGATAGCGCTGACGCTCGGGCCACATGGTCGGTGCGTCAGACTCATAGTCCCACATCGTGTAGCCGAGGTAGCTGTTCAGGAACATGTTCGGCTGGTGCATGTGGCAGTTCATGCACTGGGACGACGGGATGGCGCGGGTAAAGGAGTGGCGGATCGGGTGGCCTGACTCCTCCCGGTTGATGGTCGGGTCCACGGTCGCCGTCTGGCCGTCACGACCGAACTGCGAATAGCCCAGGCTGTGCCGCGGCTCGCGGTCATTGGCATAGACCACATGGCACGAGGTGCAGCCCGATGAGCGGTAGTCGCCCGGCTGGTCATTGGTGCCCATGAACCAGGTGTAGGGGTCGTTCAGGCGGGTCTTGTGGATGTTCAGGACCGGCACGGCGATGCGCAGGCCGGTGCCGGGGCCGCGCGACGACTGGCGGAAGTCCGGACGCCCCGGCTCCTCCAGCCGCTGGATCTGGCCGGTCGGACTGGGCAGGCCGATTTCCGGGAACTGGGTAGCGATGTTGCGACCGCCGCGCTCGAAAACCCGGAAGATGTCGCCGGGCGGGGTCACCTGCCAGGTCGGGATCGGATAGAGCACCGGCAGGGCACCACGCCGCTGCTCGTCCAGCGTCACCGTTCCGGGCGGCGTGCCCGGCGACAGCAGCCGCGCCGGCTCTCCCTCGGGCGTGTAGGCCTCGCCGATGATGTAGTTCTTGTAGGGCAGGATGCCGTTGTTGTACGAGGCGCCGCCGAAGAACATCGCCCCGGTCGCCATCAGGGATCGCTCTGCTCTTTCAATCAGTTCCATGTGACAGTTGCCACATGACTGACGGGAAGCCCGATAATCACCTGGATTCACGAAGCGAATGAACTCCGGAGCCTCGCGGTTGAGCAGGGTGTAGGTCCGCTCGGGATTGGCCGAGCTGGGGAAATGCCAGCTGCCCGGATAGCGGGGCAAAACGTGAGCTCTGTCACGGACGGTATTGTATTCAGGCGTATCCCTGCTCGCCCCGGCCGGAACGATCGCGGCGGCGTCACCGCCGTGGCAGTCGACGCAGCCCAGAACGACGGCGGGCGAGGCATGCATACTCGCGGCGTCCACCGGACTGTGGCAGCTGATGCAACCGACGCTCTTGGCGGCGGCCTGTTCGCGGGTCTGGCTGCGGGGCGCGGGCGGGGTGGCGACATAGACCCGCTCGACCGGGGCCTCATAGTCGTCAGCGACGACCTGGGCCGGGGATCCGGCGATGACGATCAGCAGGGTGGAAACCGCCCCGATCGCCCATCGTTTGCCCCCCCAGGCCCCCATGCGTCCCTCAGAAACTAATAACAGCGTTTAATAGAACGGAATAGAACCGGTCGTCACGATTCGTCGCCTGAAACAGGTCGCCGAAGCCGTCACCGGGCTCGAAAACGGCCGCAGACGCCCGCAAGACCACGTTCTGGGTCATCAACGGTCGCCAGATGGCCGAGACCGACACATCAAAACCCAGTTCCTTCGGAATCGAGCCTTCCTGGCGCAGGGCCTGGACCACCGCCGTGTCCGCGAACCACAGATGGTTGGCGTTGGCGCTGATCCGAAGCTGGGGCGTCAGGTCCAGATCGGTCCCGAACCCGACAAGAACGGTGCCGGGGTTGTTGAAATTGGACTGCCCCTCCTCTTTCGAGGAGCGCAGCGAATTGAGAACGCCGTTGCGGCCGTTCACCCCGATGGCGCGCCCCCCGCCGGCGAAGGGAATGGACTGGCGGATCCAGTAGCTGGTGTCGGCCCCGGCGAACTGGGGATTCTCGAAGATGGCGTCGAACCCCTCCTCGACATCGTCATAAGGGTCGGGATCGCCCGAGGCGTAAAGGCCCGAGGCACGGAACCGCATCCAGTCAAAATCGATCGAGGGCTCGACCGCGAGGAACCAGGCCCGGACGTCCGCAGGCCGGCCGGTGAACATACTGTTCCGGTCTTCACCGAGGGCCGCATAGGCCGCGGCCGTCAGATTGAGCCGCCCGATCCGGCCGTCGGCATTGTAGCCCAGATAGACGACATCATAGTCCCGGCCCCGCAGGTCGCCGAGCAGCGCCGGCCTTGCCGGGAAGCCGTTGTCGTCGATGTGGATGTCGTCGCTCTCGCGGTTGCGGTTGTAGATCACCGTCCACTGCGAGGTCATGCCCGGAACCGGCAGGTCCTGCCGATACAGGTTGGCAACCAGGATCTGGTCGTCACGGATGGACTGGGTGATGTCGTTCAGCCCGGAATTGGTATCCTTCTCCAGTCGCAGGAAGAGGCCCAGATTGTACTGGTAGCGGTTGTTGTCGCGGTTCCCGAACAGCCGCACGCCCAGCTGATTGTCCTGGAACAGGAAGCCCCGGAAGTCCGAAGTGAAGGGCTGGATGCCGACCCGAACTGAATCGAAATCGTAACGTTCCGACACATTCCTCAAGTGATAGTCGAAAAATGCCTCCTGGACGCCGAGGAATGAGTCCTGCCGGTCCGGCGCCTTCGAGGGGCGCACAGACAGGATGCGCCGCTCGGGCACGCTGACATCGCTGTAGTTGAAGGCCAGGGTCAGGCGCGCCTCGAAATCCGGCGGCTTGAACGCCGTCGATCCCTCGATCAGCGCCACTGACGCCACCAGGGTCTGGGACAGGATCAGGCTGTTGGAGCGTCCGAAGACGTCCAGACTGTTCGGATCCTGCGTCGTCTGGACCCCGACCGGCAGCGGCAGGGACCGCGGCTCGATCACCGTGTCCGACACGCCGGCGACCACCACGAACAGATTCTCGTGGCCCGGCAGAGGCCGGTCGCCCTTGAGGGTGTTCTGGTTATAGGGGTCGAACCAGCGCTCGTTGACGCCGACCGCCTCGATCACCCGCCAGCGGTCGGGTATGGGCAGGTGGTCCGCCGGAAAGGCCTCGGGTGGCGGCGCGCGCACCGCGCCCGGATTGGTCTGCATGACCGCCTCGGGATAGATTTCCTGCCGTCCGGGGCGGCGGCGGATCGGCGGATCGGGGTCGAGCTGCTGCGGCGGTTCAACGTCGCGGGACGGTTGGGGAACGGCGGGCTGGATGACCAGAGGCAAGCCTTGCGCAGCAGCCTCGGATGCCGAGAGGCACCCGAGGCTCACGACGATCAGGGCGGGCCATGCCACCTTCATCACGGCGCACTGCAGACATTCTGTTGCGAGGAATCCAGGAACGGCGCGAACGGACAGCTGACATAGCGCAGCCGGGTCGAGCCACCGGGATGGGTGACGACGATCTGGTCCGACCGGATCGCGGCCGGGGCCTGGCTGATGCCGCCGACGCGCAGGGCGGCGTTCTGGAGGCCGAGGAAGGCGATCATGTCGTCCTGGTCGATACCGTCACCGGACACGCCGATCGCCCCGATCAGCTGGGTCCCGCGATAGATCGGCACCCCGCCCGGGAAGATCTGGAGGCCGTTCTGCAGGCGGTTCCGGCCCGGCGCGGCGTCCGGCAGGGCCGTACAGCGCGCGGCGGTGTCCGGCCCCAGTCCGCTGACGAAGCCGACGTGCTGGCCCAGGTTGGTCAGCACCAAGGCCGTCTGCAGGCCCGTCGAGAAGGGACTCCAGAGACCGATCGGCCGCGACAGCGGACCATGGGTCGGTCCGACCTCGCCGTCGGGGAAATAGGGCCGAGCCAGGTTACCGGCACCCCGAACGCTGAACGCCGTCTGCCCCGTGAGGGCCGTGGGCGTCGACAGGAAGGCGCGCGTGTCGCCGACGAAGGCCCTGACATCCGTCGACGGATTGGCGGTCAGATCGGCGGCGGCGACGGGATTCGACAGAAAGCTGGCGGACCGGGCCTTCTGCACCGCGACGTCGATGCCGAACAGCGGCGCATCGGGCGAGCGAACCAGCCCCAGGGTCACGCCATGGGTGTCGACCACCGCGATCGAGACCTGGGCGCGGCTGTCCAGCGGACGGCGGATCTGCGCGCGCGCGCGGCTCATGATGGTGAAGGCCTCTTCGAGCACGACGCGCGTCTCGCCGGCGGTCAGCGGCGCGCCGACCGAGCCGACGTCCGTGCCCCCCTGCACCGGATAGCGGGGAATGCCCGAACCATTGGTCAGGATAAAGGCGTCGACGTTGTTGAACTCGGCCGTCGTCGCCTTGCGCACGCCCGAGGCCTCATCGCCATAGGCCTGGCCGGCGATGGCCCCCGGACCGGCGAAATAACCGGTCACGGGCGTAAACACGCCGGTCCCGACAGGCAGGCTCCCAAAGGCCGGTGCCGCGGACGGCGTGCTCATCAGTGTGGCGGCTGTGGCGTCGCTGTAGCGCAGGGTCGTCCCGTCCACCGCCACCCGGTCAGCCTGGATCTCCACCGACGGGGCGAGACCCGTTCCGGCCGCGAAGGCGATATGTTCCTCGATGTCAGCATCGACATCCAGAACATTGACATCAAAGCCATAATCACCTTCGGCGATCACGCCGACACCACCGACCAGGACCCCGTTCTTGTACAGCGGAAAGCCGCCGGGGTCGGCCGCGAGTCCGAGGGGCGAACGCTTCGGTCCGATCAGGCCCGAGGGTCCGCCGCCCGGGACGAACCGGCTGGAAATGTCCGAACAGGGCAGCTGGCTGAACTGCACCCCGAACAGCGGCCCGCTTTCCAGGCCGACCGTCGACGGGGCGGGCGGGAAATGCTGCTGCACGATCATGCTGGCCGTGCGGCTGGAAAAGGCGTTGCCCCCGGATGAGAGGTAGGCCCCGGTGACCGCCTTGGCGATCGCCGCCGCCGCCGCCGGTGCGACCACGCCCTGCAGGTCGACATTGATCATCGCGCCCGGACGCAGCGTCACAGTCGCCGGCGCGCCGGTCATGGCATAGACCGCCAGCACATTGCCGACGCGGTCGGTCACCGCGATTACGGCCGGCCGGGAGCGCGCGCGGGCCTCGGCCACGGCGCGGGCCAGCACCCCTTCGACATCAACCACGGAGAGGGCCTCGGCCGCGGGCACGGCATAGAGGGCACCGCCGCTCCCGCCGCCGCCTCCGCCTCCGCCGCCGCCGCCGCCGCCGCCGCTGGACGATCCGCCACCGCCGCCGCAGCCGGCCAGCAGCAGACCGGCAAGGGCCGCCAGAACGAGCCCCCTCGCCCGCCCGGTCATCGGGCTCGACTCACGGCCGTTGCGATACCACCCATGGCCCGACGGAATTCCTGCGGCCGGTAGCGGTTGGGATCGCGCACGGCGGCGTAGGCGCGGTCGATCTCGGGCCGCATCTCCCGGACGGCACCGGCGTCGATCTCGCCCTGAGCGACCAGGGCGTTCAGCAGGGTGTCGACCGCCATCACCGCCTGGGCGCCGCCCGAATAGTCGGTATACCGCGGTGCCAGCGCTTCCCCCAGCACATCCTCGAGGATGGCGAAGGTGTCGGCGCGGCTGAACGGGCTGGACGCGAAGCTCGCGGACAACTGACCCGCCGTCCCGGCCAGCCGGCGGGCAGCCTCGACCGCTCCGGCACGGTCGGAGCCCAGCGCCTGGTGGAAGGCGCGGGACTCCGTCCGGAACCGTTGGGCCAGGCTTTCCGGCGCGGTCCGGGCGGCGGCGGCCAGCATGATCATGTTCTCGTCATTGAAGGGCGGCATGCCCGCGGGGATCGGCCGCCCGGGATTGGCCTCCACAAGCAGCGGTGCGTTGGGCTCGTCCGAAATCGGCCGGTGGCAGCTGTGGCAGTCGAAGAAATAAAACTCGGGGAAGGTGCCGTTCCCGGCCCGGCCGGCATCGCCATAGACGGTCAGAATACGCTGGAGGGCGACAGCCTGGCCGATGGCCCAAAGCCGCGCCGAATCCATCGTCGCCTTGCGCTGCACATAGTCGGCATCGACATCGTGGTGCTGCTGGAAGGCGGTGAACAGCTCCAGCTCGAACGACAGGCGCGGATGGCCGGCGCTCATCATCTCATGGGTGACGAACTGGTTCGGCTTGTCGCTGCCCCAGTGACAGTCGAGGCAGACATTGGCCCGGATGACCGGATCCTCAAGCGGCCTCATGCCCCGCGCCACATTGTCGGCGTGACTGACCCCGACGGTATAGTGGCTGTCGATCCAGCCGCCAGAGGGCCCATGGCAGCTCTCGCAGCCGACCCCGTCCGAAACCTGGAAACGGGCACCCCGCGCCGCGGCCGGCTCGGCATGGCAGCCAAGACAGGCTGGCGCGTTCTGGGCCGGGCCCAGCCCCAGCCGCCGGGTGATGGCCTGGGCGCGCGCATAGGTCAGGGTGCGCCAGGCCCGGCTGTGCGATCCGCCGGGACCCGTCGGGTCCTGCCAGCTGACCAGTTCGTTCTGTCGCACGACGGCCCCGTCGGGTGCCTGACGGCCGTGGCACGTCGAGCCGGCGCAGGAGGCAACCCCCTCATGGACGCCGGGCGCGGACAGCTGGGTCGCAGACGCCCGCGTCGGCAGGACCGCGCCGATGCCGACGCAGAGCGCCAGAAACAGGGAAACACTCGCCCAGACCGCAATCGGGCGAATACGACCCAAGCTGATCGTCGTCGTTGTCAAAAGGCCCCCGCTTCCCCCCGTCAGCCCTCTCCCGAAGGGTCGACAGAACAAGGTTAGCACCAATATCGGCGAGCTGTCAGCCGACTCGCCCATCGCCTGAAGTGGGGCGTCGGCACGCCGTGCGCGGCATTTCGAAGCCGACGGACATCACCGCCCGCCGCCCCCGCTACACTCCTCCGGGATAACCGTCTCACGGTTCGTGTACGATCCGCAGAGCGCTTCTCTGATGGGCGTAGAACGATAAGCAGGCCTCACCATGAGTTTTGTAAACTGGATGTCGCGGGTTCGATTCCTGCAGCCGGCACCAGCGGCCCCCTCAGAGACCCGACCCGCTCAGCCGCCCTGCAATATGGCCTTGGTCTAGCCGCCACCCAGTGCGACGGCGAGGCGATAGACGACCCACGCTGCCAGATAGGCCAAGCCGAACATATACAGCACCATCACCCACATCCATTTCCAGGAGTTGAGCTCGCGCTTGACCACGCCCAGGGTCGCCACGCACTGGGGTGCGAAGACATACCAGGCCAGGAAGGCCAGCCCTGTGGCAAGGGACCACTGCGCAGCGAGGGTCGCCCCCAGCAGGCTGGTGGCATTCTCCGGATCAGCGACCGCATAGACCGTGCCCAGGGCCGCCACAGCCACCTCCCGCGCAGCCATACCCGGCACCAGGGCAATGACCATCTGCCAGTTGAAGCCAATGGGCGCGAAGAAGGGTTCCAGTGCATGGCCGATCATGCCGGCGAAGCTGTAGTCAATGGCCGGCCGGGTCGCGCCTTCAGGGGGATAGGGAAAAGTCGCCAATGCCCAGACCACGATCATCAGCGGCAGGATGATCCGTCCTGCCCGCTCCAGAAAGATGCGAGCCCGGATCCACAGATTGAACAGCACGCTTGTGGGGTCAGGCATCTTGTAGGTCGGCAGCTCCATCATGAACGGCTCGACCGCACCGCGCCAGAACACCTTGCGTATGACAAAGGACACCGCCAGGGCGCTGATGATCCCCGCCGCATAGAGGCCGAACATGACCAGTCCCTGCAAGCTGGCGAAACCCCAGACGGTCTGGTTGGGAATGAAGGCCGCGATGATCAGGGTGTAGACCGGAATCCGGGCCGAACAGGTCATCAGCGGGGCCACCATGATGGTGGTCAGCCGGTCGCGCTTGCTGTCAATCACCCGCGCGGCCATCACACCCGGGATGGCGCAGGCGAAACTGCTGAGGAGCGGAATAAAGGCCCTGCCGTGCAGGCCGGCACCGCCCATGATCCGGTCCATCAGGAAGGCGGCCCGGGCCATGTAGCCGAAATCCTCAAGCGCGATGATGAACAGGAACAGGATCAGGATCTGGGGCAGGAAGACCAGAACGCTCCCGACCCCCGAGATCAGGCCGTCCACAATCAGGCTCTGCCATAGTCCGTCCGGCATGATCGCCGCGACCCAGCCGCCCAGCGCGCCGAGGCCCGCCTCGATGCCGTCCATCAGCGGGGCGGCCCAGGTGAAGACGGCCTGGAACATGACAAACAGCAGGGTCATCAAAATCAATAGACCGCCGACCGGATGCAACAGCACGGAGTCGATCCGGCCCGTCAGCGTATCCGGTCGCTCCGGTGGCTGAACGCATGCTTTCATGATCCGCTCGGCTTCCCGTGCTGCGCCGCGCAGGGCGGCGGCGTCGGGCACCGTCCAGCCGCTTTCGGCCTTGCCGTTCAGGGGTTGGGCAGCGGCGTCCATGGCCGCGATCAGCTCATCGATGCCGTGCTTGCGTGTGGCGGTCGTCGGCACGATCGGCATGGCCAGTTCTGCGGACAGACGTTCCAGGTCGATACGCAGGCCCTGACGTCGGGCGATATCAAACATGTTCAGTGCCAGCATCATCGGCCGGCCGACGGCCCTGAGCTCCAGCACCAGCCGCAGCACCAGCCGCAGGTTGGTCGCATCCGCAACCACAACGATCACATCGGGCGGGGTCTCGCCTGCCAGCCGGCCCAGAACGGCATCCCGGGTGACCTCTTCATCCGGACTGCGGGCGCGCAGGGAATAGGTGCCGGGCAGGTCCAGCAGGGCCATCGCGCGGCCTCCGGTCGTTCGGACCAGGCCCTCCTTCCGCTCAACGGTGACGCCGGCATAGTTCGCGACCTTCTGGTGAGCACCCGTCAGGGCGTTGAACAATGCGGTCTTGCCACTGTTCGGATTGCCCACGAGCGCGATCCGCGCGCTCACTTGCCACGCTTCCATCAGTCGGCCCGGCCAGGTTCGAACCGGACGGTGAGGCTTGCGGCCTCATTTCGACGCAAGGCAACCCGCATGTCGTCAACCTTCATGGCGATGGGGTCACGTCCAAACAGACCCTCATGCAGAAGCTCGACCCGCGCGCCCTCGACAAAACCCAGTTCCAGCAGTCGACGCTCCAGTTCGAGGGCGTGGTCGTCATTCAGACCAGGATCGCCCACCTGGAAAATGATGCCCTGATCACCTGGGCGGGCATGGCTGAGTTTGCGGGGCTCGGACATGACGCTCGTGACTATCGGCGCGATCGGCCGCGTCTGTTGACAGTGATTATCAGGTGCGACTGGCCTTCGTCCAGCCCATCATCTCACCGACACCGGTTGCCCGCGGTCAGGGTTGGGCTATCAGTACCGAAAACCGCCGGAGACCGACCATGAACCGCACCGCCCTGACCGCCCTCGTCATGCTCACACTGACCAGCTGCAGCCAGGCGGAGGGACCGGCAGGGGAGCCGACCGCGCCCGCCGCACCGGTCCGTCCTGCACCGACAGCGGCCGAGAAGGTGGCGATGCTGGCCTCCCTCCCCGCGCCCTACAATGCAGCCGATCTGGACAATGGCCGCAGGGTCTTTGCCCGTTGCCGCTCATGCCACACGATCAGCGAGGGCGGACCGAACATGACCGGCCCCAACCTCTACGGCGTCTTCGGCCAGCAGGTCGGCGTCCACCCCGGCTTCAACTACTCCGCCGCGATGACTGAGGCGGACTTCGTCTGGGACGGCCCGCGCCTGGAAGAATGGCTGGAGAACCCGCGCACCTTCATGAAGGGCACCAAGATGAGTTTCGCCGGCATTCCCGACGCAACGGACCGCCGGGACGTGGTCGCCTTCCTCAAGGTCGAGACCGGCTTCGCACCTTCGCCGCGGCCCTGACGCCTACTCCGCCGCCGATGGCACCGCATCGTCCATCCTGGCTTCCCGGGCTTCCCATTCATCGATCTTGCGAGCCGTGTATTCCGGCGATCGGGTGAAGCGCGCCAGCGCGCCATAGATCACGGGCACCACGAACAGGGTCAGCAGGGTCGCGAACATGGCACCGGAGAAGATCACCACACCGATGGTCTGACGACTGCCGGCGCCGGCCCCCTGCCACAGCACCAGCGGGAGAGCTCCGAAGGCGGTGGCAATCGAGGTCATGATGATCGGGCGAAGCCGCAGGGTCGACGACTCGATGATCGCTTCCTGGATCGAACGGCCCTGGTCGCGCAGCTGGTTGGCGAACTCGACGATGAGGATGCCGTTCTTCGCCGCCACCCCGATCAGGATGATCAGGCCGATCTGGCTGTAGATGTTCAGGCTGGAGCCCGCCATCACGAGCCCGAACAGGCCGCCGGCTGCCGCAAGGGGTACGGTCAGCATGATGACTGCCGGCGTGATCCAGCTTTCGAACTGGGCGGCCAGCACCAGGAAGACGAGCAATAGCGCGAGACCGAAGGCCGCCGCGACCGCGCCGCCCGCCTCCTGCTGGTCGCGTGCGGCACCGCCCCACTGGGTGGTGACGACGCCCTGCGGCTGTTCCTTGGCGACGCGGGTCATGAACTCGGTCGCATCCACCAGCGTGGTTCCCGGGTTCAGATCGGCAGAGATCGATATCGCCCGCTGGCGATCCAGCCGTCGACGATCGGGCGTATCGCCCGAGGTCTCGGTCGTGACCACCGCGGAAAGCGGTACCAGTTGTCCCGAACCGGTCGCGACATAAAGGGCCTCAAGGTCGGCGACGCTGCGGCGGTCGCCACGCTCGGTCTGCAGAATGACGTCGTATTCCTGCCCGCCACGAAGGTAGGTGGTGGCGCGCCGCGAGCCGAACATGGTCTCAAGCGTCCGCCCGACGGCCTGTGACGAAACCCCGAGGGCCGCGGCCTTTTCCGGATCAACATCGACCAGCAAGCGCGGCGCGTTGGGCTCATAGTTCAACCGCGGCCGCGAGAAGCCGGGGTTCTCCAGCGACGCCGCCAGCACCGGCTGAAGCCAGTTGTAGATGTCCTCATATTCGGCCCCGGTGACGACCATTTCGATCGAGTTGGATCCACCACCACCTCCTCCTCCACCACCGCGCTGGAAGGCACCGGGGACCGAAGCGTTGACCTGGGCGTCCGTCTGACCGCGAAGCTTGCCGTTCAATTCCTGGGCGATATCGGCCGCGGAACGGTCGCGTTCGGACCAGTCGCTCAGGATCAGGCTGCCGTTGCCCGAGTTGAAGCTGCCGCCACCGAACCCGGGCGCGGAAATCAGGAAACTGCTCGCCTCACCGCTGGCCTTGTACTCGGCCAGGATGGGCTCGATCCCCATCACGATGTTGCGCGTGTAGTCGAACCCTGCACCCTCGGGCCCCTGAACCCGGATCTGCACGCGCCCGCGGTCTTCGGCCGGCACAAGCTCGTTGGGCAGGGTCAGGAACATGAAGGCCGCCCCGCCGGCCACCACCACAATCAACCCGACCATGCCCACCACGGCGATCCGCTTGCCCAGCATCGCCTGCAGCGAGTTCTGGTAGGAATTGCGCAATCCGTCCATGGCGCGATCAACGATACGTGCGACCCAGCCGCCGCTCTGGGCCGGCCGCAGGATGCGCGATGCCAGCATCGGCGAGAGCGTGAGGGCCAGGAAGGCCGAGAAGGCCACAGCCGCCGCAATCGCCGCAGCCAGTTCCACAAACAGCCGACCGACATAGCCGGGCAGGAACAGTAGCGGTGCGAACACCGCCAGCAGCACCACAGTTGTCGCCACGACCGCGAAAAACACCTGTCGCGCACCGCGCTCGGCCGCCACCAACGGGGGTTCGCCGTGATCCAGTCGGCGCTGGATGTTCTCGGTCACCACAATGGCGTCATCGACCACCAGACCAATGGCCAGAACAAGCGCCAGCAAGGTCAGCAGGTTCAGGGAAAAGCCCAGCGGGGCCAGAACGATAAAGGTCGAGAGCAGACAGATCGGGGCCACGATCGACGGTATGAAGGCGGCCCTCATGCTCCCGAGGAAGATGAAATTCACCAATGCCACAAGCGCCATCGAGATGCCGATCGTGATCCAGACCTCATCGATCGCGTGCGAGGTGAAAACCGAGTTGTCCGATCCGACGACCAGCTCCGTGCCTTCCGGCAGGCTCGGCTGGACCGTCGCCAGCATGGCCTGAACGCCCTTGGAGATGGCCAGGTCGTTTGACTGGGCCTGACGGGTGACGGCAAGACCGATCTGGTCCTGTCCGTTGCCTCTGAACAGGCGACGATCCTCGGCCGGGGCCTCGACAATGCGGGCGATGTCGCCCAGGCGCGTGACATAGCCGGACTGGCCCTGAATCGCACCGGAAGCGCCGCTGGGCAGGGCTGTCGCGCCACCGCTCTGGGTCGCTGCGACGGCACCCGAGCCGCGGGTACCGATCGGTAGCTGGCGGAAGTCCTCGGCCCGTGCATAGGTACGGGCGACCCGGACGGTATAGTCCTTCTGCCCCGACTCCAGCTGGCCGGCAGGCAGTTCGACGTTCTGCGCCGTCAGGGCAGACTCGACATCGCTGACCGTCAACCCACGGGCTGCAAGCGCGCCGGCGTCCAGCCAGATGCGCATGGCATAGCGCTGCTCGCCGTAGATCTGCACCTGCGCCACGCCCGGCACAGTCGCCAGCCGGTCGATCAGATAGCGATCCGCATAGTCCGTCAGCTCGAGCCGGTTCATCGCGGTGGAGCGAAGGAACAGGATCATGATCGGTTGGCTGTCGCTGTCAGCCTTTGACACTTCCGGTGGCTGGGCCTGGTCCGGCAGACGCCCGACGACACGCGAAACCCGGTCGCGCACATCATTGGCCGCGTCGTCAATGTTGCGGTCCAGCGAGAATTCGATCGAAACGTTCGAGCGACCGTCACGGCTAGAGGAACTGATACGCTCGACGCCCTGGATTCCTGCAATCTGTTGTTCGATCGGCTCGGTGATCCGGCTCTCGATGACCTCGGCCGACGCGCCGGCGTAGCTGGTGCTTACTGAAACAATCGGCGGGTCCACATCGGGCAGCTCGCGCACCGGCAGGAAGAAGAACGCCGCTGCGCCGATCACGCAGAGCACGATCGCCGCAACCGCCGCGAATACAGGACGACGGACCGCGAGATCGGAGAGCATCATCGCGTTGTGCTCCGCGGCGCGACCGGAGCTGAGCCGGCATCCGGGAGCCGTCCGCCCTGTCGTCCGCCCTGGCCTCCACCCTGGCCGGCGAGCCGGACAGGGGCTCCGGGCTGGATGCGGTTGAGTCCCGAGCCGACAATGCGATCGCCGACGTTCAGTCCGGACAGGATCTCGACAAACCCGCCCTCAACCGAACCGGTTTCGACCTCGACCCGCTGGGCGGTCGATCCGCGCTCGCCGCCGGCGATCCGATAGACAAAGGCACCGTCACCCTCATACTGGACGGCCGCTTCCGGTGCGCCGGGAGCCATGCGCTGCCCCTGCTGGACCGCAACACGGACGGCCATACCCGGCCGGATGCGGGCACCCGGATTGGGAATTTCGGCCCGCGCGGTAACGGCCCGGGTCTGTTCGTTGATGCGTGTATCGATCAGAGCGATGCGGCCGCTGAAGACCTCATCGTCATAGGCGTCGATCGTCGCCCGAATGGGGGTCCCCGCTCGAAGAACCCCGAGGTAGCGCTCGGGAACCGGGAAGTCGACGCGTACCACGTCGATATCATCCAGTGTGGTGATGACCCCGCCCGGATTGACCAGGGTGCCCGCCGTCACAGAGCTTAGCCCAAGAACCCCCGCGAACGGCGCCCTGATCAGGCGGTCCCCCCGGCGGGCCTGGGCCGCTGTCAATGAGGCCTGCGCTGTCGCCAGCGCCGTTTCAGCATCCTCGACAGTCACGCGAGGGGCAATTCCGCGATCGGCAAGGGTCTTGAAGCGATCGAATTGCCGCTGTGCCTGGGCCACCTGGGCCCGCGCCTCAATGATGCCCGCATCTTCCTCGCGCGCCTGAAGCTCGACGAGCGGCGCGCCGGCAGCCACCCTCTGGCCGTCGGTGAAAAGGACACGGGTGATCAACTCGCTGGTCGAGGAAGTGATGTTGACCGAGCGGCGGCCGCGCGCCACGCCCAGAACCCGGATTTCATCGGTGAAAGACCGGGTGGCGATGACGGCTTCTGAGACGGCTTGACCACGTCCACCGCCAGCGCCGCCCCCTCCACCCGGGCCGCCTCCGGATTTCTCATCATCGGAAAGGGCCACCCTGACGACGACAGCCACCATCATCAGGCCCAGCAGCACAATCGCCGCGACGAGGAAGAAATGGCGTTTGATCACGCTTGGGCTCTCTGGTGGATGAAAGAGCCGACTTAGCGGTTCACGCGGTCGACGCAACTACAGAACCTGTAACGGAGGTCGTTGCTGATTCCGTCGCCAGAAGGCCAGCCGCTATGTCGCGGTCAGAAGCGCCGCCAGAGGGCGATGACCGGGCCGCCGCTCGCCGGTGTTTCACGGCCCGCGACAGCCTGCCGCCAACCCGCCTGAAGGCTCCAGTCGTCGAAGTCACGGACAATGGACGCCTCGAGCGAAAGCCAACGCGCACCGTCGTCATCGGCCTGTCCACCGAACGCCTGTGCCAGCAGCATCCAGTCCTCGCTGACATGCACGCCCGCGGTGGCGTCAACACGGGTCTCGTCCGACAGCCCCTCCCGCATCCTTCGCGCGGCCTGCAGATCGACAAAGGTGCCGCCGAATGAGCGACCGACGGCCGCACGTACTTCCCAGTCACTATCGCCGACCCCGGGGGGCGCATAGCCAGCGTTCCGACCCTCGCCGCCGTCCGCATAGCCTGCATACACGCTGACCGCAGCACGCTCGTCACGCCAAACCTGCCAGCTCAGGCCGATCTCGAGCGGTCCGCGACCGTCATAATCGATGAATGCGTCCTCGCCCGACTGCCAGTCGCCCTTGACCTGCAAGGTCAGTCTGTCGGTGACGCCGTACTGGGCGAACAGTCCGACGCCTGTATCCCGCCGTTCGGCTTGCAGGTCGGCCAGCGCCCCTTCAGGATCGAAGCCGCGGTCAGCCCGCATGTCCTCGAACTTGACGATCCACAGCCCCTGGCCCTGTGGCTGGGTCCAGGGCCCGGCGACCGTGGGCCCGGCGACCGCCATCAAGGCCATCGCGGCCAGAATTCCGCCGACCCGTCTCACACGGCGTAGCCCGGCGATTTCCGGTCCAGCATGCGCAAGGCACCCGGCCAGGCCAGGGCAGCCACAAGGCCGATTCCCCGACCCTGTTCCTTCGTTTCTGCCTGGGCGGCCTCAGGCGCAAAAAGTACATGCTCCCGCCCGCCGGACAGGGCCGCTACCTGCTGGGCACAGGCCCGCTCGAGGAAAAACATCCCGATCCAGGCTGCCGCGGCCGTCTGGCCTACCGCGAGCGTACCGTGGTTGCGCAACAGCATGAGCGGCTTGTCGCCCAGATCCTCCACCAGTCGTTCGCGTTCTTCATGGTTCAGCGCCAGGCCCTCATAGCCATGGTAGGCGACCTGATGCTGAAGCAGGCAGGCGTTCTGGCCAATCGGCAGCAGGCCTTCCTTCTGAGCCGCCACGCCGACACCGGCCACAGTGTGAAGATGGATGACGTAGTGCGCGTCCTCGCGTGCTCCATGAATGGCCGAATGGATGGTGAAACCGGCCGGGTTGATGAAGCTGGTTGTGTCCTGAACGACATTGCCCTCCAGGTCGACCTTGACCAGACAGGAGGCGGTCATCTCCTCGAAATACCAGCCATAGGGGTTGATCAGAAAATGGTGCTCCGGCCCGGGCACACGGGCCGAGATGTGGGTGAAGATCATGTCGTCCCACCCATGCAACGCCACCAGGCGGTAGAGGGCCGCCAGTTCTACACGGGCGGACCATTCTGCCTCGGACACACTGGTTTTCAATGAAACCGCCGCACTGTCAGCCATGTCTAGGTCCTTTTTGCTACTTCTCCGCGTACGCTCGCGCCGCGCGGAGCCGACGTCAAGATTCAGCTTCCGTTAACCGCGTCTTAGTGGGGCCCGGACTAGTTGAAAATGTGCCGGCTCGTTACCGGCACGTCGGAGACGCCCGTGGTACTCGTTCAGCCCGTGCCCGCCAGTCGCAACGCAGATGCCGCGCCGCGGCCAAGCGAGCTATTGGCTCTGGCCCGGAATTCCAGCACCGAAGCCCGCCAGCGCCTCCTGGTGGGCGTTGCAGCGCTCTGTGACGCCAGCCCGCCGCCCGAAGAACTGTCACCAGTCCTTGGCGAGATATTTCTCACACTTGCCGGTCGAGCCGAGCGGGAGGTGAGGAAGGTGCTTTCGGAAAGGCTGGCCCATGCGGAATGGGCCCCCGCCCCGCTGGTGACCCTTCTGGCGCTGGACGAGATCGAAATCGCCCGGCCGATCCTCGAGTGCAGCCCCATCCTGCAAGATGACGACCTGTTACGGGTGCTGATCGAGGCATCGCTGGAACATCAGATCGCTGTTGCGCGTCGCCCGGGGATCAGTGGTCGAGTGGCGGACGCCGTAATCGACCTTGCCGAGCCAGCTGTGCTCATGGCCCTGTCGACCAATCATTCCGCCGGGATCAGCCTGGAGGGCGTTCGGCGGCTGGTTGAACATTCGCGTCGAATCGCTGCCCTGCGCGGGCCGCTCACCCGCCACCCTCTGCTGACTGAAGCCTTGGCAGAACAGATGTACCAATGGGTCGGGACGGCCTTACGTCAATCGATCGTTGCACGTTTCAACGTCGATGAGCAGGCCTTGGGAGACGCCGTTCATGCAGTCGTAGAGGGCATTGTGCGTCCCACGACTCCTGCAAAGTCCGCCGTAGATCAGGACGAGCGCGATGAGATGGAGCGGCGACTGATCAACAAACTGCAGGCGGCCGGGCAGTTGCGTGCTGGTCTCCTGATCCGGGCGGTCCGTGAAAAGCGGTTGAGCCTTTTTGCGCACGGACTGTCAGCTTTGGGCGGCTTCACGGATGAGCAGGTTCGCAGTGCACTTTCAGCACCATCACCGGAAGCCCTCTACTACGCTTGCGCCGCGGTCGGGATCGATCGGGCGGTATTCCCGACGCTGCTTGTCGAATTGCGCAAATTCAACGATCTGCTTCCCGGCGACCAGGGTGAGCCTGTCTGGCTTCGGGGGGCCCTGTCCCAAGGTTCAGCCGTCCGGGCTTTCAAGGTGTTGATCGCTGCCCGTCCAGACCAACACCGAACCGTCGTTTGACTTCGTCGCCGGCCTCGGCTTGCGTGGTTTCGTGACCGAACCAGTTCTGGCCCCTGCCCGCATCGCCTTCGTCGCCTCGGATCGACCTGAGGCCCAGACGGCGCGTGACCGATTGATTGCCCGTTATGGCTCGACTGATCGGATCGACGCCGACGTTATTGTGGCGCTGGGCGGTGACGGCTTCATGCTGGAGACGCTGCACACGGTCATGGAGCTGCGAACCCCGGTGTTCGGCATGAACCGGGGCTCGGTCGGCTTTCTGATGAACGATTTCGAGGAAGAAGGCCTGATCGAGCGGCTGGCGGGGGCCGGGCGCGCGGTGATCCATCCGCTACAGATGGACGCATGGACCGAAGCCGGGCAGACCCACAGTGGCCTGGCGATCAATGAGGTATCGCTCCTTCGCCAGACCCGACAGAGCGCCAAACTGCGGATCAAGGTTGACGGTCGTGTGCGGCTTGATGAGCTGTCTTGCGACGGATGCCTGCTTGCCACCGCTGCGGGATCGACCGCTTACAACCTTTCAGCTCACGGGCCGATAATTCCTCTAGACTCCCGGGTGCTGGCGCTGACCCCGATCAGCGCTTTCCGCCCCCGGCGTTGGCGGGGGGCCCTGCTGCCGCACCAATCGAAAGTATGTTTCGAGGTGCTTGAGTCCGGGAAGCGGCCGGTCAGCGCCACCGCGGACGACCTCGAGATCCGGAGCGTCGCTCGGGTCGAGGTGCAAGAGCGCCGTGACATCGCCCTGACGATGCTGTTCGACGCAGGTCGTTCTTTCGAGGAGCGGGTCCTCGCGGAGCAGTTCGCGTCCTGACGACCATGCACCGCTTTTTAATCACGTGAGTGCGAAGGTCTCCGCAGTTCGTCCGCAGGAGTCATTCGTGAGCAATCCGGCCCAGGTCATTCGCCCGCTCAATACCCTCCGTATCAAGGTCGGTGGAAGCTTCGCGGGTATCGATGCCGGGGCAATTGCCAAGGCCGAGCAGGCCCTGCAGGCGATGTCGTCCCAGTTTGGACAATGGCTGCAAGACGAGCTCGAGAAGCTTGACCGCGCCCGGGCTGACATTCGCGACTCGGGCTATACCACCGCTACGGCCGAAGCTCTTTATTTCCGCGCCCATGATCTGAAGGGCCTGGGCAGTACCTACCAGTACCCGCTGGTAACGCGTCTGGCGGGCTCCCTTTGCAAGATGATGGACGATCCGGCCAAGCGCCTGGCGGCCCCCATGGTTCTGCTCGACGCGCATATTGACACCATCAAGGCCGTCGTTCGCGATGAGATCCAGACCGACAATCACCCGACCGGCAAGATGCTGGCGGAAACCCTGGAAGCCCGGGTTACAGAGCACTTGAAATGAGCGCTGCTGCCCGGTTCAAGTCGATGCTGACGCCAGCAACAGGGCGGGCGTCCTGATTTCAGGCGGCGACTCTGCTCTGAGCCTTCTCGGGCAGAGGATCATGATCCAACCGCTCCATCAGGTAGGCCAGATCCTCCCGGGATGCGTTCGGACGCTGGGTCAGAAACCGCTCCAGCATCTGATGTCGAAACCCGGCTCCCGAGGTGTCCGCACCTTCTGCCTGTAGCGATCGCCAGGTATCGACTCCGGCGCGATAGGCCTGAAAAAGCCGCGGCGGCAGCCCTGCCCGATCATAGATTGCCTTCAACCCCAGGGGGCCAGCATCATGGATCATCAACCAGGCTCGGGCATGCGGTGTACCTGCCAGCTCCGCCACGCCATGCTCGAACAAGGCCATTTGACCCCGCGCCACGGCCCTTAGGAGCAGCGAAGCTGTCAGGACACGGCGAGCGTTCAGAGCGGCGACGAATTGCGGCAGATCCGCATGGTTCGAGGCCTGGTCCACCAAATCGACCGTGGCGCGCTCGCGAGCAAAGGCGGCGAGCCGGATCGCGGTCTCGGGTGCCACCGCGTGGCGGGTGACCAGATGCTCGCGAACCGATTCGGAGGCCAGTTCCACCAGCCGTTCGGTTATGGACAACGGCAAAACCTGACGATAGGCGATCGCTGCGACAATCTCCGGTGCCCGCCCGAAGCGGTCGATACAGCGTGCCAGCGCCGATTCTGCCACATCGGCGTTGTCATTGGCCGCGAGAATTCGTACGGCCTGCTCGCAGCCGAGCTCAGCCAGGGCTGTCGCCACATCGCGGCCAACCCGGGGCCGTCCGGCCACCGCCACCTGACGCAGCGGGGATTCCGCCCAGACGATCTCGATCAGGTCTTCGTCCGACAAGGCCGGCGAAAAACCAATCACAGGAAGCGCGACGCTGTCGACATCCGCCGCCAGCCTGAGGGCAACATCACGCGGAATAAGATCAGACGACTTCAGCGTCACCGCCATGGCCCGCCGAACCAGTTCAGCGGCATCCTGAGCCAGCATTCGAAGGATTTTCTGCGCTGACTCGCGATCCTCGCCTTGCAGCTCAGCCTTGTCCATGCTGCGGCACAGCTTGTGGGCGGCGGCGGCGCGCTCATCCGCATTTGTCGCCTTGATCAGGCGGCGAATGTCGGTCTCGGTCAAGCGGGCGCGGTAGGCGGTCATCGGCGGGTCCAGGATTCGCCCTCCAGCATCGGCCCGACATCCTTAACGGACGGTTCACCATCGCCGAATTCCGGATCAGATGTTCCTGCTTGCTTCCGGAGCGAAAACACCACCAAAGCCGCCATCCTTGCCGTCGCCGTCCTGTCCCATAAGCAGAGCCAACAGGCTTTGGTCCTGCTTCAAGCGATCAAGCCTTGCCGCCAGCATCTGGTCCCGCTGGCTCAGGTCCACACCCCCTTGCAGGGAGCCCGCCGCTGAGGCCGGTGCGCCCTCTCCGGCGCTGCGCTGGAGGTTGGCATGCACCTCGGCCACGGTAGCGGGCCGACCGTCGCGGTAGAAGATGGACCGGTTGGCCGCGGCTGCATCGGGGAACAACGCAACTGCACTCGCCCCGGGTCGACGTTCCATGGCATCCATCAGCTGGGCCGCCCCCGCCGGGCCCAGAAAATGCGCAGCATAGAGATCCCCGGCTCCGGGCTCGCGTCCAGACCGGCCCCGCAGATAGGCCGCGTTCGACGCCGTCAGTTCCGCCGCCATGGTCGAGGCCGCCTGAGGATCGAAACGAAGGTCCAGCACGACATTGCGTGCCGAACCCTCGACACGCCAGCGCCCGTCTCCGCTGCGATAGATCAGGTCAGCGTACTGTCCGTAGCCATGCTTGGCACCGTGGGCTTTGACGGTACCAAGCCAAGTCTGCTCAATAAACTGGAAAAGCCCGGCCGCAGAAGAGGTTTGGGCCCTTGCCGACGGATTAAGCGCGCTCTCGCGCCGTGCCGTTCGGACAAGAAAATCAGCGTCCACGCCCGTAGCGTTCGAGGCGCGCCGAATGGCAGCCTCAACCCCGCCAGTCGATGGAATCGGTCCGACATTCATGGATCATAACGGTGGGCGTTCATGGTTAATCGAATCCTAACGACACGCCGCGCACCCACAGCTTGTTAACCTCCCTTAAACCCCAACCCCACCGTGGCGCTTTCAAGGCGGGCCTCGCCCCAAACCTGCCGTAACGTCAGCGCTCAACTTCATAATGGGACGCTGCGGGGACGGCGATAAACAGGGATGTGACGGCCATGATGACCAAGACAGCAAGCGGCCCGGGACTGGTAAGCCCCATAGACTATAACGACCGCAAAGCCCCCCGGTGGTCCCGGACGACCTGGGTGGCCATCGGCATTGTCGTTGCGGCTCACGTCGGTATCGGGACAGCCATCTACTACCAGCGGTTCGAGATGCCGCTTGCTCCCGAACGACCTGAAGGCCCGATCATCGAGGTCTTCAACTATCGGCCAAAGCCGCCCGAGCCGGTCACCCCATCGGAGACGCCGCCGGCCCCGAATCCCCCGCTGAACGATACGCCGCGGCCACTCATGCCAACAGAGACCTTCGCGGCTGTGCTGACTGACGCTAAGCCGACTGAAGGCACGGTCCTGACCTTCGACACCGAAGTTCCGGCCCCGATCCCGAACAGCACGGCCGAGTCCGCTCCGACGCTTCCACCTGCGGTCATCCGCAATCCCAGCTGGTCGCGCCAGCCCTCAGCCGACCAGTTGATGCGGGCCTACCCGGAGCGCGCGATCGCTGCCGGCATGGCGGGATCAGCCTCCCTGAACTGTCTCGTCCTGCCCACAGGGGCCGTGACCGAATGCAACGTCATGAGCGAGACACCCGGCGGCTACGGCTTCGGTCGGGCGGCGCAAGGCCTGTCCCGGCATTTCCGGGTCAATCCGCGCACCGTCAATGGGGCGGCGGAAGGCTCGCGGGTGAACATCAACCTGCGCTTCACCCCGCCGGAAGACTGATCAGGAGAACCGGAGCGGATCGAGGGCGGCGGCGTCCGCCAGGGGCGGCCTGCCTTCGATTCCGTCCGCCGCGACCCGGGCGACCAGGGGCCCCATCAGCCAACCGTTCCGACGCGGGGCCAGGGCAAGGTGCAGGCCCGGTTCGCCCGACGGTCCCGCCAACGGAAGCCCGTCAGCGGTCGCCCCGCGGATACCGACCCGGGTCGGACCGGGCTCGCCCGGTGCCGCCAGAAGCGCCAGACCGGCCGCGACCTGCCGACCGGCCTCTGCAGGATCAGGATCGAGGTCGCGGCGTCCGGGCTCCATGGTGGCGCCGATGACCACGCCGCCGTCACAGGGCGCGACATAGACGCCGGGTCCTCTGATCACTCGGGACGGGGCTGCCGTGGAAACGGCGGTCAGCTGGCCCCGGATCGGCGTGATCGCGGACACCCCGACGGCGACGGAGGCGGGCAGGCCCGGGATCGCCTCGCTGGCCCCTGTGGCGAGGACCAGTGTGGCGCTGAACCAGACCCGGCCATCGCCCGACTGGACCCGCCAATGACGCGCGTCGGCCGTCACGCGCGAGACCTCGCCCCGCACCATCGTCAGACCCGGTGTCCGCGCCAGCGCCTTGAGGGCCGAAGCCACCTCTATGCGCCAGTCATCCGCTGTGATCAGGCCGTTCCCGTGTCCACGGGCGTCAAAGCCGAGCGAGCGGAGACGAACCACAGCATCAGCGGCGGCCTCGCCACGCCACTCCGCACCTTCGCGCAAGAGCTTCAGATCATGCGCCTCCGCAAAGGCCGGCCATAGGTCGCGGGCGCGCTTGAGCAAGGCGGCGCGATCGGCGGTGACGTCATCCAGCAGGGATTCCAGCGCCGGAGCGATCATCCCGGCAGCGATGGAGGAGGCGTTCGGAGCACCGGGGTCGATGACCGTCACCGCATGGCCGCGGGCAGCCAGCTCGGCCGCCGTGCAGAGGCCGAGCACGCCGGCACCGATCACGATCACATCAGGAGAGGAAGCCACGGGCGATCAGATCGACCGCCCGCACTCCGAATGCAAGCCGCGATCGCTACTCGGCGGCGATGGCGGCAGCGCGGGCCCCGCCGATACGAGCGGTGAGAGCCGCGTGCTGATCCCACAGCGCCGCGGGCAGACGGTCACCGAACTGCGCATAGAAGTCCGGGATCAGGGCGGCTTCCTCGGCCCAGACGTCGGCGTCGACGTCAAGCAGGATCGACAGATCCGCGTCGGACAAGGTCAGCCCTGACAGATCCAGAGCCGCGCGGCTCGGGACGAGGCCAACCGGCGTCTCAACAGCCCCCGCCTCGCCGTCGAGGCGTTCGGCAATCCACTTCAGGACGCGGGCATTGTCTCCGAAACCTGGCCAGACGAACTGGCCGTCCTCGTTCTTGCGGAACCAGTTGACGAAGTAGAGACGCGGCAGCTTGGCCGCTTCGGTCTTGCCGCCCATCGACAGCCAGTGGGCGAAATAGTCACCCATGTTGTAGCCGCAGAAGGGCAGCATGGCGAAGGGGTCGCGGCGCAGGGTGCCGATGGCGTTTTCGGCGGCGGCGGTGCCTTCAGAGGCGACCGACGAGCCCATGAACACGCCGTGCTCCCAGTCGAAGGCTTCCGTCACCAGCGGCACGGCCGAGGCGCGGCGGCCGCCGAACAGGATGGCGTCGATCGGCACGCCCCTGGGGTCTTCCCACTCGGGGGCGATGGTCGGGCATTGCGAGGCGGGCGCGGCGAAGCGGGCATTGGCGTGGGCGGCGGGCTCGCCCGAGGCCGGGTCGTGGGCGACGCCCTTCCAGTTGGTCAGGCCGTCCGGCGCCACCTTGGAGAGGCCTTCCCACCAGACGTCGTTGTCGGCGGTCAGAGCCGTGTTGGTGAAGACCGTATTGGTCGCCATCGTGGCGAGGGCGTTGCCGTTGGTGTTGCGGCTCGTGCCCGGGGCGACGCCGAAGAAGCCGGCTTCCGGGTTCACGGCATACAGGCGGCCGTCGTCGCCGAAGCGCATCCAGGCGATGTCGTCGCCGATCGTTTCGGCGGTCCAGCCCGGAATGGTCGGCTGGAGCATGGCGAGGTTGGTCTTGCCGCAAGCCGAGGGGAAGGCGGCGGCGACGTATTTGGCACGACCCTTGGGATCGGTCAGCTTGAGGATCAGCATATGCTCGGCCAGCCAGCCCTCGTCGCGGGCCATCACCGAGGCGATGCGCAGGGCGTAGCATTTCTTGCCCAGCAGGGCGTTGCCGCCATAGCCCGAACCGTAGGACCAGATCTCGCGGGTCTCGGGATAGTGGACGATCCACTTGTCCTCGTTGCAGGGCCACGGCACGTCTGCCTGGCCCTCGGCCAGCGGGGCACCGAGCGTGTGGACCGCCGGGACGAAGACGCCGGCGTCGCCCATCAGGTCCAGCACCGGCTGGCCCATGCGGGTCATAATCCCCATGGAGATGGCGACATAGCCGCTGTCGGTGATCTCGACGCCGAGGGCGCTGAGCTCCGAGCCCAGGGGGCCCATGGAGAAAGGCACCACATACATCGTCCGCCCGGACATACAGCCGTCGAACAGGCCGTTCAGCCGGGCGCGCATCTCGACCGGGTCGGACCAGTTGTTGGTCGGGCCGGCATCGACCTTGTCGGCCGAGCAGATGAAGGTCCGGCTCTCGACGCGGGCGACGTCCTTGGGGTCCGAGGCGGCATAGTAGCAGCCGGGACGCTTGGTCTGGTCCAGTTCGCGCAGGGTGCCCTTGCCGATCAGATCGGCGACGATGGCGGCCTTCTCGGCCTCCGATCCGTCGCACCAATGAACCCGCGCCGGCCTGGTCAGGACAGCGATCTGCTCGACCCAGGCGATGAGGCCCGCGTGCTTGGTGGGAGCCGGGTGAAGGCCCTGGATGGCGGATGCGGTCACTATCACTCTCCTGAACGTCGCCCGGCGATCTGCGCCGCCGTGGCTCTCCCTTGCGTGGCATCACGCAATGTTTCAGGCGCGGAATGACATCTTAGGCGACGCGGCGTCAACCGATGCACGTTTCAACCTCTCGCGAGCGAGGCCCCCGGAGGGCCCTGCATATTTCCGGTCGCCGTGAGCCGGGGCGCGATGTATCCGGGCAGCCATGCAGACCATGGAACCGATCGGGACGACTCCCCGGGGAGGCCTCGCCTCTCCCGCCGTGGCCCGGAACACCGGGGCGATTCTCGAGGTGCTGCGCGCCCATCTGCCGCACCGGGGCGCGGTGCTGGAAATCGCCGCCGGGTCGGGCGAGCACGCCCTGGCCTTCGCCGGAGCCCTGCCCGGCCTCGACTGGACGCCGAGCGACCCGTCGGCCGAGGCGCGGACCAGTATCGCGGCCTGGGCGGCGACGGCGGGCCTGCCCAACCTTCGCGAGCCCCTGCCGCTCGATGTGCTGGACCCGACGACCTGGCCGGAGGACCGGCTGCAGGCGGTGGTCTGCATCAACATGATCCACATCAGCCCCTGGGCCGCGACAGAGGGCCTGATGGCCCTGGCCGGGAGCCGGCTGGCCGTCGGTGGACTGCTGATCCTCTACGGCCCGTACCGCGAGGTCGACGCGCCGCTGGCCCCCTCCAATGCGGCCTTTGACGAGAGCCTGAAGGCCCGGGATCCGGCGTGGGGTTTGCGGGACCGGGATGCGGTCGTGGCGGCGGCCAAGGCAAGGGGACTGGCCCTCACTCGGCGGATCGAAATGCCGGCCAACAATCTGATGTTTCTGTTCCGCCGGACCTGAGCGCCCCTTGTGCCGGCGGCGGCGATGTG